>Ga0210040_10004133_pt1 | contig 19115 bp, 19 predicted proteins | sample CryGeyCG12114_NA_FD_185462 | JGI IMG/M metagenome (GOLD analysis project Ga0210040, IMG submission 185462) | Groundwater microbial communities from aquifer - Crystal Geyser CG19_WC_8/21/14_NA (SPAdes) (version 2) | ecosystem: Environmental > Aquatic > Deep subsurface > Groundwater | place: USA...
TAAAAGTTTTGGGGCATAGAAACCGTTTCAAGGACTCAATTTTAGCGGCCGCAGATGAACATTTATTTATCACATGGGAAAAATGGGACCTAAAAGTTAAATGTTCATCTATTATGATTCCTAAATTTCCTTCCTAAAATTCCTTGGTATTGGGATTTGCATTTGCGTTTCGAATCATGTTCCCGGAGGTGAGTTTTGTCGTAAAAAATTTGTATTTTATCTTGACTGACCAATAATGATGGAATTCATGGTAGATTTTTTATTAGATTGAGCTTTTATCATCCCCAATGCTATCTTTCTTGCAAATGCTTATTTTGGCAATTGGTGAAACCGACTATGAAGGGCTTTTTGAAGGCAACAAAGAAGATCAATACTGGTTCACAATACCTGCTCATGTACTGTACGCCTCGTTTCTCATATTGGTTACCATTGTGTTTATGAATTTGCTTATCGGCTTATCTGTGAGCGACATTGAGGTGGGTTTCCAATTTTATACAATAAGCGGATGTCGAAAACGATTGTCAAATGTGAAAAGCACTGAACTTTTTTGCATTCTATTTAGACTTTAAAATCAAAATCAGAACTAGCGGGAATTGCTGGTCAGATTCGAAGCATTTACGAAATGGAAATGACCTTATTTAAATCTTTTCTATTCAAAAGGCCAAAAAAAGTGGTTCTATTTATTAAGAAATTCATGGCCATCGTCAGATCCAGGTATAAATATTGCATAGGGATTCACCAGAGTTATTCCTAAAAAAGTCCAAATGAAAATTAATTGCTGTCAAATTTCTTTCAGTCCAGAATCTATTGTCAAATTCCGACCATATGATGATCGATATAATACGTTTACCCGCCCATTGAAACTGAGATTGCTTGGTCATTACAAAAGGAAATTTTGCGCAAATGTTGATGTTTCGTTGCCTAAAGAGCCCAGAGATGCAAACAATATGCATGTGCTGTCAGTATCAGTATCAGTCGTGCACGCATCATCAAAGCAAATCGAAGGTCGGATAATGTAATGATGTCTTATGTTTATATGTTAAACCTATTCAATAATTATATGCCTGTTATTTTTATTTGAAATTTTGCAGTTAAGTTACAGCTATGATTTTGGTCTTCCCTAGCCCAGGTGAACTATTAAAACATAAGACATATACATATAAAAAAATCCTATCATTAAAACTCCATACCAAACTCTATTTTATGGAATAAAGCAAGTAGAAATGCTTGATTTTAAACAAACTCAGTCATTTATTCTCTCAATTTAATTTAGAAATTCTATAAAACCTGAAAACCGTTGCACCAAATGTTCAGATAGCAGTAGAACAAAAAATCAGTTCTTCCAGTTGTTCTCAATTGCTGATATTATATGTGCGTTCTCGATATACACTCTGGAAGTGCAGTTTTTGCTTAACATATCCTCTTTCTTTCCAAAAGCATACCAATATGCGAAAAAAACAAAGGTCTATCGCACCCCAGAAACACCGGTATGCGATTAAAAAAATTCTCGTGGTGACCAAAAACATACCGGTACGCGAAAAAAAATTTGCCCTACAAGCCCAAAATCTTGTACCCGTATGGGAAATGTTTATTTGCCATCATTCCCAACGACATACGGGCACGGGTATGAATTTCAAAAATTAGTAATTGAAATCATAAGTATTCAAGACTGTGCTGAAAAATTGCTGAAAGAGTAAGCTGACATTTCAGAGGGAATAGAACAATTTCTTTTTCATTATTTATCAATTTTCGTTCTGAAGATTTGAAAACGTAATGTTATGTGGAGGAATTGATGAATTCAATGATTTTTTTGTGTTCCATTTCTTTGGAGAATTAAAAACGAACAGTGTTGAGAAATCTGAAGTAGTGGATGATATTGCACAATTTCAATGGAAATTCCATTGGAGATTGGATCTTCCATAGATTTGCCTTTGTCTGATTCGAGGATTATTTGTGGAACAAACTTTCCGTTTTGAAATTAGGCATGTTAGAACGTTAATTATTACTACCGTTAAAAGTCGTTTGCCCCCATAAAGAGTTTATGTTGCTGGACTCGTCTCGTGAAGGGGTTTCATTGGGTTGGGTGTATGGTTTGTCAAAATCCATCGTGTGGGACTATATCCTACATGTACCAAATGATATTTTAAAACCTCAGATTTTACACATGTGGAGGGATTCTTTTACAGCCGTCGATTATAATCTTTCAAACAAAACTCTATTTTATTTGCGCATCTTGTATTTTGCATAAAAAATATATCACAAACGCAAATATACTGAAACTGACTGCGTACTTGAAAATTGTATTCATTTTATGTACATTGCGCTCTATAATTTCAAAAAAGTTGAATTAAAATAAGGTCTAAAACCAATCTACCCTGGGAACAATGTATGTGAGATTATCAGCGTAAACGGTTTGTACAGCAGGACCATAATACGGTACGATAAAGTTGGATCCATCTTTTGGATGCAAATACTGAGTAGCAATTAAAATGATATCCAGTAGATGACCCACAAATAAGAAGCCGAGAGTACAGCATTTGAAGGCTCCCATGCCTAAATGCCCCAAATAAAAGCGATCAGCACCCAAGAATCCTAAGAAAACGGACAGTAGCAGTGCAGTGTCGTAGCGATACGAGTTTCTGCAAAAAAATATTCATTCTATTGTAAAATTCTTGGTGTATTCATCGTTCACTTCAAAACTGTATAGTTCGAAAGTCGGATAAAAGCAGCCCTTACGTGTATTTACAGGGAGCGAACATATAAAACGTGCTATTTCCCGTTTCACGACACCGAAGTCCTTCGACGGCTTCGCAAGGAACTGGAAAATTCAAACCACATTTTTGCTGTCAGTTTAGTTTTATTATTATTATTGATTTCGAATCCTTAATTATTTGACTACGATAAAACCCGACCTTCAGCCACGTTTTCGGGAGAGCAGTCTTTCAGTTGCTGTGTTTCTGGATCAATAAGCTCATTGCAAATAAATTGACCCATTCGAAGGGAGCCACACTGCACTGTATAAGGTGCCTGGATAAAAATTAAAGCATATAAGCACCCAACATTTTGGACGGTAAACAAAAGCAAGAGGTTTATAATTAATTGCAAATTTTAATACGATGGCATAGAATAATACAAACCTCTTGGAGTCCAACTTCATTAGATCCGGGAACCGAAGATTCGGTATTAACTAAAGTTGACATAGTCATGATGACTATCAAAGAGACCAGCAGTTTCTTACTCATGGCAAAAAGATTTAATTTGCACATCATTTTGCATAATTTAATTTCTAACATCTCTAAACGATCATGGGACTTCAAAAACCGCGGGGGTTAATTTATCAAACATGGCTGCTTTCTTTCATTTCGTAACCAACAATTTGGCAAGTCCGTTTTAATACAGAAGTATTTTAGTTGTGTTTTAACGACGTTGACGGATTCACAATTCTCAGTAATTTTAAGCGCACAGGAAATCCCTCTTTCTGTAATACAGAGCAGAGTGTGAGACTCAATTCATAGAGTTAGGTGTGCCTCATTTTAATGCGGACGTTGAGCCACTACATTAAAAAGTGATGCCTTCTATATATTTTCGAACCAAGAGAAGTAAGTGGAAAATGACTTGTTTTAATTATTGTAGATATTCATATTTCTAAAAACTTTTTATTCGAGAGTTTTATAACAGCATGTGTGTATCACATCACAACAAGCATGCAACTAAGATTAACATGTATGGTTTCCTCCCAGTCTTTCATACTATATACTAATAGGGTAAAAATGTTCTTAAAAATCAGCAAAAAACAAAATCAGTCAGTTTTAAACTACATTTTATGAATGTGACTACGAGCATGTTGCGAAAACTAGTATTAAAGTGTCTTAACACAACTTAAGGTACAATATATTCAATATTCAAAAATCGTGAGAGGATGAAATGATAAAAATCATTTTTGGTTGTTCATAGCTTGCAAAAATTCTTCAAAAGCATTCTGAACGTCTTCTGGTTCTCCTTCCATATCAACACCGATATCAAAATATTCGCCTTCGTAGTCAGAGTCATAACTGCAAAGAAAAATACGACACACAAAATATTACTATACAAATATTTAGTTGTGAACCTGAACAGCACATTAAATTGTAAACTCACTCATCCTCTGGTAAGATAATTTCGGGCTCGGTGAACTGAGAGTTGTCAACTAAAGTGCTAGTTGAAGATGGATCGTGACCCCAGTTGTTTTCCTTGAGAGCAAAAATGGCACTCAAAATGTTTTTTGCTCTTGGTTCCATGCTTGATTTTGATTCCATCTCTCGGAGCGTGGAAAATAAATTCAAAACTTCTTGCTGGACTTTTGAGTCGTTGATCATGTACCAACCAGTAAGCTAGAATGCAAAGATCAGGATAAGTGAGATTATAAACGTAAACCAAACATACAATTAAATGTGCTGCAAAAATAGTATAACTCACTTTCAGAATATTAAGAGTCCATTTGATATTTTCCACACTGGGGCTTGCAACTAAAAGTTTGCTAATGAGTTCACATACGGCCATCGCAAAGATTGGGTATCGAGGCACCAAATTCTTATTGTGGGTATCATCACTCATAACCATGAAATTAGTCGACTCCGTAACAAAATTCATATAAAGCTCAGCAAGTAGCATCATAATACCACGGGTCTTTTTTTCCACTTCAGGGGTCAACGGTTTCGATTCCAAATCGGAAAGACATACAGTAAATTCCTCCTGGCATCTAAAAATGCATAGATTTTATTTACAAGTCTGGAACAGGTAACATAATAAAATTGATCAAAAATTATTATTTCAAAGCTTCACACCTGGTGAACAGAAAGTTTTTGAAGGAAAAAGTCCCCACTGCAAGACCCTTGGTTTTGAACAACTGACATAATCGAGCAGCGTGGTAACTAAAGTCTGGGTTTTCAATGCACTGTATTAAAAAATTGAAAAAGCAAATCAATATCCAAGAGCTAACCAAATTATCATACTGTATCAAACCATCAGATGCCTTTAAAATCTTGACTTCTCGCGAATACCTGTTCCAACAAAAAACTGACAGTGACCCCTAGAACATCCAGATCTCGAAGATTTGCCTGCAAGAACTCAACTACGTCTCTCGCACACGAGTCAAAACTTCCAGGTTGCATTTTCAAAGTGTCCACAAGATTTGTAAGGACTTTCAGAACTGCGGATCGGAATGGATTTTGAGTTTGAACACTCTGTGGTACGAATTCTCGGGCAAACGGAGACAACTTTACTGGCGATGGAGCGGCATTTAGTTTACTTTTAGGTCCGCTATTGTTCGTAGTGCTTTCTGGACTGCCCCCATTATTGCTATTTGGATTCACGTTCGGTTGAGTCGCTAAAAAATGATCATTGTAAATATATTAAAGAGGCACCATTTACCAACAACAATTATTTTGTGATTGTGAAATTGTGAGTAACTGCTCTGCTGAAATCTATTTGTTGGCAAATAATGTTACTTACTGTTATCATGAGGTGACGATGAAGATTGATACGTCGAGTTGTCCGCATTTTGATACTTGATGTGCTCTTCAAGAGCATTGGATAATAACAACAGAGACATAACGTCTGATGGCGTTGTGCTCACATTTGGCTGCCGAAGTGGATCTAACAAATCCGGCTGGCTTTCATCGTACAAATTGTTCCCTTTGAGGTACATCTGGGGGTTTCCTCGCGGAGCATTATTTTCGAATCGATCCCCGTCTTTATCACCCGTTGCGGAGTACATTATCTTATTTTATGCGCAGTAGAATAATACGAACTCACAGACAAATCTTTCTTTTCAACCATTAAGGCATTTCGAAAAGGCAAGTTTTCAGTTTCTGAATTCTTTTCGTCAGTCGCATTAAGAATTAAGATTAAATAAGATTTTAAAGCAGCAAGAAATAAGAACGTTTATGCTTCACAAAGAGACAAATACTTTAATTAATCGATTTTAAAATACTCGAGCGGGAATACGAAAGGTTTTTAGTTTCAATGGGATAGTAAATCGTATAAACATATAGAGTCTTACATATGCATACATATCTGCCATCTGCACTCGCAACAATGCTTTTTTAATTGTTTTAGGTTGATCAGTTCATAAGTAATTGAATAAAATCATAATTTGTCATATGAATACATATTGCATAATTTGCACAACGGTACAGCATAGTGATGCACAAGGGGTACAGTAAAGTGAAGCTTACTTTGAGTATAAATTCACTCACAATACACAATATGAGGCTCAAACATATTCCGTCCAAGTAAATTTTCCATTACGAAATACAACATATCAGTGAAAAATATTACCGATAATATCGATTAATGCTACAGACTGGTAGATAATTTACTGTGTATAACACATTTTTCACAGAAAAAAAAGCAAAATGCAAAAATTCATCCTTTTCTTGCATATAATACATCATTATGCTGAAGCGGACGCGTGATTCATCAAAAATCGTTTGTCAACCTTTGGTCATACATGATTCCATATCCATACGTCAATCGCTCATCAACTCATCACCACTATGGTGACTTTAATAACACGGAAAACTAATTATCACTAAAAGTAACGAATTCGCAAAGAAATCGCCGTGTTTTCATTGCACAAAATTGTTATCTTTTCCTGGACTTCATTAATTTAATTACCAAAATTAATATGCCAATCAATCATTAAATTCGTTAAACAACTTATGGACTCAAAGAATACATGTCAATAAGATATGAATCATTCTCACCATATATATAAGCCCCACACTAAAACATTTGTTTCACTATAAATTATCCATCAATTCGCTACATACAAAGCTCAAACCAAAATTTCACAATGCATTTCGCAACCGTTCTTTCGATTGTAGTTTTGAGTGCAGTGGCCGTTTTGGGCTCACCAAAAAACATAGCTCCCAAGGAATTCGTTATCGAATCTCCTCGCATCACAACTTACGGTGTTTGGGGCACAACTGAGCGTTGCCCTTTTGGAACCTACGCGTACGCATTCCGACTAAAAACTGAGAATGACCAAGGTGCCTTCAGAGACGATTCTGCTCTCAACGTAATCGAGCTTTGGTGCACTTCTTTGAACTCTACAAGGACTCCTGAAGAATTTGCAATCAACCAACCTGTTCGGATTACTAGTCTTCAAGGAGCAGTGGGCAACTGGGGTGCTATCTTCGAATGCCCCATAGGTCACTTCATTACTGGCTTTGAGTTGCGTTCCGAAGAGGATCAAAAACAATTTGATGACACGGCTGCAAATAATCTGAGGGTTCAGTGCTCAAACAATGATTGGTTACAAGGGGATGGAACATCTTGGGGTTTTTGGAGCGGTCAACAATTGTGTCCCCGGGACATGTATGTGTGCGCATTATTGACTCAAGTGGAAAGATATGATCCTGATAGTAAGCATTTTCAAATACAAGTATAAAGTAACGTACCACTTTGTGTTGGATATTTTTTACTGATTGTAATGGTTTAACTTTTTTTACAGTTGATAACACATCACTTAACAACGTAGATATGACCTGCTGCTATTATTGATGACACAATTTTGAGACGAACCTTTGATATAAGTTTGATACAGTATGTTGTATTATTTACGTCTGTTCGAATGATGGTTGATTTCAATAAAATACAAGCCTGAATATGTATTCGTCTAAAAAAAATTATTAAGATTTACACAGATTACAAATTAACATCATTATTTTCTTGAGCACACAAATTCAATCCAACGCACAGCTAAATATTTCAACCATCAAAGCTTTCCTTAAGCAGCAGCAACGAGTAAAGATATAGCTATATTTGTCGCCGAATGGTAAAAAACAAGTAAATAAAAGTAGTGTATTTTGGGCAAATTCCCTAGCTGAATTCCAAAATGAGGGCAATATTTGAGACATCGTTTTAGATAGCGATCTAAAGGCTTGAGCTTTAATAAAATATGATGTCTAAATTCGATAGACGAGCAATAAACTTGAGCTGCCAATATAATCTGTATGGAAATGCATATGAAGCAATTGTTAAGCACTAGTGGGTAAATAGAGTATGCCCAGGGTCCCATTTTGCCCCAAAAAAAGATTACTCCAAACATGCCAAGTACTGTGTAGGCTCCGAAGCCCGCAAAGATTACAGGCAGCCACCATTGTAAGGATGCTCTATTGTAGTAAATGTTGAGAATCCAAAGTTTACAATATTCGTGTATTTGACTTTTCAAACATTCTTGTTCCAGCCTAGAAGTGTAAAAGCGTTATTTACCTCAAAGTTCAATTGATTGAATCTGATAATTTTTTGAATAATTACTTAATGTGTGCAGTGATCCATTGTTTCATGAAAATCATCGGAAGTTGAAGATACAAAAAATGCCAAACGACTCGAGTAAGGACCCAATATTTTGACGCGACTTCAAATAGTAAACAAAGTAGGAAGGGTACAAAATTAGATGGAATCACGGAAATATTACAGGTTAGGAAATGACGTTGTTCTGGAGCAAAAATGAAAAGTCCTCCAAATATTATGGTGGACAAAAACATGACATATTGGTACGCATAGATAATACCAAGTCGGATGAATTTCTCCTTTTTTTGTGCTTCTTTAGTCGACAAGATAGATTTCTTTTGTCGCTCTATAAGACATTATAGCAAATCAGCGCCAGCCTATACAGTATAATGTTGAAGGATTGAACGCTTTTCACAGTCGAAACTTACCATAATGTTGAACGTCCATGAGAAAAGCTTGCTCAAAATACATTCTCATTTCATTGCGTTTTAAATGCATAAGAATGGATGAGCAAGTTCCCCAACCGTAGCCCAAAAGCCAAGTGACAATGAGCCCAACTTCAGAAAACTTTTTTGGCACGCGACTCAACTCTTTTGTCAACTCGTTCACTTCATGAACAAAGTAGATGAAATAGTGAATCTCTATACATGCTAAAATACATTTTCGGTGGCGACTAGTGACAATTTTCAATTTTTGATCATTCCAAGTGAATGGGAGACTGTAAGTTGTACTCAAAATGGCGACCAAACGGCCAAATTCTTTGGCGGTTAACATTCCCTGAAATTTACGCTGGAAAAAGATTAACGGATGAATCTTGAAGCACATAATGGAAATGAACCGATTAAAGCAACGTACAATGTATATAGCCTATAAGAACTGCGTCAATATTTTCTTGCCAAATAATTTTCACTAAAAATGTAATTATATTATGAGCCAGCAATTTTTTTAATTGCCTTTCAATTAAATTTTCCTTTCTGAATGAATGATTTTTTGGATACCCCATGCACAATGAGCTCGCTTTAGACTATAGACTGTAATTAATAGCCCAAAGACGAGCGTAAAAAAGAAGTGTATCCTTATGCACATTTTAGGTTTTTTGGATTAACTTTTTCCATTTAATTACGTTAATTATAAGTTTGAAATTTTCGTAAGCCAATTAACGATACATTTCTGCATACTAATATGCGTTAGTCAGCAGAATTCAATAGATTGCACGCAGGCATTATATAGTTGCTCTCTAACTACTCTAAATCTAATAAGTAATTGTGAAGGCCTGGTTTGCTGCTAGATTCAAATTCCTAATGGCAACTTCTCCAGTAGGCAACATTTCAAAATCAGTGTGAGCCACACCATTTACAGTCACACTGACTACATTAGAAGCTCCAAGAAGTCTCACAGTATTCAACGTTTTTGAGCCCATGCCGGTATATCCGTTCGTGACAATGGTACTGGAAATAGTTCTTGAGGCTGCACTGTATGTTGCATAAAAGTACTCATTCTTCTCCACGGTATCTATAAAACGAGAAAAAACGTTATGATACTAGCTCACGTTTTTATTCGTTGCACATTCAACAAAAACTATGGGCATTAGGCATTACACAAAGTATCCCCATCATCATAGAACATTGAGCCCTCAGCGGAATCAGAGTCATCTAATGCAACAATCAATCCGAATGGATTGTTTCTAGAGATATCTGTATTCACAGCTGGGTCTTGAGTTGGAATGATTTCTCCTCCACGAATGTGGACCGGAATGAAATCCTAAAAATGGTCCAAAATAAAAAATGTAATTGTTACTGTTCACAGTTATTGAAAACAATGCAATTATTGAAGTCATCATGCATACCATAGGAGCATTCAAAGTAGTATAGGCTCCACGAGTTGACACTTCCGCTCCATCATAGTAGCTATAAAATCGTGCATCAGGGAAATATGCTTCCACAGAGGTGGCATACTGATCCAAAACGGGGGAAATGAGCACGCCTATAGCACACAATATTAGGAATTTTAATATCTAATAAGCTGTACAAATAATATGGACAATTTTTCATGAAAAAATACCAGAGCCCCAGAAAAACTGTCTGTCAATAGGAGCAGTGGCACTATCCGTGGGAAAAACATGCCATAAAGCCCTCACAACAGTATTGCCTTTAGTATTGCTGTCGTAAAATAGAGTGTACAGATATGGCAACAAGTCGTATCGGACAAGCAGTGCTTTTCTGGATGAGATGGCTACTTCTTCTCCAAATGCACCAGGGTCTTGATCCTAAAGCGCAAAAATTATATTTTCAATATTGTCTGCGCCTAATACCCCAAAATGGTACATTTTGGTTTTATTACTAACTCACCTTGTAGTTAATACCGTTATGATTCCTTGCAAATGGGTAAAATGCGCCCAGTTGCATCCATCTTTGGCACATGTCAGCTTCAGCGTCACCAATAAATCCACAGATATCAGAGCCAGCGAAAGGGACACCAAACTGATTGAATTGTAGCATTCCGATAATGGAGAAATGAAGATTGTCCCTATACAAATAAGAAACAGCTATGTTTGCAACCCAAAATCAAAAAGCGTACACGAACTCGGCATATTTATATGGCAGCATTACAGAGCTTCACCCTAATTTGTAATAAATTTGCTATAAAAAGAACAAATGTTGGGAAAGTTTACCATTTGGACCAATTGTCTCCCAGCCAATGGGCAACCCAGTGTCCTGAACCTAAGAAAGTGGACCTAGACAGAACCAAGGAGCGTTTTCCACTTCCAGTTCTTGTCCCGCTAAAATAGCATGACATAATAGTCTCAACACATGATACCAAAATAAATAAAATGTGCATGCCTTTTATTATTACTCTTACGTCAAAGTTGGTTCAGATTGGAACCATCCGTACAAGTTGTGTGTATTGTAATGAAGTCCAGCAGCTTCCACATGGTCAGGACAAATTGTCTTGGATGGCAGATACCCATCTCCGATTCCTGATTTTAAAAAAATTGGATTGCATACAATGACAAATAATTCAGAGTTGATTTTTTTTCAACTAAAGCCATACTTGGAACGTATGGAGGATTATTCAAATTATTGGTTTCGCATCCTTCAATAACATCGCCAGATCCAAAGTTAGCAGGCTCATTCATATCCTAACAAACAAATTTCTTTTATAGTTCAAATTCTGAACAACTGATTTGAAAAAATGTGTAGCTTACAATCCATAGTCCATCATATTCCAACAAATCATGGAACTCGGTGATCATCAGAATCCACCATTCTCTAGTAGAGTTTTTGCTGTAATCTGGGAAGTACACATTATCTTCCGGCCATACTTTGCCTACTACTGGAGTGCCATCTGATTTCATTACCCATACACCCATTTGCTCTCCCAAGTCAAATGGGCGATAAGACCCTGCTGGTTCAGCAATACTGAAGCATGGATCCTACAACAAACAGATAACACTCCTTGCAATCGAAAATTCCTGTTTTACAAGAAAAATCTTACAAGCAAAATGCTAATATACCAAAATTGTCATAAATTTGATGCCTCTGGATTTCATTTCTCGGATGTAGTCGGGTAAACCAGGAAAGTTTGTAGTACTATATGTAAAAGTCAAGGCTCTCTCCATAATGTCAATATCACCATATTGAACATCCTAAAATTTGGTAAAACTAACTTAACTATTGCATTCCAAACTCAAAAATGTAAAGATCTAACATTAACTCACATGTGGAATTTGATATTGAGTAGTTCTATCCACAGCAGCTTTCATGTTCTCAATAGTATTGTAGCCATATCTGCACAGTTGGAATCCTAATGCCCAGTATGGCGGCATTTGTGCGGTTCCTACAGCCTATTCACACGATATTATTCATTTTAATTTTAATTCAACGGTCATATCCGTCAGCATCATATCCAGCGGTAATTATTAACTTACAGTTGAATATTGTTGCACAGTTGCTTCAGGAGTTGGTCCCAAAAAGAATCGAAAATCAAATATTCCACCAATTGTTGTATATTGAATCGTGGAGTTCGGTCTAAATGTAAATTCTAGTACAAAAGAAATATATTATGCGACATTTAATAATAATTGGCTGTGTGGTATTAAACAAAGCACAATGAAGATTAACTTATTACCTTGCGCATTGCTGTTAATAAGGGCTACAGAATGTGCATTTCCATCGGCCTCCAGGCATGTGTAGTAGGGCTGCGTGCCGTACATGTTTACTGTGTACTGCGCATAACAAACATTGATTGCATTATTGTCAATCGTCAATCGTCAATCATCAATCAAACAAAGACAACTTTTTAGTTAATACATTCTATTAATTTGTTCACATTTAAAGCTTTTAGTTTTATAGCTAGGTAGAAACAAAACTACAATTGTTAAAATCTTACTGAAGGAGGTTGATCCCTAGCCCATAAAGCCCAAGTGGTCCCATCGAAATTGTGTTTAAAAGAGTGTTGTTCATTTTCCCCTATCCCGTAGACATTTTCTGTCGGCGTTTGCCAACTCAGAGTCAAATACTGATCGGCGAAAACGAATTTACCAGTGGTAGAAGAATCAAATATAACTTTGCCGCTGGACTTTCGAATGACTTTGAAGGAGAAAAGTGTATCGTTATGGAAAGTTATGTCATACAATGGATTTTCATTGGAAGTTGTGGGTGGGTTGATTTTTATGGGCACTTCCCACCGGTCTGTGTGAGCTGGATTAACAATCTAAAAGAGAATAATATGGAAAGTATTAGATTGTTTTCAATCACTCTATTACAGTTTGGAATAGTTTTAGCAACTATCTAACACAAAGATGAATGATTGATTTTGTCGTTTTGTTCTACCTTGACTCGAAGTCGTTCATTAGATTCAAATTCAGCTGTCAAAATTAGCTTTTCAGCATCGCCTTCATATCTGGGAGTCAAGCCACGAGATCGTACCAATCGACTTTCATCCAGTTGAGCAATCATTAAATTAACTCTGTATAGAAGATTCAATTTTAATAATTACTGCTCGACCAAAACTCCCATCCAACATATAGAATGCTGATAATTTGCTTTACTTACAGCCAACCATTTTCCGTTTCGATCGGTGGTCCATCCATGTAATATCCTCCTGGACTGGGTAAAGTAGGGAAATAGCACCAAGGAGCATTGCCGCCTCCGTCCGATGGACACCATGTGCAATTTCTGGCTCGACAAGTGCTTTCACTAGCTCCACCTCCTGGATAGCAATCGATTCTGTCTTCGTCGGGCAAGTAAAAGTCATCACATCCATATCCAGGTGGAGGAAATTCTGTTGGTCCAGGGGTACTTCCATCAGGAGGGAAAAAGCACCACGGAGTGTTCCCTCCAAATTCAGATTCGCACCAAGTACAGTTTCGGGCTCGACATAAAGCTTCAGTAGAGCCAGGTTCGGGATGACAGTCTACTCGTTCTGGGTCAGGCAGGTTGCCATCTTCACATCCGAATCCTTGAGATACAGCTTTTCAGGGAAACAAATATTCATTCTTATTTAAAACCAATGTATCATCGACATGAGAATATAAATACTTCGGACTTCAGACTCACCGGATGAAATAATTGAAAGCAAAACGAAGCCGCAAAAAAAGGCTAAAGTTTTTGTTTCCATTTTGAGAAAAAAATATAGATCTATACAAGTATTGAACTGGAAAAGCAACACTCCAACGAGCACTAAGTTCTGGATATTTGGAGCATAAGAATTTATACTTTTCACTGGGTGACCTTAATCCATTAATAATTTTGATATCAGTTCTCGTTCATTGTGCAAACATTGGCAAGCTTGATGAGTCCGTGTAAAAATGTATTTTATTCTGGGTGAACATGATCTATGGGCATGGTTTCAGATTGATTTTAATTATCTTCCTCCTGATATGCGTGAATATAGTCACACACCTCCTTACTGTTTGAGGTGGGGGTAGGACCATATACTCTTATGATTGGGTGAAACTTTTTGAAAGAGCGGAAACTTGCCGTTGCTATTACGTCGTCAATTTTTTTCTGTTAATTAATTTATTTTTTTATCCTGTATATACTAGTAGAATCATTGAAGTAGATATTATGCTTCACTGCACCGACTCGCACACAAGTATGTGTTGTTGACTAGCATCGAGGTCCTTACAAATTACTCATCTGTGTGAAAATCCAAAGAATTTGCATAAAAATTGCTACATCATCATAGCCCTGAAGTGTAATAGAGCTTGCAACATTCATAAATTTATATTCTTTCAGAATTTTAGGATTTAATAATGTCTGGCTTTTTCAGTTTCAGGTTTTTTAGTCTGACCTCATACGAGACTTAGATGCTCAGACATACTGGACCGAAAAAATTCCGACTGCAGTTTTAAATGCACGCCGTTTTGTCACCCCATAATCATGTTTACACAATAAGCAGGGTTAGACGGTTCGGTTATCGGTGGTCACTGTCACTGTTATGATCAAGCCAATAACAGAACAAGTGTACAACATGCATACTACTTGACTGAAAGCACGAAGTTATTGCGTGACCAGTGATTAACTTTTTCTTTTGTGCAGTTTTCAGAAGCAATTTGTAGTTTTTGAAGTATGTCTTTTTGTTAGGATCATGTGTTCAGGGCATGCATATAGTTTGTTTTTAGCCTGCTCCTGGGCTTATTTAACCGTTATATAATTAAGTTGACCTTGTTAGTTCGCTACAGGTCAAACGAATTGATGGATTTCATGAAATTTTGTATACATTTGTGTTTTGTTGAATATCATGAGCCTAGCTCATATCTTAGCCAATAGCCAATCATGACCGCAAAAACAATAGAGTTCATATTTATAAGAGTATAAAAGTGTCAGTAGTTAGTTAGTACCAATGAGTGGGAGTGAGCTACATAGAATAATTGCGAAGCAAAATGTCAAATGCTGGACTTGGACGAATTTCTGAAGAAATTTTTTATTACGAATGTCAGCATTTGCTCCCATGACAAAGGTGTGTAAATGCGTTCATACTGTATTCATAATGACCAGAAAAAAACAGACTGTGAGGTTGAAAGTTTTATTTTAAATTGTTTAGTTCGAAAAACTGAATAAACTTAGCTTTTTGATGCATTCATAACCCGAGGTTGGGCTTAGCAAAATTATTCAAGAACTGTTTACGAATAGAATCAATTGCTTATTTCATTCATTCATTTTCATTCTTATCCACCATTACCAAACGTAAGATTTCTTTTCAATACCGAAGAAAAATAGTTTGCATGTCGCACAGGCTTCTCAATGAAAGAATTTAATTAAAGTGGGCGCCAAAACATGGTGAAACACAAAACACAATACAATACAAATAGGGGAACAAAGCAATAACTAATTCATTGTTGCCCCAAACATATTATACGCAGTACATGTTTACGAATCCTTTGTTATCTTTGTTTATTCAAGCAATCCCACTTACCACGTTAATCATGCACTATCAATCTCAAAATCCGTTATGCTGTAGGAACGACACAAATGCCATCATAATGACTATTATAGGATTCTAACTGTGCAGACATGGCTAAAATACTTGCCAAAAGTTCAAGGAGATTTAGTTTGACATTCTATAAGCATAAGCATCTAAAGTTCAACGACAGTCCGTGACATACACTGTATACTAAAAAAACCAAGCTTGAATGTCCATGCTGAAAAGATGGCGCTAATCTACCATCTGATTTTTTTCTTCGTCACTAAATTGCATTTAACTGACAGTTCAATTCAGGCCGACATAGTTATGACCTCATTTCCCAACTGTACATTTTTATTCGTTTTTTTGGAAAATAAAATATCAGAAACCCTAGAAGAATTTCTCCAAACGGTAACAATTCCTGAGAAAAACTCAATACTAATAGAATCCGAACCACCATGGGAGATTCGCAGCGGGCAATTAAAGAAACACATCAACTCTTCAGAACTGTATCCAGTCCGTCACACAAACACGAAATTTACAACTTGTTATCTCGTCCTTTATTTCCAAGATGCTTTACTGGAGTCATTTCAAACCGCAAACAAATCAATTTCTTCATATTTACCGTCTATTATTTCCCATTCTGTTATTTTCTTTAGAAATGAAAACCCCACTGCTGTAATCTTCATAACAGAAGAGATGAAACCAAATGCTGAGCACTACAGGGATCTTCATAACGTAAAAATCACGTCCACCTTTCTTATATTGACTTCACAAACATCCTATTTGCTGTGCACAATATGTAGGGAGACCCCTTTTCACGAAATTTTTAACTGGTCTGCAATAAATAGCTTATGGAAGACAGCTCATACAAAACGGGAAAAAATTCAAGTTACATCATGGATCGGAAGGCAATGGGAATATAAAGTTGACTGTACACCATATTTTCACAGGTAGAGGCGAAGACAAAATCTGATGCAAAAGCACTAAAAACAATGCTATACAATCGTTTTCAATTAGCCCTGTTTACTGTATTTTTTGTCAATGTCAATATTATGCCTCCTTTTATACATTTCTAGATTAACAAGGATTTGGTTCCCACCGGCTGACATTTGTTTTCTTGTCAACATAAAACATGCATTAAACATTACGAATCGGCCACTTAACAGATCTCCCTCACGATACCAAGTGGAGTTCACATATCTGGGAATGTTTGCAGAAAACGTTCGAGAATTATTCCCTAAATTTCTCAAAAACAGAGCATCACTCTTCCCTTATGGTATGAACGTAGAGCCATACAGTTTTGGAACGGTTGTAAGTGTTTTGCAACAAAATAGCATGGAAGGACTTGCAAAACCATTTGACAAATACATTTGGTCTTTTCTCATATCATCCTCCATCCTCATTATATTGTTTATGAAGCTCACGTCGAAGATTACCGGCAAGTCTGTAGTTGCACTGGATATGATTTACATATTGTTGGAACAAAGTCAAAAACGACTTTCACAATGTCGCGGTCTCAGCTATTATGTCATATTGGTTTCTACTGTATGGTTCTTAGCTACTCTTGTTATTAGCAACGGGTACAAGGGGAAACTATTTGGGTTACTGGCCAAACACACTTATCCCCTAGTCCCACAAACTATGCAAGATATTGACAACTATAAAATTTTCGTAGTTACCACTTCTGCTGTGATCCAGACTACCGAGAATGGTAGTAAAATTCTCTCAGGAGCCAGGATGCATATTACTGACATAATAAGGGATGTGGAGGACGGAAAAATTGAGTTGGCCAGTTTGGATGTTTTAAGGAAGCTAAATGACACATTAGTGTTTTTGAAAAATACAGATATTGATACACTTTTTAGTGCAGTCGTAACCGAAAGCTTGGTACAAGCCGAAGGTAAAGGGAACATAAGTTTGCCATCTAGGTTAATTTTTTTAGATATCCGCAATAATGTTGTAATTTTTGGAGAGCTGATTGAATTCCTTTCGGAAAATGTTTTCATATTTGGACAAGATATAGATATGTTTTCTGTAAGAAATCAGTGGACAGTTGACCGCAACTTTTTTCTAAGATTGGTAGGCATGTATTTGCAAGGGATGGATGAATCTGGCATATATTCTCGGTGGAAATTTTACAGTGAAATTCAGCAACACTTTATTAGAATGACAAATGTGTATAGAAATTTGAAGCTAGACGGTAATGGAAGAAAAAGAAATATCATTGCACATTTATTAACGAAAAAGTATGTGAAGATTTTGCAGCCTCCTAAACCCATTGGTGTATCGTTTTTTGTTGTGCTTGCATATTTGTTTTTGTATTCCTGGATTTTCAGTGCGGTGATTTTTCTTTTGGAATGTATATGGAAAACGAATTGGTGGAGGATGATTATTAATGTTCGAAATAAAGTTATGCAGGCCATTTTCTTTAGGCAGTATGGATTCCCATTGGAATATATCCCATAATGATGCTCATAATTAGTATATCATTTCCACCATTCTGTTCTGTTACTAACAACATTGATATGTTATTGTGCCAGGCAGAATTAGTTTCAAGAATTAAAACCTTTACGTCAATAAATGTATACTGCAATATTTGTGGAATAAAAGATGTCGCGAACTAATAAATATTGTGGAAACGAAGCAAGCAAACGCATTCATTTGCTAATTGCTATAACTTTAACTTTGGCATTGTTTCACAGACATTCACTAGAGTGCACTGTTTTTAGCTCCGGATTTCGGAATCCAGGTGACATAATTTGCTATATTGTTATCTACCATTGAGGCAGATAAGATAATAGGATATCATATCGCAGTCATTGCCGGAGTAAAATTCACTCCCACAGGACAGGCTTATCAGCTTGAACGGGAAATAAGCATTTGACATGTTGTCATCAGTAGTTAGAACATTTTAAATGGTGAAACAATAAACGTTAATTTGCTGCGGATTTCAAAACATAATAAAGACACAATCACTATAATTTTGATACCAGATATAAACCATAACAATGCATCTACGGCTATATATACATAGGCTGAGCAAATTTATGGACAACGCTCGCAGATTGAGTATTGTAAATAAAACGCTGCTAATGACTTTTGCAATAGTAAACATTTCCCCACAAACTGAATCAACTAATGTCCCACAACAAATATGAAATTTATCAACTTGAGTTATCGTGAAGAGAGCTTATTGGAACTTTTCCTGTGCATTTCATAAAAATCTTTGTGGAAATAAAATAATATTTTGGCAATAAAGTATCCCGTTTATAGTGGTGAGTGAATAGTGAACAAATAGTTTGGATTTTATTTACTAACTACGGCTCTATTACGGTATTGACAAACGAAAATACATATTTAATGAGTTATTGTATTCATTCACTTTGTACGTGCTCTGCTCAAATGTTAAAAACATGCTTTACTACTAG
>Ga0210040_10004134_pt1 | contig 19115 bp, 4 predicted proteins | sample CryGeyCG12114_NA_FD_185462 | JGI IMG/M metagenome (GOLD analysis project Ga0210040, IMG submission 185462) | Groundwater microbial communities from aquifer - Crystal Geyser CG19_WC_8/21/14_NA (SPAdes) (version 2) | ecosystem: Environmental > Aquatic > Deep subsurface > Groundwater | place: USA...
TGATCGGTTGTTTCCCTGTCAAAATCTCATCTGAAATTCCGATCGGTTGCTTCCCTATCAACATCTCATGTTAAATACTCGTTTTTATCTCGACTTATTCAATTATATAGGGTGATACTCATTTATATAAAGTCATCAAAAAGGCATTTTCCAAATGTAAGAAAAAAAAATATCGGTTAACTCTAACGCCGCTGAATCTTCACAGCAGTTTTGATGCTCTATTTCTCTAATGTTGAATTTCTACGTCGAAACAACAGAAAATTTGCAATGCAATAATTAGCAGGCGCAAGTTTGTATTTGCCTGAATGTTGTAGTTGGGAGCCAATCACTCAATATATGTATGATGGATGCTACATATTACAATTTCCTCCCCTTTCTTCCTTAAACATGATGACCATATGTAAAAGGCGGTACTATGTGATCGAATTGTATTGCGAGTACTTTTTTTGCTAGTGTATCTCTAATGTTAGTAGAAATTCCAGATTAAAAACCATACTCACTACACATTGACTCGAATCCCAATGTCTAAATTTTTACCCTGTGTATTTCATCTTGCTTTGAACTATAAACGTTCTTAAATTTTAATAAAACTGTCCTTACGCTCTATATTGTTGACATTTATCTCTTTTATAAGATTAAACCTACATAAACTACATATTGCCAACATCTGTACATGCACGCATTCCGTAAAGAAATTCATTCATGAACTTTTGTAATAAGTCAGTCTCCTTTCCTCAAAGCTAACAAAAACTAACTGAACGTCGAATTAGTTCAATCAAACATAAATCTAAAAGATGCAATCAAATCAATGACATTTGACAAATGAAAGGCTTCAATTTTACAACACTGGAATTGATTTCACGTGCACCCTGTGATAAATGGCTGCATTGGTAGGGTCTCTATCTTTCTAGTGGTACATTGCTTGTCTGCGCAGCTCTTATTGAATCTAGACTGCAGCCAGCATACAGAAAACGACGCTTTCACCGTTTTCTGTATATACCACTATTGCGAAGCTTGCTGAAGAAAAGGCCAAGCACTTTTTCACTTCACTGATTGTAGACTGGGCTAATAACATTTACAGTTTACAGGTGGCTGCATACTGCATATGGCTTTCTTAGGGATTAAATGTGCTCAGGTTTGACTGGCGTTCAAAGCATGCTTCTTGTTGCCGTTGCTTTTTGTCTGTACCTTAACCTTTGTGCAAAAATTTGATCTCAGGATAAAAACGACGCAACTTGTAGTCAGACCACCGGCAAAAAATAGAACCATGAAGCTAGAATTGTGAAGTAAATGGCTCAATTCTTAATGATGGCTCCAATTCATGAACTATCCCCAGAGATTTGAGTCATTGAAACCCTTAATCTAGTAACTAACTATATAACTACAGTTTTTGAAAACCTTGACGCATACTTTATGCATGTATCATGGACAATTTCTAAAGCTGAGGATTAAAAGTAATCTTCTTGTCATGAGTACCCAAAACGTACAAAGTTCTTTCACTTTTTGTTTAAGAAGCTTTTCCGCTTGCTTTACGACTGACTACTTTTAGTTACTTTACTAACGCAAATATATAAGCCCATGTTGTTAGCACAAAGTTGGTATTGTCTGACTTTTAGTTCCAACTTTTTGCTCACATCACATTCTTGCGTACTTGATATTTTTCCCATTGCAGAATAATAATACATAATGCATCATAGTCGTCTTAATCTTGTCATCATATTACAATCCCTCTCTCTAGACTAAAATATCTTCATTTCTTATTTACAGTTTACTTGTGAAAAGTTTTATTATGATTCCGTCTTGTACTATATATAGTTTATCTTGCTACAAAATACGCGGAATAGAACATAAAATTTGTTTAAGCTCTTTTATACACTTTGGAGGGTCTTCTTGGGTGGTCTGGTTATGAACCGAGCATAACATACTATACAGCTTTCTCCAATTTATTGATTTATTCTTTCCTTGGTCCTGTAAAGTTGAAAGATGGAGATGCGGAGGAAGGATGTTGACGGGCCGTTTTTCTTTTATTTGCACTTTTACTCACTTCATTCAGCCTCGTAACAACAAGTTTCCAGAGCTTAATAACTAACTTGAAATATTTGCTTACCACTTTCTCCCTTGCTGAAATTTCACTGTGTTGTAATGTAATCATTCTCCTCATTTTTTATACAGGCTTACTTTTGAAGATAGTTTTTAAACTAATTGCATTTTTAGCTACATATAGGCTAGGTTGACAAAATATGATAAAGTAAAAAATGAAAGTAAGTCTATTCAAAGAGGAGCTGAAAATTTTAGGTTCATTCCACTGGGAACTCTAAGTACATAGTAAAAGCACTGCACTATGTGAATTGTTTCAATAGAGACATACAAGTAAATGTAAAAGAATGAAAGTTACAGTACAAGTATAAACATAGTACTTTTGAATATGTTCACAGCAGCAACCTTATTGGCTCTATTCTTTCTTGCTATAAGCTATACTGTTATGCAAAGGAAAAACAACACGCTATTTTGCTTTTCATAAAAACTGAAGGGTACATGAAAAACGATTTCATATTTTTTCTTTTCAAGATGTACATGTCAATTTTGTATCGAATATAGTTTCTGTTTGATTTATTGACAAAGCATGTCATTTGAAGATGAGTATAATAAATAGGTTTAAAATGCACTCACCCAAGTAAGACATTGCTATTCCAATGGCAAACAAAAGAACTCCAACAAAAAGGATTTGACAAGCTCGTTTCAAACAATTGGATGGTATCTGTCCTTTCATTCCCTGCATGAGACCAAGTTAGTAGAGTAAATTGATGGATTCAACTTAATTTGGTACAGCTCAGATGGATGGCTAAATTAAGCTTACAGTTAGTGAGTCAACACATTGTCAAAGTCAAAACTTGTAAAGCTTATGCAAAGTTCAGGTCTCTAACTTGCAAGTAAATATGTTTTAGTAAGTTTTCGGCGAACGGTGCGGACACGATCTGACAGGCATTAAATCTGAAACTTCTCATTATTTTTAGTACTGATGATAGTTAGTAGTCAGTAAACAATAATGCTTAAGAAACGCATGGGTCTCTTTGCGTATCTAGCCAAGCTATGGCCCAGCTTTGTTTTGTTGCCTATAAATATATTACGTGGGAACTGAAAAAATCCCATAAATATTTGGATAAGACATTTGTGCAAATGTAAAAGTTATTGGGGACTATAGAGAGTACACCTTATGCAAAAGTTTGCAACTCAACTCAATAGCACACAATGTATACACAAGATAAAAAAACTCGTAAAAAGGTGAGTCCGTACGCAGTCTTGCGATTGTATCATGGGAAATTCACTTTTTTCCTTTAAAACATCAAATTGTTTTGGTGACATGGAAATTTATGGTCCTAGGCGAATAAAACTACCTCATTTGGTACACCCAGTAGAGAATGAGAGCAGTACAAGCTACGACCGTGACTCAAGCAATCTATGCAATCTTGTTTGCTATATAATTTTTTATGCTTTACCACAACTTGGAAGTAAAAATCAAGCATGTTAACATTTTTTACTTTGAGCTATCCAAACACTACACACCATTAAAACTGTTAACCAATTACAAACACCATTCATTAGTAATATAGCAACCTAACTAACTATCTGAATAAATTCCTCCACTTTTGGGTTTAGTTATAGTGCCGTAGAATAAGTTATATCATTCCAATTCCACTTGCGGTTTGCTTACGTTAACAACACAACTCATCTAGTAAAATCGATCAAGTGTTGCCCAACACGTTGTACAAACACAATGCATACATACACACAGATAATAAACTCGGAGATTTATCTCCATGATGGTTTCTACAAATGAAACTACACTAGCTCCTATAATAAATGGGGAAAACAAACAAACAGTCTCAACCGTGTCATGTCGTAATATTGCATTCACTCAAACAGATTCCTACCAAACAGTCCTATGGATATCGTATCATGGGAAATGCAGACTCGGAAACGGAGGATGCTACTTGAAAGTTTAATACAAACCAAGGACACATTATTCCAGTTTCATGTTCCGTTCTGGCTTGTGACAGTGCCACTGAAATTGTACACAAAGTGTGTCATCCTTCCTCCTGTTTTATGATCTCAATAATCTGTATAAATTGCCAGGGCACACAACAACTGCCGTTTTCGGTTCTCTCTCTCTCATTCTATCTGTACATTAGTCTGTGTGCAGCATCAATGTTTCAAGTGTATCCTATAACCCACTAAATAGACAATACAAGCTACGCAACAAGAATATTTAGGGTACATTCAAAAGAGAAAGTTTCTACGAGCAGTCTAAGTCTACCAAATGGGAATACTAAAGGGAAACCATATGTTTTGTACACACGGTGTAAGAAATGATTATAATAATGCAAATGGCAATGTCAATGTCTTCCCATTCCGTTTCCCTATACACATTTCATTCTCATTAATTAACCATAGAGGCCTCACATCAATGTGGTGTAGGAGCTAGACCATTGAAACTTTTCTTGATTAGAGTGAAATAAATTAATGAGTCGAGGGATTGGTAGGGGACCAATGTATGGTAAAACCATCACCTGAATGTTCCACACTGCTGGTGGATTTTGGCCTCTCTTAGTCGACCTCCGGGCTTTTGTGGACATGGATAAGCTTTTTCGCCGAACAGTTCGAATAGTCCGAGCATTTATTTTCCCTTTGCTGGAGCCTGGCATTGTAGTCTGGTACAAAAGCACGCTAGTGTGACCCTTCATTTTGGTACTGGATCGCGTTCCTAATGAAAAATAAAGATTCTCGCTCACTCAGTCACTCACCCGTTAAATGAATAGTTATGAACACAGACTCATTTTGTGGTACATTTATCATGGAAATCACACAGGGGAATCCTTTCCCCCATACATCAAGCTGCGTAGTTTCACCAGTATATGATTTGAATTGGCGAATAAACCGGAAATTTATTCCTCTGGTGGGCAAAGGGATGCTGTGCATACATGCATGTGCTCATTAAAATAGGTTTGCCCTGTTGCTCATATATGCTGGTTGCTAAAACTGTTCAGTCTTACTCCGCATTAAAATTTCAGGGGTAGTTGAACTTTAGGTTCTGAATCTAAGGAAATTGTAAAGCACAAGAGCTAATAATGAAAATGTAAAAGGTAGCTTACAAAGAAATGACTGACTTTTAAAACAGATGAGTTTGGAGACCGAGTTTATCATTATTATAGCCATTGCGAAAACTTTATATTTCCCTAGGCGGCTAAAAGTAGGACCTCAAAACTTATTGCAAGCATGTTCCTTTGAAACGTCGACAATTTTAATTAACTAAGATCTCCTGAGTTTGTCGTTTAAATTAAACATTTCATGTTAAAAAGCTTAAATATACAAAATTGCGTCCTGCAATTTTTCCGAGATGAGAAAGTGGGTACGAAATCCCGTTAGATTTTTTCTGCTTAGTTAGTCAATCATAGGGTTACTGCAAACCCAAAATCTTTGGTCCTTGAAAACGCTTGAGTCCTGACTTTTACTTGAAATCCTGTTATTGACTAGTCAAGTGAAAAGATTGAATTCTTGAATCTCATATTTTATGTTGAATCCATTTGATAAAAGAAAAGGGAACTAAAATCGTCTATATGATCACGTATTCTGGAATATCAATAATTCTCTCTGCATCGCACAAGTACATTAAATAATGAAACAAAAGAGATGGGAAGCAATCTGAATAAGAGCACTCGAATTTAGTATATAGGGCTTGAAGGACCGTATAATTTGTTCGCTTCAAACTCTACTGTGATTTTCATGGATTCCGGTAGAATAGAATAGAGACACTATACTTTATAATCAATTATTTGAGAGTTGCTGAGCCTATATTAGTGAGTATTACTACCTAAACAAAATTTTGTTGCCCGCAATACAAGATAATACGATTTACTAGCGGCTATAAGCTCAATTTGTGGACACTTGGGGAATTTCGATACCTTGAATTATGTAGTTGAAAGAAAGTGAAAATTCTTTTAGCAATAGAGTCTAGTAAGTTCTTTTGGAAAATATGAGACCAAAATAATTCACTACAGTGATTTATTTCACAGGTGAAACAACAACACAAAAGATATCTATACAAAAAGATATTTTAGTTCCTTTCTTAGTTAGCTTTTGCATGGCTTTGCAATTTCTTGTAGCAATTGAAAGGCTCGTAAACTGCAAACTACCAAATTGAAAAATATTTCAAAAAACCATACAAAACATTCTTTGTAACACTAATAAACGTAACAAACGTAACACATTTCAATTGCACTGCTTGCTTTCGCTGTTCAACTTGGAAATGGAAACTCCAATTTGAAGTTCATGACATGGATGATCTCAAGAACGCATTATTTAAAACTACCTTTAAAAAAAGCCCCATGATTAATCAGCGCATTCGAATAATTGCACAATAATCTCAAAACTTACCCAAAAAAATGCTTCTTCACCTGTGAAAAACATTTCTGGTGAGCTACTGAGACGCTCCTTGTTGATACTATGTCAGGCACTTCCTAAATTTTTTTTTTTTCATGAGAAACACTCTCTGACAGCATTTTAGGGTCTACAGACCTACAGCGTCTTAATTCGAACGGGCACTGAAATCAAGTAAAGGTGCCAACTGGAGCCTAAGTGAATTTCTAAACCTAGTTTCTGTCACTCTCCCCAGTGAGCACAGGAAAGGAAATGATGAAAGGAACGGGAAGACTACAACTCTATTCACAGGACAACTCACTGCTTCTACCTCTGATGGGGCACAGAATCTAACAAGTAGAATAGAGCATTTCAAGTGTCTATATAATGTGTGTGTGTGTGTGTTATTATGTGCGTATCTCGAGCTCACTCACATCTCTAGCTTTTTGTCCTACCTTTCACTTTCTCCCATGTTGAATGCATACTACTTTACGTACGTACCTGCACACTGACTGAGTTGTCTCGAGATTGCTGAGTTACCACACAGCGTTAGATCGTCCCTACATTTTGGGTTTCCCTTTTCTCCGAGCATACTAAAGACCCCAACAGGACTTTTGGGTACACCGTGTGAACAAACTCGTAGGCTACATGCTTTGTAAAAATCTTCCATGCTTATCGTTAAACCTGTAGACACAGGTGTTAGATTGTCATTGATTCTAGCTCTACAGCAAGCTATTTTCTTATTTATATTATGCATTGTTGTACCAAGTAAATATTGCTCGGTAAGAGTTTATAGCGTGGTAGAATTTAAATACAAAAATATCGGATTTTAATTCAGTGGGCGACAGTAATTTTGTATATTTCCTAAAGTTAGGAAACATTCTTTCAAATTCATTCTTGTTGACGATTGAACGAAATCCAGAACATGTAAATCGAGTGAGAATTTAAATAAACTTGAGAAGGATTTGAGAAATATAATCAAGGATTAGAAAAAAGAAAAGTAAAGAAAACAAATCTAACTGTAGTGTGTGAATACTGTTGCATGATCAATAGAATAATATCGATCACTTTTCAGCTCCAGAATGCCAAATTGGATAGAGACCCCAAGATTTAGGGAGTCTGTAGAGTTAGAGTAAGAGCAAATTAAATAAAGACCGTTTGCTAACTCAATGTTGTGGACAGAAAATGCGCTTCCAATTAAAACTAGACTACCGGATAAAGCTACAAGCGAGTTGCAACATTAGAGTAAACGTAGCATTTGAAGAAACAGGATTTTATAATATTGACACAGGACAGAAAGTTGATTAGTTGTGCTCTAGCAGCTGATGGAAAAGTTGCCTACTTGCTTAAAAGTTTTTACATTGATCAAAGACATGATAGGCTGTAATGAGAAAGCTAGGAAAACAAACTACTAAAATTAAAGTGAATTACTAAAACTTTGTATTTATCTTTAGTTTTACAGTTTTAACATGATTTTTATTCCTGTTGATAAATGCTACACACTCTTGGGTGAGCTAAATAATATATACGGTTAACTTTTAAGCTAAAATACTTTCCAGACTCGTTTGAAATGTAAACTCTGAAGTTTACTTATCTTGCTTAATCTGCATAACATCAAAAACTGCTTAAAAACGCGTAGTAATAGTAGAGCTAAAACTACACTCGTTCTTTTTCGTAGGATTTTTATTTTCAGTTCAACAGGTACTATGAATTTCATGCACCCCAAACTTACATGGGAAAACTGAAGCTAGGGAAAAAAGATTTGAAGTTGAGTCAGGCAACTCTTTCCCAAGTTTCATGCTTCTATCATCCTAGAGCATACTAGATAATATGGAGTCCTGCTAAATTGGGTCGAAACGCTAGAAGCGATTATTACTGCTAAAAGGATCTCATTATTTATAATTTCTGTGTTCCCTCAATATGCACTTTACATTATAATGGGCTGGTTTTTGGCCTGTCATACACCTAAAATCTGTTAATAATTTCCAATTATTTAAAGTCTGCACATAATTGGATTAGGTGCTTAAAGTACAACCTGCGTTTCTTTTTTATTTATCAGTGTTTCACATTTGGGCATGAACAATTACTTTTCCCGAAAATCTGTTTAGGACCCATTTAGAATATGGTTCAGTAATAAAACGCTGTCAGTTTGCTTCTCCTTTAGATGTATTTGGTGCAATCTGCTTGGAAATAGTTGAACCGTAGTGAAAGTCACAAACGTTTACTTTCCCATACCATAGATGGCAAATGTGTAGCAATAGAACTATTTTTCCTACTTTCCCCACGTGAGTTACCAACTAAGGGATTACATGTCATTAAGAGGTTTAACTCAAACTTTGCTGTACGCATTGATGACATTTCTTCACGAAATATTTTTTTATTTTCAATCGTTGTCACATTCATTTTGTGAGAACCTAAAACTGTCATTCTAATGTGTTTATACATACAAACACAGACCAAATGTGAAGAATAAATGGACAAACTCTTTACATTTAACACATTTTTTTCAATTGACTCAGCGTTGGTAACAATTGGAACCCATTGGCATCAGAGATATGAAACCGGGTGAATTAAATAGCTGTATAGTCCACAGGGAATAAATCGACTGAAACATCCTCTGAACATAATCTATGGGGGAGAATGGATTTCCAGAATCCCAAGTGATGAACCACAGAGAATTGATATTGATACGTACCTAACATGAGTAAAATGGGTAAGAAAAGAAATGGAGAAGAACGATTCTACTTCAACTACTTTGTAATCCAAAGAAATAGAGCAACTTGAATTCCTCACCATAGTGAGTCTGCACAAAATTGTTTGCGGCATCACACCAACGCACCATATGCAATTTTGACGATCCTCATGCAACCTACCTAAGAATGGTATTATATCATAAACAGATTTCTTCTTGAACGTCTAAACGACGGTAAGAAACATTAGAAAAGCCGCACAATTTTCACATAACATTACACGCGCACATGTCATAAAAGGATGCTCACGGAAATGAATTCAGACTCACAGAGTCACTTGCTCTCCTTTTTTGACTTCACTGAGGGGAAAAACTCAATACTGTTCCTGTCATAGTCTCCACCAGCCGTGTACTAAATCAGTCGGGTATGACTTGCTGAAAATTTTCCGAAATACGTTATAAATCATGTGAGTTTGAGTGAAGTAATTTCTCTTGCTTTGTTAACCGCATACTAGCTGAATCTGCGATTCCTTTTATGGAGATGGAGCATTCAAACATACATATAGTCCAAAGACTTTTGCTCATCATAATAGAAAGCTAGGCTTCTATTGATATATTACTATAGCATGCAATGCATGGGAGACTGCCTATAAGATCCATCGGTTTTCTAAGCAGTGATTGATATTCATGTCCAGCTGTCGAGCTGCCTTTCTAAGCCTTAAGTGTCTGCATGATTTTTATTAAGTAAGAAGCTTTCAAGATCTCAATTCACAAGAGACTTTGTTCCACAACCGTTGTAATTTTTTACCTAAAGTTAATCTCCTGTGAAGACATTTTTTCATACAATAGATGAAATTTGGCACACTCATACACAGCATCTAGCCTGCATGTTACAAGATCTAACTTACAAGAAACGATTGAATCCAAAAAATGGGTAAAAGATTTGGGAATCTAATGTCTACCACCATCATTTCAACTATTCGATCGGAGCCAAGGAATTGATATAGCTTTCAGTAATAGTGTGTACCGCACCATTTTGTGCATACGAGTAGTGATCTCGTGTGAGATTCTGCGATCCGATCTGATAGCCATAGCTGAGAGCTCAAAAATAAAGTACATTTTGTGGAGTCTTGAAGAGAAAAAAAGAGTTGGATGAATGCTTTCATACTCATACAAGAGGTGAGTTGGAGATGTAAAACTTTCAGATTTTCATCCAAGCTCAATTCCCTATGTGGCAGAAAATGGGATTTGATTAAAACCATGGGAAAAAGGGACTGTTTTCAAATGCTATTATTCATGCCACTTAAGCATTTGGTATGATGCCCGTGTGCACCTTATAACCGTCTCTATAATGCATTTGGCTACATGTGTAACGACCTTTTTCACCACTCGGTTGATAGGATTTACTTTCCACTAAATGCTTTCTCCGGTACAGTGAGTCCCTATGTGCCATGTTTCTTTCAAAGCTCATGTTTTATTTTTTACTATTTCTAGGGTTCTGGAATGATCAGTGTCAAAATTACCATAGGTTTAGTTATTTCAAAAATAATTAACTGTCGAGCAAATGGGTATCCAATTTGTGCTTAATAGAATACTCGGAACATGGGTTTCAGCTCGATAAGTTCATTAATACTTCCATTGAGCAAGAATGGAAGTGAAATCAATGACCAGTTTATGCGTTTCAGATTTTATTCATTATATTTTTAAGCAAGTAAAAATTTATGGATGATATCGTGAATATAAACGATTCTAGTTGTCTAATGATTTAATAAAAAATGCAATCTCAAACGGACCTATAAACGTCAATAAATTTCAAAGATTGTATTGCCATTCAAACGTAAATTGGGAGACCGGCCAAGCAATTTACCATTCAAGATTGAGCATATAGGAAATCATTTGATCCCTAAACTGATGTTGTGGTATTTAGAGCGAATTTTATTTCAAATGCTCTGTCAGTACAAGTAACCCATTTCATGCATGATTTTGAACATCTTTGTAGCCGGAGCATTTGTAAGCTTTCAACAACCTGCAATATGCTTTGCTGTGTTATCCTTATTGGGGAGGACTTTTTGTGCTTTTGTAACAAAAGAAAGGACAATGGAATACCCATGTATTTCTTTGTTGTGTGTCCATTCATGTATTGCTAGCATCACATTACTTTAAAGAGCCACATCATATAGTATGCCTTTCCTTTTTGTGTTCACTCACTCATAAGCCATGACTCTAGTAAAACTTAATATCATTACCTGGAAGCATTTTCTACAGCGATTACAAATTCCTACAAATAACCCATACTTCAAACTAACTGATTTCATGCGCCGAGTCTCACAAGCTCACATTTCCCATTTACTTTATACACTAGAAACTTTCTTACAACCCGTTTCTAACTGACTGACTATGTTGACAAACTGAACTGACTGAACTTTTTCTTCTCTCTAGCTCTTCTGATCAAGTTGAACTACATGGTTTCCACAACTCAACCTGACTGGAGCACTAAATGAAAGTGCTCCACCAGTTTCTCATGTTTCAAGGGACCGGAAACTTGCAGTACGTGTGTTGGTCCGCAAGACAAGCTTGTCAGTCTAAACGTGCGTAATCTGAAAAAATGGTGTTGCCCAAAGTGGTCTCCATTCTTGCTAACGTTACATAGCGAGTACTGGCACCGACCAGTTAGCAAGTTTTTCGATAGATTCGAATAGTACGAGTTATAGTTAGTTAGTTTGTTTTGCAAGCAGCCACGACCACGTATAGTATCATATGTACAGAGCATCTTCTTGACTAGACTTTTACTTTCCAGTTTCCGTACTTACTCACCATTACTACTACATGTTTTGGCTCCCCCGCACAGACACACACACGCAGGCAGGCCATCGGCCCAGCCAATGTGATAAGTACAACTTTGTTCAACCTGTAAGGTCTCAGTTGGCTCCAGTTACTCGCCGAGTTCCAAACAACCGTGTACCGTTGCCAATATAGTGTGCTGCTCACTTTCTCCCTTTTCCTGTGCAAATTGCTCGTGACATGACAAGTGAGTTTCTTGATAACCTAAAAAATCAAGTGCTTAACAGTACGATTTCCTTCATTACGACTCTTTTTGTGTGAGCCAGACCTCATAGTTACTAAATATTTTCAAGTTTTTCTCCTCCGCTTTCAAATTGCAGTGATTTTTGCCTGCTCCAACTGGTTTGTCATACCATGCAAGTAGTAGTTGGTTGGCTAAGTTAGTTAGTTAGCTTGTTCATTGTTTGCCAACTCACTCTAACTGTCAAAGAAGGGGATAAAATCAGCCACGACTTTGATATTACTTTTTGTTCGTTAGTTGGTTGACGGAACAAAAGTTTGACACTTGAGAAGAAAATTGAGTGAGTGATTTTGAATTGCCGGCCCAAGAACAGTAACTAAACAACACTATTTTAGATTAGTTTCAACATTGACAAAACTGTAAACTATGTATTCACAAGGGGACGACGCAAATAAGTAGCAATTAGATTTGAGAGCCACGAACATTAGTCTGCCGCCGTTTGTTTGTTTTGGGTTCGTTGGACACGCTTATGATGGGATGATGACTTGCTATGAACCAGGGCATGGAACAGTCAGCGTCAACCAATCCTGCTGACTGGCATCCTCAACTTGATATTCACGATCATATTCAGAGATGTTCCTGTACATGTGATCATATGGGATATGGCAATTATTTAGACTACCAGGTAAGATATCATGTAGTTAGTTTGTTGTGCAAGGATCTTACTTAATCTGGTACATTCTGTACTTGCTTTCGTTTGAAAGTGAATTCACTTGGCTTGTATTTCTAAGCCGGTGGATTTTGTTCACAATGGCAAATTGAAATGAGAAGCAAATCGTAAATTGGAAGAGTTTTCCTTTCTAACAACCTACATTATCATTTTTTTTGAGGCTGTCTAGTTTGTAACTCAACGTGAAATAAAATACGTCTGCCACCATCTTTTCCTCTGTAAGTTTAGTCAGATGGAAACCAATGAACTTGAAATCCTGTAATCTGTCTTCTGCTATAGCATGTATAATATTTTTTTTGCCTGCCATACGCTTTGAATTGGCTGCAAAATATGCACTAGACGACGATAAGCGATGGAAATATATTCGGCTCAACTTATCTGCTCTAGCATACTACCTACATCTGTCAAAAAGCTGGAGTTTAGTTGCAAATGAAAGACTGCGCTTACGGAGAAAGTTTTGAAGAAATTTCAGCCTGTCATTTTCCTTTCACATAAGTCCAACTGCACGATTTTGTGCAAAGGGAATTTATTTGTGTGAGAATTTTTTTAGAATTTGAAATGTTTCAAATAACTGTGTGCACATCTAGCAAAAAAAGTTATGAATAACTGGTGGGAGGGAGTGGAAAACTAATTATGAATCACAAAGTTGAGCAACTTTTATTTACTGCAAAAGTGATGTTTGCCTGTGGTGCAAAAATTAAAAATTATTTGATTGCCACTAACCATAGAATTTATTTACTACTATTTATTGCCTAGAGAGTTTCAAACTTTTTATTGTAGACACCAAAAAAGTGATTCAATTAGGGCAGACAGTAAACTGGGAGTTTCAGCCTCCCATCACAAAAAAGCGAGTGTAGACACATACAACATAGCAGAGTAGATGAGATTCCAGTTTTGCTATAGGAAACAGAACAAAACTTGGGCACACTAGGAATCACTGGATGCAAAAGGAGAGAAGTGTGAATCTACATGATACAAAATTGAATGTTAACCAACTGACTATGAGCATGGGAGAAAACAAACATGGTTCAAGTGTTTCCCTATTTGTTTTGTTGGCAATATGGACAATGTGAGCGAGTTTTGCTCCTAAAATTCCAATGGAGCTGGAAGTTTGCACATTTTCTATTATTATTACTCATCCAGTGAAATGTGCTCACAGCGTGTGGCCTTTTGAGAACTGTGCCTATATGAACGCACCAAAACATGTTTAACTTTAAAAGTGATTAACGGACGATATGGTTTTCCCCCCATGTAACCAATTTGCTTTTGTATGAGCCAAAGAATGAGCTCAACTTTTCCTATACTATTTGATGATCCCCTTTTGAAAAGTTTGTGAATACAACAAGTTCTTACAGCTGTCCTCGAATAATTAAGTTTCGTTTCATCGCTCCAAATACATGCCTCTGTCGGGTTGTTGTTTACAACGATACTTTAAAAGTCAAGTTATTGGCTTCTATATTTTATATACACAGTTCTTTATGTGAATTGAACTCTTTGTGATCTTTCCTTTGCTCTTTTCTCAATTAGCTTATCTAACTGCACGTGTATAGACTTTGTTTCTCATATCTTTGGACCAAAGCGTGTACACAATGATATCAGATTCATTTGTATTCCAAGCTGGTGTCTCCAGTCTGCTTTTCACTTTCGCAAGATTCTGCGTGAACCTTGTTTTTCTTATTCTTTTCACTAGTTTATCAAGTCTTCCTTCTCTCTCAACAAACATTTCGGGACTATCTTTGTCTCTTTTAGTGGACAACAGGGGTGGATCGTTTAGTTAGTCTTGGACCATTTATTTTTAATTATCCTCAATTCTTTGCACCCTAATTAAATGCTGCAGGATTTTATAATTTTGTCCGCCCACCTAGTTTTGCTTGGAAAAGTAATGAAAGGGTACGTGACAGTGAATTAGTATGAAGTACACAAAACAGGGCAGGCGTGGGTACAATTAAAACAATCAAATTTATTATCAGTCAAAATATTATCCACAAATCAAACAGTAAATTAATAATAACCGAAAACTTAGGTTTAGAAAAATGTTAAAGGAAAATGTTTAAATGTTCACTCAAAGCTAGCCAAAACTCAACTCTCATATGAAACGAAAAATGCATCATCTTAAACTACAGACACAAATATGTATGTTAATTAGAAAATGCATATTGAGTATAACTAAAGATTAACATTAGAGGTGCACCTGAAAGGATCCAAGAGTGGGACTAGGCTCTCATATCTCCCCTAACAAATGCACATAACTATCCATAGTCGTACGACTCAATTGCTTGACATGTAGAAATTACAGTTGATGCATACAAAATTATAATATAAAACTGTCATGCATAAAATGTCTAACAACAATTACAACTAACATAGTTTAGGATTAAACATACTCCCGCCTTGGAATAATTAATAATTATTACAATCCGTCATCATCGACCGTTGAGTCCAATGGTAAAATACAAAGTTTTACAATAGGACGTTTTATTTGACCATGCTGAGTGCGTAGAGTTACTACCCTAGTAAACCCATCACCACCAGGATGTAATTCCAGCACTCGAGCCAAGGGCCAGTTTGTAGGCGTGACGTTCGCCTCTTTAATGAGGACCAAATCTCCCTTTTTTATCGACCGCTCCGGGAAAACCCACTTTGGTCTCTGCTGTAACCGCGATAAATACTCGCTACACCATCTACGCCAAAAATGCTGCTGTAGCTGTTGAACCAACTGCCATCTACGGAGTCGACTCATGTTAACGTTTGTTAGGTCATCCTCAGGGATGCTGTGGAGGGCATCACCAGTTATAAAGTGAGCCGGCGTCAGGGCACTCAAGTCATTGGGATCTGTAGAGGTAGGAACTAAAGGTCTCGAATTTAAACATGCCTCAATTTGACACATTACCGTACTTATCTCTTCATACGTTAGTCTGGTATTTCCTAATACCCGGTGTAGATGGTACTTAACCGATTTCACACCGGCTTCCCAGAGTCCGCCAAAGTGTGGGGCACTAGGTGGGTTAAAGTGCCAATTCAACCCGTGCTTAGTAGCTAATTTGTTAACATCAGATTGGGTTTCTTCAGCGTGCACCAGATGGATGAAGTGTTTCAGCTCCTTGGTGGCGCCCACGAAGTTGGTACCGCAATCGCTGAAGATGTCACTTGGGGTACCACGTCTTGATATAAACCGCCGAAGTGCAGCGATAAATGCTTCGGAAGATAAGGATGTGACCATCTCTAGGTGAACAGCTCGCGTGCTGAAACAGACAAAAATGCACAAATACCCTTTAAATGTAACCTTGCTACGAGCAGGGATTGCTCGCAGCGTAAATGGGCCAGCGTAGTCCAGACCGCATTTAGAAAATGGACGGGACGGAGTGACTCGGGCGGTAGGCAGATTTCCCATTATCTGATGCTGGAGCCTAGCACCGTGCCTCGTGCATGTTACGCATTTCTTTACTTCGTTTCGGATTACAGCTTTCCCATTAGTAATCCAAAACTTATGAGCCAAAACCGCTAGTAAAAGCTGTGGACCTGCGTGCATATACATTATATGATAATGCCTTATTATTAGATTAGTTACTGTATGACGTCCAGGCAAAAGGATAGGATTCTTTCGGTCAGGTGCTACGTTTGAGTTTCCAAGTCGGCCACCGACTCTTAGGATTCCGGAGGGATCTAAAAATGGACACAAAGACGCAATTTTTGTTCCTCTGTTCAATGATTTCTGTTTCTTGAGTTTATCAATGTCCTCTTGATACCCACTCTGTTGGGCCATTCGAACCCACACGAGAAGACTTAAATGCAAATCATGGTTAGACAACATTTTCTTATTATTACAGTATGAATTATCTTTGTTTATTTTAGCTTTGCATGCATAAATAAACCTTAAGCACCATGAAGTTACCCTTTGAAGTCGATCCCAATCAGAGTATCGGTTTATTAGTTCGTTACTGGCAATGACAGTTGCCGCAGCTATCGTTTTTTGTTCCACGAGTGCAAATTCACTGGCTTCAGAGAAATCCTCTTCTGAAGGTTCCGTGGTGTTGGAGGTGTGGATAAATTTGGGGCCTTGCCACCACAGGTCGTTTTCAACAATTTCTGCTGGACAGAGGCCGCGTGATGCTAAATCAGCTGGGTTTTCAATTCCTTTTACGTGGGCCCAGTGATTCCTCGGCAGTAGGTTCTGAATTTTTGTCACTCTATTCCCCACAAACGTTTTCCATCTGGACGGATGGGATGACAACCAACACAGGACTATCATGGAGTCGGTCCAGGCAAAAATTTTCTCCACTTCGATTTGCATTGATTTGATAGTTGAATGGATGAGGTTGGCCAGTAAAAGCGCACCGCACAGCTCTAGTCTCGGCAATGAGACGGTTTTAGATGGTGCTACTCGTGTTCGAGCACAAACTAGGTTGATGGTGGGAACTTGATCCGCATCGAATGAGCAGGTGTAAATCACTGCACCATAGGCGCTTTCGGAGGCGTCACAAAATCCGTGAATCAATGTTCTTTTTGAACCTGTAGGGTGAAGAAATCTACCAATGTTAAGATTTTCTATGGAATACAACTTACTCCTGAAGTCCTCCCATTTTATTTTAATATCCACAGGTGGTGGCTCATCCCATCTCAAGCTACGTTTCCAGCATTCTTGAAAGATGAGTTTTCCCTTCAGTGTCACCGGCGCTAACCATCCTAGTGGATCGAAGGTTTTTGAGATCTCGGAAAGGAGAGTCCTCTTGGTTGAACATCTTAACTCCCTGGTCAATGTTATCCTAAAATGAAAACTATCCTTTCCTGGGCTCCAATAAATGCCCAGGGTTTCAATAGTGTCGTCATCGTCCAATGACAATTCTGACTTATCACATTTTAACTCATTTGGTATTATGCTCATTAGTTCATGAGAATTCGAAGAGAATTTAGTAAGTTTCATTTTACCCTTGTCCATAATTTTTAGTAGTTGGGTTGCCATTTCCTTGGTCGTATCCAAGGCTGGACCTCCCCCCATTACGTCGTCCCCGTAAAAGTCACGACGTAATATTTCTGCTGCCATTGGAAGCTCAGCTTCTTCGTCAGTTGCGAGTTGCTGAAGAACTCTTGTCGCTTGAAATGGGGCTGAAGCAGTCCCATATGTTACGGTACGGAGTTGATACGTTGAAATTTTGTCAGTTTCCTTCTCCCGCCATAGAATTCTTTGAAGAGGCTGGTGTTGTTCGGCGACTTCGATTTGTCGGAACATATTTTCTATATCTGCTGTGAATACTATGGGATGAAGTCTAAACCTGAGCATGATTGAAACTAATGTGTCCTGAATTGTAGGACCGGTCATTAGAATATCATTCAGTGATACACCTGAAGCCGTCTTGCAGGAAGCATCAAAAACAACACGAAATTTGCTAATTTGATTAGGATTTTTCAAGACAAAGTGATGAGGAATATAGTTAACCTTTACCTTCGGCTCTTTCGTTTCATCATCGTCAATTTTTACCATGTGGCCCATAGATTCATACTTTTTCATAAATTTAGTATAATTCTCCTTTAGTTCAGGCTTCGATTTCAATCGTCGCTCGATTTGTAGCAATCGTCTTTTAGCTATTTCCTTTGATAAGCCCAATTGGTCCAGACTACCCTTGATAGGCAATTGAACGCAGTATCTTCCTTCTGAAGAGCGTGTGACAGTAGATTGGAAGTGATTTTCGCAATCTTCTTCTTCCCGAGTGAGGATTCTATCATCTGGAATTGCCTCCAATTCCCAGAATCTTTGTACTGAGTCCTCCAAAGTCATATGATTGACTGATACCTGCTTGGAGTTCTCATGGATTGTTTTGCCTGCTATGAGCCAACCTAATTTGGAATTCAAGCCCACTGGAGATTTTTCGCTCCCCCTTAGCTTGCCATCCAAGAGTAGGTCCCAAAAAATGTCACTTCCTAGGAGGATGTCTACATTTCCCGGTCGGTTATAGCTAGGATCAGCTAACTGTAAACTGCTTAGGTGAGTCCAGCTGGCTGTATTGCACGGTGAAATCGGCAACTTATCTGTAACTTTACTCAGAACATATGCATCGACATGGTGTGATTCATTATCCTTTAAATCATTCATGAAACGATTAGTGAATTGTAAATGTACTAAGCCTTTAGTCTTGGCTACGGAAGCTGAAGCTACTCCTGTAACTTCTACACAGCTTCGCTTACGTCTTAATCCTAATCGGCTTAAGCAACCTTCAGTGATGAAAGAAGCCGTTGACCCTCCATCCAAAAATGCACGGCAAGTG
>Ga0210040_10004135_pt1 | contig 19114 bp, 15 predicted proteins | sample CryGeyCG12114_NA_FD_185462 | JGI IMG/M metagenome (GOLD analysis project Ga0210040, IMG submission 185462) | Groundwater microbial communities from aquifer - Crystal Geyser CG19_WC_8/21/14_NA (SPAdes) (version 2) | ecosystem: Environmental > Aquatic > Deep subsurface > Groundwater | place: USA...
AGGAGAGTAAAGCGGTTTCGGAGCAAATAACTAACTTGGTAGCGCATTGGGCATTTGTTTGTTTTCTTCTTATTGCATGGCTTTAAATTATATTTGGGTTGCTTTCTTTCTGATTGCTTTTGCCATTGGTCTATTTAAACTTATTTTTTTTCAGGACACCGAAGTTTTTGCCGCTTTGGTTACGAGCACCTTCGATAGTGCTAAAACCGGTTTCGAAATTTCGTTGGGCTTAACGGGCGTTATGACCCTGTGGCTGGGCCTCATGAAAGTGGGCGAGAACGGCGGCATTATTGCCATATTTGCCCGCTTAGTGGGCCCTTTCTTTAACCGGCTTTTCCCGGAATTGCCCAAAAATCATCCGGTATTTGGTTCTATCCTGATGAATTTCTCTGCTAATATGCTGGGCCTGGATAATGCCGCTACGCCATTGGGTTTAAAAGCCATGAAAGAAATGCAGGACCTCAACCCTATAAAAGATACTGCCTCTAATGCCCAGATCATGTTTTTGGTACTCAATACGGCTGGCCTCACGATTATTCCAATTAGTGTAATGGTGTACCGCACCCAAATGGGCGCCGCCGATCCCACCGATATCTTTATCCCGGTTTTGCTCACTACGGTAATTGGAGCTTTAATCGGGTTAGTTACGGTAGCCATTTACCAGCGCATTAATTTATTCGATTGGGTAATTATGGCGTATCTCGGCACGCTGTGTTTATTAGTAGGCTTGCTTATTTATTATTTTTCTACTATCACGCAGGAACGCATTGCGCTTATCTCCAAAGTGGCCAGTAACTTAATATTGTTTACGATTATTATTTCGTTTATTGGGTTAGCCTGGATCAGGAAAGTAAATGTGTACGATTCGTTTATTGAAGGCGCTAAAGAAGGATTTAGCGTTGCTATAAATATTATTCCGTATCTGGTGGCCATGTTGGTAGCCATTGGGGTTTTCCGGGCCTCGGGTGCTTTAGATATGGTGGTAAACGGCTTGGGTTGGCTAATTGCCCAACTAGGCCTGAACACCGATTTTGTGCCGGCCTTGCCAGTTGCTTTTATGAAACCATTAAGCGGCAGCGGCGCTCGCGGCCTCATGCTGGATGCCATGAAAACATACGGAGTCGATTCCTTTGTAGGCCGCGTGGCCTGCACTATTCAGGGCGGCACCGAAACTACTTTTTATATTCTGGCGGTTTACTTCGGTTCGGTGGGTATTAAAAATACCCGTTATGCCGTTACCTGCGGTTTAATTGCCGATGTGGCAGGAGCCGTGGTAGCCATCTGGCTGGCTTACTTGTTTTTTCATTAAGTAATACCAAATAGTATATTTTATCTTCCATAGGATGAAACCTGTTAGGTTTTAAAACCTAACGGGTTTCATTATCTTTATGATTAAGCTATAGAATATATGGCAGAAACTAAATACTAGAGGGTATAATAAGGTGCAATGTGCTTTAAAGTAATGTCTAAGGGATAATGTAAGTCGAACGTTCTGGGCACCTGTGTTTTGGTAATAGGAAGCAAGACTCATTTACACTTAAAAACATTTCTGTAAAATCCCGAACAATACATGAATAAGCAACTAATAATTGTGAAACAGCATTACCGTCGGGTAAACACGAATTTAGTAGTTTAATACTGGCGATAGCGCAAGAGATTATTTCTTGACATTTATTGTTTCATAACTTCTCACCCGAATTATATTCTTACTAATGGTTGCCTTGTAGGCTAGGAATGTTTCCTGGGTTATTGATTACGGAAATAATATCCTGAATTTGCAACTTTTGTATTGCCGTAAGCTGCTTATATTATTAGCTGCTTCTTGAAAGGTAATGGCACCTAAACCATAGGGTATTTACTTCCCATTTCAAATTAGGTACTCCGTGCCTGACTCACTCTAAGCACGAAAACATAAAGCCCCTAATAAGTAGTTGTTTAAGCTATTCAAAATAACAAATCCTGTCCTTCATTTATTTAATCAAAAATTTCGAGATGATTACAATTAAGTAAATTTTAGTAGGTAATTTTTTATAAAAAAAATACTAATTTATTTGAAATTTAAATAGGCTTATAATATAATTATTTAAAGTATAATTGAAAATATATAAATATAGACTATTTTATATTTTAACTATATTCTTATTTATTTGATTTATATAAATTAATTTGTAAAATATTTAAAAATAGTTACTTATTGTATTTTTGTTGATAGAATTTAATTAATACTTTTACCTGTATTGTAGTTTATAAAGCTATAATATTGGTCTAAAATAAGAATGCGTTATTATAAAAATAATAGGATTGTATTAAACAGTGTTTGTAGTTGCTATGTTGATATAAGATAAAAATTATTATAATTATAAAATATTTTTTTTTTTAATATGTGTAAAATTAATGCCAATTATAATTTTCTTTTTACTGCTAAATTTCTAGTGTCGGGTAGTATGGGTAAGAGGCTGTTTTATATCAAGCAAATAGCTGATTCTCTATATAGTAATAAGGGTAAACTTAAATCCAATACTAATTTTTTTGCTAGTTACAGACAATTGTTGGAAGGTATGCTAAAAGCCAATTCTATAATATTTCTTCACACTTTAATATCTAATTTTTAATTTTTTAACATGCTACAATTCTATCAGATTATTAGTTTCGTTGCAAGAAGGCCTGCTGCTCCTGTAAGCAGTATTTTCTTTGTTGCGCTTCTGTTTTTGAGTAATGCCGTGTTGGGTCAGACCAGCAGCCATACAAACACAACAAGTTTATCAATTAAGAAAGACAGTGTTTATCATTGGCAGGTTAAGCCGGAAAATGATACTAAGAACAAATATGTGCTTTCTTTAAACAAGGAGTATATCAGCTTAGAAAAGCCGGATTATACCCCCGAAATCAATCTACAGCAGTGGTCGGCTTATAATAGCCTACAGCAGTTCGCAGCTTCTTTAAGTAACAATACAAGCTTTACTGGTGAATATGTATTACTAGTAAACAGCAAAGGAACAATCTTACAGGCTAAAACAAGAAGTACAACCAATAAGGCTACTTCTGATACCTTAATCCAGTTATTAAAAGGTAGTAAAACCGCTGGTCCTTCTTACATCCAAAACAAGGCTGTCCCTACTTACCTTCCATGTATTATATCTATCAAAAACAAACAGGTACAGGCCTTATGAAAAAAATATATGCAATTTATAGTTTAATCCTGGTTTTTTTTATCTGTCAGAATCCCGTTTATGCGCAGATAGCATCCGGTAACGGATTTTTAAAAGGGAATTATGTAGAAGCAGGCATTCGGCCAAATGGTGCTTTTGGCTCTACTGTAGCGGCTCCTTCCGATTATTTTTCTAAAAATGCCTCTAAATATGTCGGGCGTATTGGATTTATTGCTGATGTTGGCAAAAATGGATGGACGGTTGGAAGCCCGGCGTATATCGGCGACTTCTTTCTTCCCGGATCACCATACGAAGCCTTTTCAGTTAAAATGAATGGTACGCTTTACGAAAATTCTGGTGGTGGTAATGCTGCTATTAACGGGAGCGTTACAGATTTTATATCTGATGGAACAAGTTCTTCAGTTGAATGGACCGGATTAATTGGTAATTTGGAAGTACGCCAGGTAGCAACAGTAGGTAAGGATAAATCTTATATTCTAATCCGCGTATTTTTTAAAAATAAGGGTTCTGCTACTATTTCCAATGTTTTCTATACTCGTTCGGTCGATCCGGATAACGAGGTAGATCAGGGAGGAAGTTATTCAACGATCAATACTATTGAGCAACAGAATATGAACAGCACCAGCACGGCGCTCGTATCAGGGAAAGGGATAAACTATGGCTCCTATTTAGGTTTGGGTTCCCGGGATTGCCGGGCAAGAGTAGCCGTAATGTCATCGTTTTCTTCTAATGGCGAAGATATTTATAATGGTATTGGTTCAGTTGCTTTAAAGAATGCAGGAGCTACTAATACGGCCGATAATGCTATAGCCGTTGCCTTTAATGTTGGCAATTTGGCAGCTGGAGAGACTTCTTCAGTAGCGATGGCGTATGTACTGAATGCTAGTGATTTGCCGCCGGCAATGGCGGAAACAGATCCATTGTTCAAAGTTTCGGCAGACACTTATGTTAGCGGTTCGCAAGTTGATTTTTGCAGTGGTTCGGAAGCAATTATTGAAATCCAGAATGGTGATGGTTTTACCTGGAGCTGGAGCCCGGCTACTGGTTTAGATAAAACTACCGGCAAAACAGTGAAGGCTACTTTAAATGAAAGAAGAACCTATACTGCTTCCGGAGTTAACAGCTGTGGTACAATCCGCACGATTAATGTTACTATTAATCCGGTTATTTTACCACCACCTGCCGCTGCCGGTTCTATTACGGCTTCATCCAGCAGTATCAGTAGTGGCCAGAATGTTACATTTAGTGTAGCTGATATTCCAAACGCTACTTATTATGAATGGGGTCTGCCTCCGGGAGCTACTTATGTGTCAGGTTACAGAACTAAATCAATAACAGTAAGTTTTGGAGGAGCTGCTACTAGTGGGGCCTTAACAGTTGCCGGGGCAAATAGTTGCGGCGTTGGAGCAGAATCTTCGAAAGGTATAATTATTAATGGCGTGCCTGCTATAACTGGGGTTAGACCAATTAACAGTGCCAATATTTCTAATAATAGCCGCCCAGTAATTACAGGTTCGGCCGCGCCTAATGCAACCGTAACTGTTTTTGATGGTGCAACCTCTTTGGGAACAACTACAGCAGGTTCAGATGGCCAATGGAGTTTTACCCCAGCAACGGCTTTATCCGCAGCTGCTCATACCATTACTGCCAAGGTTGGTACAAGCAGTGCCAGTAATGCAATTACCTTTACGATAGATGCAACAGCCCCGGCTAAACCTGCTACACCTGCCTTAAATACAGGTAAGCAGGCCACCTCTAATCCATTGCCTACTTTAATTGGTACAGCAGAAGCAAATGCAATTGTAACTATTTTGGACGGAACTACTACTATCGGGACGGTTAGAGCCGGAGCGGATGGTAGATGGACATTTACTCCTACTTCTACTACTGCTTTAACAGAAGCAACACATTCAATTACAGTGAAAGCTACCGATGCAGCTGATAACGTAAGTGTGGCCAGTGATGTATTTATGCTGGTAGTTGACTTTACTGCGCCAGCAGCACCAGCCGTTCCGGTATTAGCGGGTGGTAACGAAGGTAACATCAACACGACTACGCCAACGATCACGGGTACGGCCGAAGCTAACTCAACCGTGACTATTTACGTGGGCGACGTAGCAGTAGGTACAACTACAGCTGCCGCGGATGGCAGTTGGACGTACACGTTCAGCCCGGCGCTGGCCGATGGCCCGCATACAGTAGCTGTAAGTGCAACTGATGCCAGCGGTAACGTAGGGGGGAAAAGCCCAGCTTTGGCTATTAACGTAGATACGCAGCAGCCAGCCACGCCAACTGTACCGGTTTTAGCGGGTGGCAACAGCGGTAACATTAGTAATAATACGCCAACTATCTCCGGTATGGCCGAAGCCAACTCAACCGTAACCATTTACGTGGGCGGCGTAGCAGTAGGTACTACTAAGGCTGCTGCTGATGGCAGTTGGACGTACATCTTCAACCCGGCATTAAGTGATGCTGCTTATACAGTTGCAATTACTTCTAAAGATGTTAGTGGCAATGAGAGTGAGAAAAGCGCTGCTCTGAATATAACAGTAGATACGCAAAAGCCAGCCACACCAGCGGTTCCGGTATTAGCTGGTGGCAATAACGGTAACACCAACGATGCTACTCCTACCATCACGGGTACGGCCGAAGCTAATTCAACGGTGATTATCTATGTGTATGATATAGAGGTAGGTACATCCACTGTGGCTGCCGATGGTACCTGGACCTACACCTTTATTACTGCTCCAAGAGATGGTGAGTATGTCATTACGGTTGCCTCTAAAGATGCCAGTGGTAACGTAAGTGAAACCAGTACAGCTCTGAATATAACAGTAGATACGCAAAAACCTGCCATGCCAGCCGTTCCGGTGTTAGCAGGAGGTAATAACGGTAATACCAACGATACTACGCCAACCATCACGGGTATGGCCGAAGCCAACTCAACCGTGACCATTTACATAGGCGGCACTGCGGTAGGTACTACTACGGCCGCTGCCGATGGCAGCTGGACATACACGTTCAGTCCGGCATTAAATGACAATGCTTATACGATTACGGTTGTTGCTAAGGATGCCAGTGGTAATGAGAGTGAAACTAGTGCCGCACTTACGATTAATGTAGATACGCAGCAGCCAGCAGCACCAGCCGTTCCGGTATTAGCGGGTGGTAACGAAGGTAACATCAACACGACTACGCCAACGATCACGGGTACGGCCGAAGCTAACTCAACCGTGACTATTTACGTGGGCGACGTAGCAGTAGGTACAACTACAGCTGCCGCGGATGGCAGTTGGACGTACACGTTTGATAAACCTTTGCGTGAGGGTATTACTACTATTGAGGTAATGGAAGAAGATGCAGCGGGTAACAGGAGTGATATGGGAGTAGCATTAAATATCCAGGTAGATATCAAGGTTCCAACAGGTTATACAGTAGAATTCAACCAAGAGAAGATAGATTTTACTAATCAAACAAACGTATCCATTAAGGTTACGGGCGTAGAAGTAGGCACTACTTACTACTATACAATTGCCAGTAGTGCCAAAGGCAGTACACCGGTAACCGGAACAGGTACAGCGGCTAGTACTGATTTTGAGATACCAGCACTTGATGTAAGTAGTTTAACAGATGGCACATTAACCATTACTTTCTACCAGCAAGATTTAGCCGGCAACAAAGGTGAGGAAGTAGCAGCTCAAATAGTGAAACTAACCCGCAACATTATTGTGGTTACTTCGCCCGCTAAGCTGATAGTGCCCATCCGCACTACTTACACGCAACTCTCTTTACCAACCACGGTAGAAGTAACTTACTCGGATAACACGAAGCAAAGCATACCGGTAACTTGGTCAGCAGGAAATTACAACGGAGATGTAGCAGGAAATTATGAGTTAGCAGGTACCCTGACCTTAGCTCCTGGTACTAATAACCTGCAAAATCTATCAGCTTTGCTAGTTGTAGAAGTACAACCCAATAAAGTACCTACGGCGCTTGCTTTAAGTAAGAACACATTCAGCCCGAATATTGCTCCTACCGAAGCTATCGGAGCTTTTGCCACTACCGATGCGGATGATACCGAGCACGTGTATACTTTGGTAAAAGGACAAGGTGATGCAAACAACAATTGGTTCGAGATCCGGGGCAATGCCTTGTATCTGAAATCCAACGAAGGCTTATCCGGTAAAACCCAGTTCAGCATACGGGTAAGCACCACCGATGTTTACAACAATACTTTTGAGCAAACCTTTACTTTAACGAAAGGAGAATATGCCAAAGCGGTAGCGGATCTGAAAATTGTGAATACGTTTACTCCTAACAACGACGGCATTAACGACGACTGGACCATACCGGAGCTGAAGTTCTACAACCAAGTGGAGATAGAAGTATTTGATCGCAGCGGAGTCCGCTTGTTCTATACTACTGACCCGGAGAAAGGTTGGGATGGAAAAGACCAGAATGGACTGGTACGGAAAGGCTCTTACTTGTATGTGGTGCAGGTAAAAGATATTAATCTGGTGAAAAAAGGGGTTGTAAGCATTCTGAAAAAATAAGTAAAATGAAAAAGTTTTCTATAATTGTATTAATACTACTATCTGCTTTGGGAGTAAAAGCCCAAAGCAGAAAAAACATAGCTCATTTTTCGCTGTTGCAGCATTACTTCAATCCTGCCTTAACGGGTTACGAAGGATCTATACTTAAAACATTCTTCCGGGACCAATGGACGGGTTTTGATCAGGCGCCCCGTACCATTTTTGCCTCCGGCGAATTAGACCTGAACCAATTAAAAGCAATTAAAAACGGTACATCAGCGGAACCGGAAACCGCCTACCGGCTGGGATCTAACGGATCACACGCTTTTGGTTTGTCGTTGCTGCTAGATCAGTTCGGGCCTTTGCAGCAAAATCAGGTAAATATTAGTTACGGCACGGGCGTGCGGCTCAGCGAAAAGTTTAGCCTGCGGCTGGGCGGTGCTTTAACCTACGAAGCAAGTAAACTAAACCCCGGTAAAATGACCCTGGACGGAGAAAATGATCCGGAATACACCGACCTGATGATGAGCGATAATAATCAGGCAAAAAAAATGGATGGCAATATTGGTTTGGTTTTAACGGCCAAAGATTACTACCTGGGATATGCCATGCAGGATATAGCGCGCGGTCAGGTTATTTCCAATACCGATGTGTTGCAGAATATGTACCCGCGCCAACACGTAGTGCAGGCGGGGTACCGCAAAGGATTAACGGATCAGTTTGGCTTAGTGGTGAATGGTATTTACCGGTACGATAATAAGGTAAAAGAAACTTTGGAAGGACAGTTAAAAGGCGTATTTAATAACACGTTCTGGGCCGGAGCCGGGTACCGCAACGACTTAGCGGTTACCTTTCTGGGTGGCGTGCAGATAAATCAGTTCCGGGTTGGGTACGTACGGGAAATTACCAGCGGAAAAGCCAAAGGTATGAACAGTGGCACCAATGAGCTGGTTTTTACTTATAATTTAATACCGGTAAAGGTGGAAAAGCAAACCAGAAAAATTTCGATCTGGTAACTAATCCATATAGATTAACCAAAGCGGCATTTATTTAATAATGTATGCTTTAACCCTTAATCTAACTACTGCCTATTGCCAAACAGAAAAAGCCGTTCATTAGAGAACGGCTTTTTCTGTTTTATCTAAAGTGAAAAGATTGCAAACTACTTCAGATATAGAATGGAGAAGTAAACGGGCTTTTATCTAAATAACTTTCCGGATTTTATCTCCCCAAGATTTGAAGTACGGCGTGGTTTAGGTGTTTTATTGAATCTCGTGCGGCTCTCGGCAAATAAACAAGAAATTTAGCCTGTTAAATGCCCGTGCCGCCGAGCAGCAATTTTCTTACGATGGTATCGAAGCAACACCAAAAAAAGGTATTCGATAATAAAAAAAATAAGAGCCAGCTCCAACAAAGTGGTTGCAAGCAATACATAGTAAAGTATTATATCTGTTTATTTTACACTTAAACCAAAATTTATTTTAATTTAAAGGTTGAGATTATGATGGATTTAAGCAGTTAATAACCATGTGGAATTGTCCGGCTTGTAACCAAAAGTTTCTGCACCAGAACCAAAGTCATTCGTGCAACGACAAAAATGTAACCGATTTTCTTCAAGGCAAGTCGGCGCATACGGTGGCTCTTTTCCAATATTTTTTAGATACGTATAAACAAATTGGGGATTTTGTTTTGCATCCGGCAAAATCCCGGTTGGCTTTGGCCCGCCATACCCGTTTTTGTTCTATCACGCAATTTGGTAAAGATTTCCTTCACGTCGTGTTCCCCCTCGACCAACTGTATCCTGATAATCTAATTTTTATTAAAATTGGGCAAGTTTCTAATTCCAAGGTATTTAACCATCACTGCCGGCTATACGCGCAGGAGGATGTAAATGAAGAAGTACGAAAATTTATGCAACTGGCTTACAAACTGGATGCCAGAAAACAGGTAAAAGTATAATCAGGCACAACTAAACTAGCTACATGAAAAAGAATCTAAAATCAGCTAAAACTATCCGGAACGGTATGTTATTGGGGACCATACTGCTGCTAAGTGCTTCTTTACTGAGTGCTTTTATTTGGCCGGATATAAACCAAACCACTTCTTTAAATGGGGCCTGGCACCTGGTAAAAACTTCGGATAACCAACGGAAAGCCCCCAACGTGGTAAAAATCATTGCGGATAATTCTTTTACCTTTGCCGATTACAATCAAAAAGAAAAAAGATTTATAGGTGCCGGCGGCGGGCTTTTTAAACAGGATAAAAGCACTTGTACCCAAACCTTGGAATATTTTACCCCCGATTCCAGCCGGTTGGGTACCAAGATAACCTATACGTATTCGGTAAAAGGAAACACGCTGCAGCTAGTAACTAAGGTAAATAACCAGTCGGTAACTGAAACCTGGGAACGAATAGATAATGGTACCGAAGCGCCATTATATGGTGCTTGGCGCATCCGGGAGCGGGAAACCCAACCGGGTCAGATGAGTGTGATGCAGCGTGGGCCCCGCAAAACCATAAAATGGTTATCTGACTCCCGTTTTCAGTGGGCGGCAATTAATACCCAAACGAAACAGTTTTTTGGTACCGGCGGCGGTACCTATACCTTGCAGAACGGCAAATACACCGAACAAATCGAATTCTTTTCGCGCAATGCCGACCGGGTAGGCGCTCAGGTTACGTTTGATTATGATGTGAAAAATGGCGATTGGCACCACCGCGGCTTAAGTACCTCCGGAGATAAAATTTACGAAATCTGGGCCCGGGAAAAGTAATAATCGCGTTAGCCAAATCGACTTTAATTGTTAGTATTATCTCTAATGCAAAATAATTAAATTCCGTTTTCCGGTATACTTGTTATTCTGGAACCGGTCTAATCCTGTTTTTAAGAGAAATAAAATTAATTTCCGATTAGAATCCCTGGCTTTTTCAATAGGTACAAACCTATAACCTTTCCGTATAGTTAGAGGTAAAACGGAGCGGTATTATTACCCGCTTTAAAACCTCCGTACGCCCAAAACCGGATTTGCTAACCTATTATGATAAAAGAAATCCAGCACTTATTTGAGCATCTGCATCAGGATTTCCGCCAAATTATTCTGACTTTACTTTTAATTGCCGGCGGCATTCTGGTAGGTTTATTATTGAAGTATATTTTAGGAAAGATTCTTCGGGTTTATAATAAAAAGAACGAGAAAATATTGGTTAGTTCGGCTATAGCCCATTACAACCAGCCCACCCGTTATTTTTTTCCCTTGTTGGTTATTGCCATCCTGATGCCTCTGGTTCCGTTGCCGCCGGGGCCGTTTGAGTTTTTACGGCGCACCCTGGAAATACTGCTCACCATCACGTTTGCCTGGATGCTGATTATGACGGTTTATGTGCTGGAAGATTATGTGCGGGGATATTACATTATTACTAAAGCCGATAATATTCGGGAACGCCGGGTTATTACGCAACTGCAGTTTATAAAGCGCATGTTGGTGTTGCTGATCATTTTTTTTACGATTGCCTTGGTATTAATGAGTTTTGCCACCGTGCGGAAAATTGGAACCGGTTTAATTACTTCGGCCGGAATTGCCAGCGTTATTATTGGTTTTGCGGCCCAGCGCTCCATTGCGAACTTACTGGCGGGTATGCAATTGGCTTTTAGCCAACCTATTCGGGTAGATGATGTATTGGTAGTGGAAGGTGAGTGGGGGCGGGTAGAGGATATAACTTTTACCTACGTGGTGTTGGGCATCTGGGACCAGCGCCGGTTAATTGTACCTTTAAACTACTTTATCGAAAAACCTTTTCAGAACTGGACCCGCTCTTCCTCGCAACTACTCGGAACCGTTATGATTTATACCGATTATACCTTGCCGGTAGAAGAAGTGCGCCAGGAATTAAAGCGCATTGTGGAGAAAAATCCGCTTTGGGACAAACGGGTTTGTGTGTTGCAAGTAACCGAATCGAAAGAGCGAACTATGGAACTACGCGCCCTCGTAAGCGCGGCTAATTCCGGTAATACCTTCGATTTACGGTGTATCGTGCGGGAAGAACTTATAAAATTTATCCAAGATAAATATCCGGCTTGTTTACCTAAAACCCGTTCTGAACTGGTAGATAATTCCAGTTTAAAAATAATTCCTCCCAGTATAACTTCCGCCGAAACTGCCTGAACAGCGGTTAAATTTTAAACGTAAAGTCCAGTACCATATGCTTGGGCCGGATTTTTGGAGAATAAAAATTTGTTTAGGATTTTAAGAGATATACTTTTTAATGAATAATAAATATCTCCTTGAGAGGATTACAGGGGTGTTAAATATTATTCTGCTATTTCATAATATCCCCTTCGAAAGGGGGATTTTTTTGTGAACTGAAAAACGCTAGCCGAGTTCTAAATGATTATATCAATCTGCAATTGAAAAATCAAGCAAAATAGCAGCTTTAAAACTTATATCCTGTTACTGCGCGGCCGATTAAATTATTAATTTTATATCTAAATTGATTTTTAGAAACGCACCGGTTCGCAGTTGCTTTTGTCTCTTTTCAGGAAATACCGGTGCCGCCAATCATTTCTAGTTCTTGTCCTTTTTCCGGTTTGCCCGCCAGTAACGGCAGGGCCTGGCCAATTAGTTCTTTTACGCCGGCTACGTGTAAGGAATTATCGTGATCTTCTTTGCTATCCCAAACTTCGGTTATCCAAACCGCGGTTGGATCGGCTTGATCTTTACTGATCAGGTACAACTGGCACCCTTTGGCAGTAGAAACCAATTTAGATGCTTCCAACAAAATGGTAGCCAGTTGCTCGCCTTTGGCTGCAGTGGCCGTTAGTTTGCCGTGAAGTAAGTATTTGGACATTTTATATTCATTTAATTTTTGATTCTACAATAATAACCAGCTAGCTTCAAAATCTATTTTCATTACGCATTTTTTTTGTGTCAAAAATTCAAAGCGATAATGATATAGTACTTAGCGGTTACCTGTTAATTCAGGTATTTTCTCCGGTCAGTTCCAGGTAGTGCTTTGCGCTGTTTGGGTTGGTTTTAGGTTGCCCGTTATTTGCCGGGAAGATAATAGCAAAAGTTGCCGGATGGCGGTTAAGTGGCTGAACAAAACCACTGGCACAATAAAAGTTGGTAACCAGCTAAAAGGAAAATATAAGATGGCAATGTTGGGTTGATCCAGGGCAAATTGCTGTAGCGGCGAAGGAGCAGAAAAAAGAGCGTTTACAACAATGTTTGTTAAAAGCGCCAAACAAATAAAATTCCAAACTAACAAAATTTGCCAGTTTAATTTATTTTTTGTCAGGCCAAAATAAGCGATAAAAGGAGCCGATAGTCCCGCTAAAATATCAAAGTTCCGGCCTTCAAAAGTCATTAGCTGCGGCACCGCTTTATGTAAAAATAACCAGAACAAAACCAGTTCCACCGGAATTCTTACCAAATGCAGGTACGTAATAGTTTTTAGCGATAAATTATCTATAAACGCCCGCCCTTTGGGCAGCATAAACAATAAAATAATAGTGATGATGGTGGGCAGAATTCCGAATAATAAGATTTTTGGCGGTAGGGAATCAGTATTGGCGTTATATACCTTATTAAGGGTAAGCACGGCCTGAATTACTAACCAACTAATTAACCCGAATAAAATGCTATTGGCTAGTCTGCTGGTGGTTGCGGAGCGGGAGTTTTTAACTGCCCGGTAGAAAAGGTAAAGCGTTGCCAGGGTAGTCAGGCCAAAGATAATAGAAATATAGACCGGTAAATTCTCTAACATGGGTTTAGCTTAAAAAGAAATAAAATTTAACAGCATGCATTTTTTTTTCCTTCCGTACAGGTTAATGCCGGGTCAAATGAACTTATAAATTGTGATTAAACCAAACTGTTAGGTAGTCAGTAGCATAAGCCGGTTTATTTTTTTACCGCTACCATTATTCCGGTTGCCCAAACTTGTTTAGTCAGGTATATAGCTTTCTTAGTTTCTAAATAGTTAACCAAATTAAGGGCTTTTCCTTTTATTTTTATTTATTGCCAAACGGACTCGTGTAAACAGTGCGCAAGGCCGTCGGCCGTAGGTTGACGTTTATACCTTGTTAGGCGTAGAGCTTATTTTTTGTACAACAGCAGAGTCAACTCACTTACTTGAGACAATTGTTTATCAGCCGTGACAAGAGGAAGGTTTGAATATAAAGCAGAAGCGACAATTAAAGCATCTGGCAACTTAATCTTGTAGTTCTTTCTCAATAAGACTACAAGCCGCTTTATTTCCGCATTAATGTCAATAACGGTTGTTTCTTTTAAAAGCTCCTGAATAATTTTCAGGTCATTTTCAGATAAGTCCTTGTACCCAAAAGTTCTAGTTCGGTAACAAAGGAAATGGCGATGTGCTTCCCATTAAGTAGTTCTGCTACTGTTTCGTCACCTGAGATGAGGTATAGCAGAATGTTAGTGTCTACTAAAAGACTATTTCCACTCATCCCTCAATTTTTTTTGGATGGTGAGAGGCTCTTTTTCTAACTTAACTTTTCCACAATACTTGAAGGCATTCAGTCCTTTCCGAACTTTCACGCTTTCAAGGGCTTTTTGAATATTAATTTTGTCTGCGCCTTTTTTAATAACAGTTACCATATAAATTTATAAATCGTAAACAGTAAATAAATATAACCATTTTTACTGTGATGTTTAAATTTTGTTATGCTTTACGCCTAACGGTCTGGTATATGAGGCGTTTATGCCTTATATACTTTGTTGTACCTCGTTTTTCTTATTATTTCTAAAATGTATCTGAAAGAGGTTAATAGCCATTAGAATACATACAACGACAACGCCTGTTATCAATGATAATTTACCCAAATATCTGCCAACTTGGTCTGTATGCTCATTGAAATCATTGTCAAGTAAGAAACTAAGGTAAACAACTAAAAGAAGTGTAATTGCTATAGTAATTTTTAACCTTACAGTATCCCTTTTCCTTTCTTTGTTAAGAATATAAAAAGAGCCAATTGGCAATATCAAAGTAGTTCCCAATAATGTAATTAGGAAAAAATGAGCAATTCCATCTAATTGGGCCAGACCACGTGCAGTGAGATGTAATCCAATCAAAAACAGAATACAATATATAATTGCTCTTTTCATTATTTAAAATGTGGTACAACTAGTGTATAAACGTAACAACCTACGGTTATCTGCACTCTTGATAGCGTAGCTTCTGATTTGTTTTCACAATAATTCTTCCTTTGAACAGAAGTTACTCTTACTAAGTTTATACCAAAGCTAATATATATGTTTTTTGCAAATTATCCAGCGGAGAAGTTATTTTCTCCCACGCTTGCCTGGGAATAGAGACGTAAATTGTGGTGAATATTATTGGCGCGATGCCCTAAAAAGTATTAATGGAATAATATATTATGATCACTTTTGTTTTGGGGTGGCTGGTATAAGTATTCTGCATAATATGGGCACTCTCTTTTGTTTCGGCACTGCGTACCGATAAAGCTTTGCCGATATACCGCGACGAAAAAGGCAATCAATTTATAATTTGAATGGATAAGAAAAAAATGAGGCGTTTATAAATATTGTCTTTACCTAAAACTCTGTATCATTTTATTTTAGCAAAGTGTTTAGCTTTAAAAACAAGACTTCCCTTCTTACCAAAAGCACGGCAGTTAGTTCGAAAGTTTGCGGGAGTTTGCAAATACATTAACTTTTTGTTTTCATTCCTGCCAAAGTCAGCAAGACGCCTTTCTCTTCCATAATCCTACCGATAGGAGACCTAAATCAAAGGTTCAACGTAACCAGCTATACTAATTTAAGTATGTATAAAACAAGGCGGATTGTTACGGTAGTTAACCGGAATAATAATAAGCTAAGCAAGTTTAATATTTATTTTAAGCTACCAACTAGATAAACCTAAAAAATGGTTTTTATAAGTCAGGTACGTTTAAGTTGGCATAATTTTATTATAAAAAATAGCGTACTAACATCTAGTAAATACAAAAAATAGTTTGCTTAATAAAAGAAAGGCTTTAAGCCTCTTACGAAATACATGAAAAAAAATAAATTAAAATTCTTTTGGGCAGTAGCCTTTGGTTTTGGCCTGGGGCCGGCTGCTTTTGCTGCTCCAACAATTGGTAACGAAAAACAAACAATTGTAGTAGCCGATACGGCGCAGCCAGCGCCAGTAAACTGGTTTAACTTAGATGCCACGCAAAACAAGGTACCGGGCGTAAGTACCGAAAAAGCCTACGAATACCTGAAAAACCGGCCTTCTAAAACGGTAGTGGTAGCTATTATTGATAGCGGTATTGATATTGAACACGAAGATTTAAAAGATAAAATTTGGGTAAACGAAAAAGAAGTGCCGGACAACAACATCGACGACGATAAAAACGGGTACGTAGATGACGTACACGGCTGGAATTTTATTGGCGGAAAAGATGGCCGTCAGGTGGCGCACGATACCCAAGAACTAACGCGTTTATATGCTTCTTTAAAGGAGAAGTTTGAAGGGCCGCAAGCCGCTCAGTTCCAGAAAAAGGAGAAAGAGAATTATGCTTTGTATAAACAGGTTAAGGCCGAATTCGAAAAAGAGTTGAAAGAAACCGAGGCGCAATATACCCAGTTTCAGCAACTAAATACGGCCTACAAAATGGCCTCGGATATCTTAAAAAAACATTTAAATAAGGATGATTTTACCTTAGCGGATCTGGAGAATATTACCACCGGCGACCAGCGGGTAAATCAAGCCCGGATGTTGATTTTAAGCATGGCCGAAAATAAACTAACGGCCGATGTATTTAAAGAAGGAGAAGATTATTTTATCTCTAAATTAAAATACCACCTGAACCCCAATTATAATCCGCGCGACATTGTAGGCGACAACCCCAATAATCTGAAAGAGAAAGGGTACGGCAACAACAGTGTTACCGGGCCTGATGCCGAACACGGCACCCACGTAGCGGGAATTATTGCCGCCAACCGCAGCAATAATTTAGGTATAAAAGGTATTGCGGACAATGTGAAAATTATGGTAATTAGGGCGGTGCCGGACGGCGATGAGCGCGACAAAGATATTGCTAATGCCATTTATTATGCGGTTGATAACGGTGCCCGGGTTATTAATATGAGCTTTGGGAAAGATTACTCGCCGAATAAAGAAGCGGTGGATGATGCGGTGCAATACGCTGCTTCTAAAGGAGTGCTACTGGTACATGCGGCCGGTAATAGCGCTAAAAACATCGACGATGCAGCCAATTACCCAACTAAAAAAGTAACGCCGAAAAAAGAAGTTAAAAACTGGATTGAAGTAGGTGCCTCTTCTTATGGTGATGCCACTAAGTTTGTGGGTGATTTTTCGAATTACGGTAAAAAATCGGTGGATGTGTTTGCTCCTGGTGTTGATGTTTATTCTACCATTCCGGCGCAGCAGTACAAAGCAAATAGCGGTACCAGCATGGCTGCTCCGGTTACTACCGGGGTTAGCGCTTTATTATTATCGTATTTCCCGAATTTAACGGCAGAACAGGTGCGCGATATTATCTTAAAATCGACCGTAAAATACAAAGACTTTAAAGTAAATAAACCCAGCGAAGGCGAAAACAAAAAAACAGCTATGGTGCCTTTCGAAGATTTATCGGTAACCGGCGGAATTGTAAATGCCTACGAAGCAATCCGGTTAGCGGAAACAATGGCAGCCAAGTAAGTACTTTTACTAAAAAAAAGCCGTAGTGAATGAACCACGGCTTTTTTGTATGTTTAAAGTAGGATTTAAAAGAGGTTTTACCTAAAAAAGTAAAGCAAAATTGACTGAAAAGTTTAAAAATTTGTTGCAGAAAAAATATTTTAAGTATTAATTTGAAAACTGTAAAAATACTTAGCTTATTGTGATTTAAATACGTAATAATACCCAGCAGAGTAGCTTATAAGTAGCAGGATATGAACGAAGACAGATTTTACCACACGATTATAAACAAACTAAACAATACGATTGCTACTTACCAGCAAGTAGCCGAAGTATCGCAGATTGGTAAATTTTTCGAACCTTTGGAGTTGGCCTCCTATTCACGGGATGCGCAAATAAATCACTTGTTGTCTATCACCAACTATTTACTTAAATACGTTTCGCATTGCCCGTATTTAGAGGAAATATTTGTTAACTACTTAAAAGATTACATTCATTTGGCTAATCCGGAAATGCCGCCTTTTGTGGGAGAATTATACCTGGACGAAAAATTTATAATGCGCCAAAGCCTACACCGATTAACCCAGAAGAGCGAAGCATTGAGATATAGAATATAGTTAACTTTATTCTACCCACTTGGCCTAAGTCAATCACATTAAATTCAGATAATAAATACTAATCAAAAAAGTCCGGCCTTGTAGCGAGCCGGACTTTTTATTTAGTACTGATAAGTATATTTATTGATATTGAATGTACAAGGGTTTAGGCTTCAGCCCTAATACATCTTTGGGCGTCATCAGGCTCCAGCCTTTGTTACGAACATCATTCTTATAAAATATTTTAAAACCAGTGTACTGTACCGGCTCCTTCTGAATATACCGGTAGTACGAATCGCGTTTTAACGTTTTGTTTCCCCAGCCATCCATGTGCATAATAATTTGTACCTGCGGATTTAGTTTTATGTTCTTGTAATTGGTAATCATGCGTTGGGTAAAACGGTGCACTACCAATATTTTGGGAGGTAAATTGTGTTCCGTAGCCAAATCGGCCAGGAATTTAGTAGCGTAATTAATATCGGCCGCATCGTACGTGCCTACCCGCCGGCCGGGTACCTGACCAGCTTTCAAGGCAAATTCAGCATCAATTCCTAAATGCACATTTGGTTTTTGCAAAAATTTAGCTAACCGGGGTATCTCTTCCTGCAGCGTGCTCTGACCAATCTGAATATCCAGGAAAACCAACGCATTTTTTTGCTCGGCCCAACCCATAACGCGTTCCGCTACAAAATCAGACATGCGCAGGCGGTATTTACCTCCTGCTCCTGGTTGGCCTTGGGCCGTAACTACAATTACGTGAAACGCGGGTTTTACCGGGGTGTTGGGATCTGCTTTTTGCCAGGCCGCTACTTCCTTATCTAACTTAGTAAACATTTGTTCTGGTTCGAGTTCTCCCAAAATACCCATTTTCTTCGACAATGGATTGCCGTAAAAAGCAATGATACGGTTATTTGGTAAAATGGCACCCGGCAACGGCTCCGGACCTTTTACAGGCCAGCCCGGCGGATTAGCATCTTTCTTTACACTATCGGGTTTAGGTACTGGTGGTTTAGCCGCCAGTTTGGTGGTATCGCGCGGAGCAACTTTACTTGTGTCGGGTTTGGGCGCCACGGCCACGGAGTCTTTCTTTACAATGGTTTTCCCGTTATTCGCGGTCGGACTTTCTTTAGGCTGGGTTTGGCGGCAAGCA
>Ga0210040_10004136_pt1 | contig 19114 bp, 16 predicted proteins | sample CryGeyCG12114_NA_FD_185462 | JGI IMG/M metagenome (GOLD analysis project Ga0210040, IMG submission 185462) | Groundwater microbial communities from aquifer - Crystal Geyser CG19_WC_8/21/14_NA (SPAdes) (version 2) | ecosystem: Environmental > Aquatic > Deep subsurface > Groundwater | place: USA...
CCGCCAATATACGCAGAAAAAATGATCATACGGTCCAACAGCGACAGCGCAAACATGATACACAGCATGGGAAAGATACGCCTGTCGGTCTGTCTCCGTAACACTGTCCGCATTGTCTACAGGCATGGGGAGCCCGGTTTACACGAGAGCCCTTCCTTCAAGAGTCCAATCTCCAGTCTTAGAATTTGGAGTTTGTTCATCCTGGTAGGGTGGAGCGGACGACTGTGCTTCCTCGACGTGAGCAACTTCGCCATCTTGGAGGCATTCAGGCCTTTATGTCTCAGAGGCCAGGAGGGAGATCCCCAGCCACGGAGATCAAGAAGCACATTTCGAGGTGGAATATGCTGTATATGCCCTCAAATCTATACTCGTCTTGCCAAAGTTCGGCTGACGTGCAATAGGGTAGTGCTTTTTGATAGCAAGACCGGAGGGGTACCTCAGTGCTGGCATTCCCGAGTCTATAGCGCTTGAAGGAGAGCATCGTGAACTTGATCTTTCACGGAAGACCAAGATTACGCATGGTCTCGAAGAAGGCAAGTCGTCTCCGTGGCAGGCTTCTTACAGGACGAATGTCTGACCACTAAGCAGTTGAAGTCCATGAACCTTGGCAGACCGACACGACGGGTCCTGGCCTAGTAGGTAATGGCTCCGAAGCATCTGTGATGTGAGACCGAGCGAATGCCAGAGAGTGACTGCTCTGAACTTCACAGCTTGATGAACCGGTCAAAAGTAGGAATGAATAATGGAGGACATAGTGATGAGCAAGTTGCTGTGATCGACGACATCTCGGCAAGATCTACGCTCAATTCCTCTACTGCGTTCAAAAACCTCGCACTGTGTTACACAATTGCTTGCAGGCCCTTTTCTGCATGGGACAAGTCTATGCACCATGGCATACAGTACTTGGGAGGCACATTTTCCGCAGAGTACCTAATATTCAGCGCCAATCGTCTTGCAAGCCGAGCCACAAATCACGTTTCAGCTTGGGCTCGAATCTGAATCGTGGTGCCGCGGACGCTAGACGCCGCAACGACGGCCAATCAGACAAGAATATATCATGTTTACGAACTTAATCTCCCGAGCAGGCCTCTGTGCTTCTTGTCCGACCTCTACATCGTGTACTTTGAATAGATGTACACAACCTGAAACCCAAGTGGTCTTGCGCGGGAGCGCGGCTAGAGGTCTATCATCTGGCGGGTATCAAGAGTAAGCACATCCCATATGATATAGACAGAGCCATTTTCTACATAGTATCTTTGCCATCACCATCTTTCGGCTAGTCCTGAGAATGAGCCTCAGCGTGTCTTTCCTGCTACCTGCAACGCTCGGTGTGCTTGCTACAAACACAGCGCACGAGAAAAGAGGTCTTTTCGATCCATTGGAAACATTCGTGAACAACCTCAACAGCGTGCTGGGTATACCCACGGTTGATAGCTTCAGAACAACGACTTCAGCTCCGAATGCTGTAACACAGGTGACGACCGCGGTTTCCACATCTGCGCGGCAGACGACCCCTTCAGCTACGGTGGACAGCATTACAAGCGAAGAGTCAGCAAGTACCACCCCTAGCCCCAGCTCGGACAGCAGCGCAGACACCACGACGTCCTTAACGTCTTCGACCTCAACCACGCGATCCTCGCCAACACTGACGACTTTCATTTCGACTACCAGCTCGGCTAGACCAACCACTGTTCCACCTGCTCCAGCTGCTACGGGCAACCCCGCACAACAACCTTCCCAACCATTAGCAAGCAAAGAATCTGATTCTAATGCCCAGGTGCCGCCCGCTGGCATAGCGGTCGCAGTCATACTGTCTTTTGCAATCATTGCCACAGTGATTTTCCTCTTATTCAGATACTGTCCATCACTTCGAGATTGGTATGCCAGGCATCAGGACCAGAAGCTGAAAGCTCGGACGTATCGTACGGCGCTCGACGGACCATTCGGCTCGTCAGTAGGACAAGAGAAGGGGCTTGGGCTGGGAGAGGTGTCGGCGCTGAGGCCATTGTCGTTCCTCCACCCACGGCCATCGTATCAAGTTAGTGTCGAGACCCGAACGGCCGCAATCGGTGTCGCTGTGCCAATGCATTCACAGGGAGTAGCCAAAAGCCTTCCGTGTCTGCCTCCTCAAGGGCGGCGGTAGAAGAAGCGGTAGAATAGGCTGCTAGTCCTCAGTCCGCGTAATTGTGATAGAATCAAGACTTCTCACCCAAACAATCTGCTCAACAAACCTCCACCGGCGCCTTGACTGGGGGAAGGATCGCCTTTTTGCATCTGCTCATTGATCCATTGTTCCATTCTGGTCCTGTCGCTCATCATTCTTGTGTCCGTCAGTCTTTCCGTGATCCTGTCCGCTCGTCGACCACCGAAGCCAATCAGAGTTGGCATGCTTGTCACGCCCCACATCACTCCTAGGTCTGTCATTCTGCCGTTGCTATCGTCTGGAGAATCAAGCTCGACTTCGGCCAACGCCAAAGCACTGAATTTGTCCTCGGGTAGAGGACGGCGTGATCGGATTAGGTCCTCGAGGAGGGGATTGATTGTTCGGCATGGCGTGCAAGCGGAGCTTGTGAATAGGGCCAGGAAAAGAGTGTTCGAAGCAGAACATGTCCGAAGATAATCATGAAAGGTGGGAGGGATGCGAATGGAATCGTAAACACGGTTGTGTACCGAAAAGGAAGACGACGTTGAGAACTGGCTGGAGCGGATAGCTACAGGCGAGAGTCGGCGTGGGAGATTCTGCTTGAGGGATGCGGGTCCGACAGTGGCTGTTGCTAGCCGGTATCCTTGATGCCGCATGTCCAGCGTGATTCTGGGATGAGTTCAAAAAGTCTTCGGTACAAAGGAGAGAAGAAGGTCACAGCACAGGTCTTTACAGACAGAGCTGCAGGAACAACGCCGCGGCGCAAGCCTGAGCCTTAGACCGAGCCTGGAAACTCTGCTACGTCAGCCAAGCACGAAAACAAGCTTCAACCTCAGGCTCAACTCCAAGTTGGAGTTGAAAGTGAAGTCGGAGTCCTCTAAGTCATTACGAGTAAGGCTACAGTGGTAGCAACTCGGACAAAGTCGATCACAAATACCCGACTCTCCGGTACAATGCTGGGGAAGTTGCGGTCCTTCACCGAATAGAGTACCTCTCAAAGCGTACTCGCGAGCCAGACGGCCAAACTTGAAGCAGCAGAACTTCGTCAAGGGCAGACATCTTGATACCTTTTTTGGCCTTGGTTTTCACGAGAACTGTCGGGACACAGGTCGAGGCCTGGCAGAAGGGCTCATCGATTGCTACAGTCCCGCTGTGTTCCGCGAGCGGCCACTCAAGGGACAAGTAGTTGAATAGTGGAAAGGCTCCTTAAGACCTATCTTTGAATCCATGAGAACTGGTAGTTGTAAAATGGCATACAAAACCCCTTTGGGACCCTTTGTATCACTACATTTCCAGCATTACAGTATTGCGGTATAGTGTTATCCGGTTTGAGCGTTGCCCTCTTTCAGAGATTGCGGATGACGTGAATGCCTGCCCCTCAAGCCCGTTTAGTCAGGCAGTACAAAGCTAGAGCAGCGCAAGGTGGACTTGACTGGAGCAACTGAGATTTACGATAGTCCGGCTAGAGGCAGATTGCGAGAGTGACGAAAGTGGATGGGAATTCCTATGGTGCGAAAACGTCGCGGACTTTGTTTTGAACGCTATGTATTATTGCCACATTGAGGCTAGGTGTACACGGTCCAGAACCATTACCATGCAGCCGACCTGTTCGAAGCAAGGCTTATAATTATGCATTCATTCGGTTCCTTCCGCGAGTGCTCAGGTTTCCTGCCAGGACAAAGAAATGGTAGATGCCATGCCATCCTTTCCCAATGACTGTTGCCCGGAGCCTTCACGTCGCTCGACATTCAAGGACAGACCTCGAATGCCAATTCCACGGTCTTGCAGCCAGTGAATATCGTTATCATTTCGTGGAGGATGGACCCAAATAAGAGTCTCGTTGGACCGAGCAACGGGCGCGGCTACATGAAACAGCACGCCATCATTCGGGTCACTTTCTGAAGCAAGCCTTGCAGTAACGCCGGTAATGCTAGAGTACGCCTTGACATATGCCTCAAGATGTGAGGTAGGAACTAACACCTCGACTGATGCAATGCCTGTTGCACCACAAGGATGGGTCGTGATGGTGTTGTCGTCGAACGGAACTCGGACTTTCCGGTCGGTGATATCATGGCAGAAGAAGGGAACATCGGTCCTCTTTGTGGGAAAGTAGCTATCATCGGGAGTGGCGCTTCCGACGTGGTAGTCAGGTCTACTCACTTCCCACTTGACATCAACACCGTCGTTTCTTCTTCGTCCGCCAGCTTTCGGACTCAGATACGAGACTCCTAGGTCGCCACTATTTTGCTTCAGACGAGCTATGGTGGACTCAACGTTGTCATAAGCTGTTGTGGGTGGTAGTGTTGTCAAGGCGAAATCAATGAGGCCGGTGGGCTTATCTGCCCAGTGAAGGAACTCCACAGGTCTGTTGATCCAGGTGAATAGTTCGAGGTAGGTACCATCAGCAAAAACGATGAGTTTGTTACGACTGGATCCACCTTTATTCGGTGTAAGTCGTGGATGAGCTGAACAAGATCATACACACCTGAATGTGTTCCGCCCTCGATGATGTGAAAATTGTCCCGCAACCAGGATGGAGGGTTTTCGAACTCCCCAGAGTCCATGAGAATGACAATGTGATCATGACAGCATTTGGAACCCGACATGGTAGATGCGGCGTCGAGATGAAAGATCGGTCAGTTGTCGATTGGTCGAGGCAGTTGGCTTGACTTTTTGACAAGACGACTGAGGCAGAACAAATGAATCAAACAGGGCAAACATGACGATCGCTTGGTCTCTTTAGGTATGCTGTTTCTTCGGTGGCCGGTTTCGTGGTTTTCCAAGTCCACCAAAACTGAAGGCCAGCTCCTCAGTCCCATGTCCGCGACACTGCTGCAGAATACTGAATCGTTGTGCCATCCACTGACATGAATACTTGGCTCTCGAGGTCCTTAATCAATGTGGTGGTACACACAAACCTAAAACAACCTCACTTCTGGAGCACCTGACAATGTACTGAATTCTTGCATCACATTCTCACAAGCACGCGTCCTTAGTACGTGCTTTCGCCCGTCTCGCATTCGATTGCGCTGGCTCGGTGGTTTAGATCTTCATGTTGCCCATGAAACTAGTCCTTGGACGTACAGCTTATACCGGCAATTCTGCATTCCTCCGTCCGGATGAGATTTTCTGCAACGCCATCTGTATGTATGGTCCGATGATAGGTATGTTGCCTGCGAAAGAGCCAATCGTAGCGAAAAAGTCTCCAAACAGTATGAAGATACCGTAAAGCTCAATGGCGAACCCTGTCAACGGCCACCGTAGGAGGATCAAGAGTATACCGGCTGCGAATGCTGCTGTTCCTTTGAGTTTCTGACGCCGGGCGAAGAAGACAAAGGTCTTCTGCAGGCCGATTAGGACAGTGAGTCCGATAATGAAGAGGACCTAAACATGTGAGCAGAGGAGGCTTGCTGAGACTGAGGGACAAACATTTCCCATAGCAAGACTGCCGAATGTTAGCGTACGAAGCTCCATCAGGTAATGAGCAGACCTACCATGACCGGTCGAAAAACATGAAGATACCGAGGAGAAAAAAGAAACCTCCTGTGCTGGGTCAGCCTGCATGCTGTGGTTCCATCCTCCCATGTTTTGCTTACCACCAGCGCAGAAGCCCACTCCAAGCTCTGGAGAAACGTGTCAGCATTGGTATATCCCATCATTAGGTATGGCACTGCCGCAGATACGTATTCTGCGCAGCATGAGGTTTGCGTACTTTGTCTGTCTGAGAGCCACATGGTAGGCATCGCGTGAGATAACCTTGAGCTGAATGAGGAACAGCGAGAGAGAGGTAGGTATCTGCAACGCGAGTTATGCACAGGTGTTGGTCAGAGTTACCAGCGGCTTGTACCAATAGGTGTCCAGTTCGTCTTGACGCGCTGCGCGTCGAGAGTTGAACTGGCCTTTACAAAAGTTCCGGCAGTCGGACCCCTGCGGGTCCGTGCAGTTCCGGCTACCGAAGCCCTCCGAGTCCCTGGAAGGTGAAGCTCAGAGCCTGACGTGCTACTCCACACAAAGTGCATGTGCCTCTGCTAAGTTAGCTGCTCTCGTGCCGCCATTTCCATGATCATTTTGTGACCCTGATTTAGCAAGTGGATTTGCACCTCTTGTGGAAGTATTGTATCCCTTGTTACATGAATGGCCGACTCAACAATGGATTAAAGTGATGCTTTGCTACTCCAGATAGCCCTACTACAACTCGAACCGAACATTCCTCGAGTCGCAGACCGCCATGTCGTGGCTGTGGAAGAAGGTGAGCTGGCACTGCCGTGACGAAGACCAAGCACGAGAGTGAACCATTGACTCTTACAGGGCGACACGTTCTCCGCCGCGTCTTACGAGAAGGCTCTCTCCAAGTTATCCACTCAGATCACTACTGTCAGCCTCTCCCTTGACAATAGCCGCAGCCGGGCCCGAAGAGCTACAGCATTATGGACCTTATACTCTATCATCGCATACTTTCTGTACACCTTGATCCTCGCTCTGGTTATTGGTCCTCAAGAATGGGCCATTCCGCATTATGCCGGTCTTGCTGGCACGCCATTGGTTATCTTTGGTGTCAGGAAAGCCATAACCGCCAGTTTCGGTTGGAGGATAGGAAGGCAGCAAGCACACTTGAACGGTTTGCAAAGGCAGCGTGAAGTCAAAATCGGCGAACTCAAGAAGGCCACCAAGTACGATAGCACTCAAGAGCTGCTGCAGAAATATGGTGGTGGCCCACCACAATCGACACCACAGAAAGACTCTCAGCAAGGTACAAAGCGGAAGATCAAGCCACAATTGGAGCCTGTGCAAAGGACGGGCATTCCTCCCCCGCCAACTGCCAATATCTCAGGTCGAAGTCCAATTACTCCTCAGCGGCAGAACCCGCCTACGAGTCCTGCCTCCTTTGCCCGTTCTCCTGCATCACCACAGATGAACAGCCCTACAAGTCCCATCATGCCGGATGAACCTGGCTTTGCACCAAATGCGTTTTCTGCCCCTGCACCGCCACAGAGCTCCTACGACCATGTTCCGCACTGGTACGACCGAATTCTAGATGTCATGTTGGGAGAGGACGAGACACTTGCAAAGAATAGGCTAGCATTGGTCTGCTCGAATTGTCGTTTGGTCAACGGTCAAGCACCGCCTGGCGTGAAGACAGTGGAGGAGGTTGGCAAATGGAGATGCGCTAGCTGCGGCAGCTGGAACGGGAAGGAGAGCGAAAATGCGAAGGCCCTGCAGGAGATGACAGAGAAAACCCACCACATCGACGAAGAGACGGATGACGCAAGTCAAGTTGAGCACGAAAATGAAAGGCCACAACGTCGGAGACAGCCACCGTCAAATGCTGGAGAGTTAGAAATGAGTACGCGACGGACAGACAGTCCAACGGGGAGTGACAGCGGTCTTAACAAGCGGGTAACAAGAAGTGCGAGCAAAAAACCCTCGTTCGACGCGTTGGAGTAGTATCCAACCGGACGAGGAGCAATTCTTCTCACAGACTCTTAGCATGACGGCTGTGCCTAGGACATTGATAGACCAATATCAATATTCATACATGCGGGTAGGTTTAGTGTCGCGACCATGATTAGTGTTTGGGTCGTGCTCAACAAGTCCTCGGCTTGGACTCATCTAAAGATGCGGCTTTCCACGATCGATCTTGTAGCCGTATCGATATTGCCCTGTGGGTTTTCTTTTATGTAGCTCGAAGCTCTGAATGTGAGTCACGAGAATGAATGAGGTGTGAGCAAGTGGTCTGTTGCCAGTTTGAGGCGTGCTTTAAAGTGACCGTTTAGTTTTTCGAAAACACCGAACCTCTAGAAAATCTGCTCTTACACACGGACTGGAACCACCACAATAACAGTTTTATGCGGACGGTCTATCAGGTGCTTCGTGTCCCTTCTCCACGTGTGACTATCCGCTCAGACTATATGCCGCAGCCATGTCTACTTTTACAGTGCGTCCGTCCAACGCGGAGAAAGAAGCGTTTCGCATCAGGTTGACGGCAGCCTCCCTGCTGGGTATCAGAGCAACAAATGGAACGTTATGCGACCTTCATCGCGAAGACGGAACTCTTCTCGGTCGTGGCGTTGCTACAGATTTCTCGCAGATGAAGGATGGGATTGTGCAAACCTCAAAAGTCCTTCAGGAAACCTATGGGATCAAGTTGGGTGATAAGATCGTGGTGAGCAGGTCTGCGAAGCAACTGGAGACCGCTGGAAACGTCCAGCTAATTTCAATATCATCTACATTCGATGGAAAGACCAAAAGCCAATGGGAGTGGTTTGCAGGAAGTTTGCATGTCAAGCATGACATGCTTGCGCTTGGCCAGAAATTGACACTGGCACTACCGGGTGTTGGAAGCCATGATTTTGAGGTACATTTAGAAGACGCTGGACTAGCACGCATCTCGCCCGAGACAGCATTTTCCATCGTCGAACGCCCAGCATCTGGCGGCAACCAGAGCGACAGAGTCATCGACCTGCAATTTCCTGGCCTCGGGGGTCTCGAAGACCAAATACAGCAGATCCGTGATCTCACAGAATGTCTGTCAACCGTGTCGCAAGCCTATGGGACAGCGAAGCAACCAGCCGAAGGCGTGCTCGTTTACGGATCGAAAGGTACAGGAAAGACACACTTCATTGAATCGCTAGCACAAGCCAGCTGGTCAAAAGTGGTACGATGGGCTCCAGGCGTGAAGATATCACCTGTCCAGCGTCCGTATCTGGTGGTTCTAGATACAGGCAGCAAAGAATGGCGAAGCCGTCATGTGGAGGAGGTCGAAGCCCTATTCCGGTCTATACAATCTTCCCCAGCACTTGTTGTTGCTGAGGTGAAGCATCCCAATGACGTGGACGTGAGTCTACGCTCGCCGCTTCGTTTTGGAACCGAGATAGAATTGCCAATACCGACTGCCAAGCAAAGACTGGAAATACTGAGGTCTGTCTGTGATGACTGGAAGGTTGACGACGACATGCTCGGGGACTTAGCACAGAGAACACACGGCTACGTTGGGTCTGACCTTTTCTTACTCTTGCGGACCGTAAGGAAAGTCGCATTCTTACGCGAAAAGAGAAGTCGCATTCGGGACCTCGCCAATGGTTTGCCAGCAGACAGCCAGAATACACAGGACAGCTCAGATGCACCTCAGCCAATTGGGCCTGACATCGAACAAGTGTTGAAAAAGATCCGGCCTTCTGCTCTTCAAGAAATCTTCCTCGAAAACCCTAATGTTCACTGGAGTGATATTGGTGGCCAACACACCATCAAGCAACAATTGATCAACGCCGTCCAACGCCCTCTCAAGCATGCCGAAGCCATGAAACAACTTGGCATCAAATCTACGAAAGGCGTCCTCCTCTACGGACCTCCCGGCTGCTCGAAGACCCTACTTGTCAAAGCCTTGGCTACCGAAGCCGGTGTCAATTTCCTAGCCGTCAAGGGAGCCGAGTTAATTTCAATGTACGTTGGTGAAAGTGAGCGCGCGACAAGGGAGGTCTTCAGGAAAGCCCGGGCCGCCGCCCCGTGCATAATCTTCTTCGATGAAATCGATTCAATAGCAAGTCGGGGCAAGGCTGGCAGCGAATTAAATGTTTTGACCACACTGCTAAACGAGATTGATGGGTTCGAAGAGTTGAGGGATGTGCTTGTTGTGGCTGCCACCAACAAACCACAGTCAATTGATCCGGCATTGATGAGACCTGGTAGATTCGATAACGTGGTGTATATTGGAGTACCGGATGCCGAAACGAGGCGCGAGATCTTCCTCCAACGGTTCAAGAAGAGCAAGGTGGACGTGGGGGTGCCAGAGGCGATAGACGATTTAGTGAGACGGACAGAGGGCTATACGGGTGCTGAAATCGTGGATGGGATTTGTCAGACCGCGGGCAATTTGACTTTAGACGGAGGACGCCTGTCCATCAGCCTCGAAGACTTTCACAAGGCTATCGAGAGGACTGCAAAGGGCACGAATCCGGCAATGCTGATGGAATACGAAATGTGGAGGCAGAGTCGGATAGCTTGAAGGAAAAATGGCCATACCCCGGGGCACCATGAGTATTGCAACAATCGAGATGTTGGAGGCTCCAGCTCAGAGTACTCATTGCCATGTTGCCTCTCTATCTCGGTACAATCCACTGGTATCAGAGCATACCCGGAGAACACGTTATAGCACCAAGCAACCAGGCGTCCAGCAACTGTGCAAACACTCCCGGATTCCTGTCTCGTCCAACTGAAGACGACAGCACCTTCTGCATGCCGACACAGTAAGTCGATCCAGAGCCTTGACCACGAAGGTCAGTGATGCAGCACCCCCTATATTTACTGTGCACGACCGCAACATCAATTGACGCCGTGCAACGCGCCGAACCCTGGTGTCGTCCTACTTCATGGTTTTGATGGCAACTCCTGCTATTGCGTGCCATTGAGTTGTTCGGAATCCACACAAACGACATACATAACCTCACATCTAAGCGACCAGCAGCATGCTCAACTGCTACTTCGAACTTATACCACCCACCGACGAGCACGAAAAGCGACGACGACGGCAACAGCCCAGACGGCTTCGCATCCGACAGCACATCCGGCCATGTTCCAACCACCAAGAGTCGACGAAGCAAGTGTTGCAGATGCTGACGTTGTTGTCATCCAACTCATCCATACACCGTCACCGCGCAAATGGAAATACTCCAAACAGAACCCCTGCTGGCACCAGGTCCCATGCCGCGAGGTGCCCACCACCTACTACGGCACTCGGCATGGCCGACATCAACCATGTTGCAATCACCACGACGAAGAGATAGGCTCTAACGAAGAGAACCCTGCTGTGAACCTTCTGGTTCTGGTCGCGGTCAGAAGAACTTTATGTGTCGTGTGATTGGGGAATACTAGTGATGACGAAGGAGAAAGCGAAGATGAACATGAGGCATGTATGAAAAATCGAACAGGGTCTATCCTTCGGTGGCAATTCTTGCGTGCAGCATGACCATCGAGACTCAATGCTCGTCAAAATCGCCCTAATACTCCGAACCATGCCAGAAATTCGTCACAACGCCTCGCTAGATGCAGCAAATCCTCCCCTCCCACCGACCAATCCACGTGATGGAGAAACCCACTCCAAACTACCAGCCTCATACATGCATCATAGCGCTAATTCCAGACGACAAAGGAAACGACAACACTCTACCTTTGATCAAACGTTCTCAATCACCAGGTTCATACTAACGCCTGGCTTGTGCGATCTGTCCGACTCTACCACGACAGGGCTCAACGCCCGTTTGGGCATAAGCTTCTCGCCTTCCTTGAACTCCTTGAGATGCTGCACCGGCGACATACCGTTCAATCCGCTAGTCTCTCCACCCACTTTGGGATTGTCTCGCTTCGACGATGCTCTACCCAGACCTAGGCCTATTACCCCATACGACTGCGAAGGTTTGTCATGCTGTGTTGGCGGAACCGTAAGTTTCCTCGCACTCAGTTTCCTGGATAGTGACACGGTCCGTGCGATAGAAACTTCGGCGACAGGCGAAGCCTGGACGATGGCCGGCATCGCCACCTTCTCCAGGCCCCTGAGACTCGTGTTCGTGCTTGGTGGCGGTGGGAGACGAGCCGGGTGGTTGCCTTGCAAAGTCGCTGAACTGATGGGCTTTCCTATCGCGATATGGCCAACTAGATCTGTAGCCGCGCGGGCAGAGCGAGCAGGACTGAGACCGGTACGCGCTTTGACAGTATTGTGAAGGTTCTTTGCAGCATATTTGGAGATAGGAATAAATCTCGCGTCTTTTGCGGGCACCGGTGGAGGGAGTGGTTCTTTTTCGACTTTTTCTACGGCTATTGATGGCAGTGGGAGTTCAGCTGTGTAGTCATGGGTGCCAAAATCAGAGGATGCTCGTGCTGGGGTTAGCTGAGCGGGTTCGACGGGTGTTGATGTATTGATAGAGGGAATTGGAGGATGTGGTGGTGACATGCTATCGCGCACACCGTATTCGCTTGAGGCTCGTGCAGGCGTGAGTGGTGTTACAGAGCCAGCGGTCACCATGCTGGCGATAGGGCCCAATTTTGTTTTGGGGTCCGTCGTGGCAGTGGCTGGCTTCGGGGATGGCTCCTCTGATCGCTCAGTGACTGGTGACAACATTGCATGCGCAGCCCCGTCTACATGTAGCCCGCCTATGGAAGAGAAGGACTTTGAATTCGAAAGTGGCGGGATGGTCAATATCTTGTTGTTTGGGGTTCGTGGGATGTCATTGAGAATAATTGGTTGCGATTGCTCCATGGGGGCGTTTTCGGGTAGCCTATCAGACGACGGCGAAGCTAGCTTTTTAACTGCTTCGATCGTCTCGTCAAAAGCCATGGATACTGTTGAGCGTTCCTGCTTGTCAGGATCGTCAACTTGCCTTGATAGTTGGCTTTTTTTCACTTGTGCCGCAGCCTTCGACCTCGTCCGTCGTAGTTGCACCTCTGTCGAATCTGGACGGGTCATCTCAAATTGTGGACCATCGAAGCCTGAATCTCTGAAAGATCTGATATCGAAGAAGATTTCTTCCGTGCTCGTCCTTGACGATCCAAACGACTGGACTGAAGCGTCAGAACTCCATGGTGCTTCTTGGTCGGTAGATTCCGTGAAGTCTTCAGCACTAGCAACCTCACTATCATTTTTCCTCAGTTTCAGTGGCCCCGGCTTCTCGACCTCGAAGCTATCTTGCATTGGGGACAACCGCGCCGGCGATGTGGCAACTCTCCTCAAGGTGCTGTCTCCATTGGAAGCTTGGCTCGGCAACCTGCCATGAGATGTAGATCGTGGAGGAAACAAATTATATCTACTGTTCGACGGTGACGCCGACGGAAAGAGAGAGTACCCAGGTGACCGAGAAAGTGTTGGAGAGGTCAATCTTCGTGGAGGCTTTAGTGGCGACAATAATGCCGAGGTTGAATCGATTGTTATATGACTGCCGGTGCTTTTTGCATGTTGATGGGTCTCATGAACGCGCAGATTCTCTAGCGTTTTGCTCCTTCTCGCCAACAATGACTTTGAACCTGCTCGTGTATGGCCATTCAATGTCATCTGACTTCTGTGTGGAGTTTCCGAGGGATCGAGCCCAAGCTTCGAAAATGAGAGCTCAAGCCTCGGTAGTGCTTTCTGACCGAAGTTTTCGATCTTCGGTATGCTTGTTTGGTGCTCAGGTGACGATAGGCTCGACTTTCCCATATCCGCTGGCGATGCAAGCCAGCTGGTAAGTGCTTCCGAATATTTTTCTGAAGGCTTGCTCTCAGCCTCCTGCTTCCTCTTGTGACTTTTTGGTAAGGAAACCTTCATAAGCTTACTGCTCGATGGTTTCTCGTAAAGCCTGGGCGTCCGAGACTCAGAAGGCTGCTTGGACGGACCCTTTGGTCTAAACAAGGAGCCGAACTTCTTCATCCTGCCTGATTGTGCGCCGACCTCATCTGAAGATTGTGCCGGCATTAAACTCCCGACCGGGGTCGAACCTGCACCACTGATGACTGTAGTGCAAAACGCCATGGGAGGATGGCCAGGACTCCCGAAAGCGATCCCAATGAGACCGTTATCAAGCCTGTTTGTGTGCGAAGACGCGAACGGACCTGGTTTCGAACATTCCGAGGTTTTTGGTCGCATATGCTCAAGATTTGCTCGAAGATATTTCTTCTTTCTTCCCTCGACTATGCCTCCCGAGGTCATTGGTCTATCGCGGGGGCTGTGTAAGGAGCTAATGGCGGTATTCTTTAGTGCATCTTTCGACGGAATAGGAGAAGGAAAAGCAAAGTCGAAGTTTTGCTGGGCGATGGCGCTTGGAGACGGCTCCTTACTCTCAGCGGGGTCGAGCCGTCCACGGACAGATAACCAACGTTTCGGCATGGTTGTCCAGACCTGCTGTTATGACGTCTACGCTGCAGGGCGGAGAACGTTCGCGGTGTTGAGGAGAGGAAGAGTCACAGAAATACGAAGAGATGGTCAGTAGGATATAAGCGACCATTTAGTGAAACCAATATTGTCATGGGTATGTGAGATGCATAAGTCGACTTGGCAAAGAGATCAGTCGACGGAGAATGAAAGAGGAGGATTGGTGCGAAACACACGAAGAAGCGAAGCAAAGGTGCCACGGGAAGTGTGCTGGGGAAGATGAAAGGCTACAACCTTGAAGCCAGCAACGATGGTATACCTAGGTGGGCATGTTGGTCATGACTGTGGACAATGTCTCTGTGAAAGCAGATTCCACAGCGGGAGACATAAGCTGTCGGAAGGGCAGGATTGACACCAATCTTCGACGATTGCAGTCACAGATGAAAGAAGGATGTTGAGTGGGTGTCGTATGTTGTGCTGGGGGAAGACGAGGCTAGCAAGTCAGAGAAGAAAGACGGCTCGAGATCGTGGCTCCACACGGTGGTAGCGTGCTTCAGGTTTACTCAGTAGCGCGCCAACCCTGGCGTCCACCACGCTTCGGTCGTCCGATGTCCCAGCAAGAATATATGTCAAGACCCGAGGAGGCGTTATGCAAGACATCGTCGAAGGACTGAACACTGATAAGTTAGCGATAACGACCGCTCTGTCCTGCTTGGTGTTCGTGACTGCTGTCAGTGTCTATATGCGTGTCAAAACGTCGTGCGCAGAGCACGACACACGGAAGGCGCCGCCGGTACCTTTGCACTAACTGCAATTTCGTGTACCCATGCTCGTGCCCCTCTAAGACGGGAGCAATCGAGGCATCCTTTGAGAGCGCCACATCCCCGAAAGGATACTGACACACCCGGCGGCGTAGCCACAGAGCTTATTACTCAGACTGAGAGCCGAGCAAGAACTAGAACACCCTAGGTCCCTGGTATACAGCGTTTCACCAGAGCGGGCTCTCCATCGCGAGAAGGGACTGCTTAGGTGCAGCTCTGCCCTGTTACGTGGCAGGGGTGGTTTTCTGGGACTAGCACATCTCAACCAAGTTGCAGACTCCCTCTACAGGCATCGTCACACTGCAGCAAAAGCACAGCATTGGAGATTGAGTATCGCCTCACCCCTACTCAGGCAAATTGTATTTGCGCCCCGAGCAAGAAGATGCAGGCATCAGAAATTGGGCGCGCTGGTGACACGGACAAATTGGAGAATAGACATGCAGCGATGAGGATACGGAGGCTTGATCATCTCCTACTTCATTAGCCAGCGCACGACGTTGCTTTGCGAGATTGATACAGTATATCAACTGTGTCTGTCCTTGTGCTGTAGGCCTAAACTCGCACTACATGATAGAATGTCATGTCGCAGTCAACGGCAGATCGCGTGTCCAAGGACTCTTTAGGTGGCGGCTTCTCGACTGCGACCGTTATTGAGGCCGGCGAAAATAAGTTCCTCTTGCTGCTTCATCTGGATCAAGACAAACAGAAGTGCACCATGATCATGATGCGGTGTATAAAGCCTCGAGGTTATGATCAAGAATTCATAGTGACAAAGCACGGCTTCAAGGCCGTGGAGTACAAAGTAGAGGAGCGGAATAATAGTAGCCCGCCTGGCCAAGGCCGGAAAGGATGGATGGTACGCAGGCTCAGGCTGGCACTGTCATGCCAGTGCCACTGCGGTCACCGTGACGGTGCTCAGGCTGGCAGTTCAAGTTGGTGCTTTTGCTTTTGGCGGGGCGGACCTTGCGCACCCGAAGGCACAAATTCCTCCCAGGCATCTCAACAACCCCACCTTGACACTGTGCAAGAAGTTGTTGTACGAGTGCCTACTGTGTTACACATATCCGACATCCACTTTGCTTTGACTTCTTTTACCAGCTATACGCAGCCCACCACCGCCGAGCCACAAGCTTGAACGAACCACCCAGCAGCACCAAGCAAACTATCTCCTTCATCAATATTCCAGCCCATCATGTCTTGGCAGGGTAAGTCCAGACACTCCGCGCTGCGTACAGGTCGTTGACGAGACATAGCATACGTTGATCAGAGGTAACGTTCGCTTCGCCCAACCGTACTCGCGTTACTCACCACCGCCACAGTCTCGTCGGCACCGGCGATGTCGACAAAGCCGCCATTTTCAGCGCCGGAGGAGACAGCGTCTGGGCTACGTCCGCCGGCTTCCACGTAACGCCGCAAGAGATGCAAGAAGTGGTCGGCGCATTCAAGGACAACAACACACCCAAGAAAGTTCAGTCGACAGGCCTCCACATCGCAGGCGAGAAATACGTCGTCTTAAGGGCAGATGACCGCAGTCTCTACGGCAAGAAGGCACGTTGGAACATTCAGGAGAAAGAGAGGCACAAAGACAGACTGACAAATTTTATAGGGCAAGACCGGCATGGTCATTGTCAAGACGAAGATGGCCATCCTCCTCGCGCACTATCCCGAGTCTGTTCAACCCGGTGTGGCCGCAAACACCGTCGAGAAGCTGGGCGACTACCTGATTGGCGTAGGTTATTGATTGATGTGACGAGATGATATGAAGGAATGACATCGGGCACGACATGATAAGCATTTTAGGGAGCATGGCCGGATTGAGCATACCATCCTAGAGCATTATCTTCTTCAACTACCCTTTGCCCTTACACGGCAGCCTGCGCATCGTTAAACTCCTCCGATAACGCCGGACATGCTACCTTGTGAAACTCCAAAAACGCATGTTCTACCAACAAGACCGTCGTCTCTGCGTCATTTGCTCAGGCTGTTTCTTAGGCATAAAAACATCAAGCATCGACGTGGCCCACTGTCCACCTAGCAGCATTTCCCTCCGAGACCTGCACCGGTATTGTCTTGCGCCACATTGACCCCAGTGGTGGGTTGTGAAGGCGCATCTTTCGAGCTGTCGATAAGCCGTTTCTTGATATCGCTTGCCAGCGAATAGAATGCCTTCTCAACATTGATATTCGATTTCGCCGAGACCTCCAGGAATGGTATACCGAGTTCATCTGCCAACGCTTGTCCCTGCTCGGTTGATACTTGGCGCTTCTCGTCCCAGTCGCATTTGTTGCCAATCAATATCTTGTTGACGCCCTCAGAAGCGTGTTGTTCGACATTGGAGAACCATGTGCGGATGTCTACCCTCGGTTAGTATGCCGAACGCTTACTATACTCCTGTTCTTCTTACTGTTGAAACTCTTCTCGTCCGTCACGTCGTACACCAACAATATGCCCATCGCGCCTCTGTAGTATGCAGTGGTAATTGTTCTGAAGCGTTCTTGACCTGCTGTATCCCATATCTGTAGCTTGACTCGCTTGCCGTCCAAGTCTATCGTCCTGATCTTGAAGTCGATTCCAATGGTGGTAATGAACGAGGGAGTGAAGCTGTCTTCCGAAAATCGTAGCAAACAACAAGACTTGCCGACACCAGAATCGCCAATAAGGAGTAGTTTTATCTGGCATGGTCAGCAACCATCTGGTCACAGTGCCACGCTACATACTAAGAAGTCATAATTGCGTGTACCCGCCATAGCGAGAGTACTTGCAAGGTGGTGTGCAAGAGGGCTGCCTGGGTAGTTCGAGATCTATGGCGGAGCAAGCGATATGCTCGAGCCTGATGGTACTCGTACAAGATGAGGATAAATCGAGTAACTACGTGCACGAATGAGCGAACAGTTGGGCGACGACAGTTCCCGACAAAGATGCTGTTTTGTTCGAGGTTTTGCAATCCTTTTCGAAGTCTAGGAGCCGTTTGTACGACTGGGAGGGTCGAGGTGAAGGCGGGCGGAAGAGGCTGGTCCAAGATCAAGGCAGATCCGGCCCCGCTTGGCATTCATGTCATGCCAGTCTGAGCCTGCAAGCCTGAGATTGACGCCGCCACGGTGTTCACGAGGATCGGGTCTTTTCATGTACGAGGATGACGAATTGCAATTCCACAGCTGATCGACCGCAACAAGGCCATGTAGGAGTCCCATACTTGGAAGAGGCACCCGCTCGCTGTGATGGTCTAAGTTTCGGGCTCGGATGATGGAATGCTGGTTGCAAGTACGACAATTCCTTGCTCGAACGACGTTTGAGAAAAGCCACCAGTAACGAAGAACAAACACTTGTATGGCCGTCGCTGAACAGTCCTCCAACCTTGTACAAACTCTATCCTAACGAAAGTCTTTTGAAATTCTTTGACACCTGAAGGCTGAGACACAAGCTCAAAATTATACTCTCAGCGATGTAGCTTCCTCTGTCAAGATGCGCTTGCTCAGTTTCCACAATCTTCTGCCCATCCGACCAACTTGTTCTTGCTTCGACAGCTTATCAACTCCTTGCCCAGCAAAATGCATTCCGGAGCAACGTTGCTTGTCAAGCGTCTCTTTATTTGAGGTTGAGGTGAATCGATTTGTTCTGAGTCCACTCTGTTTGATCTGTGGTGAGGATCGACGCGGTATCTGCTTCAGCCAGCCAGAACAATTGCCAACAGCTGACTGAAATTGGTCACGCTGAGGCGTACGAACGCTCTCTGGGTAATGTGGTTGACCAGTATAGCGTGGCCGCCCCGGTGCTAGGACTGAACAAATCTGAGTTCTTCATGTTTTTGTTCGCTTGCTCTTCTCTCTTCTCTCGACCCAGTAGAGTCTGCGTAAGCTTCCATCAACTATAGAGGCAAGTTGCTCCAATTATTGTGTCAACTCCGTTTACGGGGTTGTTTTTGGTGAAACAAGGAGCGAAGCGGTGTCTTGGAGGACATCATTATAATAAGTTGTGTCGCGATGGCGCTGGTAGCCTGAAGAGCCGTTCGGAGAACAAGCACTTTACCTGCTCTTGAATACCACGGTACTCTTCGAGCTTCTGGCCCATGTTCTTGCAGTCTTCTTCTTGGTTGAGGAGAAGAAAATCTTAGGATCCTTGTGCTTGGTCAAGTTGGTCGTGTTCCGGGTTCCGCCATCTGAACCACCATCTGTGATCGTAAACTTGTGCTTCAGAGTTGTGATGTCTCTACCTGGCTCCAATATACATCTCAATAGAAGCACGTAAGACGATCCTAAGTGTTATGCATGACGTAGGATTGGCAATGGTGCTATGCAAGTTCCTTGGTCGAAAGCAATG
>Ga0210040_10004137_pt1 | contig 19112 bp, 16 predicted proteins | sample CryGeyCG12114_NA_FD_185462 | JGI IMG/M metagenome (GOLD analysis project Ga0210040, IMG submission 185462) | Groundwater microbial communities from aquifer - Crystal Geyser CG19_WC_8/21/14_NA (SPAdes) (version 2) | ecosystem: Environmental > Aquatic > Deep subsurface > Groundwater | place: USA...
CCGATCCCGCCGATTCACGAGGAGGTGCGGGCAGAGGTGCGCGCGCTGCCGGTGGCCGAGGCGTGGGCGGCGCTGGGCCGCGAGGATCCGGTGCGCGCCGCGCTGCTGAACGCAAACGACACGACGCGGATCGCGCGGGCGCTGGAGGTGGTGCGGTCGACCGGCCGGCCGCTCGGCATGTGGCAGGAACGGCGCGAAGGCGGCATTGCCGGGGCGATCGAGCTGCACCCGCTGGTGCTGCTGCCCCCGCGTGACTGGCTGTATGAACGGTGCGACCGCCGCTTCGCAGGGATGGTCGATGACGGTGTGGAGGAGGTCGCCGCGCTGCTTGCCCGTGGCCTGCCGCCGGAGGCGCCGGTGATGCGCGCGATTGGCGTGCGGGAGATCGGCGGCTGGCTGGACGGGCGCTGGAGCAGGGAGGAAGCGATGGCGAGGGGCGCGCAGGCGACCCGCAATTATGCCAAGCGGCAGTTCACCTGGTTCCGCCGGCAGCCGCCGGCGCAGTGGCCAAGATGTGAGCAGGTGCCCGTCGAATGGCAGGCACACTTCGCAACTTTGTTGCGCACTTTACGGTTGACATGACATTTTCTAACTCATACTTGCCCCTTCAACGCGGTGGCTGCGGCCCCGCTTCGGCTGGAGAGGACGACCCGGCACGAGCCAATCGTGCCGGGTCGGTTGTTTCCGAAGGAAGGATCGTTCACGTGACTGACGAACGCAGCGGTGCTGCGATACTGATCGAGTCCCTGGTGCGACAGGGTGTGGAGTTCGTCTTCGGCTATCCCGGCGGCGCCGTGCTGCCGATCTATGACGAGCTGTTTCGCGACACCCGCGTGCGCCACATCCTGGTGCGGCACGAGGCCGGCGCAGCCCATGCGGCGGAAGGTTATGCGCGCTCGACAGGCAAGCCCGGCGTGGTGCTCGTCACCAGCGGCCCCGGCGCGACCAATGCGATCACCGGCATCGCCGATGCGTTCCTCGATTCCATCCCGCTGGTGGTCATCACCGGGCAGGTCGCGACCAATCTGATCGGCACCGACGCCTTTCAGGAAGCGGACACGATCGGCCTGACGCGCCATTGCACCAAGCACAATTATCTGGTGCGCGATCCGGCTGACCTGGCCGCCACGATCGAGGAGGCGTTCGCCATCGCGACCACCGGCCGCCCCGGCCCGGTGCTGATCGACATCCCCAAGAACGTGCAGGTCGCCACGGCGCCGATGGACGATCCGCGTCCGCGCCGCGCCCGCCGCTACGACCCGCGCACCGTCGCCGCCCCGGACGAGATTGCCGAGGCGATGGACCTGATCGCCAATGCGCGGCGGCCGCTGTTCTACACCGGTGGCGGAGTGATCAATTCCGGGCCGGCCGCCACCGCGGCGCTGCGGCGCCTGCAATCGCTGACCGGGGCGCCGGTCACCTCCACGCTGATGGGCCTGGGCGCCTTCCCGGCGAACCATCCGGACTGGCTGGGCATGCTGGGCATGCACGGCACGCTGGAAGCCAACATGGCGATGAACGAGTGCGACGTGATGATCTGCGTCGGTGCGCGGTTCGATGATCGCGTGACCGGGCGGCTGGACGCCTTCAGCCCGCATTCGACCAAGATCCACATCGATATCGACCGCGCCAGCATCAACAAGGTCGTGCCGGTCGACCTGGGCATCGTGGGCGATTGCGGCACCGTGCTGGAACAGCTGATCGCCTGCTGGGGCGACCGGCGCGGCCAGGAACTGGGCGAGTGGAAGGCGCGCATCGCCGGGTGGAAGGGGCGTGACTGCCTGGCCTATCCGCACCGCAAGGATTCCATCATGCCGCAGCTGGCGGTGCAGCGGCTGTACGAGCTGACGAAGGATCGCCAGCCGATCATCTCCACCGAAGTCGGCCAGCACCAGATGTGGGCGGCGCAATATTTCGGGTTCCAGAACCCGAACAAGTGGCTGACCAGCGGCGGGCTGGGTACGATGGGCTATGGTCTGCCCGCGGCCATCGGCGCGCAACTGGGCAATCCGGACGCGCTGGTGATCGACATTGCGGGCGAGGCGAGCATCCAGATGAACATCCAGGAACTGGGCACCGCCAGCCAGTTCCGCCTGCCGGTGAAGATCTTCATTCTGAACAACGAATATATGGGCATGGTCCGCCAGTGGCAGGAACTGACCTATGAAAGCCGTTACTCCAACAGCTATTCCGACAGCCTGCCCGATTTCGTGCGGCTGGGTGAAGCCTATGGCTGGAAGGGCATCCGCATCCATGAGGAGGCGGAGCTGGATGACAGCATCCGGGCAATGATCGCGCATGACGGACCGGTGATAGTGGACTGCCAGGTGTCGAAGGATGCGAACTGCTTCCCGATGATCCCCAGCGGCGCGGCGCATACCGAGATGCTGCTGAACGGCGATGTCCATGCCGGCACCCTGTCGGACGACGCGCGGGCGCTGGTGTGAGCGCCGCATCGGGTGACACCCTGACCGTCGCGCCCCGCGCCCCCGCTTCCGCCCCCTCAGGTGACAGCATGAAGATCCAGCACCGCCAGACCGAACGCCACGTGCTGACCGTGATCGTCGACAACGAGGCCGGCATCCTGGCCAAGATCGCCGGCCTGTTCACCGCGCGTGGCTACAACATCGACAGCCTGACCGTGGCCGACATCTCGGAAGACCACGCCGTCAGCCGGATCACGATCGTGACCGGTGGCCCGCCGCCGGTGATCGACCAGATCATCGCCCAGCTGGAACGGCTGGTGCCGGTGCACAAGGTGGTCGATCTGACGGAGGCGGGCCCGCATGTGGAGCGCGAGCTTGCGCTGGTGAAGGTCGCCGGCAAGGGCGAGAACCGGGTGGAGGCGCTGCGCCTGGCGGACGTGTTCCGCGCCAAGACGGTGGACACCACCACGAGCAGCTTCGTGTTCGAGCTGACCGGAGCCCCGGAGAAGATCGACCGCTTCGTCGCCCTGATGCGCGAGCTGGGGTTGGTCGAGGTCGGCCGCACCGGCATCGTCGGCATGATGCGCGGCGCGCAGGGCATCTGACATTTTTTGACATCGTAGCAGGGCCCGTCAGGGGCCCGGCGGGCGGCTGCCCGATAGAAGGGACGTAGAATGAAAGTCTATTACGACGCCGATGCCGATCTGAACCTGATCACCGGCAAGAAGATCGCCATCCTGGGCTATGGCAGCCAGGGCCACGCCCATGCGCAGAACCTGCGCGACAGCGGCATCACCGACGTGGCGATCGCCCTTCGTCCCGGCTCCGCATCGGCGAAGAAGGCCGAAGGCGCCGGCTTTAAGGTGCTGGCCAACAAGGAGGCCGCGCAGTGGGCCGACATCCTGATGATCCTGGCGCCGGACGAGCACCAGGCGGCCATCTGGGAAGCGGATTTGAAGGGCAATATGCGCCCCGGTTCCGCGCTTGCCTTCGCGCATGGCCTGAACGTGCATTTCGGACTGATCGAGCCGCCGGCAGACATCGACGTCATCATGATCGCGCCCAAGGGGCCGGGTCACACCGTGCGATCCGAATATGTGCGCGGCGGCGGCGTGCCGTGCCTGATCGCCGTCCATCAGGACGCGTCGGGCAACGCCCATGATGTCGCGCTTGCCTATGCTTCGGGCGTCGGTGGGGGCCGGTCCGGCATCATCGAGACGAATTTTCGCGAAGAGTGCGAGACCGACCTGTTCGGCGAGCAGGCCGTGCTGTGCGGCGGCACCACCGCGCTGGTGCAGGCCGGGTTCGAGACGCTGGTCGAGGCCGGCTACTCACCCGAAATGGCCTATTTCGAGTGCCTGCACGAGCTGAAGCTGATCGTCGACCTGATGTATGAAGGCGGCATCGCCACCATGCGCTACTCCATCTCGAACACCGCCGAATATGGCGACATCAAGACCGGGCCACGCATCATCACCGAAGAGACCAAGAAGGAAATGAAGCGCGTGCTGGCCGACATCCAGTCGGGCCGGTTCGTGAAGGACTTCGTGCTCGACAATCGTGCCGGGCAGCCGGAACTGAAGGCCAGCCGCATTGCCGCGCAGCGTCATCCGATCGAGGAGACCGGCGCCAAGCTGCGGGCCATGATGCCGTGGATCGGCGCCAACAAGCTGGTGGACAAGGACAAGAACTGATCGGGCTGCAGCCGGCACCACCAAGGGCGGCTCGCAAGGGCCGCCCTTCTTTGTCCGGTCACATCCCTGTGCCTTCTTGAGCATTGCCGCACGCAGCGCCTATTCAGGCGCGTACCAACAGGGGACCTGACATGCGCAAGACCATTCTCAGCATTGCCGCCGCCGCCGGCCTCGCCAGCGTGGCGATCGTTTCGCTGCACGCGCAGGGCGCGCCGCAATTGCCCGGGCAGATGGACGTCTCCCGCGTGGAGGCCGGCACCTATGCCACCGATCCCAACCACTCGCTGGTCGGCTGGCGCGTGAACCATCTCGGCTTCAACGATTATTTCGGCATCTTCGGCAGCGTTGCCGGCACGCTGGAGCTTGATCCGGCGAACCCGTCCGCGGCCAAGCTGGACGTGACGGTGCCGATCACCTCGGTCATCACCGCCAGCCAGGCGCTGACTGCCCATCTGCAGCGCCCGGGTGCCGACGGCGCCAAGCCCGACTTCTTCGGCGCCGACGCCGCGCCGGCCCACTTCGTTTCGACCTCGGTCGAGAGCACCGGCGGCACCAGCGCGACGATCAATGGCAATCTGACGCTGAACGGTGTGACCAAGCCCCTCGCCATTGCGGCCGAATTCACCGGCGCGGGCGCCAACCCGTCGAGCCAGAAACCTACGGTCGGCTTCGAGGGCACGGCGATCGTCAAGCGCTCCGACTTTGGCGTCAACGGCGCGCTGCCGGTGGTGTCGGACGAGGTCGAGCTGACCATCACCGCGGCCTTCGAAAAGCAGTAGACTGATCCGTGCGGGGCGGGGTGGACAGCGCCGCCCCGCCCGCCTATCAGCCGCGCCATGATCGCCCGCGAGCTGCCAACGCTGCTTCGACTTACGCGCCCTTAGGCGTGTTGCTGCCCGTGCGCCGCTGCGCCGGGCATTTCGCCTAAGGGCTGCCCGTCACCCAAGTCGAACAGGGCCTGCCGCTTCGCTGCGGCGGGCCAGCATAACGAGGCGCGTTTACACATGACCATGCTCAAGGAACCGGGCCGCAAGTACCGCCCCTTCCCCGCCATCGACCTGCCCGACCGGCAATGGCCGACCCGCACCATCACCCAGCCCCCACGCTGGCTGTCCACCGACCTGCGCGACGGCAACCAGTCGATCATCGATCCGATGGATGCGGTGAAGAAGAACCGCTTCTTCGACCTGCTGGTCGAAGTGGGGGTGAAGGAGATCGAGGTCGGCTTCCCCAGTGCGGGCTCGACCGAGTTCGACTTCATCAGCGGGCTGGTGCGGTCGGGCCGGGTGCCCGACGACGTGACAATCCAGGTGCTGACGCAATCGCGCCAGGACCTGATCCGCCGCAGCTTCGAAAGCCTGGAGGGAAGCCCGCGCGCGATTGTCCACCTCTACAACGCGGTCAGCCCCGCCTGGCGCGAGATCGTGTTCCGCATGAGCCGCGAGGAGGTGAAGCAGATCGCCATCGCCGGCGCACGGCACCTGGCGGAGGAGGCGGCCAGGCATCCGCACACCGAATGGCACTTCGAATATTCACCGGAGACCTTCTCCACCGCGGAGCTCGATTTCAGCATCGAGGTGTGCGCCGCGGTGATGGAGGTGCTGCAGCCCACGCGCGAACGCCCGATCATCCTGAATCTGCCGGCGACGGTGGAAGCGGCCACGCCCAACATCTATGCCGACCAGATCGAGTATTTCTGCCGCCACCTGCCGAACCGCGAGGCGGCAGTGATCAGCCTGCACACCCATAACGATCGCGGCACCGGCGTGGCCGCGGCGGAACTGGGGCTGATGGCGGGCGCGGACCGGGTGGAAGGCTGCCTGTTCGGCAATGGCGAGCGCACGGGCAATTGCTGCCTGGTGACGCTGGCGCTCAACATGTACACGCAGGGGATCGATCCGGGGCTGGACTTCTCCGACATCGACCGGGTGATCGAGACGGTCGAATATTGCAACCAGCTGCCCGTCCATCCGCGCCATCCTTATGGCGGCGAACTGGTGTTCACCGCCTTTTCCGGCAGCCATCAGGACGCGATCAAGAAGGGCTTCGAGGCGCAAGCCGCCCGCAATGACGAGCTGTGGCGTGTTCCCTACCTCCCGATCGACCCGGCGGATCTGGGCCGCAATTACGAGGCGGTGATCCGCGTCAACTCGCAATCGGGCAAGGGCGGGTTCGCCTGGGTGCTCGAACAGGGCCAGGGGCTGAAGCTGCCCAAGCGGCTGCAGGCTGATTTCAGTCGCCATGTCCAGCATATGGCGGATGAGCTGGGCCGCGAGCTGAACGCCGGCGACATCTGGGATGCCTTCCGCGGCGCCTATTTCCTGGATGCCACCGCGCCCACCTTCGACCTGGTGGATTACGAGGAGACGCGCGCGACGGACGGTACGCGGCTGTTCACGGGGACCATCAATGTCGGCGGTCAGACGCAGAAGGTCAGCGGACGCGGTAAGGGGCTGGTCTCCAGCGTCCTCGCCACCCTGCGCCAGACCTTCGGGCTGGAGCTGGAGGTGGTCGACTACACCGAACATGCGCTGGCCAAGGGCACCGACGCCCAGGCGGCGGCCTATCTGGAATGCACCGTGGGCGGTGCGGGCCCCGCGAGCCGGATCGTGTGGGGCGTCGGCGTGGACGAGGATGTCGCCACGGCCAGCGTGCGCGCGATCCTGTCGGCCGCGAACGCGGCGGTGGCGCTGCCTTCGGCAGCCTAGCCGAAGATCCAGGCCATCAGGGCTTGTTCGGGCAAGGTGGAGGCGAGAGGCGGCAGCCCTTGCCCCGCCTCCGGCCGTTGGCTCTGGGTCTGCTCATGGGCCAGGACCAGTATGTCGGGCGGCAGGTCCGGGATGACGGCGGTGCCGGCCCACAAGGCTTCGGCCATCGCGTCCAGATCGGCGAAGTCCACCCCTTCCCCCAATCGGTCGCGACGGTTCAGCTTCAAGCGGGTCCGGTCCTCCGCCAGCAGGCGGCGCCGCAGCGCACGTTGCAGCAGGTCGAGCCGCATCAGCGCCTGGTCCAGCGCGATCTCGGGCGCGCGCAGGCGCAGGTCGGACCAGGCGGCCTCGATCTGGCCGACGCGTTCGGCGACCATTGCATTGTAGGTGCGGTGGGGCCCGCGATGCAGCGGCATCCGCACCCGCTCGGCGCTTTCGTCAGTGGAGGGAAGCAGCAGGCCGTTGCTGCGGAAATCGTCGAACCCGATGCGATCGCGTCCGATCGCGTCGAACAGGTTGCGGTAGGGGTTCTGGGTCAGCAGTTGGCGGGGCAGCAGGTGGTGGCGCTGCATGCCGGTCTGGAAACCAGGCTGGCCGCGCATGTTGACCGACCGGAACGAAAGCTTCGTTCGCGCTGCAGCAGAATTGTTGGCGCCCGGCCGCCCGAAAGGCGGGCCGGGTCGTATCACCCGAGGGAGGCGCCCACGAAGCGGCCATTGGCCGAAGGCTCGAGCAGCAGAGGCTCGCCCCCCGGCCCCGCCAGCGTGACCTTTTGATCGAGCCTCCCGTTCTCTACCAACCAGTGCAGCAGGCGCAGCGCCAGTCGGGCACCGGCGGCACGGTCCTTCACCAGTTGCGGGTCCAGCCGCAGCTCCTGGCCGGTGAACAGCACCAGGCCCTCGCTCTGCAATCCACCTTCCGGCGTCGGCGCCAGCGCGGTGAGGCCCAGGCCGGGGAACGGGCCGCCTTCTGCCCACCGGACAACGGATTCGCTGAAATGGCGCGGGCTGCTCCACGAGCGGGCGGGATGCCATGCGACCGCCTGCACGAACGGGATGGCGGCGAGCCGGGCGGTCAGCCAGGCCATGCCGCGCACGACCGGCAGCATCGTGCCACCAGCGGTCAGATGCGGCCCCGGGCGGATCGTCACCGCCTCCAGCGGCCCGCCGGGGAAATCCTGCGGCAGGCCATAGATGTGGCCGCGCGGTGGCAGGTCCTCCGGCTCCCCCGGGGCCAGCCCTTCCAGATCGTAGGTCAGACCGTTGACGATCAGCTCCAGCCAGCGGCCAGCCTCCGGATCTTCGCTGCCGCTATCGCCGTCTGACGGATCGAGACTGATACCGAAGCCACCGTCGCTGGTGGCAAGCGCGCGCACCTGTCCTGCGCCCGGCCGGCGACCTGGCGCGAACAGCAGAGAGGCCGCAGAAAACCTCCCTGCGGCACCAAGGTCTAGCACGCTGGAGATTTTACGCTTCCCTTGCCAATCGAATGGCGACGTATGTACCGCAACACCGGACCCGGTCGAGTCCGTGTGCAGGAAGCGTTTCTGAATGGGACGAGGCGTCGAATTGCCGTGACCTCCGGACCTTGCCCGCCACTCGACCGGGGATGCGGCGATCGGCCGCTTTGCACCCGTGCGAGCTTTGGGATAGGCAGGAGTAATGGCGACCCGCCCTGCGATATTTGGTATAGAACATTCGATTTCTGGCAAGTCCTGGCGTTGGCGCGGGGGCGACATGACTTGCCTGGAATCCGTGGCCGGGCTGGAGACCGACCTGGTCACGCAGTTGCTTCTGTCGCGTGGGGTGGAGCGGCATGACCTGCCCCGCCACCGCAGCCCCAGCCTGCGCTCTTTCCTGCCGAACCCATCGGTTTTCAATGACATGGACCGCGCGGCCGACCGCATCGCGGATGCGGTGATCGCGCGCGAGACGGTTACGATATTCGGCGATTACGACGTCGATGGGGCGACCAGCGCCGCCCTGATGATCCGCCTGCTGCGTCTGTTGGGACACAATGCTGCCGCCTACATTCCGGACCGCCTTTCGGAAGGCTACGGCCCGGGGGAGGCGGCGCTGCTGGCGCTTGGCCGGGCGGGATCGACGCTGGTGGTCACGGTCGATTGCGGCGCCACGGCGCACGCTCCGCTGGCGGCAGCGCACCAGGCGGGGATCGACATCGTGGTGGTGGACCATCACAAATGCTCCGCCGACCTGCCGACCGCCTATGCGCTGGTGAACCCCAACCGGCTGGACGAATGCGACGAGGCGGCCGGGCACGGCCATCTGGCGGCCGTCGGCGTGGCCTTCCTGCTGGCGATCGCGGTGGTGCGCTCGTTGCGCGACCGCGGCTTCTTCGCCACCGGCCGGGCAGAACCGGACCTGCTCGGCCTGCTGGACCTGGTCGCATTAGGGACCGTGGCCGACGTCGCGGCCATTCGCGGGCTGAACCGTGCCTTCGTGGCGCAAGGGCTGAAGGTGATGGCGCGGCGCGAGAATATCGGCCTGTCCGCCCTGATCGATGCCAGCCGGCTGTCGCGCACGCCGACCTGCACCGATTGCGGCTTTGCACTAGGGCCCCGGATCAATGCCGGCGGACGGGTCGGCGATGCCGCCCTGGGCGTGCGGCTGCTGACCACCGACGATCCTGAAGAGGCCCGCGCGATCGCCGCCCGACTGGATGTGTTGAACGAGGAACGCCGCGCGATCGAGCAGGCGGTGCAGCTGGAGGCGGAGGCGCAGCTTGCCAGCCAGCGCGACAATCCGGTGATCGTGCTGTCCGGTGAAGGCTGGCACCCGGGCGTGATCGGCATCGTGGCCGGACGGATCAAGGAACAGATGGGCCGCCCGACGATCGTGATCGGGTCCGATGCCTCCACCGGGCTCGGCAAGGGATCGGGTCGGTCGATAACCGGCGTGGATTTGGGGGCGGCCGTGATCGGCGCGCGCGAGGCCGGATTGCTGGTGGCAGGCGGTGGACATGCGATGGCCGCCGGGCTGACGGTGGAGAGCACGCGCGTCGCGGAGCTTTCGGCCTGGCTGAACCGCCAGCTGGAAGGACCGGTGGCGCGCGCTGGCGCGAGCAGCGCCATGCTGCTGGACCTGGCGGTGGCGCCGCGTGGGCTGACGCCGGACCTGGTCGAGATGCTGGACAGCGCCGGGCCGTTCGGCATCGGCTGGCCCGGCCCGCGGGTGGCGATCGGCCCGGTATATCTGGTGCGATCGGAAGTGGTCGGGAACGGCCATGTCCGCCTGATCACCGGGGCGGCGGATGGCGCCTCCCTCAAGGTGATCGGTTTCCGCATGGCAGAAACGGTGCTGGGGCAGACCCTGTTGCATGGCAGTGCGGGGCGGCGGCTGTGGCTGGCCGGGCGTGCGCGGATCGATGATTGGGGGGCCAGCCCCCGGGCCGAACTGCACCTGGAAGATGCGGCTTTCGCCGATTGAAAGCGGGTCTTGACCGGGCGGAATGCCGCCCCTAAAGGCCCCCCTCGCCTTCGCGTGAAGGCCCCTTCGTCTAAGGGTTAGGACGCGGCCCTTTCACGGCTGAAATACGGGTTCGAATCCCGTAGGGGTCACCAGCGTTGTGCGGTATGAATGGCAAATGGCCCCTTCGTCTAGCGGTTAGGACGCGGCCCTCTCACGGCTGAAACACGGGTTCGATTCCCGTAGGGGTCACCAGCCATTCGGATCAACAAGTCGGGTCACGGTTCGCCCCTGCGCCCGCCGTTACCAAAGGTAACTGCCGACTTACCGAAGGCAACCAGGCTTGATCGCCCGCTCGATTGGGGCGCGGCTGACCAATCCACATGCTCTCGGCCGCAGGCGGGCATGCCCGGGTCCACGATCGGACCTCAGCCTCCTTCGGCTACATTCGCGCTGGCAAGGGGGCCCGCGCGGCGTTAGGGCGCCCGCATGCCAGAGAGCCGGCCGTTCCCGACCGCTGCCGTCCTGATCGCGCTCGCCAGTGGTGGCGCGCTGTTGCTGGCAGGCGAAAACACGCTGCTGGTTGCAGCTGCGCTGGTGGTATGGATTGCAACCTTCTGGCTGGTGGCCCCTGCCCAGCGCAACACCGGTCCTGCTCTGCCGCCCGAGAGCGTGCAGCTGACCCGCAGCGGCATGCGCGACCTGTTCGAGCACTCGACGCTGCCGGTGCTGATGCTGGACGGGATGCGCATCATCGTCGCCAATGCCGCCGCGCGCGAGGCCATCGGCACGCATGTGCTGGGGCAGGATGCGCGCGTCGCGTTCCGCCACCCGGAGGCGGTGGACCTGCTGGCGCGCGAGGAGGGCGGCAGCGCCACGGTCACCGGGCTGACGGGCCCCCGTTCCATCTGGCATATCACCCGCCAGCCAATCGACGCACGCTATTCGCTGGTGGAGCTGGTCAATCGCACGGCGGAGGCCGATGTCAGCCGCGCTCATACCGATTTCGTCGCCAATGCCAGCCACGAGCTGCGCACGCCCTTATCCTCAATCATCGGCTATATGGAAACGCTGGTCGACGGCGGGGACTCGCTGGATCGGACCCGTGCGGCCCGGTTCCACGAGATCGTGCTGCGCGAGGCACGGCGGCTGCAAAGTCTGGTCAGCGACCTGATGAGCCTGTCGCGGGTCGAGGCGGAGAAGCACGACCGCCCGCGCGAGGTGGTCGATCTGCGCCTGCTGATCGGCCTTGCCGCTCGCGACGCCGCGGGGCCCGACCGACAGGAGCGGCTGGACCTGCAGCTGGGCGAAGGCGAGTTGCCCGCGCAGGGCGACCGCCGACAGCTGGAGCAGCTGGTGCGCAACCTGGTGGACAATGCCATGAAATATGGCGCCCCCGAGACGCCGGTGACGGTCAGCGTCACGGCGGATCCGGCGCACGGGTCGCGCGCCATGGCGACGCTGGACGTGCGCGACCGGGGCGACGGCATCGCGCCCGAACACATTCCGCATCTGACCCGGCGCTTCTACCGCACCGATCCCGGACGCAGCCGCGCCGCGGGGGGGACGGGGCTGGGCCTGGCCATCGTCAAGCATATCGTGGAGCGCCATCGCGGGCGGCTGGACATTTCCAGCCAGCAGGGCGTCGGCACCACAGTCACCGTGCACCTGCCATTGGTGGCCGCGCAGGCACCGGCGGTGGGCGCCGGTACCGGGCCGGTGTCATGAAGTTGACGCAAATTTGCACGAACGCCGCCATCGCGAGTTTCCGCACAGAATCCTGTCACCAAGAGGCCCGGCAACCCGCAATGACGCGGCAGTCCCCTTCCCTGTTCCTGGCCGCTCTGGCCCTGATCGGCTGCTGCACGGCGCTGGCCGGCTGCACGGTCGATTCCGGCACCCGCGATTCCATCCGCGCGGTCGGCTCCTCCACCGTCTACCCTTTTGCCAAGACAGTGGCGGAGGCGTTCTCCCGCTCCCACCCTGAATTCAAGTCGCCGATCATCGAGTCCACCGGCAGTGGCGGCGGCATCAACCTGTTCTGTGCCGGGTTGGGCGCCGCGAGGCCCGACATCGCCAATGCCTCGCGCCGGATGCGGGCGAGCGAGTTCGCCACATGCCAGGCCAATGGCGTTACCGACGTGACGGAAATCCAGGTCGGGCTGGACGGCATCGCCTTCGCCAGCGCGCGCGGCGGTATCACCATGAACCTGTCACCGCAGATCATCTATCGTGCCATCGCGGCGGAGCCTTATGGCCAGCCACAGACCGCCCGATTGTGGAGCGATGTCGACCCGTCCCTGCCCGAGCTGCCGATCCTGGTCTACGGCCCGCCGACCTCCTCCGGCACGCGCGACGCCCTGAACGAACTGATCCTGCTCGCCGGTTGCGAGAGCGACCCGCGGATGGCGGCGCTGAAGGATCGGGATGAGGACCGCTTCAATCAGATCTGCACGGATGTGCGCACCGATGGCGTCTTCGTCGACCAGGGGGAGCAGGACAACCTGATCGTCCAGAAGATCGAGAGCAATCCGCGCGCTGTCGGCCTGTTCGGCTTCTCCTATCTGGAAGAGAATATCGACCGGGTGCAGGGGCTGCCGATGAACGGGGTGGAGCCGACCTATGCCAATATCGCCAGCTTCGCCTATCCCGGTGCGCGGCCGCTCTACATCTACGTCAAGCGGGCGCATCTGGACGCCATCCCGGGCCTGCGCGAGTTCGTGGCGAAATGGGCCGAGAGCTGGGGGCGTGATGGTCCGCTGACCCGGATCGGCCTGGTCGCCAGCCCGCCGGACGTCGCGCAGCGCAACGCAGAGGCAGCGACGCGGTTCACGCCGCTGACCGCCGCCGATTTTGCGGAAGGGGCCTGAGCCATGTCGCCGCCGCTCCTGATCTTCCTTGCGCTGGCGCTGGGCGTCGTCGGCTGGGTCATTGCCCGCGCGCGCGCCTACAGCTTCGCGGCCACGCAGCCGGGCGGAAGGCTGGCCGCCCTGCCCGCCTATCATGGCTGGTACGTCGCGATGTCGGTCGTGATCCCGGCGATACTGTTCATCGTCGTCTGGGGCATCGTGTCGCCCGGGCTGGTCGCCCGATCGGTGCTGGCAGACCCTGCCGCTGCTGTGCTGCCGGCGGACGGGCTGGTGCGCCAGACCATGCTGGCGGAGGCACGCGCCGTTGCCCTCGGCAGCGCCCGTGCGGTGTTCAACCCGCAGGCGGACGTGCTGGTGGCGCCGTTCCGCACGGCGATGACCCGCTTCAACCTGATCGGCGCGGCTGTCACGCTGATCGTCGCCTTTGCCGGCGGAGCCTGGGCGTTCCTGCGGGTGCGCCCCGATTTTCGCGCCCGCGCCCATGTGGAGCGGATGGTGATGGCCATCCTGCTGCTGGCATCGCTGGTGGCGATCCTGACCACCTTCGGCATCTTCGTCAGCCTGGTGTTCGAGACGGTCCGCTTCTTCGGGATGATCAACCCGCTGCAGTTCCTGTTCGGCACGCTGTGGGCGCCCGATCCGATGAGCAGCCTGGAAAGCGTTGATGCCGGGCGCTACGGCGCGCTGCCGCTGTTCTGGGGCACCATCTATATCGGTGCGATCATCGCCATGGTCGTCGCCATTCCGCTGGGCTTGATGAGCGCGATCTACCTGACGCAATATGCCGATCCGCGCTGGCGCCGGTGGCTGAAGCCCGCGTTGGAGATCCTGGCCGGCGTGCCCACGGTGGTCTATGGCTACTTCGCCGCGCTGACCGTCGCCCCGGCGATCCGCGACGTGGCGGTCGCTATCGGGATCAGCAATGCCAGCAGCGAAAGCGCGCTGGCCGCCGGCCTGGTGATGGGCGTGATGATCATCCCGTTCGTATCGTCCATGGCCGACGATTCCATCGCTGCAGTGCCGCGCACCATGCGCGACGGCTCGCTGGCGCTGGGGGCCACCCATAACGAGACCATCCGCCGCGTGCTGGTGCCGGCCGCCCTGCCCGGCATCGTCGCCGGCGTGATGCTGGCCGTCAGCCGCGCGATCGGCGAGACCATGATCGTGGTCATGGCCGCGGGCGCCGCGGCCAATCTGTCGGTCAATCCGCTGGAGGCGATGACCACGGTCACCTTCCAGATCGTCGCCATGCTGACGGGCGAAGGCAGCTTCGACCATCCGGCCACGCTCAGCGCCTTTGCGCTCGGCTTCGTGCTGTTCCTCGTCACCCTGGCCCTCAACTTCATCGCCCTGCGCGTCGTGAAACGGTTCCGCGAAGCTTATGAGTGAGACAGATCTTTCCACCGAGCAGGGGCCGACCCGCTCCCCCGCTTATGCCGCGCGACTGAAGAAGCGCTACGCGGCGGAGCGGAAGTTCCGGCTGGCCGGCCTCGGCGCGATCCTGTTCTCGGTCGGGGTGTTGCTGTTCCTGCTCGTGACGATGACCATGAACGGCATCGGCGGCTTCCAGCGCGTGACGCTGGTGGCGCCGGTGGACTTTGCTTCGGCAAACCTTTCGGCCCCTTCGGCGGACGACTTCGGTGCGGCGATCCGCTCGCTGGAGGACCAGGGACTGCCGCAGGTGGTCGCCGCCAATGTGGCCCGCCGCTTCGGGCAGGAAGCCGCCGACCAGCTGAGCCCCGATGCCTGGCGCGTCGCGGCTGAGCAGATCATCGACGATCCCGCCATGCTGCGCGGCGCGGCAACGCTGGACCTGCCCGTCAGCCAGGACCTTGCGGCCGCTTTCGTGGGCGACGGCCATGCCGATCTGGAGGCGCTGGCGCAGACCTTGCGGCAGACAGGCGCTCTGGACGAGCGGCTGGATCTGGGCTTTCTGAACCGGTCGGATGCAACCGACCCACAGCTCGCCGGCATCTGGGGCGCGCTGAAGGGTTCGATGCTGACCATGTTGGTAACGCTGCTGCTGGCCTTCCCCGTGGGCGTGCTGGCGGCGCTGTACCTGGAGGAATATGCCCGGCCGAGCCGCTGGACCGAACTGATCGAGGTATCGATCAACAATCTGGCCGCCGTGCCCTCCATCATCTTCGGCCTGCTCGGGCTGGCGGTGTTCCTGGGGCTGTTCCCATCGCTGCGATCGGCCCCGATCATCGGCGGCATGACGCTGGCGCTGATGACCATGCCGGTCATCGTCATCTCCGGCCGCAACGCGATCAAGGCCGTGCCGCCCTCCATCCGCGATGGCGCGCTGGCGATCGGCGCCAGCCCGATCCAGGTGGTGTTCCACCATGTGCTGCCGCTCGCCCTGCCCGGCATCCTGACCGGCACCATCATCGGCATGGCCCGTGCGCTGGGCGAGACCGCGCCGCTGCTGATGATCGGCATGCGCGCCTTCGTCGCCACGCCGCCGGGCGGGCTGACCGATCCCGCCACCGTGCTGCCGGTGCAGATCTACCTGTGGTCGGACGAGATCGATCGCGGCTTCGTGGAACGGACCAGCGCCGCTATCATCGTGCTGCTCGTCTTCCTGCTGGTGATGAACGGGCTTGCCATCTACCTGCGCAACCGCTTCGAGAAGACATGGTGACCGATTTGACTAACCCGGCATTGGCCAATTCCGAACCCAAGATGCGCGCACGCGACGTCAACGTCTTCTACGGCACGAAGAAGGCGATCAACGAGGTGTCGATCGACATCCCGGCCGAATATGTCACCGCCTTTATCGGGCCGTCCGGTTGCGGCAAATCGACCTTCCTGCGCACGCTGAACCGCATGAACGACACGATCGGCAATGCCCGCGTGGAAGGATCCATCGAACTGGACGGCGACGACATCTACCATTCCGGCATGGACGTGGTGCAGCTGCGCGCCCGCGTCGGCATGGTGTTCCAGAAGCCGAATCCCTTCCCCAAGTCGATCTACGAGAATGTCGCCTATGGCCCCCGCATCCACGGCCTGGCGCCGGGCAAGGCGGAGCTGGACCGGACCGTCGAGCAATCGCTGCGCCGCGCCGGCCTGTGGGAAGAGGTGAAGGACCGGCTGAACGAATCCGGCACCGCCCTGTCGGGTGGGCAGCAGCAGCGCTTGTGCATCGCCCGGGCCATCGCGGTCGAGCCGGAGGTTATCTTGATGGACGAGCCGTGCTCCGCCCTAGACCCCATCGCCACCGCCCGGATCGAGGAGCTGATCGACGAACTGCGCGGCCGTTACGCCATCGTGATCGTGACCCATTCGATGCAGCAGGCTGCACGTGTGTCGCAGCGCACAGCTTTCTTCCACCTGGGCCATCTGGTGGAGTATGGCGACACTTCGCAGATCTTCACCACGCCGCGCGAGCAGCGCACGCAGGACTACATCACGGGGCGGTACGGCTGATGGCGCAACACACGGTCAAGGCATTCGACGAGGACATCACCCGGCTGCGCGGGCTGATCGCGGAAATGGGCGGGCTGGCCGAGCTCGCGATCCAGGAAGCGTTGGACGCGCTGGTCAATGGCGACGAGGAGAAGGCCGCCAAGGTCGTCGCGCGCGACCGCAAGCTGGACGAGCTGGAGATGGAGGTGGACGCGATGGCTGTCCGCCTGCTCGCCCTGCGTGCGCCGATGGCCGACGACCTGCGCGAGATCATCGCCGCGCTGAAGATCGCCGGCGTGCTGGAACGGATCGGCGATTATTCCAAGAACATCGCCAAGCGCGTTCCGCGCATTTCCGAACGCGCCCGCTTCGAACCGCTCACGCTGCTGCCCGCGATGGGCGAGATCGCGGCTGAGATGGTGCACGACGTGCTGACCGCCTATGCCGCGCGCGACCCGCTGCTGGCGCGCGAAGTGATCGAGCGCGACGCCAAGGTCGACGCCTTCTACGACAGCATCTTTCGCAACTATGTCAGCTACATGGTGGAGAACCCCGCCACCATCAGCAGCGCGGCGCACCTGTTGTTCGTGGCCCGCAATCTGGAGCGGATCGGCGACCATGCAACCAATGTGGCCGAGATGGTTCATTTCTCCGCCACGGGCAATTATCCGACCGACATCGAGCGCTGAGGCGATCGGACTCTGACATGAGTTTGTCGCTTTGGTGTAATATGACAGTTGCCGAGGGAATTCCTGGGGGTCACTGACATATGTCCGCGCCGAAGCTGTTGCTCGTTGAAGATGATCTGGCACTCGCCGAACTGCTCGAATTCCGGTTCGAGAACGAAGGCTATGACGTGCGCGTCACGGCCGACGGAGACGAGGCGCTGGTCTTTGCCAGCGAAGACGCGCCGGACCTCGTCATTCTGGACTGGATGATCGAGGGTACCAGCGGGATCGAGGTCTGCCGCCGCCTCCGCCGTGACAAGGCGACTGCGCATGTTCCGATCATCATGCTGACCGCACGCGAAGGAGAGGATGACCGCATTCGCGGCCTGGAGACCGGCGCCGACGATTACGTGACCAAGCCGTTCTCCCCGCGCGAGCTGTTGGCCCGCGTCGCCGCCGTGCTGCGCCGCGTGCGCCCGGCTCTGGCCGGCGAGACGATCGAGGCGGGGGACATGAAGCTCGACCCCGTTGCCCATCGGGTCGAACGGCGTGGCCGGCAGCTGCAGATCGGCCCGACCGAATACCGCCTGCTGAAGTTCTTCATGGAGCATCCGCGCCGGGTGTTCAGTCGCAACCAGCTGCTCGACGCGGTTTGGGGCACCGGTAGCGAGATCGAGGAGCGCACGGTGGACGTGCATATCCGCCGGTTGAGAAAGGCGATCGCGCTGGACGTTGCAAAGGACCCGATCCGCACCGTCCGCTCTGCCGGCTACGCGCTCGAACCCGTCTGAGGACCCACCGCGCTCGCCCGATCAGCGGCAGAACCCGCCAAGGCCGCGCGCCTCCTGGTCGAGATGCAGATGGTCGGCATGGGCGACGTTATAGTCGGGCGACAGCACGGTGCCGAAGATGTCGCACGCGCCGTCTCGCACCCGGCGCAGGAAAGCGGCGCGCTCGTCACCCGCGTTCCATTGCCCGCTCACGCTGATGCGGCGCCCGTCGGCCAGCACGAAGGCGGCAATGTCGATTGCGTTGCCGGTCGCATGTTCGCTCCAGTTGCCCTCGCTGCCGCCACCGATCCGGCGGCAGCTATAGGTACCCAGGTGCTGTACGCGCACAACGGCGGAGCCGAGCAGTTCCTGGGCGGCGGGCTGCACCGTGCGGCGCAGCCACAGCACGCTGCCCGCCGCGACCGGGCAGGTGGTGACCGGCCGAGCGGGGCGGAAAAGCGTGTCGGTCAGCACGGTCCGGTCCGGGCGGCGACACTCCCCTTCCCCGGCTGCTGCCAGGCTGGTGAAGGCGACATCGCTGCGTTCCAGCACCGCCCTGCATGCCGCGGCGTCGCCACGCAGCGCAGCAAGCTTTCTCTGCGTCGCCCAGCCCGGCGGGTCGGCCAGGTTCAGCGGCGCCCATGGATCGTGCTGCGGGTGATCGGCCAGCCAGGCACGCCCGGCGAACAGCAGCGCAGCGATCCCGAACAGCGTCAGGATCAGCCGATCTTCTGCGAAGCGGATGCCAGACCGGTCTGGGGTGCGGGATGGGCGCATCGTCAGCCGATACGCCCGCCGCCTCGCACCAGTTCCGCCTGACCGCGACCCTGCTCCTGCGGGCGCGGCAACTCAGCGTCGAGCATGCGGCACCCGATGGCTTCGTTACCCAGGCGATGACGATCCATCGCTCAGGCGGTCAGCTCTGCCAGCCGCTCCGCCACAGCGACGAGATCGGCCTGGAACATCCGCTCCTGCTCCTCCCGCGCGGGCCCGTCGAGCCGCAGCAGGTAGGAAGGGTGCGCGGTGATCCACAGTTCCGATCCATCGGGCAGGGGGTGCGGCGTGCCGCGCGCCTTGCTGACGCTCACCGTTTTGCCCAGCACGCCGCGCGCCGCGCTGGCGCCCATGGCGAGCACCAGC
>Ga0210040_10004138_pt1 | contig 19111 bp, 16 predicted proteins | sample CryGeyCG12114_NA_FD_185462 | JGI IMG/M metagenome (GOLD analysis project Ga0210040, IMG submission 185462) | Groundwater microbial communities from aquifer - Crystal Geyser CG19_WC_8/21/14_NA (SPAdes) (version 2) | ecosystem: Environmental > Aquatic > Deep subsurface > Groundwater | place: USA...
CGACCACCGGCTAAATGCTCCCACAACGCAACGACTTCACACACACACACACACACAGATACATGACATGCGTACGCTACCAACTCAGAACCCCCCTCTCCCTATCAAAGCCACCCCTCAACTGCCTCTGCGGCTTCACCAGCTTCCCCTGCAACACCGTATACTTCACGATATTCTCACAGTCCTCGGGCCGCACCCTCGCAAGCCAGATCCCTTGTACAGCCTCGTTACTCAATTCTACACCACCTTTCTCGTCTCTGCCCTCTCGTCTGTAGATCATCACGTTCGCGCTATACTTGTGTCCACCGACGTGATTGATGAAGTAAACGCCCACACCGCCGGGTCTCTCATCGTCGAAGTCCCGGAAGAGGCCGAGGGGTCGGAGGTGGCGCTCGAATTCGCGGCGGAGGATCGGTGCGGATTTGCCGCAGCGCCAGTCGCGCGTGCCGTGGCTGCACATCAGAATTACGGCTTTGTGGGGGCAGGGTTTCATCGTTACGCCTGCAGGGACCGAAGGAGGGATTGGGGATTCATGAGTGGTCAGGATCTTGTCGAGTCCGTTGGGAGATCTGTTTTCTGTGCCGTTGTTTTGACTTTGCGGTTTGTCGTGTAGTGAGAGGCCGCTCGGGTCTGGTATGTCGTCCGCATCACGCTCTTCTTCCTTTTGCACCACCATCTGTCCTTGGGTAGGCCGCGATGACTCGACGGCTTGTGTCCTAGTCGCAGGTTCCTTGGATAGCGGCGTCGAATTCGTGCTGCTTTTGCTGACCACATCATCCAGGAGCCATTTGGCTTCGTTGATCCCTACACCCTCCACCATCTCCCATCGTGGCAGTAGTAGACATTGCGTCTTGCCTTCATTGGCATACGAGGCCCCTTCCTTCCCCTCAGTCGAACCCCAGGCCTCGTGTATAGTGCCATGGTCGCTACTGGTTGGCATGTCAGAAGCACTAAGCATGAGTTTTCCGTTCGACAACTCCACACCCAAGTTACCAACCGCTTGCATCAAACTCCCGTTCTCCTCCGTTACATCTCTCACCCAGTCTGCCTTCGCCGTACCTATCACAAGGTGCGTCTCCCAGCCCTTCACGTAGCCGTAGAGTTCGTCTTCTTCGTCGATCTCCCATTTCCGTGGAAGAGATTCTACGCACGAAGCGCAGTCGTGAAGACAGTCTTCGCCGTCGATCTTGGGATCTGTCTTGGGAAACAAGGAGGAGGCGTCTTTCTCCTTGCGGAATTCGCCAGACGCTGCTTCGTGTATATTTGCTGAAGAGCTGGTTGGCGTAAGGAGGGTCCTGGTTTTGGCGATGAATTTTTGCATTTTCCCGAGGGGTGAGACTGGAGTGCAAGATCTAGGTTAGACACGAAACAATTCCGCTGTGCTATGCTACCCAGAAAGTTGTAGGTTTGATTGGTGAGGAAGCAACGCCGAGACTTTTACCGAGGGTGCGTGCTCCGTCTGTGATGTCGCTCTTTTTACAACGAAATCATCTGAAGCGTTGCTTTGGATGCAGGCAGGGTCGAGGACAAGTTTTTACTTCCCACCCAAAGAGTATAAGAGGTGATGGCAGGAGTTAAGAAGATGAAAGGCTCGAGACGTACTCATGACAACATCAACGACTTTGGATCTGATAAATCAGAAATTCATCTAATACGCGACCAAGCACGCTTCCCGCTTCCGAGTGGATGCACAGACACGTTTCCAGGTCGGAGTGTCAACGATGATTGGGTAGCGTTGCCGGATATGTTCCGTCCCGGCTGTGCAGGCGTCGTACAACAAGGCTTATCGGGCTTGTTTCACGTACCTAGGGATGAGCGCCGGTCTAGCTGGCTCAGTGTTATGCTGACGAGACGGTGTCAGCATTATGGGAGAAGAGCAAATCTATCAAGGACAAGGAGGCAAAGATGTCTATTTGTATTACATTGTGTAAAGAAGCAGGCGTTAACTGTCTCGGTGATCGAGCAACTTCGGCCATAAGCAAGGCAGCAACGATGAAATCTCTCGGGCGTGTAGGCAACAACGCGGTGTTCAGGGCAAGTGCATCATGCAAAGTTTGACAAGTTCTTAATCGAGAGGCCAGATTTGAGAGAATCGTGTTTGCTGCTTTTGTTTCTTGTAGTGAAGCTTGAGAGCCGATCTTAATTGAATAGTTTGAGGATTTTGGGGAAGCGGAAGCGGAAGTTTCCAATTTGGTACTAACTCTCAGAGACAACTCGAGATCGTCATGCTATGCCAAGAGAAAGCAACCAAGCAATTGTTATACAGTCTGTGAATTCTTGACGACTATGAGGGTTTTGCAGACTTCATGATGTTCAAGATATAGCACTACTTCATCTCCCGCTTCTCTCCTATCACGCCGCGTGTTGATGGTACTGATCTCCGTTCGATATGGACAAATAAGTGCAAAAGCAACAAGCTAGATGATGCCCTTCGGACGTGCTGCTGCTTCGTCTAGGATCTCCTCGACTGTTCGGAAGTGGATGTCTTGAAAATACTCAGCTCGTTGCCTTTGGACTTTCTCCTTCGGAAACATTGACGCCCCGGCATAGCTCAGGATCTCGAACTGGGCTTCATTAAAGACTGACACGTCATCGGCGATCTGACGGATAGTATCTGCTAGTGTCTTCTTGCGGCTCGTCCATGCAGGGTCCCTTCTCTTGATGATGGCAAATAGATCATTCCACGAAAGCTGATCGCCCGAGAGATAGGTATACTGCTCCCAGGGTCCTTTGTTGTCCAGCAAGACCGCAACGGCTTTGGCCACATCTCGTACAGGTGTCAAGTCTATAAGCTGGTTGCCATTTCCATAGATCGTGAATAGCTTGTTTGTATGATCCATAGGCCAAAGAGGACCAATATCAGGGAGGTTGCGCTGGTGCTTTGGTACGATGTAATCGGCAAACCATGAGTTGCAGATGATCGTCCATTTGACCGAACTCTCCTCTTTAAGTCTTTGATGCAGCGCCTTGTTGGCGTCGGCAAGAAACATCAGCTGCTCGGGGTATTCTTCCACGTTGGATGTCCACTCTGAAGGGATGAAGGCTTTGCACTTCTCTGATTGTCTGCATGCTTCGAGCATGTCCAAGTGGACCTTTGTTGCTACAGAAGGCTTCTCGAAGTCTGCAATGGTTGAGACTAGTGCGTCGCAGTCTCTCAAGACGGCAAGAAGTGACGGGATGCTGTAGTCCGTTTCCCTCTGCTCGAACTCCTTCTCGAGCTTCTTGCGCCGGGTCAGCACTGTGATCTCGTGGCCATACGCCTGAAACTCCTCAATAAGGTACTGAGCGACATTGCCTGTGCCGGCGATAGCGACCTTCATTGTGCAGGGAGTATGGGAGCCTTGAATTTGTTGCTGAGTAGTCGGATGGTTCAAAGGACTCTCTACTTCGGACAATGCCTTGCTTTATACAACAACGATCAAGCCGGTGAGGGGCCATGATGATGGATGTGTCAAGCCAAGTTCTTCGAGGACATAAGATGCAGGGATAACGCACGTATTGAGTACAAGAATCTGCTACATGGTGTGAGATCTTACGAATCCAAGGACGGACCCTTCCTAGGCTCCATTCATTACCTAGCATTTTACGCGTTCAGATACCAAGCGCTTAGATAACGAGCGCTTAGATAACGATCCTTCGAGCTTGGCGACGAAATGTGATGCCTAGCCCAACCCCAAAGTGGAGGGAAATCCTACATCCTCTCAACGGCGTCAGCAAACGCTGTCAGTATCCTGCTAAGCTACTGCACTGATCGGACGTGTATAGAATGAGTTCAGTTCTAGGATTACGTGTCCGTACGTCCATATCAACATGAGCCCGCTCCCTTCGTGGCTCTATTGGTTGCGGTTCTGGTCCCCACTGGACTCTGAGAAAACATTTAGCATATACACAAAGCCACGCCATGAGCGGCGGCAATCTTTTCTAGTCCTTTCAATCCGAAGCTAGTATGGTCGTGATCAGTCCAGAGCCATTGTAGAAGATCAACGCCTTTTTCAAGAAGAAGCATACTCGATTCGTTGGTTCTCAACTGGCGTATGAGCTGTTCTTGTTTGACGTGGTCTCGAATGTATGAACCAACGACCAAGACAGACCAAAAAATGCCGTAGCAGGCTTCGATCTCTTCGACATGCGTGAGAAGCATCATCGTGCGGTCAATGAGTGGCTGCAAGAGTTCTCTTATCCATGCTGAGCTCCTACAATGTTCATAGAAAGTTGCGTGCAGAAACATCAACAGTGCGTTGATCTTTATAGAAATGACAACTTGCCTCTTGTCCCACGATCCGGACTCCGGTGACCCCAGTTCAGCCAATCCGCCAGACGAACGTTGCTCATGATTAAGGCTATCCAGCAACTGCACATATGCGACCCGGCAGAGCTGATCGTGGGGTGCGGATGCACCTTGCCTTCTCTGCCGAGCTAGCTGAGCAATTTGTGGGACGAGAGAGAAAGCGGCGGGTTCGAAGGCAAAGACTGACCCGAAGCTTGAGAAACCCTTTACCAGAGGCAAGATGGATGTGGAGAATTCGAGCCCGAGGCGGATGTTTTCTTCTGGCGGTGAGCCGCGCAAGTTTGCACTCAGGACGAAGTATCCATAATGCTCTACCAAGAAGACAATGAAGTCTTGATGGTCGGGGTCGTGCACGTGCTCGAGGGCAACCTCAATAAATTCACGGCAAGCTCGTAGATGTTGAAGGGCGGCGCCGTTGGCATCGCCTTGTATAAACTGGCTGATGTCTTAGTACACTCTTTCAATAAGTCAAGGAGGTTTGCACACGTACCTCACAGTGACAGAGCAGAATTATTGTAGCAAACAGAGGCTTGTAGTCTTCGTTAGAGGCACTCAGCCAGTCTGACAGCCGCTGTTTCAGACCATCAAGGGCATATGAGTAATACTTCATAGCCAGAGACGCGATCGATGGCGTGGAATGATGCAGGTGAATTCCGCTTATCGCTAGCACGGTGCGTAGAACTAAGTCGTCAGTGATCGTGAGGGGTACGATGTGTTTCAGCACAGGGTTGTCGTAACAGTAACCGTTTACAAGCCACGGTGCTGTCTTGTGACAAAAGTGGTCAAAGAGCGTTGCTGTTTCAGGACCTTCAGACACAACAATGTGATTACGAGCTTCTGGAGCTAAAATTGTGTCACAGGGGAGGATACCACCTTCTCGAAGATGCTGTCCTAATTCCCGAAGCTCTGCTAATAAGGCCTCTTTAGGCGAACCCAGTATGTCGAGGTCATCTCCGTCTGGGCTGAAGGAGGAGACCGGTTGTAGGATATCGCTGGCCTCCGTCGTGGCGGGGGCTTGTGATGGCTGTATCGGCTGAGGACCAGGCGCAAACACGGGTTTCAGAACAGAAGTTTCGTTGGAAGGCGAGGCTGACCAGAAGCAGTCCAACCGCAGCCGGTTGCAAGCTCCACACACCGGTCTCTGTTCATCGCATTTCTTGCGCCGAGTCCGGCATGCGAGGCAGCCAGATTTGGTACGCGGCTTGCGAGGTCTAAGAACTGAATAGATGTGAGTGTTTCTGGGACAAGCCATTGTTGACATCTCGCCTAATAAAGTTGAGGCTCTAATGACGCTCCTCACCGATGCTTGGTGAGGGGATACTTGCGACGAAAACTGCTTGGTGGGGAGTGAGCGCCTTATGTTGCCATCCTGGCGTCTCAGGTATCTTAAAGGGTCGAGCACAGCACCCAGAAGCGAACCACTACCTTTTTGGCGAGACCTTTCGATCGTCGCCGACTCCCGTTTCAGAATGCGGCCATACTCGAACTTTCAACGCTTCAGAACTTGAGCTAGCTTGCAAAGTCAGTCACACCAACTACCACCAGAGGAAGCTTCGGAGGTTTTGGTATTGTAAAGGTTATTCGGAAATCGCTTGGCCGCCTGGCAGGAAGCTCAGTGATAGCTGTGCTGATAGATCGTGTTCTGCCTCAGGCATTCATTCCGATAGATTCTCTTTCCGAGACCCCTGAGCACCTTTGGCCCCGGGAAGCAGCTTCCCTGCTGACATGGCCCCAGAACGTCTTGGCGCTGAGGACGCCTGAAGGACGGGATAACCTTTGTCAGTCCAGATATAAATACGACAGTCTCGACATGATGTCCATGTCTGTACTGCCGCCGCCTGCACTTGCTAGCTTGTACGCCAATTCATTAAGGGATTATCTCACCTGGCAATGGCAACGACAACGATGTCACGGCAAGCACGCCTATCTCGCGGCTGGTACGGTCGCATAGCATCAATCACCTTAGTTGCCCTCTCCGCCCTAGCGACCTATGAGATGCGGTACACACCAGCTTCGCCTGGCTTTTCAGAACACTTCGTCACCATCGTTGACACGAAGGAATACCCGGAGCGACTCGAGCTTGCGATCAGAAGCCACTTTACAGGTATCGCCAACCTCGATTACGGGCTGCGCTTCCTCGTCGCCGCCTTCCTGCCTGGTGCTGCAGGGTTTGTGCGGGAGTTCCAGGTGCTGCAAGCATACTTCCTGGTTTCGTTCTTTCCAATAATCTCAATTTACGCCGTAGAGGCTGGGAGGCGAGGGAACAAGAGAGCTTGGACATACTAGTACGTACCTTGCTTCTCCGTCCATGTCCACTCCGTGCTAACATACATGCTTCCACAGCACAACGGCCTGGGCACTGCTCTATCAAACCGTGGGCGGAGCGATTGTCATACCGCTTTACTGCCTAGCCTTCATGCGCGATACTGCAAGGCTAGAGTACTACACGACCCCTTCACGGCAATTGCCCCTTCCATACGCCAGATCGCTTGTCCCTGCACTTTTGCTTGGATTCCTCCTACCAACGATCACTATCTACCTGCCCTTCGATGACCCTGGCCTCATGATCAAGCAGGCACTTACCGCATTCTGGCAGGTGACTCCTCTGTTGGTCAACCTGATGCTACATTTCCTGCAGCCCTTCTTTAGCGCCTCTTCTAGTCCGCCAGCACGCAAAACGGCAGATAGTGACGCAGAAACTGATGCAACCTACGTCAAGCGGCTGTACGGCATCTGCTTCGTCACTTCAGCCGCGGCCCATCTGGGCATTGTATCCCTTCGTCTGCTCGATCCGAAGCTATCCTTGATTCGCGTTTTTCTTCCCAAGACGGAGCTACTGCCCGGCTCAGCAGCCGAGACTCTCCACTTTATCTTCCAGTGGGATTATTTGCTCATATTCGCAGCATCCATGCTTTGGGCATGCGTCGCTGTACACGACCTGGATGTCGCAGGGAGAACGGACGTCAGCCTTGTACAGCTGGGTACTGCGGTAGTAGCGGGTAGTGTCATCTTCGGACCTGCGGCAACGGTCGTGGGAGCTTTCTGGTGGCGTGAAGATAAGCTAAGACAAGAGGTCAAGCCAAGGATATCGTGAGACTCTCGGGAGGTCTCAACCCGGAAACGGGATCGAACATATCGCGAGGTTCCATATGAGACCAGAAGTATCCGAGATGCGGCCAGTGGAAATGCCTAAAATACCTTTTCGATTTGTCAATGCAATGGACAAAGTCAGTGAAAAGCCGAGCACCTTGCTTTTGTAGCGACAGCGCGAGTAGAGTTGTGATTCTTCCGAGCTATCACACGGGCACTGTTGCCTCTGAGATCTGATACAATATCCGCGTTTGTGCGAATTGAGTAGCTGACGCAAGGTCTGGAACGTATGGCCGCGGAGTATGAATGACTATTATCGACCAAGTGTTAGTCTCACAATCTGGGTGTTGCCATCATGTCCAACAGGCTCGCCGTGCGGCCAGATATCGAGGTCGTCCCAATCTCGTGCGGGTTTTGGTGCAAGCGGTCGCCAGGTGTTATTTTCGATGTTTCGTTTCAATTTGCAAAGGGCGGAGGTGACAAGTGGTTGGCTAAAATCGACGCTAAGTGTTCGGACACAGGATGTTTCGATGAAGATTGGGTTGTTGGCTGCACCTCTGCATGTGCCGAAGAGCTTGTACTGAAACAGCATCTTTCTTGCTTTCATGTACAGACCAGGGTATGTAGCCACGATTGTTAAGCTATATTTGACGACTATCTGTCGCCATTGTGTCAAAAGGACGTCAACATCAGCGGACTCTGCCGTCAGTCTCTCAGGCGCCGTACGGTAGAGGACCGTGAGCCAGAGTAGCCATCTTAGAATGCCGCCTAAGCTTTGCTTGGCTTCGTACAGGTCATTGAAGATGGATGGTAGTACTGGGCGAGTTGGTGTATGTGGGCAGATGATTTCAACCTTTTCTGGGGGCCTGCCAAATAGTGCAGTCGCTAGCTCGAGTTCTCCGAACATGGGCTCAACGAAAGTACCCATCGAATCGGTCAGGTTGCGGTGTCCAGGAATGGTCTCCTCGCGGAGCATCCGAAGGCCGAGGCTAAAATGGACTGCTGCAGTTGCAGGAACGTCTTCGCATAGATTTGCATATCCCATTAACATTGCACAGCAGAGCAGCGATATGTCAACTCTCAGGGTGGTTAAGTTTCGTGCCAGAGTGGCAACAACTGCGTCGTGCGACCGTTTGGCCAGCGCTGATGACTCCGGCGTGCCATATACCACAGCTTCGTGCTGCGAGCCCATCGCAACTGCCAGCTTGAAGATCAAAATATCAGATGCGGCAATCTGTGGGATGAAATTACCCCAGAACCTCAATTGCAGATCATGTCGACCTGCAAATTGAGGCACAGTAGCTTGCTTGAAGAAGTCGAACGCTCGTCGTTCGTCATGCTCGCCCAGAGTGATTGGCAGTGGACCTTTTAGTAGCACAGGTGTCTCTTTCTGAGGCTCAAAAATCCATGTCTTTGGCGCAGCGTAAATACATTTTCGATTACTGAGCCGACATCGTGAGCAGACTGGTTTGACTTCATCGCATTTAATTCTCCTAGCTTTGCAAGTGGTACACCCCGTTCGCACCTTAGGGTGAGTTCGTTTCTGCCGTGGCTGGTTATCTGCAAGATTAGTGGGTGAGATGGATGAAATGGCAGCAATTGACTGCATAGCGGCGTTTCCTACACATGCTGAATAGAACAGAGTGCGTCGAAAGATTCAAGCCACCACCTGATGAAGAGACGAAAGCGAGCATGATGAATAGCACGGCAAGTGGTTGAGGGGGCTAAAGGTTCGGGTCGCATCTTAGCGCAGAATGCCTAGCTAGTTGATCGACTGGTTCAATGGTCGGTCCAAGCTGATTAGCCGGCCTTGTTCATCGGTTAGGGGACACGCCTAACTAAGGACGTGGAGATGAAGTTGAGAGTACCTTTCTAGTGGAGAGCAATCTCGTGCTTAGGCGTTGTTACTTGTAGTTGATGAAATGGTGCATTTTTGACGGAGCACGTCCGCCTTTCTTTACTCCAAACTCAGAGGGCGCCATCGACATACCAATCCTGGTCCGATGTTCTACAGTGCCCTGTCGTCTAAAGACCAGATTCACTGGGCTGGCCAGATGGTACGTCACCCTGCAATAGTCTAGCCCCAACCTGTGAAAGAGCCCGTCCCCTCGGCCTGGAGAAAATTGCCTGTTTCCTATCTCTTCTGCGAGAATGACCAAGCTGTGCCGGTGCAGGTGCAAATGATAGTGCACAGAATCGAACAAGCCAAGACGGGACTCCGAGTGCACAGAGAACATGGTGATGCAAGCCATTCGCCATTCCTGAGGATGCCAGGCAGAGTCGTGTGGACTGTCGAAGGGGTTTGTCAGGCTCAAGGTTCGCTGCACGACGATGGTGATGGTCATGGTTCTGAGCAAGCATCACAGATATCCATTTTCGAGCCAATCACCACTTCGTGGCCTATGCGGATTAAAAGCAAGAGGCTGAGACCGATCCAGAGGTGTTGGGTATAACACCCAGTCCTTGAACCTCCACAAGCAGGTCCCGCTTGTGTAGCGTACTCAATAGCCCGATACAAGATCGCGTCGGAAGTGCGCAGGCTCGAAGCACTGGTATCAACTCAGGTTTGCGGAGACTGCACGTATCGATTCTATCCCAAGGTCACCACCCTGTGTGCTGCGGAGAGGTTGGGGAAAGGCGCGGCGATCTAAATTCATTATACTTGCTAGGGAGCCGCTGGGCCGGTGAAGGCGCCATGCATCAGCAAGCGCTCCTGCCAATCCGCTTCTTTGTACATCTTGTGGACCATGATCTTTTCACTTCCCAGTATTCCTGCTAATCAAGTATGGTTCAAGACCGCGTACTCCTGTATTGAACACCCTTACTCCAACAAATTTGAGGTACCGTTCTGCCTGTAGCAACGCGTTACACTATCTACTTCGGCATCACTTCGTTGACATTTGTAATGCGCATCGAAAACTGCACTGCTTGGTATAACCGGCTGCCATTCTGCAGCATAATGTTTGACTATACCAGATTAGCGCTTCTTTTCCAATGAAGAAACTGCCAGTGTACCGTACCAAAGACAACGCTGCAGCCACCACATCAATTGTATGTCAAGGGGTTCTAGCCGTACGTAACCCTGCCGTTGCCGAAAGAGAGGCTGAAGTGCTTGCCCCAGCGGCGGAGATAGAGGACCTTCGGAATGATGGTATACTGATGCATCTATCGGAATAGAGGATCAGCGTCTTGCTCCTTGATAAGACATGCGGTTGTTCTGAATCAAAAAGGGGAAAGGGAGGTGACCGGGGCACTATAGTACACACCTTGTGATTGACGTGGAAGTCGGCCATCTCGGACGATATTCTGAGGTTGTTGGAAGAGAGAAATCGAGTATGCGCGAGATATTGAAGGCGATGCTTAATGTGGTAGGAGACTCGAAAGATGGAGGTTGCGGATGGAGGACTGCGGTCTACTACTCTGAGATCATAAAACCGGATCCTTGACGCCAAGTATTATGACACCAAAGCGCTGCCTTGGCTGCGGCTGCTGTATGATGCGTGCCAAGCGCTGAGCTCAACGGCCCCACCCAGCAATCGTACTTCTAAGATTGAAGGGACGTGCCGAATCATCCCTCACAAGAGAACTGGTAGAACGCAAAATTGGTCTTTAGAATCTGAGCACCCTTCGCACTTGGAGCACCTCCCCATAAGGCTCTACACCGACGAAGCACCAGGAATGGAACGGTTGTTTGCTTAGAAGGATTACCCTCGGACCGATAATGAAAATGGCTGTGAACAGTACCAACTGGCACAACAAGGCACTGAGAGACGTAAACTGACGAATCGTCTAATCACGCATTCTGCGGGGAGACGAGCGACTCATGAACCCAGAGGTGCATTGAATTCCGTTATGTCCAAGCCGAAGCCTAGCATCATCCGTATACAACTGCAACAGCCCAACACCGATAAATGCCGCCGGTTCGGAACGCAGCTTTAACTCTGGTGTCGCGATGCAAAGCACGAAACCTGAGGGCGCCTCGCGCTCCGGTATCGAAGATGATCTGTTCCATCCGACATTGTCGGAATCGGCGTTCTATGACTACGAAAACAGACCCATCTGTCTCTAGTTATAAGTCAATGTTTCTCACTCATAATAGCGTCGGTGGCTCATAACGTCAAGGAGCATTTCGCAGCCACGACGAAACAAACCAACCCACATAACTCATACCTCAAGCTCGCAAATCTGCACGCATTGTCCTGGGGCCTTGAACCTTCGGTTCGGTCAGCCGCTTCAGTTGACTTATACAAGTCCTCACTACCCCTCTTACTGTGTTCCTCGAGCTACTCTGTGTGCCCCTCCATACAGCATCTACCTTGCTTCTTGGTCTTGTCGGTTACTCGCACTTCAGACGCCACCATGCCCACCTATCCCACCCCTCCATAGGGGCGAGAACCTCACGTGGTAACTATCCCGGTCGTCTTATAAAGGTCACGCTCGCCTCACCTCGACTCAGTCAATACGTACAGCGACCGCTTTCTCAACGACTCCGAAACTTCATGCGACGCCCCACTCGCGGACATCAGTGGCATGCACACGCGCGCTCACCGCTACAGAGTCACGGCACTCTATCTACTTCCTGACTTCATGACGAGATCTGGCGTTCTTGGTATCCTCGGCGTCAGAAAGCAACGTGGGAGGATGACGCAATGCGACGAGGTTGGAAGGATGGACAAATAGGGTTTGCGGTGCCAATTGGCCTTTGGGACGTGGAGCAGAAGGACAAAAAGGGACTCTTAGAGGAGGTCATTAAGTGTCATAAGACGCTAACTCGCAAGATCGGGGACAATCAGCAGCTGTGTATTACATATAAGAAGTTAGAAGAGGGCATTGTACTACTATAAGAGTGAAGCGGAACAGATCTTCGCCAGCACATTTGTCATTGTAGGTAAGGGCTGGAAGAGCGAATGTGGTGGACCATTGAGCACATTATGAGGAGTGTCGTGAAGAAAATGGTGGAATTGGACGCCAATGCTGGGATGCGTCCCAAACAACAGAAGCGTGGGAGAACGTAAATTATTGATACATCCTGTGTAACATAGCATGATTGCTAGATAATCAGGTAACGTCGTGGTAAAAGTCTGCGCAACCCAACGGCATCGTCTGACCCGCGGACAAGCGTTCGTGGCAAGCGTGCATTGTTACGCATCAAATTCTCCGTCGCTCCTTCTTGAATACCAATGAAGTAGTGCTTTTTCATCAACTTACATTGCCAACTTGTGCTAGCTCCTACGCACTGGCAGTGCTCAAGCGTACAGTGGTCGACATCAAGATAAGCCTTTCGAAGCTTTGGCCTCATTCAGGAAGTGAGGAGAACCGCGCGACTTCATCCTTCCTCATCTCCACTCACCGGCCCTCGTCGACCGGCATACAGATCTATATCCACATCAGATTTTAGCGAGCAATTCCGTTAGTAACATGTCGTTGCAGAACACAGTAGACGCCCACGTCCAATGGAACATTGATCGTAGGAACAATCATCGGAAGCTGCAAAGATCGTCGGACGATGAACTTGACCTTCAGCAGTACTGTCTAAGTGAGCCCAACCGGTTGTATAAGCTTCGCAGAAACAAATGCCGGGAGCTTCGAAGATTCGTTGATCAGTACGAAGAGATCAAGCTCAATGAGATAACTCGACGAGCAAGCAGCGCTGCTTCCCAGCAGCAAGATAGTCGAAGCAGCGTCTCGATAGCGTCGCAGGATAATCTACACAGTATAACGCCTGGTGCGAAGCTCACAATTACGCTTGATATGACCCCATGCCTTTGCAATCATGTCCATGCGGCTCCATCCGTTACGACCACGTCGGATACGTCGGCAGCTACAGCATCGCCGCCGATAATAGCAATAGCAGGCCTAGCAATCGAGACCTCCACCTTCAGTCCTCAGCGGACAAGTCATCCGTCACAATTTCATCCCTACCGCGGAGATGACATCTGCAACGACAAGTACGTTTCTTTCCTCGGTTCGGACACGAAGCTTCGCCAGAAAGCAGACTGGCGCGGTGCTCTCATTGGTCATGCCCTGCCCGGTGGCGTTGTCACACGCGAACTTTTCGACACCTTGACATCCGAGATCTGCTCACGGCTGCTTAGAATTGTCCTTGACGCCAAAAAGCAAGGCCGGGAGCTGGAGGGCTTGTGGTTTGATATTCATGGCGCTATGGTCGTTGAAGGCTTGAATGATGCAGAGTTCCTACTGCTTGACCGGATACGGAAGGTCATTGGGGACGAAGTGTTGGTATCTGCGAGTATGGATCTTCACGGCAACGTCAGTAGGGAGCTGGCTAAAAGCTGTGACTTGCTGACGTGCTACCGTACTGCGCCGCATGTTGACACGAAGCAAACGAAGGAGAGGGCGTGTTGGAGTCTGCTTGAACTTGTGGAGAGGAGGAGGAATGACGGCAAGAAGTTCAGGAGACCATTCAAGGCCTGGGTGCCGGTGCCGGTGCTCTTGCCTGGTGAGCAGACGAGCACACGGGTCGAGCCAGCAAAACGGTTGTACGAGGCCGTGCCTGAGGTTGAGAAGCTGGATGGCGTGATTGACGCGAGCGTGTGGGTTGGCTATGCATGGGCTGATGAACCAAGGAACCGTGCTGCGGTCGTTGTCACTGGCTATGATCGGAACGCGGTCAGGAAGGGTGCAGAAAAACTAGCAAAACTCTTCTGGGATGTGCATGAGGAGTTCCATTTCGTGGCGAAAACTGGGACGTACAAGGAATGCATCGATGCGGCACTAAGAAGTGAAGCTTCGCAACGCCCATACTTTATCTCAGATTCAGGCGACAATCCTACCGCCGGGGGCTCGGGAGACGTGACCTGGGGACTCACGAAACTGCTTGAGAGGGAAGAGTTCAAGCACCAGAACGGGCCGAAAGTGATCTACGCCAGCGTACCTGGACCCAAAGCTGTTCACACTGCCGTCAAGGCTGGAGTTGGCGCCACAGTTACAGTCACTGCGGGTGCAGAGGTGGACAGTCTGCACGCCAGGCCGATCACGATGACTGGACGTGTCCACGCAATCAAACACGGCGACCAATACGCAAAGATCGAGGTTGTACTGCAAGTGGGCAATGTATATGCTATTTTGACAGAGCTCCGAAAGCCATACCACCTCGAGAAAGACTTCAGAGACCTCGACCTTCAACCGCGAGAGGCTGATATTGTGATTGTCAAGATCGGGTATCTAGAGCCTGAACTGTACGACATGGCGAAGGATTGGATGCTTGCGCTGACGCCTGGTGGGGTGGATCAAGATCTGGAAAGGCTTGGTCATCGTCACATCAGGCGGCCGATGTGGCCGTTTGACAAGGAATTCAAGGAAGAACCAGATCTGCGTGCCAGAATCATTCCTGCTCCTGGCGAGCTCTTGACTGAGCCAGATGAGTGAGGCCTGCAGACTTCCGGTTTGGGAACTTCCGTTGCAGGGTAAGTGAGCGGTTGCACTTTGGCAAATGGCTGAATACAGCTTATGTGAGCAGCTAGCTGTCAGTGGCATGAACGAGCGTTGGTTGCGGATCCAAGCTCCCGCCTGTGGATAGGGCTAGTCCTCCCTCACCGAGGGGCTGAGGCTGCACCTCGGTGATCGACGAGGATCAGCCCCAGCATTAGACGGCCCGAAACATGGTTAAAGGCGTCACAGGGCTTTACAAGAGCGGAGTAGCGCTGTAGGAACTGAGCAGAGCAAACCCTGCTGTGACACCTTCTACCCGTTTCGACCACCCGCTTGAAACATACCAGTAAACTTTTTCATGGCGTGCAAGGTCATTCAGTGGGCTCACAGCTTTGAAGGCTCAATACATGAGAGCATGCACACTGAAGCAAATCGTCAACGACTCATGAATTGATGGGGTTTGTTCACAATCAGTAGCTCATTGCAACATGCATTCGCTACAGTCAGTCTTGAGTTGCTTCCCGTATCACCGGCTAAGCAATGGAAGTGACAATATAAAACCTATCACGGTGGTGGATAATTGACGTGCTTTTGAATTGGTTCAGCCTGTAAAGCTCCTCGCAAATCTCTGTGATTATGTGCAATTCATCATTACTACATTTTTCCCCTTGCAGAGCCACACCGTCGACGGTCCTGGCTGCCGAGACGAGAACGACCAGCCACTTCTCACTGAAGAGGATTAACAGACAGCGCACACGTTTGGCCTCGGTGACTTTGCTTATCACCCGGTTCGGGTCGAACATTTGACTTGACCAATCAATGGTCAACTGCGTAGTAAATCTAGGTTCTAGACTATGCAGCTGTATCCTGTTAGCGAATGTACAAAGCTGTGCGGATCCGCTTACCTCAGTAGCTGCGGTCTGCGTCATCTGATGGACTAGGCACGACGTAGAGTGTGCTCCTCTAATCCGAAGGTGAGTGTAGGATTCGTTATCGGTGCCACGTTCTCACTGTGCAGGGAAATTGACCGAGGAGAGTACGATGAAGAGGGTAGGACTTGGCGGGAGGGTCGTGCGGCTGGCTTAGCGGTTGGAAGTCTCTTCGGTCGCCCGGCCTGGTTTCGTTCTCGGATCGCTCGGTGCCGTTGTGCTTTACCATGCTATTTGGCTTCCTGCTTCTGCGAGGGCTTCTCAGGTTGTCGCTCAGGGATTTTCCTTGGCATTGACTGCAGCTTGCTCTGCTTTTTCCTTGGCTTCTCTTGCGATTCTCTTGCTTTCCGCATCGGTATCGGGCCTGCTTATGTGCCTGTACAAGTGTATTTGGCAATCCGTTTCCATAGCCGCGTTCTGAGAGATTCAAGTCCTTCTGTTGTTCCGATCTCTTGTTGGTACGTTGGTGGCACGTACTTCATTATATAGGTTGTCAGCCCAGCAGGCGAGATCGCGTCACCTTCTAGCCTCAGCGTCTCGAGCAGCTGGTAGTGATATTTTCGGTAAAACTCAAGACTGATGTCGGATGCCGCAACACCGATGGCGACGCCATCCATATCGGCCAGTGCCCGACCCCACTCGAGCAACCTCCTACCATGGCCGCGGCCTGCATAAGCAGGATGAACGACTAGGGTTTCCAACGTCATGCCACAAGATCTGAAGTGCTTCTCCTTCATCACATCGAGCACGACCTCGTATCTGTCTTGGTGCTCGTCGTGGGAGGGTAGGGGAGGCCTTATCGTGCTGAAGCGTGGGAATAGGCCTGCTTGCTGCTGCGCTTCGAACTGACCTATCCGGGTTGAATTGTCATCGAACCTCCAGATGGCAACTCCAACGACTGCTCTACCTTCTGCCCAATGAGAAGCAGGATTTGGAGCTGGGTCGCCAGAAGGTATGGTGACGTTAGCCTTCGCTGCCTCGTCTGAATCATAGACATCCTCGGCTACCACGACAACGTGGTTTCGGGTCCGCATGACCGAAGCGAGCCTCTGACGTTCTAGCTGTAGCGCTTTGCTAGGCCAGCGTCTGTGGTCGGGGATCATCCACGTGAACTGCGTCGTCTTCTCGAAAGCAGCGTATGTTATTATGCCCATGCGCATCACGTCCAAGGGCGTGGCAACTCGTAATGAGCCGAGAGGAGGAATTGACGGAAAGTTGCTGTTGCTGTTGCTGGAAGCAGCTGATTCAGCGCTTTGTCGGGCCATGACAGTCAGTATGTCACGTTCTACCGTTACAGCTATAGCGTAAGGGAGATGGCCTGGACGTTGCTGATAGTCTAAAGTTGGACATGTTGAAGCCCTCGAGCGATGTGTATCGATTTATATCCGGCATTCGAGGACAAAGTGCAAGTTTGTACTGTCCGTAAACGAATTGGTGTCCGTGGTAATTGTACTTTCCGGCCATCTTCAGCCTTGACGAAGCGGTACAACGAGCAGTGCAACATTTGTTGCTGTCACCTGGACGTTGTCTGAGCTTTCAAATCGTCGGGAAGGCCAGAGTCAGCGCAACTGGCCGTCATCTCGTGGTCGACATTGACAGACTCGCACTTTGCCAACCCAGTCGCGCAGGCGTCGAGGCACCTGCAGCTTGCGGCTTGCACTCGAGCGGCGTTGAGTTGGTGTTAGGACTAGAGCTGATAAATAGTCGCGGCGCAGTAGGTAAGACTTTGGAAGTAGCATGGGAAGTGAGGACCAGCTTCAGTATGAAAATCTACTTGGCTTGTCAAGTCAACAATGTTGCTTCCAGACGGCAATGATTGTGCTCCGCGAGTGGTTAGAGCCAATTGGGGTTCACACAAACTTACCATAGACGTGTCAAGCTGAAGGAGGCGCCTCTTGTGCGCATAGCTTTCGATTGCGGACTTACCTCAAGCCTGAATCGAGATTCCCATCACGACTCAGAGCAGCCACGTCAATGTTACCTCGAAACCAGCGTCAGTCATGGCATTTATGAACACCGCTTCGAAGCATCTCATCCTGCGTATAAGTGTTTCGATAGATTCTCTATTCAAGCAAGACCCGGTTTGGGCAAAGAGCAAAGAGAGATCCACTGAGTGTTAGCATTTGCGACCGTCACGTTGGCTTAACATTGATGCAACAAATTCGTTGCAAACCATAATCTCCAGTATTTTAATTCTCAGCCGATCCAAATGGGAACGCAGCTTGCTCTCGTACGTTTTGTCTGGTCGGCTAGCATTCGTTAGTAATAAAGTGAGGAGGGTAACATAAACTTGAGTAGGAGAAAACGAAAGCAAGACATTAGCGGCGCTAAGCCAAAAGAAGATAGTTGAAGGAGTTGCCATGATGGCCGGCCAGAATTACCCTAGAACTAGCAGCCTGAAGTCCCGTAATTTCCACAATTGCTTCAGATCGATAATCTGTCTCACAGACAAACTTTCGCACGGCATGTCTGGCTTTAGGCACTATTCCCGAAGCTCATCCCCATAGTGTAGCCGTAAATCGAGAAGACTACGCCTTTCTCCTGGGAAAATTGTTCTGTTCCCCACCTAACTCCGCCTCGGCCAACTGCTCACTCAATGCCATCACCTCAGCTTGACTTTCGTCCTTCTCAGTGTTGCTGGACTCTTTCTGAGGCCTGTACCTCATGATGTGTCCCGCGACACCTTTGGGCGAAACCTCATCACCTTCGAGTTGCCAGCTCTCCAGTAGTTCACACCCTGAAGCCTGGTATAGGTTGAGGGCAGCATCCGCGGCACAAATACAGAGTTCGACTTGATCTATACAAGCGAGTCGTATGCCCCATGCTAGTAGTCTTCTACCGTGTCCGCGGCGCCAGTATGCAGGGTGGACACGAGTGTGTGGAGCTCAACCCAGTTTGAGCCGTGGAAGTACTTCTTTCTGAGGTCGCGGTTCTTGCTGTGGAACCTGCGAGTATGGTCTCTATGCTCGTCACGGCTTGGTGAAAGAGGTTCGAGATCAGAGACGTGGAGTTCATCGTTGAATTGGCCAATCCTAGAGGATCCAGACATGAACTTCCATGTTGCCATACAGGCGACAACCTTTTCCTTATACATAGAATGTTCCCTGGCCTCGTCGTTGGGGACAACTTCGGCCATTGCCTGTACTTCTGCTGGCTCGTAGGTGTCTTCGATGACAACTGTGGCGAACCCCTTGGAACCCATACACCTATCGACATACTCCTGGGACGTAAGTAGCGAGTCTTGAGAGAAAGTACGTAGGTACGGTTGCAGCCTTGCAGCCTCCAGTGTCGAGCCAAACCCTGCAGACATCACTAGTCCCATACGTCTGATGTCTGCTGGCGTTGCTAAACGCAGATTGTCCTCTGGGGCCATGAGCGCTGTAATGTGGTATGGTGTATAAGTCTTTTCACG
>Ga0210040_10004139_pt1 | contig 19108 bp, 7 predicted proteins | sample CryGeyCG12114_NA_FD_185462 | JGI IMG/M metagenome (GOLD analysis project Ga0210040, IMG submission 185462) | Groundwater microbial communities from aquifer - Crystal Geyser CG19_WC_8/21/14_NA (SPAdes) (version 2) | ecosystem: Environmental > Aquatic > Deep subsurface > Groundwater | place: USA...
CGGTTTTAGTACCAAAGCCTAACGATTTATCATTTACCTTTAGTTCTACTTTATCGGCCGAGGAGATTACATAAATATCTTTCTTTACGCCCGGTGCATAGTTCCAATGGCCAACAATGTGCAGGCGGTGTTTCTCCGGATTGACCCACCCGTCCCACATAACCTGATTGGCATAAAAATTTTGTTTCTTAATTCTTAGGGCATCTACTTCCCCGCTGCGGCGGTAATTCTCTTCCCCGCGGTGGTGCGTATTAGACTCTGACCAGATAATATTTACCCCCCCGCTGCTTACCCTTTTACCGGTACCGGGCCGCTCGTTCCAAAACTCAAACCAGCGTTTTACATTTTCAACGGCGTGGCTTTCCATATTGCGGTTATAAGGGGCCGCATTCTGCCCTTTGTACTGGGGGCCATCGCCGTCTTTGTGGTAAGGCGGCGTAAAATCATCCCAATATTTACGCGAACCTTCATCACGGGAATACTCCATGGCCCACATGGGTATGTTGGCGCTTTTGTTCGTGTACAGCATTTCGCCGCCGTATTCAGCTATTTTGCTATTTAGCATTTCGCGGCTGCCAATGGCCCGGCCACCCTGGGGGTCGTACTGGTCGCGGATAACCTTCATTTCCTGCATGTGCGGTTCGCTGATGCTTTCGTTGCCGCATTCGTAAAAAATAATACTCGGGTTGTTTTTGTTGTAAATAATGGCGTCACGCATGACGGCTTTCCGTTGATCCCAGCGGGTACCTTCCACATCTTTTTCGGCGTCACCGGCCGGCATGGCTTGCATCAGTCCTACTCTATCGCAACTTTCCACATCTTGTTTCCAAGGCGCAATATGCATCCAGCGCACCAGATTGCCGCCACTTTCCACCATTAGACCATTGCTGTAATCGCTTAACCAAGCCGGAACCGATAAACCAATGGCCGGCCACTCGTTAGAGGTGCGTTGCGCATAACCATGCACCATGATAACCCGGTCGTTCAGGTAAATCATACCGTTTTTGAAGGCCGTTTTCCGAAAGCCGGTTTTGGTGGTAACCGCATCAACCGGCTTATTATTTACCTTGAGAACTGTTTTTACATCGTACAAATACCCGTAGCCCCAGCTCCAAAAATTTAAATTATCTATTTTGGAATCAGCTTTTATAATTTTGGTTTCGCCAGGGGCAAGGGTTATCTCTTCCCCATTAAATGTTTTAACGGCTTTACCGTTTAAGTCCGTAACTGTAACTTCGTAGGCTACTTGTTGGGGTTGGCCCGTTTCGTTTTTTACCTGCGATTCTGCACGTACCGTGGCAGATTTGCCTTTAATATTAAAATTATCCGCATAAACATAAACGCCGGTGGTGCCTAAATTACTGTATAAAGGCAGCGTTTGATAGATTTTAGGCACAACATGCAGGTACACATTTTTATGAATGCCTCCGTAGTTGGCATTAAAGTTTTTATCTTCCCATTGGTATTTGGTATTAGTTGCTTTCTCCCGGTAGTTCCAATCATTATCAACTCGTACCGCTATTACATTTTCCACGTTGCCAAATTTTACTTTGTCGGTTACATCAAACCCAAAGGCCATAACCCCGTTTTCGTGTAAACCAACATTTTCGCCGTTCAAATAAACTTCACCGGTCTGCCGTACGCCTTCAAACTCTAAAAATACTTTTTGCCTTTTGGCCGAGGCAGGCAGCTTGAAATGTTTGCGATACCAGGCTATTCCCGTCGAATGGTCAACAATGTCCTTTTTAAAGGCATCATCTTCGTTCCAGGCATAAGGCAAGGTTACGGTTTTCCATGAGGCATCACTAAAAGCCGGCGAGGTGGCTTCTTTGGCATCTCCCACAAAAACCTTCCAATCGCTGTTAAAGTTATATTTGGTGCGTTGGGCCGAGGCGATAAAAAAGCTAATTAAAAAAAAGAAAGTAAAAATTGTTCTCTTCATTCTTATTTAAGAATAGAATCTAAAATTTAATTGTTTGTGACAGAATAGTTAAGGAGGCGTAAGATACTTCGAATACACCAATATGCTCTTCCCAATCCATTCCGGATAGAAATGATGGCTTTAAAATAAATATTATCTTCGAGAAAGCTATCCTGTTGTATCCTGAAATGGCTATTTAAAAAATTTACTTAAAAGCAAGTCCTTATATGAAAGAGAACGCGCATGCAGTACCGTATTGAACTTGAAACCGGATCAGTCTAAAGATTAAAACAGGCAAAACAGGTGGTATATCGCCGGCAAAAAATCAGGCACATAAATACCAAATCGTTGAAACAAGCTGCCATTACCATAATAGATTAAACCCGCCAGGTTTTAAAACCTAGCGGGTTTTACTTGAATTTTATGAAAGCAAGTAATCAAGAAACGATATAAGTAGTAAGTTAAGATTCTCCAAATCAGCTAGTCCCTTATAAATTGGTTAATGATACATGTTTTTTTAAAACCAAGATTGTTGAAAAAAGGCGAGCCATACTATTTACATAGCAATTAGCAAGACTATGCCAGTTAAAGCTCAAGAAAGAAAATTATAATCGGGAGCTTATATTTTATTATTAAGTTTTGGAAACAGGTATAAAAAAAGCTGATGCCACAATTTCTTGTATCTGCATCAGCTTTTTTCATTTAAAAGTTAAAATATATTATTCCCATTTAAACGGCAGGAACCAATTTTGCCGGGTCATTAAACGTTGCCGAACCATATCGGCATTCGGATCGTTGGCTTTACTTAATTTGTCGTAAATCTGGTTGGCCAAGTACGCCGGATCGTTTCTCCGGAGAGCAACCCGCACTAAGTCGCCCCACCGATGGCCTTCGTAGGCCAACTCCAGAGCTGCTTCCTCAATCAAGTGGTTTTCAATGAGGAGTGTAGAATCCTGAGAAGAAATATTGGCCGGTACCACTTTTGGTTGCACATAAGCCCGACCTCTAATTCCTACGTTTTTGTGATAAGTATCCCTAAAATAATAAGGAGTATTGGTATTACGGGCTGAGAAATTATACGGATAGGGATAATAGGTATCCTTATCGAAACGTTCATCCGAAACATTCGGATTATCATAAGTGGCGCTGATTCCCCGGTTTAGTAATCCTAAAGCTAATTTGAGCTTGTTATCATGGTTGGCTGCTTCGGCAAACCGCAAATGCAATACGGCAGCCCGGGTAAGAAACCATTTACCACTTTTGTTTAACGGATCTGCCGGATTAAACCCTGAAGATAAGGTGTTATAATCGTACAAGTATTTAAAAATTACCGGTTGCCCTTTTACAGTACGCACCGTAAAAAGGCGTCGGGCATCATATTCAATGCCATTATTTTGTACCTGGGAATTCCACAGGTTCATGGCCCTTTCGGAAGGTTTAACCAGATAGCGGCCGCCTAAGTTGGAAAATAAATCAATAAAAGGGTTTTGTGGAGCAAAACGCGCATCAAAAGGCAAATACCAAATCCATTCGTTGTTAAACCAGGTATCTATAGGCCTGTCGAAAATTGAACGCCAGCCATCCAATTCATTATCTATTAAAGAGAAGGCATCATCCTCCATATACCGGGTATAACCCACTGCTACATCAGTTTCTGTAGGAGCAGACCAACCAATCCGGTACATATCAAAATTGCCTTCCCCCCCGGTTTCCATTATTTCTCTGTACTTTGTGGCGGCATCCAGGTATTTGCCATCCCACAGATATAAATCTGCTAAAAACATTTTTTTAGGTATAAAGAATTTAGCAGTAGCATAGTTATCGATGGAGGCAACCAAAGAGTTGGTAGTAGAATATTGCTCAAGCCAGGGCAGCGCTTCCATCACTTTAATCAGTTCCTTTACCATGGGCTCAATGGCAAGCCGAGGAAAACGTTCTAAATTACGCACATCGGCCAGGCGCACAAAAGGCTCGGTAATATAGGGCACTTCGCCGTATTGGGTTACCAATTGTAAATAAAGCCAACTTCTTAAGGTAGCAATATCCGAGTAACGCTGGTTGTATTCAGTGTTGTCCAGCTTATTTTCCTGGAGCATCCGATCAAAATTAGTTAGTGCATCGTTGCAAAGCAGAATTACCTTGTAATAAGGTTTAGGGTCGGCATAAGGGTTGCCCAAAGATACATTATGGCGGCTCAGCTCTAACAAATTATTATCGGCATTGGCGGTTACATCCATTAAATCGGCCCGTAGTTCGTTTAGCAATACGTGGCGTTGGGCCAGGTTCATAAATTCGCCATAGATACCAATAACAGCCGCATCGGCATCAAATTGGTTCTGGTAAAATTTATTTTCTTCCAAGGCATTCTCTGGCTCAACTTCTAAAATTTCCTGGCAAGAAAATAAGCTGAAGCTGATTAGGAAAACCGGCAAAACCTTACGCCACGATCTGGTTAATATTTTATTCATGTGATAATATATTTTTTTATTATTTCTGATTTATGAATTACAAGCCTAAACGGAAGCCCAACAGCACTGATTTAAATTGCGGCGCTAAACCTATATCGGTGCTCTGCATCATCGGGCTGCCCAAAGCGCTAAACTCCGGATCGTAACCCAGGTACTTAGAGAAAGTAAGCAGGTTATTACCCGTTAAATAAACATTCAGGTATTTAAAAAAACCGGGAGCAAAGGGCACATTGTAAGCCAAAGAGATAGTTCTTAAACGTAAGTAAGATCCGTCTTCAATCCAACGGTCCGAGAAGCGGTTGTTATTCATAGGATCGCCCCAGGCCGCCCGTGGCACATTGGTTACCATGCCATTGATCTGCCAACGGTTTCTTACTGCTAAAGTCTGGTTTTCCGGTCCCCGCATCGATTCCAGTTGCGCCCGGGTATAATTATAAATGTCGTTGCCGTAGCTAAAGGTTAAAGCAGCATCTAAAGTAAAGCCTTTATATTCCAAATGGTTATGAAACATGCCGGTAAAGTCCGGATTAGGATTACCAATTACCACCCGATCATCGTCGTTTATAACTTTATCGTTATTTTGATCGATAAACCTAACATCGCCCCCCCGGAAATTGGCCATTGCTCCGCTATACAATTTAGTGGTATAGTTATCAGCCGCCGCTTCTTCATCTGAAGTATAAACCCCGTTGGTTTGGTAGCCATAAAACATTAGCGCAGGTTCACCTACCTCAGAAATAACGGAGCCGTTCACCAGCGGCGATATCATGGCATTGCCCGGCAGTTTAGTAAGTTCGTTGTGGTTTCTGGCAAAGGTTATACCTGCATCCCATTTCAAACCGGTATTCATAATTCTGCTGTTTAGCGCTACTTCTACCCCGGTGTTGTTCATACCACCATTGTTGGTAATGGCGTAATCGAAACCGGCTACTGATAGCACTGGTTCGTAGGTTAGCATATTATTCGTGGTATTCCGGTAAGCATCCAGGCTTAAAGTCACGCGTTCGTTTAACAAGGCTACATCTACTCCCACGTTTAATTTTTGGTGTGTTTCCCATTGTAAAGCCAGGTTACCAATATTACCCCTTACAATTCCTTGCCGCCCCAAAAGATTACCCGAAACGTAGTATTGCCGGGCATTATAATTGCCAATATCATCATTGCCCGTTAGGCCGTAGGTAGCCCGTATTTTTAAAAGGTCAACGGCATCTGCACCCGCCATAAAATTTTCGGACGAAACGAGCCAACCAGCCCCAATAGAAGGAAAAAGGCCAAAGGAGTTGTCGGCAATTTTTATACCCTGTTCGGCTTCTTTTCCAAATCGCGACGACCCATCCATAGCCAAATTAAAAGAAAGAAAATATTTGCTGCGCAAGGCATAATTGATACTAGTATAATAATTTAACCAAGTCCAGTTACCTAAATCGCCGCCGGTGCGGCGCAAAGCAGTAGAACCAGTGCCCACAGTTTGCAACTCGTCGGTGGCGGAGTTAAAGCCCAGGGCAAAATCTTCTTCGCTCCGGTTATTGCTGTACCGCACCCCCAAATTGGCCGATACGCCGTGAATGGCATTATAAACTTTATTGTACGATAGGTAAGTATCGTTGTAAATGGTAAACAACCGTTGAATTTGGCTGGCCATCCGGCTCTCGGCAATACCGCTAGCCAGGGTATCGGGTGCTACGCCCCGCCGTGGTACAAAAACGTTCTCCCGTAGCTTATCGTAAGTTATGCCAAACAAAGAATTTAATTTTATTTCGGGGGAAAAAGCATAATCAAAACCTACGGTGCCAAAAAACCGGTAATTGTTATTGCGGGCATTCATGCTTTGGATAATAGCCCGCGGGTTCCCAATATTAAATATATCGCGGTCTTCGAGGTTAGGCGAAATTACTCCTTCCTCCGACACTTCGTTTACGCCTAAAAAAGGTGCTTTAATCAGGCTTAGATAAACCGGATTGGTTTTGGCGTATAATCCTTCGTCTTTTAGAATATGCTCGTTGTAAGTAAAAGCCAGGTTAGAAGAAGCATTTAGCTTGGGCGACATTTTATAATCGGCATTAAACCGGGTAGTATAGCGTTTAAAGTCCGTGCCTTCTACCGTACCATCCTGATCTAAATATCCCATCGAAAGGCCGTATTTAGCAATATTATCGCCGCCTGTAACTCTTAAGTAATAATTACTTGTGGAGCTGCTTTTAAAAACCTCGTCCTGCCAGTTTACATTATTATGATACCGGAAATATTGCGGATTGGCTTCATCGTCGCTCATATAAGGCTGGGCCTGAATCTGATCATCGGTCCAGCCCCTGGTTTTTAATATATCGGAGAGATAAGACCGGTATTCGGAAGCACCCAGCACCGGAATTTGAGCCGGAGAAAAATTAATCCCTCCGTAAGTGGCAAAATCAATTTTAGTGGTAAGCTCTTTGGCGTGCGAAGTAGTAATCAGCATGACACCGTTGGCTCCTTTAGACCCGTACATAGAAGCCGCATCTTTAATAAAGGTAATGTTGTCGATATCTTTCAGATCGATGTTGGACAAAGGATTAGAAAAATAATTACCGATTTGGGAGCCACCGTAATCATTCATATCATAAATCATTCCATCTACTACTACCAAAGGCTGGTTACTGGTATTTAAAGACGAGAAGCCCCGCAAAAACATATTAGCGCCAATACCCGGCGTACCCGACCGCCGGATTACATTTAAGCCAGCAATTCTGCCTTGCATATAATTATCGGGAGTTTGCGTAGGTTGCTGCCATTTGTCGGCCATATTTAAAGAAACCACCGAATGCACGGTTTGGCTGAGCGGTATTTGACTTTTAGGAAGGTTAGCTAAATCGTAAACAGAAGTGAAAGACTCGTCGTAAAGGCTTACGTTAACACTGTTACGCCCTTTTAAAGCCACCTCTTTGGTTTGGTGGCCAATACCCGAAACCAGCAAAGTAGTCATATAATCCGGCACGGTTAAAGAAAAAATGCCGTTATCATCGGTTAGGGCCGCCGAAAACCCCGGCATGGCTACACTAATGCCCGGTAAAGGCAAACCATTATCGGCATCGGTAATGGTTCCGGTAACTTTTACGCCCGTTATCACCCGCTCGGCCGTGGCCGTTGAATCGGTTTGTTGGGCAAATAAATTAAGGGTTAGGAGCAAAAAGGCAATTGTGCAGCTTAACACTTTAATCTTTGGTAAGTAAATATGCATTATAGTCTGATTTTTATATTATAAAACAGGCACCAATTTTAGATAATCCAACACCAGCGGATTTAAAGTATTGTTAGTAGAGTTAGCAGCTACCAGGTACAAGTCGATATAACCGTAGCGATTGGCCGTATATTCGCCAATCAGTACTTCCCCGGTATTTTGCGGGTCGGTGGCCGGCGGCACGGTTTTATAAGGAAAAGTGGTTGCGGTCGGGTTTTTAAGCGCCAGTTTCTGGTCGAAAGGAGTAGCGATAAAGTCGTTAACTGCCCGCCAGTAAATTTTATATTTAGTAGAATATAAATTACTAACCCGGTAGCGAATATTGAAAGAAGCGGTACCGTGGTCCCGCACCCGGATATCGAGCAGGTTTGAGGCCCACGTGCGGTACCGGCGGTGAATGCGTTCCGGAATATCCGTCCGGCTAAACCCGGAAGCATTTTCACCTTCAATCATAATAGGCGGAATTTTGTATTTGAGTTTAAAATCTACTTTATTCATCACGTACACAATGCCATTGCTGGAGCGGTAAGTCTGCACAATGGCGTTTTTATCAATCGGCACTTTTACGTTATAAGCCGATATTAAAGTATCGGGTAAGTTTTCCGGCGCAATAAGCCCTTTAAAAGCCAAATCTTTTATTAAATGAAAGCCGGTTAAGTGCGCGGTACTGTCGGGTGTGGAGTTAAAGTAAGGTTTAATTTCGTTATACTCCGCGTCGTAAGCGGCATCGGTGAGCATAATAAAGGTGTAAAGGCTATCTTCGCTTTTAATATCATACACCCGGTCCAGGAAGCGATTACGAGAAGTAATACCGCTACCGTCTTTGTAAACCGGCTGGCCGGTAGCCGGATCAATGCGTTCTATTTCGGCTTGCGTTACATCTAAGGAATCGTAGTTTAAAGACTGCAAAAATGCTACTTGCTTAGCCGCAGTATTAGAGCTAAGCATAAATTCCCAAATACTTAATTTGGGTGGTATAGCACTGGTAAGTACGTGCAACACGCCGTTAGCGGTGTAGCGGTTGGCAGCACCTGCCTCTACATCTACTCCCTCCAATTTGGCATCGCCCCAAGTCAGGTATTTCCCATTCAGCATTTTTACCCGTTGGGCGGGCTGGGCCGTGAAATACCGTTGGTTGCTGATGTGGTTGGCCACAAAACTTTTTAATGTGGCCGGATCATTAATGATACTCTGATCCAGGTTAGCCAAAGCTTGGTTAGTAGGTGCCCACACAGTAAAAGTTTTGGAAGATTGTAACAAATCGGCGTAACCGGTACTCGTTAAATATTCATCGAACTTACTCAGGTTAGGATTGGCCTTGATTTGCTGTAAAACATTTTCGCTCAACACAGCTTCTGTCAGGTCTTGGTGCTCTTCCCATTTATCGGTACAGGCATTAAACCCAATTAATATAAAAGCTAAAAGCAATAATATATATTTATTTGTAGAAGAAATCATTCCAAATTATTTAGTATTAAAGGCAAACTTATTCTTTTCATCCCGGCCAACAGGCAGGAGACCAGGATGAAAAGCTTTCGTTCTTTGAATTTATTTATAAATCAAGGTGTAAATACCGGCGTACCATCTACTCTAAACCGGGGAGTAATCTGAGGGGCATCTGCAGGAATAATATGGATTTGATCCAACCGAAAGTTGTTACCGGTGCTACCACCCCGGTTGGTAAGAGCTGTAATGCGGAATTTATGCACATCGGTGGTTTTCACGTCGATGGTGCCCACCAACCGGCCAACCCAGTTACTATTCTTTGGGTCGGTATATTGTTTCCAACCCTGCGACTCGGCTTCTTCTATGGTTACCCCACTCGGATAACCAGGCGTCGGGTTTAAACCAAATAAGCGCGGCAATGGCTCGCCATTAAACGACAATTGGAAATCGTTTGTATTTACCCTGCGATAGCAAACCCATACTTTGTAGCGGCCTTTTACAATTAGCGGCGAAGTAAATTCAATCCAGGGAAATCCATTAGGCCGAATATTAAGCATAAAGTAATCGTTATAAACATTATTTTCGGTGGCAGTTGTAACGTAGGTAATGACACTATTGGGCCATTCTATATTTTTAAAAACCCCCGGGCTAAAGTTTACTGATTTGCCGGGCACCCGGAAAATATCGGTCATTCGGCGCAATTCCGGTTGGTCGGTTGGCTCCCAGTAAATAGGCACCGGATTGCGAATTTTAATCCGGAAGTTATCGGCGGCGGCGTGCAGCACGCCATTGGTAGCCGAATAATCGCTGTTAGTACGATCAAAGGCAGAACCTACTTCCTGCACCCCATTAATAATATCGGCATTAATCAGTACGGTTTCACCTTCTACACGGGTGGTAATTACTTCCAGCGGGGCCAGCGTAGCATGCGATGCTGAAGTAACAATATCGGCTACATATTTAATATCCGGCAGAATATGATACGCCACGTATAAATAGAGGCTGTCTTGAGGATTTTTGGGGTCGCCTACGTTGGAATCGGAGTATTCCGCTTTTAATTGTTCGTAACTGGTAATTTGCTTTTTAGCTAACGTTTCGTTCGATTCGGCTATTAAAGTAAACCAGCGTAGGCTATCACTGGTAGCATTTTCCGGCAGTATGTTTAAGGTATTGTATAGACCGGTTTCTTTAAGGGCGCGGGCAAAAATCGAATATTTCGGATCCTGTTCTACCATCTGGGCTAAAGTTAAAGCAGCTGGTTCCAGCACCTTATCAATTACATGCACAATACCATTACCTAAGCTTATGTTGGATTGAATAATATTGGCTTGGCGGTTGATCCGGTAACGGGTTACTCCACCCGTATTGGCGGCGCCGGTGGTCAGGTATTGTCCGTACATAGTAGGTTTGGCTATTTTACCATCGGTAAAAGCCGGGGTGGTTAAAGTATCGGCTAATACATGAAAGCGGACCAGTTTGCGTAATTCTTCTACCTCAAAATCCTGAACGGAAGCTTTACCTTTATCTTTCAGGTAACTGGTAACGGCTTCATTAGTAGGCACAAAAACAGTATAAGCTCCGTAAGCTCCTAAAAAACCGGAATTACCACTTCTCTCCAAAATTTCCTGAAAAAGAGAAAATTCACTTTTATTTAGCTCCAGATATCCATTTATATTAACATCGGTGGTGGTGGTTTCTATAATACTGGGTTCGTTACAACCCCAAAGGCCTGTTACCACCAGCAGTACCCAAACCAGCCGGTGGGCCAATAATTTGCTCGGGTTAAGTAATCTGTTTTTCATATAACTAAAATTATAACTTATTGATAAAAGGAATTTTGCACCAGGTTTTTATTTGTCTGCAGCTCAAAGGTATAAATAGGGAAATAATGGCTGTTATGATCCCGGTATTTGTTAATAATGGTTTGCTGACGCGCCGCAGGAGCACTTTTAGTAACCATATTAATTAATAAATCTATCCGCTCGTAATTATTGCGTTTGGCATTTCTTAAAACATCGTACCAGCGTTTGCCTTCAAAAGCAAATTCCCGGGCCCGTTCTTCCAGTATATAATCCAGAATTCCTTGGTTATCATCAGCCTCCGGCGATTTAGCGGTAGCTTCCAGGGCATTGGCCCGGTTACGGAGGGTTTGCACAATAGCCAGGGCTTCGGCTCCCCGGTTAATCGTGGGCTGCGCCAGGGCTTCGGCTTTCATTAACAAAATATCGGCATACCGGTAAATAATCCAATTCGGGTAAGGCGCGGCATTGGTCCGGGCAGAACTCTCATTTATACCCAGGTATTTCCAAATGGAGCCGTCGGAGCGAACCGCGCCGCCATCGGCCCGGATATCTTTGTTTTCCGGCACCAGAAAATCGATGGTGTACATTTCTTCGAGCACATGCGGAGCGGCATTAAAGCGGCGTTGGGGGTTCAGCATGATGTAAAAAGGATGCCGTTGGGTACCAAACTGGAGTTCAAAAATACTTTCGTTCGAATTACCCATTACAAACAAATCGCGGTACCAACTATTAATGGGAACAATACCGTATTTGCCGGATTTTTCAATTTTATCAATGGCAATAAGGGCACTATCGTATAATTCGCTCCACAAATAAACATCGGCCTGCATGGCATTAACCGTATATTTAGTAATGCGGCCTTTATCAGAGGCATTGTTATTATAAGAAATCACCGTTTCGGTTTCGGCCTTTAGTAAATCCGCGCGAATTTGTCGTAATACTTCTTCTTTCGGTGCTTTCGGAATTTGCAGTTCCTGATCGTCGCTAACAGTAGCATCTAATTTCAGAGGCACATCGCCAAAACTGCGCACCAGGTAAAAATACATCAGGCTACGCAAGGCACGCATTTCTCCTAAGTAACCCCGCAATTCCTGTTCATTAAAAGTGGGATCGTTTAGCTGGGCTTCCGGGGCAAATTGCAGTACGGTATTGCAATAATTAATGGTGCGGTAAAAGGCCCGCCAATTAACTATAGGGTTTGTATCCAGAATATTACCATTGGTAACTTCTATTTCTTCCTGGCGGGCCACCGGACTGGGTACCACCATATCGGCGCGTAACTCTCCCCACAAAAACATGTACTCTCCCATGGTACGATCGCTACCGGAGGAATTACCTAACGTAGAAGCATAAGCGCCAATTACCGCCGATTGCACTTGCTCTTTTGTTTTCCAGAATTCTTGTTTTACAATGGCATCCTGGGGCTCCAGGTATAACCAGCTATCGCAGGCACTTACTACTAGCAGTAGCAATACCAGTATTAAATTATTAAATATATTTTTACGCATGTTTATTTCTTAAAATCAGATTTTAATTAAAATCTTACATTCAGGCCTAATGTAACAGTTCTAACCGGGGGCGCCATAGAGGTATCGTAGCCTACCCGGAAAGGATCGCTGCCGCGGTAAGATACTTCCGGATCCTGGCCGGTGTAATTGGTAAAAGTTAATAAGTTCTCTACTGTCGTATATAAAGACAAATCGTTCATTTTTATTCTTTGGGTAATTATTTTAGGGAAATTATACCGGAGGGTTACATACTTCAGGCGCAGGAAAGAACCGTCTTCTACAAATCGGTCAGAGCCCAATGAATTATAATTGGGTCCGATCACTGCCCGCGGAATATCGGTTATATCTCCTTCTTGGCGCCAGCGGCGCAGTACCGCCGTGCTTTGGTTATTATAACCCGACATGTTTTCGGTATTGATCTTGGTGTTGTTAATAATGTCGTAACCGTAACGGAAGTTGAAGAATAAATTAAATTTAAAATTTTTCCAGGTTACACTCGGGCCAAAGCCCCCGGTTAATTTGGGATTGGCATTACCTAAGTAAACCACATCCATATAATCGATGTTGCCGTCGTGGTTTATATCTTCGTAGCGGGCATCACCGGGCTGAAACAAATAATCGATACTAGGATAATTAAAACGCATTTGAATCGGATTACCGTTCGGGTCCACAATAACGTTGCCGGCTGCGTCGGTAGCAATAGTTGATTCGGCATTTTCGTACACGCCTTTATACCGAAAACCATAGAAAGAACCAAAAGGGTTATTTTCCTGAATAAAGATTTTGTACTGGCCGTTGCTGTTGATATTGCCCCTCTCCCGCGGATAGAACTCCGATATTTCGCGAATCATATTAATATTGCGCGAAAGATTAAAGTCGAAACGTACATTTAAATCTTTCTGCTGCAAAGCGGTAGCGCCCAAGGTTAGTTCCCAGCCATTATTATCCATTACTCCCACGTTCATATCTACCACATCAAAACCCGATACCGAAGATATTTGCAGATTAGGATAAAACATATCTTTTGTTTTTTTCTGATAAAGTTCGGCATCTACGGTAAAGCGGCCATCGAGTAAAGAAAGGTTGGCCCCAAAGTTAGTTTGCACCACGGTTTCCCATTTCAGGTTGCGCAACTCTATATCCAGCGGGTAAAGGCCGGCCACATCCAGGTAATTCCAGGCAAAATTACCGTATTGGGCAAAGTGGGCATAGCTGCCAGAAGGCGGATTGCCGCTGGCGCCGTAGCTAAGCCGTAAGCTAAAATCAGTTAAAAAATCGCTAAACCGCTGCATGAAAGACTCTCCGGATACACGCCAACGGGTAGAGATAGAAGGAAAAATACCGTAACGGTATTCTTCTCCAAATTTAGAATTACCATCGAGGCGGGCGCCTACATCTACAATATAGCGATCCAGGAAGCTATAATGCACGTTCCCCAACAAACCAATGCTCCGGTTCTGGGCCGTACCCGAAGAAATACCTAAGCTGGCATCTTGAGTACGCGCCGGAATAGAAGGATCCTGGAAATAAGAAGATGCTGAATTGGCCGTACTTGCCCCGTAAAATACGCTTTTGTAATCGTTGGTTTGAAAAGAAAGCAGCGAAGTTAGCCGATGATTCTCGTTGATAGTAGGCGTATAGATTATATTGGTTTTGCTCTGAACGTTAAAAATATCGGTATCGGTATCATCGGCCCGGTTTACCGAAGCATTCGCAATTGGTAAACCCGTGGCCGTTTGCGGCAGAAACCGGTTGGTTTTGGTATTATTAATATCGAAAGCTACGTCGAAAGTAGTTAATAATTTAGACGGTACGATATCGTAGTTGAGGTTAAAGGTAGGCCGAATCCGATCACCGATACTTCGGTTTTTACCTTCCAGAGCCATGGCCAGCGGATTGTACGTATTATAATAACTTCCTTGTACATTCGAGATTGGCGAGAAATAATTAGGGGTTAAATTTCCCAACTCATCGTATTGGTAAATACTCATGTTGGGCATTTTGGTGTAAGCTACACTTCTGATTGTATAATTACTATTAGGCACATAATTCTGATTATTATCTACGTGGGTGTAAGCCAGGTCGGTCCGGAACCGCAAGCGGTCGGAAACGGTATAATTTAAGTTAATACGGGCATTAATCCGCGATAAATCGGTGCCCACCGTAGTACCGGTAGTATTATTATAGCCCAGCGAACCAAAATAAGTAGCTTTCTCTCCGCCCCCGGACAGCGATACGTTATGATCTTGTTGGTAACCAATTTGGGTAATGGCTCCAATCCAATCGGTATTATTGCTGTAATTATAGTAGTAAAAAGGGTCGGAAGGATCGTACTGAAATTCCTTAACCGAGGCGGTATTTAAAGGCACGCCGTTCCGGTTCATATAAGCTTCCGGAATTAAAATAGAGTACTGGTCGCCGGTTAGTAACGGAATGGCATCAGGTTGCTTCATGCCCACCCCTTTGAAAGTATAGTTAACCGTTGGCTTACCTTTTACGCCGCGCTTGGTATTAATAACCAGTACCCCATTGGAGGCTCGTGAACCCCACATGGCGGTAGCCGCGGCATCTTTCAAAACGGTAATGTCTTTAATATCGGAAGGAGCAATGTTCAGCAACTGGGCATAACCTTGTTCATCGGCGGTAGCAAAGTTAAAGTCATCGGCTATTGTAATATCGTAGGGCATGCCGTCTACAATAATGAGCGGATCAGAAGACTGGTTGATAGACGAAGTACCCCGGATGCGAATAGACATACCGGAACCCGGATCGCCGGAATTGGCCACAATATCTACGCCCGCCATCCGACCTTGCAAGGCTTGGTCGATAGAAGTAGCCTGCACCTCTTCTAGTGCCCGGGCATCTATCCGGGATACAGCGGTAGTCATGTCGCGTTCTTCTATTTCCAACATACCGTTACTAACCGGTCTTTTTACCGATATACTAACTTCTCCCAACTCGGCACCTTCGGAGCCAAGCTGTATGTTTATCTGCGAACGGTTATTAATATTTTCGGTAATGGTGGTGTAACCAATAAAAGAAAACACAATGCGGTTACTGGGGCTAGATACCCGTAAAGCATAATTTCCTTCTAAATCGGTGGTTACCCCGGCAATGGTGCGGCGATCGTTGTCTATTTCGTAAACCGAAACGCCCGGAATACCGGATTTATCCTGCCGGTCTACTACTTTTCCCCTTATCAGTAATCGTTCAGCTGCATTTTGAGCGCTTACTTTCTCATTCAAAAACAGGGTAATAGTTAGAATCAGGAAAAAAATGCTGGTAAATATTTTTCTCATATTTATTGCTGTTGAATCAAATGCTTAATTAATATTGTAAATAGCCGTTTATTTGGTGAATGAGTGCCCGATTGGCCAATACATTGCTATTATTACCCAATACTATTTGCGCTGAACGGCCTTTCATGTCGGTTACTGTTAGGTTGCTGTATTTACCTACTAGCCCTGCTGCTACTTGCACATTAAGAGTAGTAATAGTTCCTTCAATGGTTTTATATAAAGATTCGTAGGTTCCGGATTCGATAGCTGCCCCATTGGCCGCAATAGTTTTTTTATTCAGAATGTGGTACAAAATAAAATTTCCTACGCGCTCTTTATCTTTGGTATCGGCAGGATTAATATTGGCGGGTAATACTCCGGCAGCTACTGCCGCATCCATAGCTTCGTTGGTAGGAATAAATGCTGTATAAAACACCCCGGGTAAAATGCCGGTTATTTCGCCAGTAGTGGCATTATAGATAGTACTGTTTTTCAGGTATTCATAAAATTTAAAGTAAGGTTTAGTAGCAGCGTCCCCTTTTTCTTTTATGTACAAACCCAGCGCTTTAGTTTCCGGGAATTTTATCAAGCGGTCAACGTAATGAACAATGCCATTGCTGGCTGTTTTAGTGGCAGTAACCAAAACTTCTTCCGGCACATCGGTGTTACCAGCCGCCATTACTTTGCCATTCTGATATTTTACAAACTCGCCACCGTAAGTTTCTAAAATACCTTCGCCGGATAAGTTGTTCAATTCACCATTGCGAGTCAAAGCCAAGTGCAAATCTAATAAGCGGGTTAAGCGTTCAATAGCTTGGGTGGAGGCCCCATTATATAAGTAAGTATTATTTACCGCGTCGAAGCCATAACCTGCCTTTTGCAACACTTCGTCCGAAATTAAAAACATGGTAAATCGGCTGCTAGGGTTCGACACCGTATACCGCAGTTCACGCTGTAGCAAACGGGTCATGAGCGAGTATTTCGGGTCGAGGTAAACTTTACCGAACACACTGTGGAAAGCATCCGATTCCTGCACTTTGTTGGTGCCGTAGAACATGCCGTTGCTTAATACCTGCTTATCTACTACGTTGGCTTGCGGATCAAAGCGGGCCGGCTCGCCTACAAAACTGGGAGTAGCAAACTTGCTGGGCCAAACGGTATTTTGCCACATGTGCGCATTAATAAAATCGTATAGAATTTGCGGGTTTAAATCGTCGAGAGAAGTGTAGTGCTCCAGCAATGTGTTTTTAATATAATCGTTAAGCACCTGGTTCGTAGGCACAAACATAGACCATCCCTCGGTTTGGGCATCATTATCGCTTTGCTTTAAATAGTTCTCGTTGTTAGGCGAAAAAGCCAGCGAAGGCTGATAAACTTTTAAATAAACCGGGTCGGCAGAATTAGTGAGGATACGGTTACGATCAGTGGCTAACTGGTTTACTACCAATGTTGGCATGCCGTATTTTTCGATCAGATTTTTAAAAACGCTATACTCCGGTTTACTAGCCAAGTACTGATCAATACTGGGTAAAGCTACCAATACTCTATCTACTTCGTGAATAACACCATTCTCGGCGGTAAGGTCTTTATTTACAACGGTTGCATTTACTACATTAAAACCGGTGTAGCTGGTATTCGGGAAAAAGTAATTATAATCAGCAGCTGATAAATTTTTGGCGGTAAAGTATTCGGCGGTAAAAAAAGGAATGTGCTTATTATTATTATCACCAAATATAAATCCCCCGTTTCGGTTGGCATCGATGAGTTTAGCCGGGGCACCATTGGCTTGGCCCGAATACACGCCGGTATAATAGGCTGTCCGTCTGCGGAAAGATTCACCTGGCAGCCAACCGGCCGGCGCTTGGTAATCGGCTAAACGGTCCAGAGTAAAGGCATTGTATACCAAAGAATAGGTAACAATTTGCCGGGCAGTGGCATCATCTATTGCATCTACACTTGTAATATTGTTTTCCTGGAAGTATTTATCGAAAGCCGCATCGTTAGGAGCAAAAATGGTCCAGTAGCCGGCACTTCCCAATATTGTTTTATAACCGGCCTTATCTATGGCGGCCAAAAAATGCGTGAAATTACCTCGCGACTCCAGTTGCTGATAGATGGGGGCCGCTAACCAATCAGGCCGTTCGTAGTATTCATCAATTTTATCCTCACAATTTGTAAACGCAAATAAGGACAAGAAACAAAGTAAAATTTTTACAGATTTAATCATGTGGTTTAAGGTGATAACTTTATTAAAATTTAAAAATTCAGTACAACTACCTATTCTAAGCTTTCCAACTATCATCAGAAAAGTTTAAGACAGCAATATGAATTTTTTATATATTTTACAGAATCCTTTTAAATAATACAACATGTAAATAATTATGTATTCCTCTTTCTAATATTCAATCAAAATATTAAAAAATATTACAATGCAGATTATTGTACAGTTTTATATTACTTTTCTATAATTCTTAAATTCTGAACAATATAGATTTAAGCAGATAAAATTCCATCCTGTACTATCCTGTTTAATAGAGTTTAAAATGAATAAACCTTTTGTTTTATTTAAAGAGAAATTTTCTTCGAGGAGAATAATTCTTTATAAGAATCTGGTTCAATATATCTTTATTTTACGTATAAATAATTGTTTCGGATTTTATGATAGCTATCTTTAATTGCTATCTGTTATAATTTCTAAAAATTAGATGGCAGGTATTGTTACAGGAAGCTTGCTTTGTACCTACCCAGGTAAATTTAGTTAAACTCTTCAGGCCAGGGGAAAGCTCCCCTCGTAAGTTTATAAAGGATTGGGGTGGTTATTTTCGGGTTGAATAACCAGAAGCAAATGCTTGTATATTGTAGCTAATTAATTATAAACCACTTTTCGCGTTAGAGCATAAAAGAATATTAATCTTGAAATGAGTTAAAATTTTCCTACTCCACTCTTTTTCCAGCATCTAACAAGAAACTAAAGTTAATGCGCGTCTTTCTTGAAGTAGGTTAATCTGTGATTATAAATTAATTTCTGATTAAAATATCTTGGGTTTAATTTTGAAGTTAGCTTTAAGCACAATTACCATTTTTAATTTTATCTTTAATTTAGGTAGTCTTTGTAATTATTATATAATATATAATGCTGGTTAACATGAAGCATACGCATTAAACTATATCTAAGAGCATGTTTAAATTTTGCATAAACCATCCAAACCCGTCATTCTGAAAGAATCTTATTGGAGGTAACCGATAAGATTCTTTCAGAATGACGGTGATTAAGGGGTAATAAGTGTTTTTATTTTCTTTATCCAGTATGACTTAAAACAGCGTACTCAACCAAATTCTAAAATTTAAACTATATCTAAATAGATAAATAAGGTCTTTATAAAAGTAAAGTGTTTGTATTTTTAAAAGGTATTATTGTATGAGAAATAAAACAGTAGTATGTCTGTTGATTTTGGTGGTGATAACGTTGAG
>Ga0210040_10004140_pt1 | contig 19108 bp, 17 predicted proteins | sample CryGeyCG12114_NA_FD_185462 | JGI IMG/M metagenome (GOLD analysis project Ga0210040, IMG submission 185462) | Groundwater microbial communities from aquifer - Crystal Geyser CG19_WC_8/21/14_NA (SPAdes) (version 2) | ecosystem: Environmental > Aquatic > Deep subsurface > Groundwater | place: USA...
CCCAGCGGCACAGTAGGGCGCGATGATGGCACGTCGTTTTCCAGCCCTATCACGGCGGGGCTGGCGGCTGGTTTCTGGCAGGCGCACCCCACGCTCACGGCCCAGCAGGTGATTGACTATCTGCAACGCTCCGCCTCTCAAGCCACTGCCCCCGACAACCTGCTGGGCTACGGTATTCCCGATTTTGGGCGGGCGCAGCAGGCAGTTGCGGGTATTCCGTTGCCCGCCGCATCGGCCGGAATGGTAGGGAGTGCGCCGCAACTCTACCCCAACCCCGTGCCTGCCGGCGCTGCCGCGTGCACGTTGCAACTCCCCACCGAACTACGCACCCAGCCGCTGGAGGTACGCCTCTACGATGTTCGGGGTACGTTGGTAACGGCCCTGAACCTGGCTGCGCCCAATGCTGCCACGGTGCAGTTGCCCACCGCTGCGCTGCGGCCAGGCGTGTATAGCTGCCGGGTGGGTAGGGTAGGCGCGGCTCCCTACACACTGCGCCTGATCCGGCTGTAAGCCGACTTTCTCTTGCTTTTTTAATTCCTTACTTTTTTCTCGATGTTACAGTTAATGGTGACCAAACGCATTGGTCGGCGGCAGTTTCACTTCACGGTGCAAGGGCCGAATTTCCACGAGGTAATAGCCGAGTACGACCGGCTCAGCTTCCCCGACGTGCCCGCCTGCGGCCTGTGCGGCTCCGATAACCTGGACCTGACTTCCCGCGTGGCCCAGGACAAATTCAAATATACCAGCGTGAAATGCCTCGACTGCCGCGGCGACGTCACGTTCGGTAAAACCCAGAAAGACGATCAAACCTATTTCCTGCGCAAGCGCGAAAACGGCGAAATAGATTGGCAACCCTGGAAGAAATAGGGAAGTTGCGAAAGGTGAAGTTGTGAGTTGAACGTTCAACTATTCTCCTGAGGGTGTTATACGCTCATGGGTGAAGTACGGTATCAAACTCACAACTTCACCTTTCACAACTTCACCATTTCCCTACCTTCGCCCCATGAATGCTACCCGCCCCAAACCTCAGCTGGCGCCATCCTTGCTGGCCAGTGACTTTGCTAATCTGCAAGCCGAAGTAGAGCGCCTGGCCGACAGCGCCGCCGATTGGCTGCACTGCGACGTGATGGACGGCCGCTTCGTGCCCAACATTTCCTTTGGCGTACCTGTGCTGGAAGCCATTGCCCGCTATGCCAAGCAGCCCCTCGATGTGCATCTGATGATTGAGAGCCCGCAGGACTACCTGCAAGCCATCCGCGACGCGGGTGCCGCCAGCATCACGGTGCACTACGAGGCCTGCCCGCACCTGCACCGGGTGGTGCAGCAAATCAAGAAACTGGGCTGCAAAGCCTGCGTGGCTCTCAATCCGGCTACCCCCGTGAGCCTGCTCGAAGACATTGCCGCCGACCTGGATATGGTGTTGGTGATGTCGGTAAACCCCGGCTTTGGTGGGCAAACGTTCATCCCAAATACTCTGCGCAAAGTAGCTACCTTGAAAGAATTGCTGGTCGACTGCGGCTCTTCGGCTCTAATTGAAATCGACGGGGGCGTGAGCAGCGACAACGCCGCCGCCCTGGTGCAGGCCGGCGCCGACGTGCTGGTGGCCGGCAGCTTCGTGTTCAGCGGCGGCAACCCGGTGGGCACGCTCGCGCAGCTGCGCCGCCAAGTAGACGAAGTGGAATACTAGAGGAAAAGCCGGGGCAGCAGTTAGGCGCTTGTCTGACTGGTATATGAGTTGCTAGGGTTGCCGTACGGTAGGGAGGTGCTACCCGGTAGCGTAGTCGCGGGCCAGCCATCGGGCAGGCTCTCGCTACGTTTTTTATTCTGAGTTGATGACGCACGTTGACCGTTCTGGGTTTCTTTTTTGGGGGTTTGTAGCCGCGTTGTTGCTGGGCGGTATGCCCGCAGCCGTGGCGCAACAAGTAGCCACGCAGCTAGTGAGCGGTACCGTGCGCGACACATCCGGGGAGCCGCTGCCTCAGGTGGGGGTAGGTGTGGAAGGTCAGCCCGGCGGCACTAGCACCAACGAGAGAGGGAGTTTCAGCCTGCGGGTAACGTTTTCCGATGGTGGTTCGGCGCCGATACTAGTGGTGCGCAGCCTGGGTTTTCAGGCCCTGCGCGTGCCCCTGGCGCCCGGCAACGCTCAGCCGCTGCAACTCACCTTGCAGGCTGATTCCCGCGCCATTGGCAACGTAACCGTACGCGGCCGCCGCGACCAGACCGATACCCGCGAGCAAGTCAGCCTCACGCCCCTCGACCCGCGGGCGGTGAAAGAGCTGCCCTCTACCTTCGGCGACTTCAACAAAATCCTGACCACCCTACCCGGCGTGGTAGCCAACAACGAACTGACCAGCACGTACTCGGTGCGGGGCGGCAACTACGAGGAAAACCTCGTGTACGTAAATGGCTTCGAGATATACCGTCCGTTTCTGGTGACGGCCGCCCAGCAGGAGGGCCTCAGCTTCATCAACCCCGATCTGGTAGAAAACGTAGAGTTTTCAACCGGGGGCTGGCAGCCCAAGTACGGCGATAAGCTGTCCTCGGTGCTGAGCGCACAGTACAAAACGCCCCAGCGGTTTGCCGCGTCGGGCTCGGCGAGCCTGGTAGGGGGCACGGCCCACGTGGAGGCCACCTCGCCCAGTAAGCGCGTGAGCTACCTGGCCGGCGTGCGCTACAAAAATGCCCGCTACGTATTGCAGTCCCTGCGCCAGCAGCAGGGCGGCTACAACCCTACCTTCTACGACGGTCAGCTGTACGTGAATGCTAACCTGGGCCGTGCCGGCGACGAAACCCGCACGTCGCTGGGTCTGCTGGCTACGGCCGCCCACAACGATTTTCGCTTCACGCCGGAGAGCGGGCAGAGCACCTTCAACACGGAGGGCAACCAGCTCACGCGCCTCACCATTTTCTACGATGGTCGCGAACGAATGCAGTACGACACCTACCAAGGTGGCCTGAACCTGCGTCACCGCTTCACCGACCGCCTTCAGGGCGAGCTGTTGGCTGGCGCGTTCGTGTCGCGGGAGCTGGAGTACCGCGACGTGGAGGCCAGCTACCGCTTCTCGGAGGTGAACCGTGCCCCTGGTCCCGACTTCAACCGCGAGGTGCGCGTGCGCGACGTGGGCTCCCGTTTCGACCACTCTCGCAATACGCTCATGGCGAAGGTATTCACCCTGGAAGCCCGCGGCCAGTGGACGCCCGCCGCTCGCCATACCGTACGCTTCGGGGTGAAGACGGGTAGGGAGCAGATTGACGATCGGCTGGACGAGTACAGCTTTGTAGACTCGGCTGACTATGTGCCCGAGTACCGGCGCACCCGCCTAGTATCGGACCTAAATCTGGACAGCTACCGCACCCAGGGGTACGTGCAGAATACCTTCGATATTGACTCGCTAAAGACGCTGACTGTGGGCGTGCGTGCTCACTACTGGTCCATCAATCAGCAGTTGGTGATTAGTCCGCGGGTGCAGTATGCGCAGGTATCGCGCCGCCATCCCAATGTGTCGTACAAGGCGGGCGTGGGCCTGTATGCCCAGCCTCCGTTCTATCGGGAACTGCGCAGCCAGGTAGGCGTGCAGGCCACGCCGCAGGATGCGCTGCTGATTCAGGCCCAGCTCAATCCCGAGTTGCGGGCGCAGAAGTCGCTCCATGTCATTGCCGGCACCGAAATCCGCTTTCAGCAGTTCGACCGGCCGTTTCGGTTTTCGGGTGAGGTCTATTATAAGTACCTGACTGATGTGGTGCCCTACGATGTAGACAACCTGCGTCTGCGCTACTTTGCGCAAAACAACGCCCGAGCCTATGCCGCCGGGGTAGACGCGCGCATCAGCGGGGAGTTTGTGCGCGGGGCCGAATCGTGGTTCAGCCTGGGCGTGCTCACCACCCGCGAAAACCTGGACGGCGACTCGATGAACGTCTATAACGCTCAGGGGCAGGTGACGGGTAGGGAGGCCAAGGGCTACATCCGCCGCCCCAGCGACCAACGCCTGAACGCGGGCGTCTTCTTCCAGGACCACCTGCCCGATAACCCCTCGGTGCGCGGTTACGTGAACTTGGTCTTCGGGACGGGCCTACCCTTCAGCCCCCCCAACGACCCTGACGCCCGCGGTACCAGCACGCTGGTGCGCTCCTACAAGCGCGTAGACTTGGGCTTCTCCAAAGTCCTGACCGTGCGCGCCGGCGACGAAACCGCCCGTCACCCCGGCCAGCTGCAAAGCCTGTGGATCGGTCTGGAAATCCTCAACGTGCTGCAAGCCAATAACGTGGCTGGCTATAGCTACGTGCAGGACATCAACGGCCGCACCTACGCCGTAGCAAATTACTTATCGCAGCGGGTAGTGAACCTGCGCTTGATTGGGCGGTTTTAAAGCGTATACTAATAACAGCAGCGCCTCCCTACCCTTTAGTGGTTGGGAGGCGCTGCTGTACCATATACTCCATATATGTTACCGACCAGCTTCAGGGGTAGCGGGTGGTTGCTGTCGGCGCTGCTGCTCCTGTTCATAGAAGGCCAATTCCAGCTTGTAGGGCTGCACGTTCCAGGTAGGCTGTATCTTATGTATATTCTGGATTAGGGCGTAGGGAAGCGTTGTGTTCTGGCAAATTGTCTGTTCCTCGGGACGGGTATAGGCTTGATAACATGCCGTCAGCAACGATTCCAGGGTCTGAATATCCTCTTTCGCTTTACCGGTTACTTTGTTGGCCGGCGTACGCTGCTGCGGGATAGACTTTGTACCTGCCTGGAAATGCGCAGGAGACGGGGCTGGCTTGGTCGTTTTGTGCGCCGTGTTCGATCTGGTGCGCGTAGCTAGAACGATGCCGCTGCCAACCAAGCGTCCGATAGCCACAGCCGACTGCGCCTGTATTCCCATCGGGAACAACGCAACAGCAAATAAGAGTAACAGTTTTTTCATATACATGAAATGAATAAAAGAGAAAATAAAACCGTATACAAGTATAATAAGCTGCGTTTTAAAATACTGGTAAACTGAGTTGTTTATTATTATAATTACATTTTATGCTTGTGTTATGCCAATGATCAAGCATAAAAAGACCGTCACGCTTCAGCATCTCGGACGAGAGACGAAGCATGACGGCTAGTCTACAGCGGAGTCGACTCCCTTAGAATGCCTTGGCCTGCCACTCGGTCAGCGCTACGCGCATAGTGGCTTGCTGATTTTTGAAGTCATCATCATCCTTGGAGCCCAGCTTGAGAGCCTTGCGGGTGTAGATGAGCGCCGTGGTGTAGTCTTGCTGGGAGGCCAGCAAACGGGCTTTGATCCAGTTATTGGCGTAGGCATCGTTGAGGCGCAGCGACTCGTTGATGTAGCGCAGAGCCAGTTCCGGTTGCAGGTTGTTCTGCACCAGGTAGTCGGCGGCCTGAGCCAGCAGCTGCCAGTTGCCGGGGTGTTGGGTAAGCGTTTGGGAAATGCCGGCCAGCACCTGCGTCTGCACGTCGGTTTCGATGAGTAGGCTTAGCGTACGCCGTTCCCAGGTTAGGTTGAGGCGGCCGCTGGCGGGCTTCACCTCCGAAAACCAATAGAGTAGGGTTTCCTGAAAGGTAGCTTTGTCGGGGAGCACCGGCACGTGCACCACGTCGTCTTTGGGGTCGTAATTCTCCGTGCCCCAGTGCGTAGTCACGCGGTTCAGGATGAAATCCCATTCCGAATCGGTCCGCGGATATACGTACAGCGAGTACTGGCCCGCCGCCACTTCTTTACCGTTCAACTTCACGGCCCGCGAAAACGTAATCAGCGTGTTTTCGTTGGCACCCGCCCGCCATACCTGGTTGTAGGGTACCAGCGCGCCCCACACGGCCCGGCTCCGAACGGCGGGCGAGTGATAGTCAACTGTTACGTCCGTGAGCCCCAATGTTTGCTGAATCACGGCGTGCGGGCTGGCCTGAGGTAGGGGGAGCTGAGGCTGCCCGGTAGTAGCCGAAGCCAGCGCGGCCGGGGCCTGCGCTGGCGCGACGGCAGATTTCTGCGTGGTGGTGTCGGCAGCGGGCGCCTGTTGGGCGTAGATGGCGGTGCTACCAAAGAGAGCAGAGCCACTCCATACACCAAAACAAGCCAGCAACAGGCAACGAGAACGAAGAGTCATGCAAGAATTAAAAGTAGACAAAGCAGATCGGGAACGAACAATGCTGAAACAATTGTGCCAAAACGAGAGTTTTTTGCACAATTAGGGTGTAAAGATCAGGTGTTGCTCAATTTTTTTCCTAAAAAATTTTCATCCTACCTCCGGGAGTGTACTTTTGTGCCACTAGTTGCTTTCTCTATGTTCGTTGTTGCCACCCCGCTCTTCTGCCTTTGCCCCGCCGCCTCTGTGGCCGCGGACCGGCTGCGCGCGGCGCATCATCATGCACACGAGCATCATTCCTCTTTCTAGAGGAATCCACGAATCATATTGCCCCGTTGGGAGGTCTGGATTACCAGCTCCCCGGCCCTCCACTCAGGACGGCCCTACCCGTTGTGGTCGATTTTCGCCGGGGCGCTTTCCCATTTTCTCCTTCCCACCAACGTAAGAGTGAAGCGTTGCTCACCGGAGCATCTTACTCTTTACCGCTTACTTATTACTTGAAATATGATCCGTCTGGCCATCCAGAAGTCGGGCCGCCTAAGCGAAGATTCCCTGAATCTGATTCGTGAGTGCGGTATCTCCTTCCTCAGTAGTACCTATAAACTCAAAACCGAAGCCACCAACTTCCCCCTCGAAATTCTGTTCCTGCGCGATGACGATATTCCCGGCTACGTGCGCGACGGGGTGGCCGATCTGGGCATTGTAGGCCAAAACGTACTCGTTGAAGCCGGTCTGCCCGCGCTGGAAGTGGAAACGCTGGGCTTCAGCAAGTGCCGCCTGAGCCTGGCCGTGCCCCGCGGCGCCGAGTACGCTGGGGTAGGCGACCTGGCCGGCAAGAACATTGCCACGTCCTACCCCGAAATCCTGGGCCGCTACCTGGCCGGGGAAGGCGTGAAAGCCCAGCTGCACACCATCAGCGGCTCAGTGGAAATTGCCCCCAGCATTGGCTTGGCCGATGCTATTTGCGACATTGTGAGCAGCGGCTCTACTTTGCTAGGCAACGGCCTGCGCGAAGTGGAAACCGTGTTTCGCTCTGAAGCCGTGCTGATTGCCAATCAAAACCTGTCGACCGAAAAGCAGGAGCTGCTCGATCAGTTGCGTTTCCGGATGCAGGCCGTGCGCCGCGCCCGCCGCAACAAGTACATCATTCTGAATGCTCCCGTGGCGGCGTTGGATCAGGTGAAAGCCTTGCTTCCCGGCATCAAATCGCCCACGGTAACCAAACTGGCCGAGGAAGGCTGGGTGTCGGTGCAGTCGGTGGTGAATGAGGACGACTTCTGGCACGTCACTGATCAGCTCAAAGCCGTGGGTGCCGAGGGCTTGCTCGTACTGCCGATAGAGAAAATGATTAGCTAGTTGGGTCTTGGAGGTTGTTGTCATCAGGCCATCATGGTCATGCTGAGCTTGTCGAAGCATCTCTACTGCTAGTAATTTTTATTTGTCGAAGCGATAGAGATGTTTCGACAAGCTCAGCATGACAGCCTGAACCAAGCCCCCAAGCCCCAAGATCTTACTTCAAATGCAAACCTTTCAATATCCTGCTCTCAGTGAATGGCCCGCGTTGCAGCAGCGCGCGGCGGCTGGTGAGGCCGTGCAGGTGGAGGAGCGCGTGGCGCAGATTTTTGCCGATGTACGCCAGCGCGGCGACGAGGCCCTGCGCCACTACGCTGCTACCTTCGACGGCGTGCAACTAACGGACCTGCGCGTGAGCCTAGCCGAGCTGGAAGCCGCCGCTGCACACGTGCCGACCGAGTTACAGCAGGCCATTCGGCAGGCCAGGGCCAACGTAGAAAAATTTCACGCTACCCAGCAGCACCAGGAAGCTCCCGTAGAAACCATGCCGGGCGTGACGTGCTGGCGTAAATCGGTGCCAGTGCAGCGGGTAGGGTTGTACATTCCGGGTGGCACGGCGCCCCTGTTCAGCACCCTGCTGATGCTGGGCGTGCCGGCCCGCCTAGCGGGTTGCCCGGAAGTAGTGCTCTGCACGCCGCCGCAGAAAGATGGCGCCGTGAACCCGGTAATTCTATTTACGGCTCAACTCCTCGGCATCACTACTATTGTTAAGGCCGGCGGGGCGCAGGCCGTGGCCGCCCTCACCGGCGGCACCGAAAGTGTGCCGGCCGTGGACAAGATTTTCGGACCCGGCAACCGCTACGTGACGGCCGCCAAGCAACTGGCTACCCGCCACGGCGTGGCCATTGATATGCCGGCCGGTCCGTCGGAGGTGCTGGTTATTGCCGATGGCACGGCCAACCCCGCTTTCGTGGCGGCCGATTTGCTCAGCCAAGCCGAGCACGGTCCCGACTCGCAGGTGCTGCTGCTCACCGACTCGGCAGCGCTGCTACCTCTGGTAACGGCCGAGGTAGAGCGCCAGCTCGCGGAGCTACCTCGCCGTGAAGTGGCTGCGCAGGCTCTCACCGAGAGCCGCGCCATTTTGTTGCGCACGCCGGAAGAAATGCTCTTTTTCTCCAATCAGTACGCGCCCGAACATTTGATTCTGGCCGTCGAAAATGCGGAGCAGTTTGCCGCGGGCGTTACCAGCGCCGGGTCGGTTTTCCTGGGGCACCTCACGCCCGAAGCCGCCGGCGACTACGCGTCGGGTACGAACCACACCCTACCCACCAACGGCTACGCCCGCAACTACAGCGGCGTGTCGCTGGATTCATTCCTGAAAAAAATCACCTTCCAACGCATCACCGCCGCCGGTTTGCAGCAGCTCGGGCCAGTGGTGGAAATCATGGCCGAAGCCGAAGGCTTGCGTGCCCACGCCCGCGCCGTGACGGTGCGGCTGGAATCTTTAGAAAAATAAAAGGCGGTGGTATAAATAGAGGTGATTGAAGTTTTAGGTCCAGAATCGAAAGCTACTTCAGAAGCTATTAAAGCGGCTCTTATGATCTTTACTAAGAAAGGCTTATCACCTCTATTTATACCACCGCCAAATAAAATAGGGCGTCATGCTGAGCGGCGCGCAGCGAAGTCGAAGCATCTCTACCGCTTCGTTGCATTCAGTAGGAATTACTCATGGTAGAGATGCTTCGACTCCGCTGCGCGCCGCTCAGCATGACAACGACTAAAATGATGTTTGACTTAGAAACCCTTGTTCGCCCCAATATTCGCGCGATGAAGCCTTACTCTTCGGCCCGCGACGAGTTTCAGGGGGAGGCGCAGGTAATGCTCGACGCCAACGAAAACAGCCTGGGCTCGGCCGGCCCCGCCCGCTTCAACCGCTACCCCGACCCCTTGCAGCGCCAGGTGAAGACGGAGTTGGCGAAGCTAAAAGACGTGGAGCCCGCGCAAATCTTCCTCGGCAACGGTTCCGACGAGGCCATTGACCTGTTGGTGCGCCTCACCTGCACGCCCGGCCAGGATAGCATCCTACTATTGCCGCCTACCTACGGAATGTACGAGGTAGCTGCCAACCTCAACGACGTGGCCTTGGAGCGCCTACCCCTCACGGCCGACTTCCAGCTGTCGCCGGAAATCATCGAGGGCATCGTGGCTTCCGATGCGAAAATCGTATTCCTCTGCTCGCCCAACAACCCCACCGGCAACCTGCTGCGCGCCGCCGATATCGAGCAAGTGCTACGCGGCTTCCGTGGCTTGGTAGTAGTCGATGAAGCTTACGCCGACTTCGCCGACGCGCCGAGCTGGACCACCCGCCTACCTGAGTTTTCGAACCTGGTGGTGCTGCAAACTTTCTCCAAGGCCTGGGGTTTGGCGGGCCTTCGCCTGGGTATGGCCTTCGCCTCGCCTGAGTTAATAGGCTACCTCAACAAAATCAAGCCTCCTTATAATATATCGGAAGCCACCCAGCAGCACGCGCTGGCCGCGTTGCAGGATGCACCGCAGTTCGAAGCCATGAAGCAGGAACTGCTACTGGGTCGCGACTGGCTGGCCGCGCAGTTGCCCACCCTGGAAATCGTGGCGGGAGTATTCCCTTCCGATGCCAACTTCCTGCTGGCCCGTTTCCGCCCCGATGCGACGGCCGTATATGAGTATTTGCTCGGCAAAGGCATTGTGGTGCGCAACCGCACCACCCAGCCCGGCTGCGCCGGCACCCTGCGCCTGACGGTGGGCACCCCCCAGGAGAACGAGGCACTGGTGCAGGCACTGCGGGAATATCGGTAGGGGCGACTTACAGCCGCCCGCCGTCAGGGTCATAATTACATCGTTGCCTCTTGTGCAACAACGGGCAGCTGCAAGCTGCCCCTACTATTTAGCTCCTCATGAAAAAAGTTCTCCTTATCGACCGCGACGGCACCATCCTTATCGAGCCGCAGCCGAGTCAGCAGATTGACGGCCTCACGCCGGATAAGTTTCAGTTTGTACCCGGCGCTATTTCTGGTTTGGCTCGCATTGCCCGCGAGCTGGATTATGAGTTGGTGCTGGTGAGCAACCAAGACGGTCTGGGTACCGATAGCTTCCCGGAGGAAACCTTCTGGCCGGCCCACACGCTCATGCTCGATATTCTGCGTGCGGAAGGCGTAGAGTTCGTGCGCGAGCACATCGACCGCAGCTTCCCCCACGAAAATCTCGATACCCGCAAGCCCGGCATCGGAATGCTGGCCCGCTACCTCGACGCGCAGCACGGCTACGACCTGCCGAACTCCTACGTTATTGGCGACCGGCCGACCGACGTGCAGCTGGCCGAGAACCTGGGTTGCCAGGCCATCCTGATAGGGGAGGAGCCCGACGAGCGTGCCGCCCTCACCACCACGAGTTGGGAAGAAATCTATCAGCGGCTGCGCCTACCTGCCCGCACCGCCGTAGTGCAGCGCGATACCAACGAAACTAAGATTCGAGTAGAGTTGAATCTTGATGGCGTCGGCCGGCCGCAGATGCACACTGGTTTGGGCTTCTTCGACCACATGCTCGATCAACTCAGCAAGCACTCCGGTGTCGACATGAGAATCGTAGTACAAGGTGACTTGCACATCGACGAGCATCATACCATTGAGGACGCAGCCATTGCCTTGGGCGAAGCATTTACCCAAGCACTCGGCGATAAGCGCGGCCTGGCCCGCTATGGTTTTTTACTACCTATGGATGACGTGCTGGCCCAAGCAGCCATTGACTTTTCGGGGCGACCCTGGCTGGTGTGGGACGCTGATTTTAAACGCGAAAGAATAGGGGATATGCCGACGGAAATGTTTTACCATTTCTTTAAAAGCTTCTCCGATGCTGCCCGATGCAACCTCAACATCAAAGCTGAAGGACAGAACGAACATCATAAGATCGAAGCCATTTTCAAAGCGGTAGCAAAGGCAATGAAGATGGCATTGGTACGCGATGCAAATAAGATGGAGATACCCAGTACCAAAGGCATTTTGTAGTTTATTCATTTGTATATGCAAATGAATAAACATGTATAAATTTCTATAGAAAAGGCCTTTGTCTTTCTAATGTAAAGTTAATGGCAATTTTCATGGCGGCCCGAGAATGTCTGATGACAAACCGCATGATTAAATCAGACGACAAATGATTGTGTTTATTCAAATGTTTTAACAAATGAATATCTTAGGTTTTGAACTGTACTTACTCAAATGAAAATAGCAGTGATTGACTACAAAGGCGGCAATGTGCAGTCGGTGTTGTTTGCGTTGGATCGGCTGGGCGTACACGCTACACTGACAGCTAACCCAGAGGAAATTCGTAGCGCCGATAAGATCTTGTTTCCAGGTGAAGGGGAGGCGTCCACGGCCATGCAGGAACTGCGCAGCAAAGGTCTAGACCAAGTGCTGCCTACCTGTCAGCAACCCTTTCTGGGTATATGCTTGGGCATGCAGTTGCTGGGTACGCACAGCGAGGAGAACAACGCCGACATGCTGGGTATTCTACCCTTCGAGGTGAAGCGCTTCGCGGCCGACGCCCAGCACAAAGTGCCGCACATGGGCTGGAACAATCTGCACCGTCTCCGCTCTCCGCTCTTTGAAGGTATACGCGAGGAGGACTACGTGTATTTCGTGCACAGCTACTACGCACCGGTAGGCAGTTACACCATTGCCGAGGGCGAGTATCCGACGCCATTCAGCGCCGCTGTGCAGCACGAGAACTTCTACGCCGTGCAGTTTCACACCGAAAAAAGCGGCCCCGTAGGCACGCGTATTCTGGAGAATTTTTTAAAGATGTAACGGTCATTACGAGCCGAGCGAGGACTCTGAGTAAGTCGCAATAGTAGCAGACTCAAATTCCTCGCTCGGCTCGGAATGACATCCTGATTTTCATGGAAATAATTCCCGCCATCGACCTTATCAACGGCCAGTGCGTGCGCCTGACCGAGGGCGACTTCGCCCAACAAACCACCTACGACTCGGACCCGCTGGCCGTGGCCCAGCGCTTCGAGCAAGCCGGCGTGCGCCGCCTGCACCTGGTGGACCTGGATGGGGCCCGTGCCAAGCAGCCCGTCAACTTGCCCGTGCTGGAGCGCATTGCTCGTCACACCAACCTGACCATCGACTTTGGTGGCGGTTTGCAGAGTGAGGCCGCCGTACGCCAGGCCTTCGGTGCGGGGGCGCGGCAGATTACAGCCGGTAGCATTGCTGTGCGTGAGCCGGCGCTGGTAGGAGAGTGGCTGCGCACCTTCGGGGCCGAGCGCATCATCATTGGGGCCGACTTTCGCGACAACCATATTTCCATCAACGCTTGGGCCGAGCAGAGCGAACGGACGCTGGCGGAGTTTATCGAAGGCTACCTGGCGGCTGGCGCCACTACCTTTATCTGCACCGACGTGAGCAAGGATGGCAAGTTGCAAGGCCCGTCTTTGGCAGCTTACCAGCAATTGCGGCAGCAGCTTCCGCAAGCGCATCTCGTGGCCTCGGGCGGCGTCACTACGCTGGCCGATGTGGAGGCGTTGGCCGCCGTAGGAATGCACGGCGCTATTATCGGCAAGGCGATTTACGAAGGCACCATTACGCTGGACGAGTTGCGGCCGCTGCTGTAAATTGTATGTCATTCCGAACGGAGTGAGGAATCTGAGTAAACGGGAATAACGGTTTCACTCAGATTCCTCACTCCGTTCGGAATGACAAGAACAACCTTAAAACCAACCCCATCCATGCTAACCAAACGCATCATTCCCTGCCTCGACGTGAAGGACGGCCGCACCGTGAAGGGCGTGCGTTTCGAGGGCCTGCGCGACGCTGGCGACCCAGTGGCCTTGGCCGCGCAGTATGCCCGGCAGGGCGCCGACGAACTGGTGTTTCTCGATATCACAGCCACCAACCAGAAGCGCCAGACGCTGGTGCAGCTGGTGCGCGACGTGGCCGCTACCCTGGATATTCCCTTTACGGTAGGCGGCGGTATTGGCTCGGTGCAGGACGTGGAAATGCTTCTTCTCAACGGCACCGATAAAGCCAGCATCAATTCGGCCGCCTTACACCGCCCGGAGTTGATAGATGAGCTGGCCCGGCGCTTCGGTTCGCAGTGCATTGTAGTGGCTGTGGATGCGCGCTATACGCCGGAGAACGGCTGGCAGGTATACACGCGCGCCGGCACCCACAACACCGGCCGCGACGCCGTGCAGTGGTGCCGCGAAGTAGCTGACCGTGGCTGCGGGGAAATCCTGCTGACTTCTATGAGCAACGACGGCACCAAAGACGGCTTCGCGCTGGACTTGACCGGCGATGTGAGCCGTGCCGTATCGGTGCCGGTGGTGGCCTCGGGTGGGGCTGGCAGCATTCAGCACTTCACCGACGTTTTTCAGCAGGCAAATGCCGATGCGGGCTTGGCTGCCAGTATTTTTCACTTCGGTGAAATCGGTATTCAGGAATTGAAACAGACCTTACAGCAGCAAGGTATTCCGGTGCGGCTGCCGTAGCGTAGATAATAGGAGCAGTCAAAGATGTATGCAACAGCTACAGCGAACCGGTAGGGTAGGAGCAGTATTGCTGAACGGGTTGCTGGGCCTGAGTGGTTGTGCGCCAGGACCGATACCAGTTACGGCAACCTCTGGCATCGCCAAGCAATCACCGCTAGTAGTTGCCACGGATAGCCTACGTCTGTTGGATTCGGTTCGTAACCGCATAGTGCCCGTGGCGCTCTATTATACCGCTGGCGGGGTTCCTGGCAAGCCGCAGAAGGTAGCACTGCTAAACCACGGCTACGGCGGCAAAAACACGGACTATTCTTTCGTGGCCCGCACCCTGGTTGCAGCGGGCTATTATGTGGCCAGCGTCCAGCATGAATTGCCCACCGACGTGCCAATGCCCACCACGGGTAACCTCTACGAAGTGCGCAAACCATATTGGGAGCGGGGCGTGCAGAACATGCACTTCGTCCTGCGGGAACTGCAACACCGCCAGCCCGCCGACGCCGGCGTGCTGCCTACCCTCGCCGAAAAAAAGCGTTGGGGCACAACTCTTATTCAACTTCCTGTTACCAAGCATAATGATATGTGGGATGGGGCGACGCTCGCTCAACAGGAGGAAATGCAGGCGTACATTGCGGCTTTCTTACGGGAGACGCCGCATACAGATAGATAACCATGACCTTAGACTTTGAAAAAATGGGCGGCTTGCTGCCCGCCGTGGTGCAGGATGCTGATACGGGCCAGGTGCTGATGCTGGGCTACGTGAACGAAGAAGCCTGGGCGAAAACCCGGCAGGAGGGACGCGTGACGTTCTTTTCCCGCTCCAAAAACCGCCTCTGGACCAAGGGAGAAACCAGCGGCAACTACCTCACAGTAGTCAGCTTGCACGAAGACTGCGACGGCGACGCCCTACTCATCCGTGCCCGCCCCGACGGCCCTACCTGCCACCGTGGTACTGTTAGCTGCTTCGAGCAGCCCGAGCAGTCGGCCCTACCCACCGCGCCGGTTGGCTTCCTGGCGGAGCTGGAGCGTCTGGTGCAGCGCCGCCGCGACTTCCCCGAGGAAGACCCGAAGTCCTACACCGCCTCGCTGTTTCGCAAGGGTATGCCCAAAATTGCCCAGAAGGTAGGGGAGGAGGCCGTCGAAACGGTGATTGACGCGGTAGGCGGGAACACGGAAGGGCTGAAAGGCGAAGCCGCCGATTTGCTCTACCATCTGCTGGTGCTGCTGGCCGGCTCGGGCCTCGCGCTGGAAGACATTGTGGCGGTGCTGCGGGAGCGTCATAGCACCATTTCGGGCGGTGTGCGGCGGGAGTAGGCGCACGAGTATAAGGAAGGCTGGAGGCTTTCTTACTGAAGTTTTAGGTCCAGAATCGAAAGCTACTTCAGAAGCTATTAAAGCGGCTCTTGTGATCTTTACTAAGAAAGGCTTATCACCTCTGTTTATACCACCGCCAAAAATTAACCTTTACGGTCTGGCATTGGCCGGCTGGGCGCCGCGCTGCATCCGTTTTTATACTTTGCACTAGTTTTAATCCCCAATGTGTATTGTATAGCCAATGTTATTAACGAATGATAATGGGTTGGCTACCAAGCCACACTACCCGATTCTAGACGGTCTTCGCGGGGTTGCCGCCATCATCGTGGTCACCTTCCACCTATCCGAGCCATTAGGAACGGGGCACCTGGATATCCTGGTCAATCACGGCTACCTGGCGGTCGATTTTTTCTTTTTGTTATCCGGTTTCGTGATTGGCTATGCATATGACGACCGTTGGCATAAAATGACCGTTGGCGGTTTTTTCAAGCGCCGGATCGAGCGTCTTCAACCCATGGTGGTGTTGGGTATGACACTCGGCGCTATCGGATTCTACTTTACGGATTCTACGATCTGGCCGCTCATCCATACGGTTCCGGTCTGGAAGATGCTGCTGGTGATGCTGATCGGGTATACGATCCTGCCGGTACCCTTATCGCTGGATATACGGGGCTGGGAAGAAATGCACCCCCTAAATAGTGTGGGATGGTCTTTGTTCTTTGAATATATTGCCAACGTGCTATATGCTATCTGGATCAGAAAATTTTCCAACACGGCATTAAGCATCTTGGTAGGCATCGCGGCCATCGCCCTGGCCCACTTGGCCATCACCCACGGCGACGTCAGTGGTGGCTGGACGCTGAACGTAGAACAGGTACGCACTGGGTTAACCCGTACCCTGTACCCGTTCTTTGCCGGTCTGTTGCTTTCCCGGGTAGCAAAGCCGACTCGAATTAATAATGCCTTTTTATGGTGTAGCCTGTCAGTCGCTGTTGTATTGTATATGCCGCGCATTGGCGGCGCGGAGCATCTGTGGCTGAATGGGCTCTATGAATCGGTTTGCATTATTATCGTTTTCCCACTCATCGTATACCTTGGTGCCAGCGGCGTGCTGCGAACGCAACGCGAGAACAGGATCTGCCAATTCTTAGGCGATATATCCTATCCGCTTTATATGGTCCATTACCCGCTGGTCTATTTTTACGTTGCCTGGATCAGCAACCACAAAGGCGTAACGATTGCGCAGGCGTGGCCTTATGCGTTGCTTATTTTAATAGGTGCGGTTGTGTTGGCTTATGCTGCCTTGAAATGGTATGATGAGCCGGTTCGCAACTGGTTGCGGAAAAAGCTTGCGTAGGATCAAAATAGAGTCAGCAGGATTGCCAAAGAGCAGTGGGTAGTAAATTTATCTCCTGCTGCTATAAGAAGGCCTATAAGCGTCACACAGCATTTTGCGAATAAAATACTGTGTGACGCTTATTTTTATAATCAATTAGAGTGAATTGGCAATAAATATGCAAAGTGTGTAACTGAATGTAGCTATAGCTGACATTGAAGCGAACTGTTGACAGGAATCAGTATTTGTGATTATATTGCTTTACCTGAACAGTGAGTACTAGGGAATTTCTCTTCACTTTGCTTTTTTATAGTCTTTATGATTTCTTCTCCGATTGTTCATGCGCTGCGCTTTTGGCAGGATATGTTGGGCCAGCAGCACGAAACGCCCCGTTCTTTTCTGTGGCAGAATGTAGAAGACATGGAGCCGGACGAAGCCGGCCCTATTGCCTGGAAAAACGAGCAGGCTAAAACGCGTATCTACCTGAAAGGCGATAAAGTAATCTGTGTGTTAGGAGAATATTCTGCCTGGCGTCGGCAGTGGCAGGCCTTTGCCGCCTGGCAGCCGGTGCTGCTAAACCAAGCGGGGCTGAACTAGGTCTGCGCCACGGCGGCGCTACAAAAACACCGTCTGGCCAGTGCGCACGGCCTCGTCGGCGGCCAGTACGATGCGCAGGCTGGTGACGGCCGATTGCAGGTGGTCGGTCAGGTCGTGGTCGTGGGTGATGGCGCGCAGCAGGAATTGCTGCTCCAGCAAGCACAGCGCATCGTGGTCGGGCTCGGTGGGGGTAGGGAATATTTCGTCGGGGCGGGCAAAATGGCCGTCGGCAGTCAGGGCGGCGTGGTGTAGGCGCAGGCCCCCGGTGTGGGTGTGGCCCTCAATGTCCTGCGACCCGTTTTTGACCTCGTCGATAATGGACACGGCGCCATTGGGACCAATAACGTCTTTGATAAATACGGCCGTTTCGCTCATCATGGGTCCCCAGCCGGCCTCGTACCAGCCCACCGAACCATCCTGAAAGCGCACCTGTAACTGGCCATAGGTGTACATGGATGGGTCCACTTCCGCCGACAGATTGACTCCAATGGCGCTGATGCTCACGGGGGCGGCGCCCGTCATGGCGCACATAATGTCCACGTAGTGCACCCCGCAGTCGACAAGCGGGGAGGCCGAGCGCAGCAGTTGCCGGTGCGTGTACCAGTGGCGGCCGGCGCTCTGCTGGTTCAGGTTCATGCGCATCACCAGGGGCTTGCCCAGCGTGTGGGCCAGGGCCACAAACCGGTTCCAGGTAGGGTGCACGCGCAGGATATAGCCTACCACCATCTTCCGGTGTTGCTGGTGGGCCAGTGCTACCAGGTTCTCGGCTTCGGCCACGGTAGTAGCCAGCGGCTTCTCCACGAACACGTGGGCGCCGGCCAGCAGGCACAACTGCACCAGCATGGCGTGGGTATCGGGGTAGGTATTGATAGACACTACGTCGGGGGTAGTGGCGCGCAGCGCCTGCTCGGCAGAGGCGTAGGTGGGCACGCCACCCAGCTCCCGGGCCAGTTTTTCCCGGCTCTCCGGGCCGCGGCTGACCAGCCCTATTAGCTCGAAGGCGGGCAGCTGGTGGTAGGCGCGGGCGTGGGAAGCGCCCATATTGCCGCACCCAATCACCAGGACTTTATAGATTTTCATGCGTTTTGGCGGCTACGGATAAACAGAAACGGGCCTGCCGGTTTCCGGGCGGGCCACAACGATGCGTTCGATATACAAAAAAAGATGGTATTTAGGGGGGATTCTAACCTGCTACCCACCTAAGGCATGACCACTTCCCGCCGTGATTTTCTGAAAAGTACCCCCGTCCTGCTAGCCGCCACACTGGCCGCGCCGCACCTGCTGCGGGCAGCCAGTGTGGCGGCCCCGGCTTTTGGCGAGATTTCCCTGGCGCAGTGGTCTTTGCACAAAGCCTTGTTCAAGCAAGAGCTGACTACCCTGGATTTTCCCGGCGTGGCCCGGCAGAAGTTTGGCATCTCGACTGTGGAGTACGTGAATCAATTTTTCAAGGATAAAGCCAAGGACCAGGCCTATCTGCGCGAGTTACAGCAGCGCTGCCACGACCAGGGTGTGACCAACCACCTGATTATGGTGGATGGGGAAGGTGACCTGGGCTCGCCCGACGAGCGCCAGCGCCAGCAGGCTGTGGAGAACCACCGCCCGTGGCTGGAGGCGGCCGCCTACCTGGGGTGCCGCAGCGTGCGCGTGAATGCCTTTGGTAAGGGCACGGCCGCGCAGGTGCAGCAGGCTGCCACGGCGGCGCTGGGGCAGTTGAGTGCGTACGCCCGGCCGCTGAGCCTGAACGTGCTAGTGGAAAACCACGGCAGCTATACTTCCAACGGCCAATGGCTGCTGCACACCATGCGTGAGGTAGGCCAAGCCAACGTAGGCATTCTGCCGGACTTCGGTAACTTCTGCGTACGGCGGGACTCGGGCGAGCTGTACGCCGGCCGGTGCGTGGAGGAGTACGATAAGTACAAGGCCCTGGCTGAATGGCTGCCGGTCATCAAAACCGGGGTGAGTGCCAAAAC
>Ga0210040_10004141_pt1 | contig 19103 bp, 7 predicted proteins | sample CryGeyCG12114_NA_FD_185462 | JGI IMG/M metagenome (GOLD analysis project Ga0210040, IMG submission 185462) | Groundwater microbial communities from aquifer - Crystal Geyser CG19_WC_8/21/14_NA (SPAdes) (version 2) | ecosystem: Environmental > Aquatic > Deep subsurface > Groundwater | place: USA...
ATATTAAACGCAACAGAAAACTGAAATAACCGACGGAATACTTGTATTACTGACATCATTTTGATGACCTGACCTTAAGTCTATAATTGTTTGTTCACATGATACACCGTAACCAAGGCGTGCATTTTTAAATTGTCACCCTGTATACGTGCTTTAGCCAAGCACCAATGGCTCGTTGGTTAAGTTCTCAATACTTCTCTGCCTCTGCAGTGCTTTTAGTTTGACTGAGTCTAGCTAAATGAAAAAAGTCTGGTAAAAACTAGCTAAAGTTAAATGCTATATGCATTAATGTCTTGGACCGCTCTCTTACATTTGTTTACGCTCGGAATCTGATCAATACAGTTCCATTGAGTCAAAGAAATTATTGGTAGCCAAGGGAGATATGGTTCATATGCTAATTAGCTATGATAAAGTATTTCTGGCGACGGGTCGTATTCTGAGTGTGAGACAGTAGTGGAATTGGATTTGCCTAATAGAGTACCACTAGCATTTCTGCAATATGCCCATTATTATTAGAGCCTCCGCGGAGTGTCTGCAGGTGCGTGTAAAAACACATCTGTTTACTGGCCATCAATACATACATACATACATAGCGGGCTTTAAGTTCAAAAAACATTAAATTTAACACAAAAATTTTTCAAACTTGCCAAATTTGACGAATTTTTTGGCAGCTGGCGGTTTTAAACATGTCAATTATTTCCGTCATTGTTTCTTTCATGTGAGCAATGTTGAAAAAGAAGTGAGTTAAGTCTTTCTCACTTTTTTGGTAACTGAACGCAAATATTGCAAGGTTTTTGAGAGTTTGAAAAACTTTTGGGTTCATCCGAACGTTGTTAAAACACACTAACATTTCAAAAAATTGTTTTGGTTTGTGCAATATTCAGCCATGTGACAAACGACGGATATTTTTTGACCGTTCCGATAGATTAGGAATTTACACCAATTTACTCAATGTGACATTCTTTCCAGAAACCTCGTCAGGTTTAAACATAAATACGGCTAAAAATGACCAAATAACCATTAAAGGTTAACTTTCTGCGAAAATCAATTCTCCGAATAATTACTTTTGCGATTATTTTAAAAATTGGTTTGTGGTCGCCGAGTTGGATTGCACGGAAGTAATTTTAGGCAACGATTACTTAACACTATGGGAAGCTTTTCTGTCCATTGCAAACCGATAAATGGAATAAGAGAGCCGTAAAGGCAGAATAATGTTACTATTCATTAGTATTCATGAAAATCGAGAATCGGTGTCCAGCAGTTGTCATGCTTTCACCGCTTAACAATTGAAGCACATGAAAATAAATCGTGACTTGCGTGAGAAATAGAGAGCGGCCTTTCTTAAAATTCAATTAATAATATAAAATTTATTCAAATTAATGACACAGATTTTATCCTTTAAGTTGTCTAAGGTTGTAAACTTTGTTTCTTTGGGGTATGAAAGGTGGTGTTCTAAAGAGTCCTAAGAAAATCCTAATTTCCATGGCCAAAGCACTACTTAAGTAATGAACAAGCGCATCCGAAATCCTATTTGTATAATTTAGTGAGGGAACAGTAAACTTTCACTGAGTTTTTGAGCCATTCGTTAAATTTTTAATTAAATCCAACACTCTATGACCACGATCCGACTTTGAAGTGCAGTCCTACATAACTTTATTTCACTGTAGCTTGTTACATTGTGAAAACTAGTTTCTGTGCTCAATTTCAAGACGATCGCATATTGCCTTCAAATATCTTAATTTCCATGGTCACGGTACACCCCTTAGGTATTGTCCGATATCGCTGCAATTCAATAGGGTTTGTGACATTCATCCAAGACACAAGTGTGCAAAATTTGACGACAATCGAATCATACGTTTGACCGCAATCGTGCGCACAGAAAAGCGGGACAGACAGACACGACGATCCCATAAGCCTTTTACCTCGGGCTAAAAAACAATGAAGTCAAATTTTATTTTTTGTAACAAAAGTTTCGAAGGGAAAATTTTTTCAGAAAACGTCATGTTTATACTATTACAATTCTGATGATGTAATTTGATTTTCAAAATATACTATAGTTTTGTTGGAAAGCTTGGCAATCATTGAGCTAAAAGTGAGTGTTGGTATATAGAAAGTTTGAAAGTTATTTAGCTTGTTAGCTACTTAATTTCCCTATGTTATTGATTTTTCTCGGAACAGCCAAAATCCAGCGAAAATACTACCACTTGCATTCACTACACGCAAACTTAGACATTGCACTGAATCATATTTCAGAAAAATATTTTTACAATTGTCCGACAATATTATTATTTGAAAAAACAATGTTTGCAACATTCAAATGGCTGGAAATCGATTCAACTCATAACATACGAAGATAATACATTAAAAAAACTCTTCTTTTGCTAGTGACAGGAGCTTTTTATTTCTTTGACATATCATTACCTTATCCGTCTAAGCCCGGGATTTTCCTGTCCCCGGACAGTTACCATAGAAAAAAATCAATAAAAGTCAGCTATGCATGAATTTAAAAAAAAAACAAAGTAAAACTTTTGCTTTTCATTTTTTTCCGATCCTACATTATCTACAGACAACAAAAAATTTGGAATGGATTGCATAAGTTGGAGAGTTGTTCAAATCGCCATCATCATTGCCACCACTGCGGCTTCAAACCCCTAAAGAAAATTAAAGGAATTCCGTCCACAAAAGAGTAGCAAAAGAGACCTGTGATTTCATTTGTTCCGAGAACTGCGACGCGAAAAGGTTCCGTCCGATGTGGGGAGGATCATTTCTAATTTGGACGAGGGGAGTGTAGTGGGAGTGGGGAAGGCTTTTCGAACACAGGCCTGAGTGGGAGTGGGGAAGGCTTTTCGAACACAGGCTTGAGTGGGAGTGGGGAAGTATTTTCGAACACAGGCCTGAATGGGAGTGGGGAAGAATTTTCGAACACAGGCCTGAATGGGAGTGGGGAAGAATTTTCGAACACAGGCCTGAGTGGGAGTGGGGAAGGCATTTCGAACACAGGCCTGAGTGGGAGTGGGAAGGGCTTTTCGAACACAGGCCTGAGTGGTATGGTCAGCGTCCCGCACTATCCGTTTTCGTCTCTATTGTGCGCGGAATTCCTTCTAATTTTTTAACGGTTTTGAGGCGGCAGTGGTGGAGGTGGAGGCGGTGGCAGTGGCAATTTCAATATCTCCCCAACAAATGCAATCTAAAAGTTTCAGTGACTTTTTCTTTATTGAGGACGAAATTCATTTTAATTTTTTACGATTTTGAGGCGTTATTGACAACTTGAATTATTCCTCAAATACTGCTATCTGGCGAAACAAGTCTGTTTCAGAGATGATATCCTACTACCTTGACTAGCCGGACCCACTGGCTTTTAGCCAGACTCACTCTTACGAGTCAATTTCAAAACCTGTCAAATTTTCAATCATTCACAAACTGACCGAGGTGCAGGAAATTTCTAGAATGTTATAAAGGACTCTCTTCGCTTAATTTATTATTCAACCGTTTTGCTTTATCACATTATAGAAACTTGCTGCACCTCGGTCAGTTTGTGAATGATTGAAAATTTGACAGGTTTTGAAATTGACTCGTAAGAGTGAGTCTGGCTAAAAGCCAGTGGGTCCGGCTAGTATAATTTAATGCCACTTCTCAATAATTTACGTTTCCGGTCAAACATATAATTTCTAATTTCTTTCTAATACGTAATTCTCTTGTTACAATTTTTAAAGGAATAACTTAAGACAATCATTATCATGAAAAGGGTAATTTTTTTCTTCAAATCTCAATTGAGCGTAATTATGCAAAATATTATTCACTTCATGTTATACATTCATTGCATTTGACATTTGTTTATTCTAAGCTTCATTCAATTGGACTTTTAATTTGACTTCAACGAAATTCGTCATTGTTCTTTTTCTTTGACCCCAATATATATTTCGATTTACCTTCCTCTTTAGTTGACAACATTTACAGTCGTGCAGTTTTCGTGACAGTAAATCTCGTTGCCGAAAATGTTGAATCATTTATTACAACTGAACATCATGTTGAAATTTTTGCTTGTGCTATCCGGATTATTCTTTGGAAGCCACAGTAAGTCATTTCAAAATTTTTCTGTTCAAAATGTAATAATTACGTTCGACAGCTTTATCACACGACATGATTGAAAGTGCAACAAAAATTTCACAGCAGCAGAAAAGAAAATTCTATTGCATGAAAAAAGTTTTCATATTGTCATAAAAAAATCTGTGCGATAATAAATTATTTGCTTTATTATTCATGTTGAAATACAAAAAAAATTATTTAATCGAATCCAAAATTCAATATTTTCAAATTAATTTTAATATGAAATACTTAAAAATCTGCAAAAAGTAGGAAATTTATTAGATTATTGAACACTTTGCAGACTTTCGGATTTTGACTGTAAAGCTTGTTCAAAACGTGCTTTCTTCTCCTAATTTTTGATCAAAAATGGCACATCCCGCTTATCATTATTCCATTCATAGAAATAGATATATTATATTCTATTAAACCGTAAATGAACAATATCAACGTTTGGAGTGTCATTTACAATTAATGAGATTTAGCTTTTTCTGCCGCCGTACGAACCAAGTGAGACAAGTTTGAGCTCACAATCTCAGCCCTGACACTTTTAAAAGTTTGGCCAGTTTGCAGTGAGTTCTTGATTTGGCTGAAATTAAAAATCTTACCGTAACCTAAGGTTGCGAACACCTTCCCAAAGTTTGGAGGTCAAGGCTCAAAACCTTGACCTACTTTTTACCAAAGTGACGTTTTATTTTTCACAAAAATTCCTATTTCTATTAGCCAATAAAATGTGTTCAAGATAGTGCGCCCGACCACCTATCACACTATATGGGAAACACTGACTGGAAACAGATGTAGATAGCTCAGTGCTATGTGTTTAGCACTGAAGATTTTCCTATGTGCAAATCCCAGCACGGCCGCAATGAGCCGATAAATATTCAACGATCTCCCGCATTCATTCAAATATTGGAACTCGTATGTTTGATGCACAGGTTGCTCAGTCAGGGTTAACATCTTAACACTGGACTTTTTACTTATAATAGTCAGTATTACGTTTTTGAGGACGTGTTTCCTGTCAAAAATGAAAGATAATGCAATTGCAAAAATGTTTGAACGGGCAACGTGATAACTAATCGAGACAGCTTGTCTCTTTTTGACCCGACTGCTAAGCTTTGAGTCAGTACCTACGTCCAAATTTTAAATTTTGTGTCCCGCATTTACACAAAACTCAATATAATGACGGAAGAAGAGAAGACGGAGTCCGTCTTGTCTCCGTCCAATTCTAAATCCTCCAAGTAGACTTCGCAGTGATGCAAAAATGTCCCGATGAGCACTTTAAGCTCAACAATTTTCGACGATACAATTCCTGCGTTTTCGGCAGTCTTTACTGCCATCAATTTGTCGATCTCATTCCATTTACGTGTAAGGGCAGTCAGGGGACCACTTGGTTTCCTCCTGGCCCCTCTCACTGGAGACTGACGTTTCTCCGAATTCGAAATACTTTTGGTTGTGTTTGGCATCCTAAATTGTTTCCACGAACGAAAGCCAAACAATTTGAAAACTTAAATATAAGCCCTTGCTTATACTTGAGAACATTTGATTACACTGTATGCCGAGAAATGATTCCGCCTTAATATCGAACAAAGAAGAAACTAGACGTATCCTTTATTCTATATCCAATAGCTTCGAATTGTCACACGAATCAACTTCCAGCTACAAACATACAGATTTTCTACAACACAAATGCAATATAAACAACAATCAATAAACAAATAAAACATACACACAAATACATAACAATATAAACATAATCGCTAATTAACTAGTTTCTAAAATTATCTATCTTACCAAATTGTTGTTTGTCTCCTGTTTTACAATAAGTAAAATAATTACACAAAATGTTTAGCTATATAACAATCAGGCGAGCGAACAACCTACTCCGAACAAGCTGCCAACAATGATTATTTTCCGTTTTCTTTTAACGGCCAACACGACAAACGAACAAAGACAGCAAGACGCATAAACTCTATGCGTCATATGAAGCCTGCATAAAATATTTCACATACAATAAATAATAATATATAATAAATGGTGCACGGCATTCAAATAATGCAACCATATGACACACAAACAAATATAACAAATAGAAATGATTGGCGGCTACATTCCGACCCCCAAATGGAAGTCCTAATTCCATTTCAATTACTCAAAGGACGACAATCATCATTCAAACAATTAACTAACATACAAGTCCCCATTAATACATACAACACACTAATAGATAAATTTCAACAAATAAATAAGAAATAAACATAGAAAAATATTTCATAAGAAATGAATAAACTATTCTATAAGAAACCCAAAAAATTTACAATGCATGTATATAGTAAACACTCAAAACATAAAGATTTTCATTAAAAACAAAATCAATGAACAATACAATAAATTTATGAAGCTTCTAAAGCTTCCACATTCTTCAATAAACATAACTTGCTTATTAGGCGTTCACAAGTCCCACTGGATGTTTTGATTCTTGCACTTCGCACAAATCCTTTCTGGTCAGCTTTTGCCTTCTCAACTAAACCGATCCTCCACAAACACCTCGGCAAGGCTTCATCTTTGATAAGCACAAGGTCTCCATTCTTAAGGTTTTCCCCCGGGCTTGTCCACTTTTGCCGCTCCTGCAGCATCACGATAGACTCTGATGTCCATCTCTTTCAAAAGATTTCTGCCATGTACTGGATTTGCTTCCATCTTCTGGTCACAAAGGTCTTGTTTGGGTCGAATATTCCAGGTGGGAAGATTGGAACATTCTTCATAGTCAATAAGTCATTTGGAGTCAGGGGTGCAAAGTCATTCGCATTTGACGAGCTGACAGTCAATGGACGACTGTTGATGATGGCTTCGGTCTCACACATCAGAGTCCTTAGCTGCTCGTCACTCATCACTTGCTCCTTAAGTAGAAAACCAAAAACAATTCGGATGGTTCGTATCATCCGCCCCCACGATCTTCCATGATACGATACCCCTGGTTTTTTGAATACCCACTTCACTCTTTTTCCACAAAAGTGGTTATGGACCTCAGCATGGTTCATCTTGTCCATCTCCGCTTTCAACTCCCTTTGGGCACCACGAAAATAAGTCCCATTGTCCGATCTTATCATGCGGACTTGACCCCTCCGAGCGACAAATCTCCTCAGGGCATTGATGAACGAGTCCGTGCTCAAACTATAGGCCAGCTCAATATATACCGCACGTACTGTTAGGCAGGTAAAAATGCATCCCCACCGCTTCTCTCGTCCTCGTCCTCTCTTTACAAAAAATGGTCTAAAATAGTCGACCCCAATATTTGTGAATGGTGGGTCATCACCACTTACACGATCAGCCGGCAAGTCCGACATCTTTTGCTTCATTGGTCTTGACCACCGTTTTCTACATCCAAGACACTCCTTTAGCTTCTCTCGAATTAATGTGCTGCCTTCAACGATCCAAAAATTTTCCCTCAATTTTGCGAGCACGCACTCTCTTCCCATATGACCGACTTCCCGATGACAATGTCGGATCAGCAATTTTGCCACAGTTGACCTCTTTGGCACAACAATGGGATGTTTGGAACAATAGGGTAGTCCGCTCCGCCGGAGTCTTCCACCAACATGAATCAGGCCGTTTTGAGTAAATGGATCCAATCGATACAACTTGCTCTTTTTCTTCACACATTGGCTTTTGGTGAGCAAGTCCAATTCTTCTCCCATATAGTGATGCTGAACCTCCTTTAGAATAAAATTTTCAGCTTTCCCACAATCCTCCACTGTCACTAAAGGATTGTCCAAATCGCTCCTTTTGAATTTGACTGCAGCCTTTTGGATCCAGGACACAACTCTCATCAATTTTCTCCATGATGAGCACCTCTCAGACAACAGAATAACAAAGGATTTCTTCTTCTCATCTTTGACTGTGTGACACGACTTTACTTCCACATCTCCTTCTTTCAACTCACAATCTTCTGTTGGTTCCGACCACGAACTCCTCTCTGAATAAAGACACTTTGGTCCTTGGATCCATTCTCGGGTTTTCAAAAATGCTGCTGTTGTCATTTCTCTCGACACCTAATCTGCGGGGTTTTCTTTAGTATTTACATACCCTCATTGGGTTGGTTTCGATGAATTATGTATTGCTTGCACACGATTCGCCACAAAAATCTGGAACCGCCTCGATTCATTGTTTATATATTTTAGTACGGTTGTAGTATCGGTCCAGAAATGAGATTCGTCTACTGGAATCATAAGCTCCGTCTTGACCATCATATCCACAGCTAAAGACAATGGTGCAGCAGTGAGCTCCAATCAAGGAATAGTTATGGTCTTCAGAGGGGCACATCTAGCCTTTGCAAACAATAATAAGCAATGAATTCCACTCTCTCCCATCCAACGCAAATAGCTCACAACTCCATAACCACGTCCACTAGTATCCGAAAGATAATGCAATTCTGTTCTATAGGTTGGGTAATTCGGTTTCACGCATCTAGGAATTTCGAACGATTTGAGTTCTTCCAACTCTGCAATCCATGATGTGAACCTCGACTCCACCTCTTCTGGGATTTCATCATTTCCTCCGTCCGCCCTGGCCGCATAGTTCTTTCCGCTCCACTACCCACGCTATCTGGAGCATGGTGACACTCCATTGGTCACTGCTGGTCACTCCTCCATCTCCAGCAACAAGTTGTCCACCTAAGCCCGTATCTCAGCTATGCATTTCGTGGAACGTAGTTGTTGCAGTAGTAGTAGTATGCATGCTGTGTAGTTAGTTAGTAGTAGTACCTAGGTACTCTTCGCAGCACTGCATTAGTTATCGGTCAATGCATTGACACATTCACCACTAGCTATTAATAGATAGGTAGGAATTAACATTGATTGGATAGGCTAAGCTAGGTAAGTAAACTAGTTTTAGGTAGGAATGAAAAGAATTATGCTAGCTAGGTAAATTAAATTTAAGAAAAATTGACCCCTATAACAAAATGACTAAAATATACCTATATAGAAGAATCAGCTGAAAAACATTCTTCACACTCCCCCTTTCTAAAAAAGAAAATTCTTTCAACTAAAATTTCCTAATTTTTGTTTAAAAATTTTATCAAAAAAAAACAAAGTTCAAACTCGACTTAGAAAAAATTTGAAGCTAACAAATTTCAAATCACGAAAAAAATCCAAATAAAGCTCATTACTGTTGAATTTACTGTTAAAACTTACTTCAAGAAAACATAAATCAAATCAAAATTCCACTAAAAAAACTTGACATTATAACATTACACAATAACAAAATAATTTCATACACGTATAATACAATACAAGACATTAATCATCATCATCATTCAATATCATCAAATCATCATAAACATCAATCATGGACAAATAAATACAAATCATTCATGGACACATTACATACATATCACAAAAATTTCAAAGACACAATTCAACATAGAAAAATTTCATCATCACATAAATTCAAACACATAAATGGACATATCAAATTCGCATCATTTAACATACACATACATTTCATAAAATCAAAATCATCATACTTATGCCATCAATACAAAATACATTTCATCAATACATGGCACAATATCATTCAATTAATACATCATAATCAAAATCATAATATTCATTTTACATCACATAGCATCATGAACATTATCATCACATAAACATTGGCATAAACATCATACACATACATTGGAAATACAAATCATAAACATACATGGAACATACATATCACATTGCATACATCATTTCATTACATATATCATTTTATCGCATTATTCATTATTGACACAATTTGCAAACACATAAATCAATCATGGACAACATCCTAACCCTATAAACAGAATTAAAGCCTCCAGAACTCTATTAGTCACTGGGAGGAGGAATTAGCATAAGCCGCCCTCTGTCTGTTTCTAAATTTCAATTCCAACTTTCGAAATTTTTCGTAGCACTTTTACCGGTCCCACCAACCTTCCCTGTCACACCTGAGTGACCCGCTGTAACTTGTGAAGACTTCACAGGCATCTACTCTGTAAAGCTCATTCGAAGACAGGTTTTTTCTATATGCGAATAACTTCCCTATAATATTTCGCAGTATTTCACATTTTTCACTCTCACTGCTGAAATCTCTTAAATTTGGAAACTTTACGAAGTTCAATGAATTTTCAATCACATATACTGACTCGATGTTCTGGCCTTGTAGAACTCTTAATTCGAAGTTTCGATAGTACTTAGCATATTTCTCATCTCGCAGGTCTTGTCAACTTCGCAGAACTCTTCGTAACATTTCTTATGTTCTTATCGTAGCTTTATTCTACTTGCTTATTTTATTGCGCGATAATGTCGTAGAACTTTAACTTCTCACTGAGGACTTCAATTTTTTATGAGTTATATCTCTTAACTTCATAACATGACTTTCACTACCGCACAGATCCAACAAAGCACAGTCCCACAAGATAGATCTGATTTTGTTGTTAGAGGTCCAAGGTGCAGAAATCATCCATTTTTACAGGCAATGATTACTGAACACCTGACCAATCAACACTTCAAGATCCACTGGGGAGGCTAAGAGGCTTAACTGACTTCGGTAAAGTCAAAAGAAGGAGAAGCAAAACTCAATCAAACCAAAGTCCACAGGGGAGCTCGAAGTTTACTTTTTCGCAGAACTTTATAAGTCCTTTTCGTACTTATCATTCAAGGCATCGCAGCAAAATGTTTCGCAAAACATAACACAAAAGTCGAAGAACATTCTTTTCAGATCGCAGTCCACTTGAGTTGATTCTGATGTTCGTAGAATCGTTGAACTATTTGTAGTACTTTTCACAAGCATAAACAAGTTGAGTACTACATATGAAAATTTTAAAAGTCCCAAAAAGCACTTAGAAATTCTCATGCTCGAAGTAGTACTTATTTATGTTTTCGCTGAAATCCTTACCGAACTAGCTCGAGCACTGATAGTTTACTATTTAATCTCATTTCGTGAGTTCGAACAACTTAAATATTTCTTTGGAGTTGTAAGCTCGTATAACCATAGAACAATAAAGAGTCTAGTAGAATTTCGAAACTTTCTGAACTTCGTAGACTAGTGCTGAATTGTTTTTCTTTTAACTTGCAATATCTTGATTAGGCAAAATTTTTGGAATTAAAGAATTATAACTATGAACCGAAGCTAGAAAAGCTGATAATGACTGTTCAGTTGCTTTTCTAAAACTCATTCCAGCCATGCAGATTGGTAAAGTGGCTTGACACCAAGCAGAACTCGATAACGAGCAGTTTATAATTTCTTCCAAAGCGGCCTTTAAAGAGTCATTCAAAAGTTGTAAAGTGCTCATATTCTTCCAACAAGGAGTACAGCGGAGAAGATAACTCAACCTAGGGATTGAAATAACATTTTTCAGCAAAAATTAGGCACGATGAGAAGATAAAGAGGATAAACGCTTGCGCATAGTTTCAAATTTGGAAAATTTGTCCATTAAAGCATTGAAATAACATCATCATGAATTGGAGCCCCCAGTAATGAGAGTTAACTCAAAGGAAGCATTTTGATCTACGGAGCAAGACGTTGGAAAGATTCTAATGACTTTTCTACTTCCTTTTCATCTCCAGACGCAAAAATCTCGCATTTTGAAAGATTTAGTTGGAGATCCAGGGCATCACAATGAAGCATGATCTTTTGAAAATCCCTTTAAACAACATCAGGGAGACCACCTAAAGTACTATCATTTAGATACCAAGCATTAAAAGGTGAAGATAAAAAAGATATTAAGGGTTGAATGATAATACTAAAAAAAGAGGAAGGATCCCTTTGTTGAACTCCTCTTTGGGATAAAATGCAGTCTTCTCCATAAGCTAGACAAGAAGGAGATCCATACGCCTGGAAAACATAAGGGTAAGCTTCAGGATAGCTTTCAGCTATGACACTTAGGATCCGTTCTCTGTGAATCATATTGAAAGCATTTTTAAAATCAATTTTGAGAATGGAGAAATTGCTCAAGATATTATCATTTATAAAAGCTCGAAGACTATGAACAACAGTCTCGGCACCCCCTTTAATCCCAACACCATATTGATAAGGAAGAAGGAAAGACGTAGTTTTAGAAATGAGCATCGAGTTGCAGATCTTAGATGCTAAGCGGCGGAAAGCGTTGCCGCTTGCAATAGGACGAATGCCACCGTCTTTTTTCTTCAAGGCGCAAAGATTAGCTCCGTATAGAATAGGACACAATGCTAGTGGAATAGCCCCTCTTAACATTAAGTCCACTAAATCGGTAACAGATTTTAAAAGCTTGGCACCGGCAGCCCCATTTTGAGAAGAAAGCATATCCTTGAGATATTGAGGGCGTAAATCATCAAGCCCACCTGCGGAACCAGAAAGAAAAGAAAAAATTGCTTTAAAAACATCTTTCTCATTAGTTTGGAAAGAAGGAGAATTTAAATCTGAGATAGAATTGATAAGGTCAACAGAAGAGTTTGCAGTAGGATGTTTGCCACGAAGAGATTTCAGGGTAGAAGAATCAAAAGGAGCGAATGCTTCATCTGAAGAAAGAATTCGAACAGCACCAGAACGATCCCTATCTTCTAGTTTTGTGATAGCTTGTTTTGCATATGTATTTTCAGGGTTAGAATGTTTTGCTTGACGATGATTAATCGTAGGATTCCAATTAAAAACACTCCACTCCATATTGATATTTTGTTTGACTGAAGAAGTCAAGGAAGGACCATTTGCAACTTTTTTCGGAATATTGAGAGATTTGTAAGAGAACGCTAAAATTCGACTCCAAAGAACAATAGAATCCGAGACCAAACAATCGTTAATACAGGATGACAAAGCTTCTGCAGCTGAAATTCTAGCTCCTTTAGGAATCCGTTTTAGGGTTTTGGAGTGCATTTTCAAGTGAGAGAGAGTTCTAAAAAATTCCGAATAGTTGAATAATTGAGTAGCTGCTTGATGCGATGGATGCATTCTTGTCATGTGTAATTTAATTCCTTGTCTTGTAAAAGATTCCAGACAGACAGGGCAGGCAACTCGTGGAGGAGTAGGCTGAGAAATAGACGTTGCCATAGTAACAGGGAATATGCGATTGCAAGAGGTTGTTTGCAAATGGAAAAAGCAAAAAATTCACAGTGCAAAAAATAAACAGAAGTTTATTCGATTAAAATTTACAATTTTAGTGAAAATTAATCAATAAAGTTAAAAAATAAAGTGAAAATAATAAAGAAAACGTCCTTAGAAAAGAGTGTGGAAATTTTCAGCATGAAAAACGATCCAGAAATGGCCAAATTGGAAAGATTTAGGGAGAGCAAACTTTCATGTGACCGTCCGGTTTGAATGCCAAGTTGGATATGATACATTTCCAAATTAAATTCTTAGTAGAATGTGCAGCTTACTTTGGATTTAAATACAATGATTTATGATTTGAGGGGAAGTTTTACATAATTGACTTTCAAGAAAGAACATTACAATAAACATGTCGAAAAATAGCTCAAGAACAAAAAAAAGCTAAAGAACAAAAAACAATTTAAATTAAATTCAAAAAGGGAAACAATAACAGGGAAATAATTTTTTTAATTTGAAATAAAAAAACATATTTGAAAACAAATTTAGAAAGTTTAGACGTAAATTAGCAAAACAGGATTTTCCAAGTCACACTAATTCACAGCAAAAATGATTCATTAGCATCATTTTCAAATTTTTTACTGCATGTTTTCGAAATTCTCTACTGTTCGTTTTCATAGGCGAAAGCGAAACTAAGGTAATCAGGATATTTTCTCTCCATTTGATAGTGTGTATTACAAACAGCCAGGATAACTAATATTTTTTTATTTTTCAGAATATTTGATTGATTCATGGCAAACAGTATCGATAAAATAGACTGTTTACAAACAAAAACTTTTTTATTGTTAAGAGTCTTGAATTTTTTTCCCGATCATTTATTCACCAATTAACTGTAGTTGGACAGGGTATAATAGATCGTAGATTGTTTCAGGAATATTATCAAAAAGAAAATTCCTCAAGGATATAAACCTTTTCATACAATAGCATGATCGATCATCCTGGGATAAACATCTGAGTCACTTAATTTTTTAATTTTGAAAAAACAGCTTATTTTCAAGCAAGTCAGTCTCATGGGTATTTAAAAAATCCAACTAGCTAACTACGTTATCATCATTAAAATTGATACGGCCCAAAAGGAGCTTTGATATAACAACGTTTGTCATTAAAAAATTCCACAGCTGGAAAGTTTGTGAGCAAAAAAACCCTCTCAAATTATCTTCTGAATCAACTTTTGAGGGGTTATACCAGCCAAATTTTATGCCTAACAGAATGACCTAACATTACTAAATATGAATTTATCACAATTTCATTTGCAGAGATTCTAGTGTGGAATTTTTTTTTCAGATAGCGCCATTTCGACGAAAGTTTTTCAGTTCAACGATCCTGTAGTTGCACTTAAATACATTTGTGAACAACTCACGGAATCGGATTCAAAAGAAAATATGTTGGAGATTTCTCCAATGGAAATTTTAAAAAACTCACTTCTCAGCCGTCATCATGACTTTCAAAGAACCTTTCTAATCAAAAAGGATGCGAATGAACGTTTTTTCAAACTCAGCTCGTTTTTAATAGACAAATTCCAGTTTATATGCTCGGACCTGCAAATGTCAAGCAATTTTTTTAACGTTTTGAAGAATATGCTCAAAATATACTATAACTATTTGCCAAAAAGTGCCCGAAAACAAATAAATGCATATTTTTTGTTGCATAAAGCAGTCGACTTCAAAGGAATCTTCAATGCATCAAAAAAATTGATATTCAAAAAGCCTCAACTTGATCAGGTGAGTCACTTTTCGTTTAAGCTTGAAGACTCTCACGCAACTGCATATTATAGAACGGAAAGCTTGGCAGAACTTAATTACAACAATGATAATAATTTCACGTTGAGGTATATTGAAGAAATGATTGGAGGTTTTTTAATTGTATTGCCCTGAAACGATGAACATATACGGCTCTTGATATCCTATTTTTGCCATAACAGTCTTTCTTAGTAGCTTATTTTTGCATGTTAGGGACCCTTCAAATGATAGAAGCGATAAGTGTGAGACTAATGAAAAACACTCGATATGAATAAGAGTTGCTTCATGTATCATGTTGTTCGGCCATTCCGAATAAATAGAGAATTTATTCAAATCATATCGCAAAATCTTTAAAATTTTGTGGCAATAGTTATGATCTAAAATAATTAATAATGCCAGATAACCACTGAGAAAAAGATTATTTCATTTTTAAATAAAAAACACAATATTAAGTAGTCCACCTAAACGTTATGAAAGTTCGTACATGTGGAAATCGGTATTATTCATTCGATTAGGCCAAAAAATTAAAAATTAATACTAATTTACATTGATCATTGATCTACATATACTACGATTCTACACAGCCACTGTGCGGTGTACTTGTAAGTTCTTTTGATAGAAGGCTCGTGATTGGTTCATTTAAGTTCGCAAAGTACACAAGCACACATGTACGAGCTGTTCAGGTGGAGCCCCAATCTTCGGTTGTTACAATCTGCAAAAAATTTACTTGAAGTCAGGGGGTGGCAGATCGCCTAGCAATTTGCAAAAACTAGTAAACAAACTTGCATTCAGCATAGGAATTTAACATGAAAAACTGGAGTGTGTCTTCTAAAAACTCTATTTTAAAATACTAAATAATTTTTCTAATTTTTCAATCAATATCCAGATTTTGCAAAAATGTTTGCCTATTTTATGTGGAAAAATGTCCAGTATTTAGTTTAATGTTGATAGAAACAATATAAGCTAAAAAGAAAACAAAAACTTTCCTCTTTTTCTGTAATTTTTTTTTTACAACACTCTTATTGGCTAACTGAGGGGAAACAAACACTTCCAAGTCGGTCCAAGTATATCTCATGGCTGAAAAAAATGAAGAAAACGAAACACTATCAGACTGCGAAGTTTCAAATTTTGAAAATATTTTCGAAACCTTACAATAGACTTTGAGTCTGATTAGCCCCGAATGAAGGAATGCATTAGTTTTTTTGCATTGAAAACTAAAAATGCATTACAAGTGGCGTACGTTATCCAATTTTAGAACATTTAGTTGAAAAATTTTCGTCAAAATCACGAAACTGTGAAAGTTCTAACATTTATGCATTATGAATCTACGTAATCTGTACTGAATTTATGCACCCGATGATTTTTCTCGTTGCTTAGCAAATTGGCTTAGTTTGCTGTACCTTCTACGAATACTATTCTATAAACCTTGCTTGAAATTAGTGAATTTCTTGGTCGGATACAAAGTTTCAGTAGCAATCGTTACCATGCGGATTTTAGTCGGATTTGTAAAAACTATGTTCAGCAAAGAATTGTGCTCTTTCTTAACTTGTATGATTATTAACTAACTTTTATAAAAATTTACAGGCCGCATGACATGGTGCTCATTAAATTGTGTGCCAAAGTAAGTAATCCTATAGTGTGTTTCAAAATGAATGTCACCTCCACATTAGTGAGTTTGCTACTTGAGTTGTATAGTCATTCTTTGAATTTATAAACGAAAAGTTACCTCATTATTTGTGTATTACACAGTTTGTTTGAGGGAATTTGATTTTTCTGAATACCAAGTTTTCGTCAGAGTGTTTGGTTTCCGCTTAGGGTGCTTGATGATAACTTCGCTGCTGATAATCTCTCTTTGTGACCCTGGTTGACACTATGAAAAGTTTCAAAGAAACAGTCAAGAATGTTTATTTATACGGCCTTCAAATCCCCCTTTTTTTCTGCTAGTAAAATATAGCTTTGCCTTACGTTGCCTTCAGAAATTTCTTGAAATATTCGCCTATAATTTTTCCGTATCTGGGGTTTCCGAATAGAAAAAAACACAATAGGTTTCAAATTGCCTAGAAATTAAAGAAATTGGTTGCTAACCAATTTTTGCCTATTTTTTCATTTAGTTAGAACCAATTTTTTTTGTCCTAACCTGGACCAAATTTTTTGTTGTTTGCACCATTTTGTGCACAATTTTTTGCTCTTTTTTTAAAATTCATGATAAAAAATCTTGTGTACCTCATATTGTTTATATTTAAAGTATAAACTTCAAAGGAAAACGCTGAACTGTTCCCACGGTTTGATTTTCGAAATTTTGGTCTCAAATTAAAGTTTCAAGTATTTTTCACCATATACAAAAGTGGCTACGAGTTCTAATGACAAGTTTTTTCAGAAATTTCCTTCCAAGTTTAGATTTTTTCGCATTTATAACATTTCAAGTTATAACATAGTCGAGCCTTATCTTGCTATTAATATTTTTATATTGCCTGTTAGTGCCTAGCACAGCAAGCATTATTAGCTTGTCTTAGTTGGATTTAAAGAACCACTTGATGGCGTATCCAAGTCCTAAAAGTGCTATAAACAGGTCAATTTCAGCAGTAAGTTAAGTTGTAATAAAAAAATAGGGGCTATTTGTTGTACCTATTTATCACCATGGACAATGAATATTATGTTTTTAGCAATTTCAATCTTCTCATCATCTTGTTGCGGTCTGGATGACAACTCAGTAAATAATATGAATACTGCTGGCTGTTGCCTCTCTTAATATTGGATGTCATCCAATTTTCGTGAATTTTCACATCAAGTCAGAGTTTTTTTTTTGTCATAACCAACACCAAGTTTTTTGCTAATTGTTTCATTTGGAACAATGCGTTTGTGGGTGTTTGAAATCGACGTTTGAAAAAAGTTTGAATTAAAATTTAGCACAAGCAAGTAAATATTTGCCAAACGCTAGAATTGTATTCTGTATGCCGTCAATTTGAAACTCAGAATAGAAAAGTTAGAAATAAAAACGGAGTCAGTAAAAACCAGCAAGTCCGTATCCGGAATCAATTCTGATGGTCTGACTAAGAAGTCTAAAACAAGCAAATTAATCCAATTGAAAGATTTTTTCTTATTCTTTTATTGTTTCACATAAACTTATAAATGTTAACAACATTGAAAAAAATTAGAAACCCCAGAGCCCACACAAAATTTCACATCAGCGATAAAAAGTATTTTACACCCTTATATATTTTCATATTCTTAACAATTGTGTTTATTTTTGGCTTAAATAAACTTAAATGATCATTTTTTGAATTTGTTAGTACAGTTATAACTAACTATGAAATATATATACTCCAAAAATTAACCACAGCCGAATAACTTTTCACTTATTAAGCAAAACAATTACTTATACTTGTAGCAGTGTCTAGCTTGATACAGTAATTCATGGTTAATCTTATGAGTACTGACTTCATGGAAAATTCTATTGATGATTGGAATTCCCTCATTCCCTTTGGATTCGAATATTTAACATTTAGATGGACAATTTGAGTTGGGACATGTGTAGATAAAAGCAAAAAAAGCACTTATGGCACATAATGTAATTTGTGTGGGCTCTGGGGTTTCCAATTCTTTTCAATGTTGTTAACATTTATAAGTTTATGTGAAACAATAAAAGAATAAGAAAAAATCTTTCAATTGGATACATTTGCTAGTTTTAGACTTTTTAGTCAGACCATCAGAATTGATTCCAGATACGGACTTGCTGGTTTTTACTGACTCCGTTTTTAGGGCGGAAAGCCATGGCTACGCCCTATATGCATCGTGCCGAAATCCGATGGTTAACCTTTTCGGTCGCAATTTTAAAGCTACGACTACCAAATTTTGCACACATGTAGATGAGCATGGTGTTCAGAGGTGTATTGATTTTCATAAACATCGGTTAATGGCTTCATACATTTTTTAGACAATTAAGCTAAATTTCAGGCTAAACACCGTTTTTACAAGTCTGACAAAAAATCACATGGTAACGTCAGTTACACAAACTTATATCCAGTCCAATAAGCGACAAAAATGTGAACTGAATAGATCAAGCTCACCAAAATATAATTGCATGCGTCAAAGGGTACCAGTTTAATTCAAATTAAGTTTGAAGTGTGCATTTACTTGCAAAAATTCGAGCAGCAAAGTTAGAGATTGTAACCGGCTGTGAAA
>Ga0210040_10004142_pt1 | contig 19101 bp, 16 predicted proteins | sample CryGeyCG12114_NA_FD_185462 | JGI IMG/M metagenome (GOLD analysis project Ga0210040, IMG submission 185462) | Groundwater microbial communities from aquifer - Crystal Geyser CG19_WC_8/21/14_NA (SPAdes) (version 2) | ecosystem: Environmental > Aquatic > Deep subsurface > Groundwater | place: USA...
ATCTTTAAGCTATGGCAGTGAGGGCAGGTGGTCATATAAAATAAAGGTTTGGCAATCTCTATTTTATAACTCCTGCTGCTCATTGCTAATTCCGTAAAAGAAACATCCTTACTTCTAGTACACTACCGGAAAGGGCGGCCGAAGTAATTTGAAAACTTTGCAAGTGCGGGAGAGCATAATTTAGCTGCCCTGCTAATTTAACTATGTAACTCAAGTTGCCTTTGATTTTTGAGTTAGAGAAGAAAGATGATGGCGAAGAGAAGCTCAACCTGTGCTAACAGAGCTATTCAGTTTATTCTGCTATATTCAAGGGGTAAATGGAATAGCTCTGTTAGCTTTGAGTTACCTTCAATAAAAATCATGAATTCACGGCCTTTCGTGGGCGCTTTCTGATTGCAGCTAAATAAATTGAGCGCCCGCACCTGCCGTTAACAGCGGATAAAACAAAAAAAGCCCTGCAGAAACTGCAGAGCCTTTCCAAACTATGAAAGCTTATGAAATTTTATATCAGTTTTTCCTGATTTTAAACTCAGTCCGGCGGTTTAGCTGGTGTTCCGCCTCGGTGCATTCCACACCATCGGCACAACGGTTTACCAGCTTGGTTTTACCGTAACCTCTTGCCGTCAGTCTGCTTCTGTCAATGCCCATCGACACGATATAGTCCACAGCGGCCTGCGCTCTTTTTTCTGAAAGTTGCTGGTTATACTTAAAGCCTTCGCGACTGTCGGTGTGTGAGCTCATCTCAAGTTCAACCCTTGGGTTGTTTTTCAGCAGCGTCACAATTTTGTCCAGTTCTTTGGCCGCGTCCGTGCGGATGTCCCATTTGTCCAGGTCGTAGTAGATATTATCCAGCACTACGGTTCGCGCCACCTCATTTTTGTCGAAGAGCAGCGCCACCTGCACGGTATCACCGGCTGTTTCCGGTACTTGTGCCACCGCTTCCTGCTTCAGGTAACCATCTTTGGAACCCATAAAGGTATAAGTATTGCCCTGGCGCCCGTCCATAAAATAAGTCCCTTTCTCATCAGATACAGCTATAGCCGAATCACTTGAATTCTGCTCCGATACTTTAAGATTTACCTGCGGCAACGGCACCTGTATGTTTTTCTTTTGTGCGTTCTGTTTGCGCTCCAGTGTAGTTATGGCCAGCACTACCGGCTTCTTCAGCATACTAAACTTAAAAATATCGTCGGTGCCATTCGGAGAATCACGGTTTGAGGACAGCAAGCCTGTTTCACCTGGTTTGGTAAACATGATGCCATAGTCGTTTTTAGGCGAGTTGATAGGATAACCCAGGTTGCGTGCGCCGGTCCAGGCGGCTCTTTCACCTTCGGCCGAGAAAATATCCATACCGCCCATACCTGTGTGACCATCCGAAGCAAAGTATAACTTGCCATCGGCATCCACGTACGGGAAGCTCTCGCGGCCCGGCGTATTCAGGATAACACCCGCATTGATTGGGTCGCCCCAGCTGCCATCTGCCTGGCGCACCGAGTAGTAAATATCCGTCTCGCCCATACCGCCCGGCATATCCGATACAAAGTATAATGTGCTGCCATCCGGCGTTACAGCCGGGTGCCCTACCGAGTATTTGTTCACGTTATTGTAACTGAATGGCTGAATATTGCTCCAGCCGTCTTTTTGCTTTTCCGCAGAAAAGATCTCCAGGCGGTTTACGTACTCGTTTACTTCCGGCTTTTTTACCCAGCTGGTCGGATCAGGGTTTACGTTGCCGCGCTTCAGCACCAGGTGCGTGCGGGTGAAGTATAACCTTTTGCTGCCTTCAGCGGCAGAAGCTGTAGCATTGTGGTAATCTGAATTAACGATATCCTGCAGCGCCATGGGGTTGCTCCAGTTGCCTTGCACATCCTGCTGCGCCAAGAACAGCTGCAGGTATGGCCGGCCTGTCCATCCGTATACTTTCTCCTTCTTTTTGCCTTCGCTAACGCCACGGTCGGAAGTAAAAATAACACCGTTGTTACCAAAAGGGGTCGGGCTGAAGTCGGAATAATTAGCGTAGTTGATGTTCTGGAATGCTTCTACTTTTGCTACCGGCAACTTGTTCATCCAGCTCAGGGCCAGGTCGCAGGCACGCATCAGTTCCTGTGCGCGCTCGGCCTGTTCCGGCATCTCGTCGCCCCACTGCATGTATTGTTGTTTGGCCTCTTTATAGTTGCCGTTGCTGCGCAGCGCCTCCGCATAATAGTAGATACTTACAGGTTCGTGCCCGGGTGTATTTACTACTTTACCATACCAATTTTCCGCTTCCTGGCTCTGGCGCGTCAGGCGGTAAGCATCCGCAATATGCTGCATTGTTTGCAGGTCCGGCGTGCGCTTCTGAATCGTCTTCTGATAATCCTGCAGGGCAAGGGCATATTCGTAATTATCGAAATGGTTGTTTGCTCTGCGCAAATCCGACTGCGCTTTTGCCATTGGCGACAAGCCAAGTATGGCAACCATCACTAAATATAAAGATGTAGAAGTATATTTCATAAGTATAAAAGCTTTCAGTTAAAAGTATTGCGGGGTAAGCATTTTGGTTTCTTTCTTCCGGAAGAAGTAGTAGCCTACAGAAACTTCGTGAGTGTTAAGGCCGCTCAGGTCGTTCAGCATCTTGTCGTAAGAATAACCTAGCCGCAGCGATTTACTTACCTGCAGTTCTGCTATCAAAGCCACAGCGGTACGCTTTGCCTGCATTTGTGTCTCCTCAGGGTTGTCGTTAAACATGTGCACGCTGGTGCGGTACGAGCTTCCCAGCCATAGCCGGTCGCCCAGCAGCACGAATGCGTTCATGTCGATGCTTGTCGGGGAGTTGAAGGTTTCTTTCACCAGCACGCTCGGCTTCAGTTTCAGGAAAGGGCTCATGTCGAACACATAACCTGCGGTAAAGTAGTAGTGGCGCTCCGGTTCCAGTTGCGCGTCGTCTTTAAACTGCAGCAGGTCTGAGGCGGAAAGTCCGGCGTAAAAGCGGTCGGTATGGTAATAAGCGCCCAGTTTTATCTCTGGTTTTATACTTGTTTCTGTTCCGGATGGAATAGAGGGATCGTTTATGATACCAAACTTAGAACCATCGAGCGTGTACTGCACCAGCCCCGGCGCTACGCCCAGGCTTAGCACACCCGATGCGCTTACCTGCAGCTTCACGGCTACGTTGGCATAAGCCGACAGTGTGGTTTGCGCGCCAATCTCATCGCGGTTTAATTCCAGGCCCAGGCCCATCCTGTTGCCGGCTGCAATACCATCAATGCTGGCGGCCTGCGTGGTGGGAGCGCCTTCGATCCCCGTCCACTGCGAGCGGTGGAAGAGATTGAGGTTCAGCACGTTTTTGCTGCCCGTATAGGCCGGGTTCAGGCTCATGCTGTTGAAGATGTACTGTGAGTACTGTGGGTTTTGCTGGGCACTAGCTGTAAGCGTCAGCAGTAGGGCCAGCAGGGTATAAAGTATTTTCATGATAGTATGGTTTTCGATTGTTCAGGTAGTTGTTATCGGAAGATGCTCACGTACCCGGTAAATTCTTTTTTAACGCCGTCGCAAATCTGCACACTCACTTTATAGAAGTAAGTACCTTGCTCCAGCTTGTTACCGTTCCAGTTGTTCTGGTAGTTTTTCTGCCTGTATACTTCCGCGCCCCATCGGTTAAAGATAATTACCTCGTTGTCAGGAAACTTCAGCAGGTTGGTTACTACCCAGTTGTCGTTCTGGCCGTCGCCGTTCGGGCTAAAGGCTTTCGGGAAGCTCAGCTGGCCGTCGGCAAGCGATGCATCGATGGCAGCGCTGGTGGCCGGACCGGCACAGGCGCCGTTGTTGGCAACTACTGTTACCTGACCCGTTGCATCCGGCGTGTTGGCCTTCATTTTTATACTTGTAGTGCCCTGGCCTGCAGTGATGGTGAAGCCAGTTGGAACGCTCCAGGTATAGGAAGTGGCACCCGGCACGGCAGCTATACTATAAACCAGACCATCGCATACGTTGCTGTTGTCGGTGATGAGGCCTGGCGCTGCAGGCGGCGTGGTGATGGACACGGCCAATGTACCGGCTTCGCTGGTGCCGCAGCTATTTTCACCTGTTACACTTATAGTACCTCCGGCTGCGCCGGCATTTACCTTTATCGTTCCTGTTCCCTGGCCTTTCACAAGCGTCCAGCCCTGGGGCAGATTCCATGTATAAACTGCGTCTTTTTCCGCATTTTTCAGGGTATAAGTTAATTTTTCGGAGTTAATGCATACCTCTGTGTCGCCGGTAATGCGGCCTTTAGGTGGTGCGGTGATGCCTTTTACCGCCAGCTTGCCTGCTTCGCTGTCGCCACATTTATTGCTTACTACAATGGTTACATCGCCGGCGCTGTTGCCAACTTCTGCGGTTATACTTATCGTGCTCTGGCCACTAATGATTTTCCAGCCTTCGGGCACTTTCCAGGTATAGCCGGTGGCATCCGATACATCGGCAATACTATAGGTAAGCCTTGTACCCACACAAGCGCCTGCCTCACCCGTAATAGTTGGCGCTGCCGGTTTTGAAGATATGCTGATGGCTAATGAAGTTATCTCGCTGCTGCCGCAACCGTTGTCAGCTGTTACGGTGATGTCGCCGCTTGTTTCGCCTACTTGTATTGTTACGGTGCGTGGGTCATTAGTTGGGCTTATAGTCCAGCCTTGCGGTGCTTTCCAGGTATAACCGGTTGCGCCTGCTACGGCTGCTGCCGTGTAAGTACCTTCGGTACCTGCGCAAAGCTCTGTGTTGCCTGCAATGCTGGCCGGTGCTGCCGGTTTTGTCGTGGTGGCAATGTCTATCTCTTTAGAAATGCCCGCTGATGCGCAGCCGTTCTTCGCTGTTACTTTTAGCTTGCCGCCTGTAGCGCCTGCATTCACCACAACTGTTGCCGCATCTGCGCCGCTTATAATCTCTATGTCGCCTGTTGCCGTCCATTCAAAAGTCTCGGCTCCTTCGCTGCCAGCAGTGTAGCTCAGGTTCTGGCTGTAGGCACACACACTGGCTGCCCCATTTATAGCAGGTATGGCCGGCGCAGCAAATAAGCTTACTTCTCTTGTAACGCTGTAGATTTTGCCGCATTTGTCTGTTATGGTAGCTGTAAGTGTTCCGCTCCCGGTTACGTTAGCGGCAACAGTTTGCTTGTCCAGGTTGCCGGCCAGAGTTATACCTCCTGTAGCAGTCCAGCTGTACACAGCGCCTTCTATTTCTGTTGCCGTGTAGGTTGTGTTAAGCTGTGGCGCACAGAAGCTGCTTTCGCCGGTAATAGCCAGCGTTGGCGCAGGGCAGCTTACAACAATAGGGTCTTCGTCGTTGTTGTCATCAGGATTTGGATCCGGATTTTCGGGATTGTTGATGATAACTACTTTGTTAGTGTTATCTGTAGCAGAGGTAATTTTGAATACCAGCCTCAGCGTAGCGCTTTCATTGAAGTTAAGCTTGCTGATAGTCCATCTGCTTGTAGCCGCATCATACGTGCCTTTGCTGGCTTGCAGCGTCTTCACAAAAGCCAAACCGGCAGGTATACGCTCTTCCACAACCACGTTTGTTGCGTTGCTGGGGCCGTCGTTTTTAATAGTAATAGTATAAGTTACTTCCGATCCGATAGTATAATCGCCCTGGTCAGCTACTTTCTTCACACTCAGGTCTGTCTGAATTACAGTTGGCAGGAAGAGCTTGTTATTATTTAGGTTAATATTTCCTCCTAAGGAAATAAGGCGGCCTGTTACGTTAGAACCTCTGCCTAACGTAATATCGCCCTTAGCGATGATAGTACCATGAAAAACGGTAATAGGGTCGAAGTTGACCTTGTCTTTCACCAGCCAATAGATGTTTTTGGATTGCGCACCGCCTGTTAGTAACACAGCACCCGTAGCGGTGATAGCATTTAAATCGCCCTCGACAATAAAAATGTATATGGCGTTTGCGTTGCCGCCTGCGTCCAGCGTAAAGATGCCGTCAAGCACTGCATTGCCATTTACTTTATACACGCCACCCGACAAAGGCCCGTTCATGTTCAGCTTTGGCAAAATAGTGGTTACCGGTGTGGCCTGTATCAGGGAGTTGTATGCATCCAAAGCATCCTGGTGCGCAGCCGAGGCCGGGCTGTTGCCCAGTTCTCTAGAACCTTGTGCCTGGCTGATTTCCCCACTGTTGTTGATTGTAGTACCTGGCGAAATACCAATGTCTCCGGCGATAACGGTAACATCGGTGTTGTTGATTTGATTTGACGCCAGCACAGCATAGCTACCCGCCTGCCCCAATACCGGATCTTGCTGGGCGAAGCTCAAGGTAGTGCTGCCGACAAGAAAAAGACAAATGAAAAGTAAAATTCTACTCATAAAGATATTTAAAATAGATATTAATTCTATAAAATATAAGAAGATTGCTCTATATAGATTAACCACTGCAATTTACTCTGAATATCTTTTAAAGTTGCACTGAATTCAAAAATTAACATGAATAAATATAAAAAATACTAAATATATTCAAAAATTTATATTATTGCCTATATATTATCCTGATATTTATAGATCCAAAGCAAAATCAGTCCAAAAAAATAACTATAAATAAACATGCTTAGACTTGAAAACTAAAATATCATAACCTAAAGCTTTGCTTATGAGGCTATGAAGAAGGGTGGACACAAAAAGTCAAAAAAGCTTCAGAAACAGCAACTTTAAAACAGCACAAAAAATAAAGCCCTGCTACCGGTTAAGTAGCAGGGCTTACAGCAGCTAAAAGCTGGTCTTTTTATATATGTATATGGCGCTCGGCATGGTACGAAGATCTTACCAAAGGCCCTGACTCTACATACTTAATTCCGCGCTTCAAGCCTTCCTCACGGTAGTGATCAAATAAATCAGGGTGAATAAACTCGGCCACTTCCAGGTGCATTTTAGTAGGCTGTAAATATTGGCCCAGTGTCAGGATATCGCATCCATTGGCTGCCAGATCGTCCATGGCTTCGTAAACCTGCTCGCTGGTTTCGCCAAGGCCCAGCATAATACCCGTTTTGGTACGTTTGCCATACTCCTTGGTGCGGCGGGTCTGCTCCAGGCTTCGCTCATATTTAGCCTGCGGCCGCACGCGGCGGTACAGTTCTTTTACCGTCTCCATGTTATGCGACACCACCTCCTGGCCTGGCGAAATCATGGTAATCAGCGCGTCCCAGTTGGCTTTTACGTCGGGTATTAGAGTTTCGATAGTGGTAGAAGGCGACAGCAGCTTTACCTGCTTTACCGTTTCGTGCCAGATGGCAGCGCCACGGTCTTTCAATTCGTCGCGGTTTACAGAAGTAAGTACGGCGTGCTTCACCCCCATCAGTTGAATGGCTTCGGCCACGCGGCGCGGCTCGTCCTCATCGTACTCATTAGGCCGGCCTGTGGCTACGGCGCAGAACGAGCAGCTGCGGGTACACACATTGCCCAGAATCATAAAAGTGGCGGTGCCAGCGCCCCAGCACTCGCCCATGTTAGGGCAGTTGCCGCTCTCGCAGATGGTGTGCAGTTTATATTCGTCTACGATGTTTCGTACTTTCGCGTATTCCTTCCCCACCGGCAGCTTTACGCGCAGCCAGTTAGGTTTGCGCGGCTTGCCCAGCGCGTTCAGCCCCTCGGGCTGTACGTTGGGCTGTATGACCGGAAGTATCAATAATTCGTCCATGGATGCAAAGATAGGAAGTTATGAGGTAAGACATTAACCCCGGCTAAGTTTTGTATGCAGCCGCGGGCATTACCTCTTAACAATAACCTGCCGCTACTTGTTCGGGCGGGTGCTATTTACGGCGTCCATAATACAGGTTCAGATATACGGAGGAGAAAACCTGGCTGCTCTCTGCCTGCGGGATGATAACCATCTTTTTGGGATAGGCTTCAACTGCAAAGCCCACTTCTATACCTGTAATGCTCTCCTGATAGCGGCCATACTCAAAGCTGAGGCCTGCTTTCAGATGCACGCCAAGGTTAAATTTAGTTTCGCCCAAGCCCTGCAGAAAATTCGCGGTGCCTTGTATCCGGTCGAGGCTGCGGTGCTTATCAGGGTCATACTGCTCTGTACGGATGTCTCTTGCTCCCTGCCCGCCATAATCATAACGGATATAATAGGGCACCAGCAAACCTAAAGAAGGCCCTGCGGCACCTACAGCGTTTACCTGTACCCCCGATTCGGCAGCCTTCCGGAACAGCACCAGTTCACGGCCATAATGCGGACGCACGACAAAAAGGTAATTCTGTTTTCCGGCAATAAAAAAGTCGCCTGCGCCGAGGTTATATAACCGGTTCTCTTTAGGATGTTTTACCTCCACCACTTCCAGTCCGCCAAACTGGTACATGCGCTCATTCATGTAATAAGCAGAACGCACAAACGCACCTCCGATCAAACCACCATTGGAGTTAAAATTGATGCCATAGCTCAGCTCGTTCTGAAACGACTCTTCTTCGTTGGTTTGGGCAGTTGCCGGCAAGGCCAGGCCGAAGGCAACTGCAAGTATAAGCGCGAGGTATCTGAACACCTTTTATTTAATTTAAAGATTGATTAAAAGTAACTAATTTTACAAGAACTACAAAATATACACCGCACACATGGCAACCATCAAAAGCATATATAAAGGCGATTTGCGCACCTCGGCGCAACACCTGGCCTCAGGCAACACCATCATCACCGACGCTCCTACAGACAACAACGGCAAAGGTGAGGCTTTCTCTCCCACAGATCTGGTGAGCGCAGCCCTGGGCAGCTGCATGATGACCATTATGGGCATCGTAGCTAACCGCACTGGTATCGACATTGAAGATATGGAGATCGAGATTACCAAAATTATGGCTGCCGAACCGCGCCGCGTTGCTGAAATCGTTATTGATTTTACTATGCCGACCGGCAAAACCTACTCCGACAAAGAAAAAGCCATGCTCGAAAACGCAGCCCGCACCTGCCCCGTTGCCCTCAGCCTGCATCCGGACATAAAACAAACGATTTCGTTCCGGTATTAAGTATAAATAAGTTAACGCAAGGGAAAAGGCTTTGCAGGTATAAACCAGAATATGTACCTGCGCATCCGTTAACTGTTATACCTGCAAGATGCGCAGCAGTATAGGTTACTTCTCAGCATCTTGCAGGTATAACATTAACGGCACAGCGGCAAGTATAAGTTGCTATGCCGTTACTTTTTTCTTCAGCGCCTCTATGCCAATGCTCATGTGTGAGGCATCATACGTACATACACCATCCTGCACCAGCAGCAGCTGCGGCGACTCGTGGTGCACGTGCAGCGTTTCGGCCACTTCCTTAGATACAGGGCGATAACGAAGCAAATCCAAGTAATATGATCTCACATTGTCGAGGCCGGCGCCATCCCACTGCCGCTCCAGCCGGCTTTTGGCCGTGGCGCTGATAGAACAGGAGGTGCTGTGCTTAAATATCACCACCGGCGTGCTTTTCGATTCTTCCAATATCTCATCCAACTGTTCGGTACTTGTTAGCGGTAGCCAGTTCATATGTTTTGCCTTTCTTTTCGGTTAATTATATTTAGTGGTTATACTTAAAATCAGAACAGTAGTTTCTTTCGCTTCTTTATGCGTCCATTTTTATCGAAGGGAACGCGGATAGCTTCCAGTTCATTTGTGCCGTTGTTTTTTACTTTAGCAGATTTGCCGTTTGATTTAGGGCACGCAATCCCTTTGCGCTGGCAACCGGTTCCGGACAAAAGCAGCAAACACAGCAGCACACAAAAAGGACGAAGAAAATGCATGGCGTGGTCTGGTTAGAGTTTATACTTTGAAGAGTATTTAAAGAGTAGCTAAGAAGAAATCAGGAAGATAACACAAGTATAAACGTCATCTCCTGCATTTTTTTTCTCAAATTAATAACTCAGCATGGCTTCTACTTTTTCGCGCAGGCGCTGCTTTGGCAGAAAGTCCTGCTCCAGCGGCGGCGCAAACGGAACCGCGGTATCCAGACTGGCGACGCGGGCAACCGGGGCATCCAGCAGTTCGAAGCAGTGCTCACTTATCCAGGCTGCAATTTCGCCGCCGATGCCGCCGGTTAAGGTATCTTCGTGCAGGATGATGACGCGGCCTGTTTTTTCTACGCCAGCGCGCACGGCCTCTTTGTCCCAGGGTAGCAGCGAACGCAGGTCCAGAATCTCGAAGCTGGCATTGGTTAGTTCTTGTTGAAGTTGCTTTGCCCAATGCACGCCCATGCCGTAGGTAATGATGGTAAGATCGGTGCCTTCGGTCACGGTGCAGGCTTTGCCTATTTCTATGGTATAATAATCGTCCGGAATTTCCTGCGAAATGGAGCGGTACAGCATCTTGTGCTCGAAATACATTACAGGATTTGGATCTTCGATGGCTGCATTCAGCAAACCTTTGGCATCGTAGGGCGAGGATGGATAAACCACTTTCAGGCCCGGCGTATGAAAAAACCAGGCTTCGTTGCTCTGCGAGTGGAATGGCCCGGCTGCTGTGCCCGCACCTGTTGGCATGCGCACCACCACATCAGCGTTCTGGCCCCAGCGGTAGTGGCTCTTGGCCAGGTTATTTACAATCTGGTTAAAGCCGCAGGTTACAAAGTCAGCGAACTGCATCTCAACTATACTTTTCTTACCGCGTATCGACATGCCCAGGCCTACACCAAGTATAGCCGACTCACAAAGAGGCGTGTTGCGGATGCGGCTTTTGCCAAAAGCTTCTACAAAGCCTTCGGATACTTTAAACACGCCGCCATACTCGGCCACGTCCTGCCCCATCAGCACCAACTCTGGGTAGCGCTCCATACTTTGCCGCATAGCATCCGAAATGGCATCTACAAAACGGCGCTCCGATTTGGCATCAGAGGCCGGCTGAATCACTTCCTGATTGAAAGGCTGGTACATATCGGCCAGTTCTTCCGCGCGGTCAGCTTCCGGCATGGGTTGGGCAAAAGCTTCCTGAAGGCCCGCTTCAATTTCAGCTTTCAGTTCCTCTTTTATACTTTCCATCGCCTTTTGCGTCAGCACCAATCCCTCCAGCAAGTAGCGCTCAAAGGTTTCTACCGGGTCTTTTTTCGCCCATTTTTCAAACAGCTCCTGCGGCACATACTTGGTGCCGCTCGCTTCTTCGTGGCCCCGCATCCTGAACGTTATTGCCTCAATCAGCATCGGGCGCGGATTTTTGCGTATGCTCTGGGCTGCCTGGCGCACCGTATCGTATACTTCCAGCACATTGTTGCCATCTATCTGCAGCGTATCTATACCATAAGCCGGACCTTTGTCGATAAAATGCCTGAACTTGAACTGCTCGCTGCTTGGCGTAGACAAGCCGTAGCCGTTGTTCTCAATCATAAAAATTACTGGCAGGCCCCATACTGCCGCCACATTCAGTCCTTCATGAAAGTCGCCCTCGCTGGCGCCACCGTCACCGCTGAATACCAGGGTTACCTTTTCCTTGTTCTCCAGCAAATCAGCCAGCGCAATACCATCAGCCACAGCCAGTTGCGGCCCCAGGTGCGAAATCATACCTACAATGTGGTGCTCGTTGGTGCCGAAGTGGAAAGAGCGGTCGCGGCCTTTGGTGAAGCCGTGCGTTTTACCCTGAAACTGTGCAAAAAGCCTGCCCAGCGGAATATCGCGGCTCGTGAACACGCCCAAGTTGCGGTGCAATGGCAAAATATATTCGTCTCTATCCAGGGCCATCGCTGCACCCACAGAAATCCCCTCCTGCCCGATACCGGAAAACCACTTGCTTACACGCCCCTGGCGCAGCAGTACCAGCATGCGCTCCTCAATTAAGCGGGGTTTCAGAATAGCCTTGTATAAAATTAAAAGTTCGTCGTCTGTATAGTCTTTGCGGTTGTAATTCATCTCTGAAAAGGAAAACATCGTTATAGGTTGGCAAGTTAAGGGATTAGCGGCTGCACTGAAATTTATCCTGTAATTTTTTAATTTTGCGTTGAGTTGAATGGCTAAATGGTTTAATTGTTACATGGTTTGAGGAGCGAGTTCCTGAAGCCTTAATCCTATATTTTTTATACTATGAAAATCACACATCCCCTTCACCTGTTTGTGCTCCTGCTGACTCCTTTTTTACTGGGCTTTATGCTGCGTGAGATTATCGCTAAAACCGAGCAAAACCAAGCTGTTCCTATAGCCGAGTATGTACTTGTTATCGGTCTGATTTTAGGACTAATATCGTCTCTTATAGTTTTGTTTAAGCAGCGCAGAGCCTGAAATTAAGCTGTTTGCCCTTGCTGTGTGTTCTCAGTAGCAAGCTAACAGGCCGCTGAAGTATACTTGCTAAATGGGTTGTTTAATGATGACAGAATCGTATGATTGAAATCGCAACACAACCATTTAGCAATTCCAACCATTCAACAATCAATATATGATATACTTCAAAGAATTTACCCTCGATAACGGCCTGCAGGTAATTGTACACGAAGACCACACCAGCCCGATGGCGGTGCTTAACGTGCTCTACAATGTAGGTTCGCGCGATGAGGAAGAAGCCCATACCGGCTTTGCGCATTTGTTTGAGCACCTGATGTTCAGCGGCTCTGTTAATATACCCGTGTATGACGAGCCGTTGCAGCGCGTAGGCGGCGAGAACAACGCCTTCACCAGCCCAGACATCACCAATTATTACCTGTCGCTGCCGGCCCAGAACATCGAAACCGGTTTCTGGCTGGAATCGGACCGAATGCTGAGCCTGGCGTTTAGTGAGAATGGGCTGGAGGTGCAGCGCAAAGTGGTGATAGAGGAGTTTAAGCAAAACTACCTGAATCAGCCCTACGGCGATGTATGGCTGAAGCTGCGCCCGCTGGCTTACAAAGAGCACCCTTACAAATGGGCGACTATCGGCAAAGAGATTTCGCACATCGAAGAGGCCACGATGGATATTGTAAAGGCCTTCTTTAAAAAGCACTACGCGCCGAGTAATGCTATACTTGTGGTAGCTGGCGATATAACTTTTGACCGCGCAAAAGAGCTAACAGAGAAATGGTTTGGCCCGATACCGGCTGGGGAGAAGTATAAGCGAAGTATAGAACCAGAGCCGCCACAAACCGAGGCGCGTGTGCTGGAGGTTTCTGCAGATGTACCTTTGAGCGCCATCTACAAAACCTACCACATGCCCGCCCGCACCGAAGATGATTATTATGCTGTGGATTTAGTCAGCGACATACTTGGCCGAGGCAAGTCGAGCAGGTTGTACGAGCAACTGGTAAAAGAGCAAAAGCTATTCAATTCCATTTCGGCTTCTGTGTCCGGTTCCATTGAAGCTGGCCTGCTGATGATACAAGGCAAACTGAACGAAGGCGTGGACCTGCAGCAAGCAAATGCTGCCATTGAAGCCGTTAACCAGGAACTGATAGACCAGTTGGTAGGCGAGCAGGAGTTGAATAAGGTAAAAAACCAGGCGGAGGCGAGCATTGTTTTTTCAGAGATTGAGCTGCTGAACCGCGCTATGAACCTGGCCTACGGCAAGCTTTTAGGCGATGCAAACTTCGTAAACACCGAAGGCGAAAAGCTGCAGGCCGTAACGCCAGCCGATATTCAGCGCTGTGCCCGGAAGGTATTAAACCCTAACAACTGCTCTACGCTGCTGTATAAAGCAGAGAAAAAAGAAGCGGCAGTAGAAATTGTCTGAATTAGGATTTGCAGGATTTTAGGATGAGCAGGATTTCATAAAAATGCTTTTTAGTCGACGCAAAGGTTCAGCGAAGCGTCACTTGTGTCTGTATAAAATATAAAAGAAAGTTTTCAGGCTTATGGGAGTATAACGTTTAGCTTACGGGAGTCTGAAGCTTTCCAGCATCAACAGGTATAAATCACCGCTGCGCTGAACACTTGCGCCATAGAATTTTCCAGCCAACGTATAATCCTGCTCATCCTAAAATCCTGCAAATCCTAATTCAGACATTCCATAACCTTATTCATCAAACACTTGTATATACAAATAAATATACGTACCTTTGTAAGTATAAAGTATGCGGATAGAAGACGAAATAAAGCAGAAAGATTTTAAGGATGACTATCGTCGTTTGCTTGTGAACCTGTTGTTTACCAACAACTGGGTCAATCAGCAGTTAATGCCATTCTTTCGTGCGCATGGTCTTACGCTGCAGCAGCATAATGTACTTAGTATTCTGCGTGGCCAGCACCCGGAGCCTGTTTGCTTTGGCGATATACAATGTCGTATGGCCGACCGCAGCTCTAACGTAACCCGCCTGATTGACAAGCTTATTGAAAAACAATACGTCACCCGCGACATCTGCCAAAGCAACCGCCGCATGATTGAAGTGCGCTTAACAGAGAAAGGGCTGCAAAAGTTACAGGAAGTAAACGAAGACCTCCCTACCCTTTATCAGCGCTTCGATAACCTATCGCACGAAGAGGCCGTTTTAGTAAGCAACATGTTAGATAAGCTGCGCGGGTAAGCGCTATTTTTTTACTTCTATACTTGTATACACAAATAATGTATCAACCTAAATTATAACATACCTATGAAAAACATAAATATAAAAGGAGCAACTATACCGGCGCTTGGTTTCGGTACTTTCCAACTGGACAACGAAGCAGCAAATGACATGGTAAAAGCTGCTCTTAACGAAGGATACCGCCACATCGATACCGCCCAGATGTATAAAAACGAAGAGAGCGTTGGAAAAGCCATACAGGAATCAGGCGTGGACAGGAGTGAAGTATTTCTAACAACTAAGGTGTTGCCTGCCAACCTGGGCAAAAAAGATTTTCTACCCTCGGTGGAGGAAAGCCTGAAGAAGCTGAAAACTGATTATGTGGACTTGCTGCTCATTCACTGGCCAAACCCCGACGTGCCGGTTGAAGAATATATTGGTGAGTTGATGAAAGCGCAGGAAAAAGGTTATACCAGGCACATCGGCGTGAGCAACCATACAACTGCCCTGCTGGACAAAGTGCTGGCTACCGGCGCCGACATTATCACCAATCAGGTGGAGTATCATCCGCTTATTAACCAAGATAAACTGTATCACTACCTGCATGAGCATAACCTAACCCTGACTGCTTACAGCCCGGTTGCTCAAGGCAAAGTAATGGGCAACGAAACCCTGAAAAGTATCGGCGACAAGTATAACAAGAACGAAATACAGGTAACGCTGCGCTGGCTTATGCAACAGGATGATGTGCTGGCCATACCCAGAAGCTCTAAAAAAGAACACATGAAATCGAACTTCAACATCTTCGATTTTGAACTGACTACAGACGAAATGCAGCAGATTGATGCGCTGAAACAGGAGAACAAACGTCTCATAAATCCAAGCTGGGCTCCCAACTGGGACTGATTTTAATTACTAATTAATAATTACGAATGGGAGTAAACAAACACATCATACTGTTTCTTAACTTCTAACTTTCTAACTCTTTAAATTTCTAACTTTCTAACTTAACATGACACAAGCACTTTTAAAACCTATAAAACTTCACAAGTTAGAACTACAAAATCGTGTAGTTATGGCGCCCATGACACGCAGCAGAGCCAACAACGAAGGCAATGTTCCCAACGATATCATGGTAACTTATTATACCCAGCGTGCCGGTGCCGGATTAATTATTACTGAAGGCTCGCAGGTATCGAAGCAGGGTGTTGGCTACGTGAACACGCCAGGTATTTACAGTCAGGAACAAGTGGAAGGCTGGAAGAAAATAACCGAAAGTGTGCACAATGCCGGCGGTAAAATCTTTATTCAGCTGTGGCACGTGGGCCGTATGTCACATCCTGATTTCCATAACGGTGAGTTGCCGGTAGCTCCTTCGGCCATTAACCCAAACGACAAATCATACACGCCGCAGGGTTTTAAAGATACGGTAACGCCGCGCGCGCTCACCATTCCGGAAATAAAGCAGATTGTGCAGGATTTTACTAATGCCGCCCAAAATGCCATAGCAGCTGGTTTTGATGGTGTGGAGGTACATGCTTCTAACGGTTACCTGTTCCACCAGTTTTTTGTAACCACTGCCAACACCCGCACCGACGAATACGGCGGCTCTAAAGAGAACAGGGCACGTATACTTTTCGAGGTACTAGACTCCATCAAAAAAGTAGTACCTCTTGAGAAAGTGGGTGTACGCCTTAACCCGAGCCTGCATAATGCTTTCGGTGTTACCGTAAATGAAGACACGATCCCGACCTACGATTACATCATTGAGCAGCTAAACAGCTATAACCTGGCCTACCTGCACCTGACCGAAGCATCGCCGGCTAATTATGAGGTGCCATTTATTGAAGCCCGTATTGCCAAACGCTACCGCCCTGTCTACAAAGGCAACCTGATTATTAACGGGGGCTTTACGCAGGAAAGCGGCAACAGCGTGATTGAAGCCGGTAAGGCCGACATGGTAGCATTCGGTGTGCCGTATATTGCCAACCCGGACCTGGCAGAGCGTTTCGAACAGAATGCTGACCTGCAGCAACCGGATACAAGTACTTTCTACACACCTGGTGCCAAAGGTTACATCGATTATCCTGTACTGGCAGAGGTAGAGGCCTAAATTAAAGATGATTTTATATAAACTGCAACAGCCGGCTGCCGTAAGGCAACCGGCTGTTGCAGTTTATACTTTGCGGCAGGTCAAAACAAAGTATAAACGCCAAATAAATTCCTGTTCATCCAGACATCTGTGTCCGGAACCGCTGAATGGTTTACCTGCTTCAAGATTCCCCGAAAGGTTCAACCTGCGTAAAATCAGCAGCTATACTTTCGCAAACTGAAAACCTGCGCAAGATGGATTTAAGTATAAATCTAATTCCTCAATCGCTGTGCTTGGCCATATCCGGCACCTGGTTTGTTATCTGCACTTGCCGCACCTCGCCCTGCTCCCAGGCGTTGGCGCCGGGCACTACCTGCGGCATGGGTATGTCTTCGCGCTGTTTCCTTTTTTCGGCGGTAGAAATATTAAAATTTTTATCTCGCTTGTCTATCAGTTCCTGTTTCAGTTGCCCGTCTTCCGTGAAGCCCATCATCAGCAGCGGTCCGCCCATCGGTAGTTCCAGGTCGCGGTCGGTGTGCCAGGTATGGATGGTTTTGCCGTAGGTAGATACCAGCTTTTCCATCAGTTCGTGTTCTGCCACATCGGGTAGGCCGGGTGCAATGAGCGTACCGGATTTTACTTCGTAATGGTGGCTGTGCCATAGCTTTTTCTCTTCGTCGGGCAGTTGTTTAAACAGCCTTTCGGAGATGATATACTCTATCCCCATTAGCTTGGCGTTATCACCGTTTCCGTCGAAAATAATGGCTTGCTGCACGTCTTCGTTCAGTTGCGTTACATAATGGTGCGCTTCCATCTGGCCGCCCATGTACCCGCTGTAAAAATGGAAACCATCGAGGTAGGCGCTTACTCTTTTAAGCGGCGTTTTGTCCTGCAGCATATCAGCACCAGCCTCCAGCACCTCTGTTTTTGTTGTCTTTTCTGCGCCCGGCGTCTGCACGTTAGAACCTGTGTTTTCGCCGCCGCAAGCAGTCAGTAAGGCTGCCGCGCAAAGTAAGCTTGTTAAAATTCCTGTTTTCATAGTTTCAGATTTAGAGAGGCTTTTTAGAAGTATGCTCTAACTAGAAGCAATACCTTAATTTTTTGTCGGGAAAAAGAGCCGGCAACCGGTATTCGTATGTCCATACTTTATAAGGTAACGGGCCGTGCCGTGGGTGGTTGCTTTATCATATTTGTTTTGCTTCTGCCTCAGAAACAAAGTATAAACCTCAAAAAAGAGCCGGCTGTTTCCAGTTAAGCGCAATTTAAGTTACTTTTACTTTTTGTATCAGCCTGAAAACAACAGGCAGGCAAGATTTATACTTTGCAGTACACTAACGCATGAAACTGAAAATAAGAACCGGCTTCGGCTACGATGTGCACCAGTTGCAGGAAGGGCTGAACTTCTGGCTAGGCGGCGTTAAAATTCCGCACACGCACGGTGCCCTGGGCCATTCTGATGCTGATGTGCTGATACACGTTATCTGCGACGCCCTTTTAGGCGCTGCCAACCTGCGCGACATTGGCTTTCACTTTTCCGACAAAGACCCGAAGTATAAAGGCATCGACAGTAAAATTCTGTTAAAGGAAGTGACGCACCTGCTGGCTCGCGAAGGTTACGAAATCGGCAACATCGATTCTACCATCTGCCTGCAGGAGCCCAAAGTAAACCCGCACATCCCAGCCATGAAAACTTGCCTCTCCGATGTGATGGGCATTCCGGAAGCAGATATTTCCATCAAAGCCACTACCACTGAACAGTTGGGTTTTGTAGGCAAAAAGGAAGGCGTGGCCGCCTTCGCCACCGTTCTCATCGTAAAGCAATAAACTAAACTATACCTAATCTTAAAACAAATGAAGTATAATCACCTGTGTGCCTTTACCTTACTAGCCGCCATGAGCGCCGGCTGTGCCAAAGGCCCTTCAATTTCTTCCGCCCCTGAAACCGCCAAAACACCCGTTACCAATGCAACCGAGCTGGCAGAAGTTTCCGATAAATATGCCCAAACCATTACGGCAGCAGACCTGTCGGAGCACCTGCATGTTATCGCTTCCGATTCTTTTGCTGGCCGCGATACTGGCTCTAAAGGACAAAAAATGGCTGCCGATTATATCTCCAACCACTTTAAAGAAGACGGCTTGGCCGGTCCCGTTAAAACAGGCAGCAATCCATATTACCAGTCTTTCGACCTGGAGAAAAGCCAGTGGGGCGAGGGCCACATCAGCGTGGGCAAAGAAAAATACCTGATGATGCAGGACTTTTTTGTGCTGGGCGGCTCCCCTTACCAGATAGAGCAACCCGCCGACGTAGTGTTCATGGGTTACGGCATTGATGACCCCAAATTTAACGATTATGCAGGCAAAGATGTAACAGGCAAAATGGTGGTAGCGCTGGCCGGCGAGCCAGAAGATGCCAGTGGCAACTTTATCATCAGCGGCTCCGGCAAAGCCTCCGACTGGGGCAACGATTACCGCGGCAAGCGCAAAGCTGCCACCGAACACGGTGCCAAAGCAGTACTCATTATAACCGGTACGAATAACGATGAATTCAACAGCCTCACGCAGCGCTACAAAGCTTATGCTACGCGCCCGTCTATCGGTTTAAAGAGCAGCGGCGAGCAGGCTACTGCAGC
>Ga0210040_10004143_pt1 | contig 19096 bp, 11 predicted proteins | sample CryGeyCG12114_NA_FD_185462 | JGI IMG/M metagenome (GOLD analysis project Ga0210040, IMG submission 185462) | Groundwater microbial communities from aquifer - Crystal Geyser CG19_WC_8/21/14_NA (SPAdes) (version 2) | ecosystem: Environmental > Aquatic > Deep subsurface > Groundwater | place: USA...
AGCACCGACCTCGCCTGGTACTCCGGCGAGGACGCCCTCAACCTCGCGCACCTCGCGCAGGGCGCCGCCGGCGTCGTCAGCGTGGTCGCCCACGCCGCGGCCGGCGCCTACCGGCAGATGGTCGACGCCGTCGACGCCGGGGACATGCCGACCGCGCGGGCGCTGCACGCCCGGCTCCTGCCGGTCGTCGACGTGATCATGAACCGCACCCAGGGCGCCGCCTCGGCCTCGGCCGTCGTGCAGCTGCTCGGTGCCACCACCTCCCGCACCGTGCGCCTGCCCCTGGTCGCCCTCACCGGCGACCAGGTCGAGCAGCTGCGCGGGGCCCTGACGGAAGCAGGACTCCTGTGAGCCACATCCACCCCGAGCTCGCCCCCCCGCCCCCGCTCGCCGACGGCGCGCTGCGCCTGACCCCGCTGGGCGGGCTCGGCGAGGTCGGCCGGAACATGACCGTCCTGGAGACGCGCGGCAAGCTCCTCGTCGTCGACTGCGGGGTCCTCTTCCCCGAGGACCACCAGCCGGGCGTGGACCTGATCCTCCCGGACTTCTCCTCCATCGCCGACCGCCTCGACGACATCATCGCCGTGGTGCTCACGCACGGCCACGAGGACCACATCGGGGCGGTGCCCTACCTCCTGCGGATGCGGCCGGACATCCCGCTCATCGGCTCGACGCTGACGCTCGCCCTCATCGAGGCGAAGCTCAAGGAGCACCGGATCCGGCCCTACACCCTCACGGTGCGCGAGGGGCAGACCGAGGACCTCGGCCCCTTCTCCGCCGAGTTCGTGGCGGTCAACCACTCCATCCCGGACGCGCTCGCGGTGATGGTCCGCACCGCCGCCGGGTCGGTCCTCATGACCGGCGACTTCAAGATGGACCAGCTGCCGCTGGACGGGCGGATCACCGACCTGCGCGCCTTCGCGCGGCTCGGCGAGGAGGGCGTGGACCTCTTCTGCGTCGACTCCACGAACGCCGAGGTGCCGGGCTTCACGATGTCCGAGCGCGAGATCGAGCCCGCGCTCGACCGCGTGTTCCGCACGGCCGAGCGCCGGATCATCGTCGCCTCGTTCGCCTCGCACGTGCACCGCGTCCAGATGGTGCTCGACGCGGCCGCGCGCTCGGGCCGGCGGGTGGCCCTCGTCGGGCGCTCCATGGTCCGCAACATGGGTATCGCCGCCGAGCTCGGGTACCTCTCGGTGCCCGACGGCGTCCTGGTGGACGTCAAGGAGGTCGACTCCCTGCCCGACTCGCGCGTCGTGCTGATGTGCACCGGCAGCCAGGGCGAGCCCATGGCCGCCCTGTCGCGCATGGCCAACAACGACCACCGGGTGCGGGTCGGCCGCGGGGACACCGTGGTGCTCGCCTCCTCGCTGATCCCCGGCAATGAGAACGCGGTCTTCCGGGTGATCAACGGGCTCACGCGCCTCGGCGCCAAGGTCGTGCACTCGGGCAACGCCCGCGTCCACGTCTCGGGCCACGCCAGCGCCGGCGAGCTCCTGTACTGCTACAACATCGTGCGCCCGAAGAACGTCATGCCGATCCACGGCGAGCACCGGCACCTGCACGCCAACGCCGACCTCGCCGTGGCCACGGGCATCGCGCGCGAGCGGGTCGTCATGGCCGAGGACGGCGTCGCGGTGGACCTGGTCGACGGCGTCGCCCGCATCGCCGGCGCCGTCCCCTGCGGCTACGTCTACGTCGACGGCTCGTCGGTCGGCGCCATCACCGACGCCGACCTCAAGGACCGCCGCATCCTGGGCGACGAGGGCTTCATCTCGGTCTTCGTCGCGGTCGACTCCTCCTCCGGGGCGGTGGTGGCGGGCCCGGAGATCCACGCCCGCGGCGTCGCGGAGGAGTCCGTGGTCTTCGACCAGGTGCGCACCCAGGTCGTCCAGGCCCTCGAGCAGGCCGTCGCCGACGGCACCACGGACACCCACCAGCTGCAGCAGGTGGTCCGGCGTGTCGTCGGCCGCTTCGCCTCCGGCCGGCTGCGCCGCAAGCCCATGATCGTCCCGGTGGTCGTCAGCGCCTGACCGGCCGCCGGGGTCGGTCTGCCCCGGTCCGTCCCGGGCGGACGGCCGGGTGGGGACCGGGCGCCGCCGCGAGGTGGCGCCGCGCCGCCCGCGCTGGGGCGCCGTGGCGCCGCGCGGGGCTACGGTGCCGCCATGGCGACGCGCACCAGCACCTCGGCGCGCCGCTCGGGCTCTCCGCGCACCAGCGGCAGCGGCACCCGAGACGGCTCCTCCTGGTCCGGGGGCCCGCAGGGGCGTGGGGCGGGCCGGTCGTCCGGGGCCTCCCCGGCGCCGCGCTCGGGCGCCTCGCTCGCCGGCCGGGCGGCCCGCGGCGCCTGGACGGGCACCGCCTCCGTGGTCGGCGGCACGGTGCGCCGCATGGGGGACGGCGCGCGCGACCTCGACCCGGCGCACCGGCGCGACGGCCTCGCCTTCTCCCTCCTGGGGCTCGGGATCCTCGTCGCGGCCCGCGAGTGGTGGGGCATCACGGGCACCCTCGGCGACGGCGTGCACGCCGTCGTGGCGGGCGCCTTCGGCCTCGTGGGCCTGCTCGTGCCGGTCCTGCTGCTGGCCTCGGCGGTGCGCCTCATGCGCCACCCCGACAGCCCGGCCGCGAAGGGACGCTCCTGGATCGGCGTCGCCGCGCTGCTGCTGGCGGCCTGCGGCCTCGTCCACCTCGCCGCCGTCGGCGCCGACGCGCCCGCCACGGCCGAGGTGCTCCGCGCCGGGGGAGGGGTCCTCGGGTACGCCGCCTCGGTGCCGCTCGCGGTCGGCGCCTCGCCGGTCGTCGCCGTGCCCCTGCTCGTCCTCCTCGGCGTGTTCGGCCTCCTCGTGCTGACGGCGACGCCGGTCCACGCCGTCCCCGACCGGCTGCGTGCGCTGGGGGACCGCCTGCCGGGCCGCCGCGCCGCCGACGACGACCGCGACGAGGCGACGGGCGACGGCGACCGGGGTGCGGGCGCGGGCGAGGGGTCCCTCCCCCGCCCCCGGCGGGCGCGGGCGGAGGCCCCGGCCGACGGCGAGGGGGCCGAGGAGCCCGCGGACGGCGGCGGTGCCAGCCGTGCCCGCCGTGCGGCCGAGCGGCTGCGCGCCCGCGCACGGGGCGGCGCCGCCGAGGAGCCCGCCGCGACCGAGGAGAGCGACCCCCCCGGGTGGTCCCGGGGCTCGGGCGCCGAGCCGTACGACGCCGCGGTCGAGGTCGAGCCCGCGGCGCCGGGTCGTCGCCGCCGGGGTGGCGCCGGCTCCTCACCGGCCCCGTCGCCCGCCGGCGCGGCGCCCGACCCGTCCGCCGCCGACCCGTCTGCCGCCGACGCGTCCGCCGGCGCGGCGCCGCCCGTCCCGGCGGGTCCCTCCGGCGGGGCGCGACGGCAGGCGGCGGCCGCGGCGGCGCAGCGCCCGGCGGAGGAGCCCCCCGCGGAGGAGCTGGAGGCGCCGCCCGTCGGCCAGCTGCCCCAGCGCGTGGAGCAGCTGCTGCTCGGCGGCGACGTCACCTACAGCCTCCCGCCGTCGGACGTGCTGACGCCGGGCTCGCCGCACAAGGCCCGCAGCGCCGCCAACGACCGCGTCGTCGAGGCGCTGACCACCGTCTTCGACAGCTTCGACATCAACGCCGCCGTCACCGGCTTCAGCCGCGGCCCGACGGTGACCCGCTACGAGGTCGAGCTGGGGACGGGCGTCAAGGTCGAGCGCGTCACGGCGCTGAGCAAGAACATCGCCTACGCGGTGGCCAGCGCGGACGTGCGGATCCTGTCCCCGATCCCCGGCAAGTCCGCGATCGGCATCGAGATCCCCAACGCCGACCGCGAGACCGTCTCCCTGGGCGACGTGCTCCGCAGCCAGGCGGCGCGCAACCAGGCGCACCCCCTGGTCATGGGCGTCGGCAAGGACGTCGAGGGCGGCTACGTCGTCGCCAACCTCGCCAAGACGCCGCACCTGCTCGTCGCGGGCGCCACGGGCGCCGGCAAGTCGGGCTTCGTCAACGCGATGATCACCTCGATCCTCATGCGGGCCACGCCCGACGAGGTCCGTCTCGTCCTCGTCGACCCCAAGCGCGTCGAGCTGACGATCTACGAGGGCATCCCGCACCTGATCACGCCGATCATCACGAACCCGAAGAAGGCCGCCGAGGCCCTCGAGTGGGTGGTCCGGGAGATGGACGCGCGCTACGACGACCTGGCGACCTACGGCTTCAAGCACGTCGACGACTTCAACGACGCCGTGCGCGCGGGGCGCGTGACGCCCGTCCCGGGCAGCGAGCGGGTGCTGCAGCCCTACCCGTACCTGCTCGTCGTCGTCGACGAGCTCGCGGACCTCATGATGGTCGCGCCCCGCGACGTCGAGGCCTCGATCCAGCGGATCACCCAGCTCGCCCGCGCCGCCGGCATCCACCTCGTGCTGGCGACGCAGCGGCCGAGCGTCGACGTCGTCACGGGCATCATCAAGGCCAACGTGCCGTCCCGGCTCGCCTTCGCCACGAGCTCGCTCGCGGACTCGCGCGTCGTGCTCGACCAGCCGGGCGCGGAGAAGCTCATCGGCCAGGGCGACGCCCTGTTCCTGCCCATGGGCAGCTCCAAGACCATGCGCGTGCAGGGGGCGTGGGTCACCGAGGCCGAGATCGGCGCCGTCGTCCGGCACGTCAAGGAGCAGCTGGCGCCGATCTACCGCGAGGACGTCGTCGTCGCGGCCCCGGCGGCCCAGGTGGACGAGGAGATCGGCGACGACCTGGAGCTGCTGCTGCAGGCCACCGAGCTCGTCGTCACCACCCAGTTCGGCTCGACGTCGATGCTCCAGCGCAAGCTGCGGGTGGGCTTCGCCAAGGCGGGCCGGCTCATGGACCTGCTGGAGTCGCGCGGGGTCGTCGGCCCCAGCGAGGGGTCCAAGGCCCGCGACGTGCTCGTGCGCCCCGACGACCTGCCCGGGACGCTCGCCGGTCTGCGCGGCGAGCCGCCGCCCTCCGGGGACGACGCCTACGACCAGGCCGTCGCGGTGGAGCCGGCCGCCCCGCAGCGGGCCGGCGGCGGCTACGGGGCCCCGGCGGAGGACGACTGGGACGCCGGCCTGCCGCCCCCGCCGCAGCGCTACGACGACGGCGCGGACGACGGCTCCGAGGAGGACGACGACGCGTGGCAGCTGACGGGACGGTGAGCGGGGCATGACCGCGGTGGTGCACGAGGTCGGGGCGACGGAGCAGGTCGACGCCGGCGAGGGCCTGGACCTGCTGGTCTGGGACGCGCCGAACATCGACATGACGCTCGCCAACGTGATCGGCGAGCGCCCCTCGCCGACGTCGCGGCCGCGCTTCGACGCGATCGCGCGCTGGCTCGTGGGCTCGGCGGCCGACCGCGAGGTCGAGGGCTGCGTGTTCACGAACATCGTCCCGTCGGCCGCGCCGAACATGCGGGGGTGGGTGGAGGCGGTCCGCTCCTTCGGCTTCGCCGTCTTCGCCCGGCCGAAGAGCTCGCCCGAGGACGACGTCGACGAGGCGATGCTCGAGCACATCGCCCGGCGGGCGGACGAGGGCGGCCTGGCCCGGGTGGTCGTGGCCAGCGCGGACGGGCGCAACTTCCGCGAGCCGCTGGAGGAGCTGGCCCGCGCCGGCGTGGAGTGCGTCGTCATCGCGTTCTCCGAGGTCGCGGGCTACGCCCAGGAGTCCGACCTCATCACGTTCATCGACCTCGAGGACGTGCCCGGCGCGTTCACGACGCCGCTGCCGCGCATCCGCCTCGACAACCTGCCCCCCGAGGGCGCCTGGCTGCGCCCGACGCGCTCGATGCGCGCGCTGGTGGAGACGGGCTGACCCGATCCTCGGTCGGCCCGCGCGTCCGCGGCCGACCGGGGGCTTGCCGACCCGTCCCGGACGGCGCGCGGCGGGGCCGCCGCGCTCGGTGCGGGCGTGCTCCGGCCGGCCGGCCGAGGAGGTCCCCGCAGCGTGGGTCAGGTGTTCGCCGAGGCGTCACGGGTGCGACGTGCGGGGTCGTCCCGCCGGCCACCGACGCCGCGGTGTGATCGGGCCATGACCCAGCGGAACCGCTCGTCATCTCCGCGCCCGTCCCCCGACCCGGCGACCGACGCGGGTGCGCGGCCCCCCTCGCGGCGCGCCGTGCTCCACGGCGGCGCCGCCCTGGGCGGGGCGGCGCTCGTCGGGGCGGGCCTGCCGCCCTCCGGCGCCGCCGCGGCCCCCGCGCTGGTGCGCGGCGGCCGCGCCGGGCTCAGCCACGGCGTGGCGTCCGGCGACGTGACGCGCTCGTCCGCGGTGCTGTGGGCGAGGGCCGATGCGCCGGGGCGGCTCGTGGCGCAGGTTCGGCACCCCGGGCGCGGGGGAGGGTGGCGGACGGTGCCCGGACCGGTGGTGACGGACGACTCCGACCTCACGGGCACGATCCGGCTCGACGGGCTGCTGCCCGGCGAGCTCTACGAGTACCGGCTCGCCGTCGAGACCGCGGACGGCGCGGGGCCCTCGCAGGCCGGACGCCTGCGCACGGCCCCTCGCGCGCGCTCCGACGTGAGCTTCACCTGGACGGGGGACACCGCCGGGCAGGGCTGGGGGCGGCGGCTCGAGGACGGCATGCCCGGGTTCGGCGCCATGCTCGCCACCGACCCCGACTTCGTCGTGCACTCCGGTGACACGATCTACGCCGACGGCCCGATCGCCCCGGAGGTCGTGCTCCCCGACGGGACGACGTGGCGCAACGTCGTCAGCGACGGCGTGGAGGAGGTCGCGCAGGACCTGGACCAGTTCCGCGGCCGCCACCGCTACAACCGCGGCGACCACCACGTGCAGGCGCTCACCGCCGCCGTGCCGCTCTACGCCCAGTGGGACGACCACGAGGTCACGAACAACTGGTACCCCGGCGAGGTCCTCACCGACCCCCGGTACACGCGGGAGCGCCGCACCGACGTCCTCGCGCAGCGGGGGCGGCGGGCCTTCGGTGAGTACCACCCCTTCGACGACAGGCGCCGGGACGCCGAGGGCAAGGTCTACGGCCGCTTCCCGCGCGGCCCGCACGTCGACCTCTTCATGCTCGACATGCGCACCTACCGCGGGGCGAACACGGCGAACACCCAGCCGGCCGCGGGACCGGAGACGCCTTTCCTCGGGCGCGAGCAGGCCGACTGGTTCGTCCGCGAGGCGCGCCGCAGCCGGGCCACGTGGAAGGTCGTCCTGGCCGACATGCCGCTCGGCGTGGTGGTGCCCGACGGCTCGCTCTTCGAGGCGGTGGCCAACGGCGTCGACGGGCCGCCGCTGGGGCGCGAGCTGGAGATCGCCTCGCTGCTGTCCCGCCTCAAGCGGGCCCGCGTCAGCGGGCTGGTGTGGCTGACGGCCGACGTCCACTGGACGGCGGCCCACCGCTACGACCCCGCGGCGGCGGGCTTCTCCGACTTCGACCCCTTCTGGGAGTTCGTCGCCGGGCCGATCCACGCCGGGGCCTTCCCGGTGGGGGAGCTGGACGGCACGTTCGGGCCGCAGCGGGTCTTCGCGTCGGGGCCGGCGGCTCCGAACGAGAGCCCGGCGGGCGCCCACCAGTTCTTCGGCCACGTCGCCGTCGAGGGGGCGAGCGGCGCGATGACGGTCTCGCTGCGCACCTCCCGCGGCGACGTCGTGCACGCCCAGGTGCTCGAGCCGACCTGAGCCGGGGTCGCGTCGTCGTCCGGGGGCAGCGACGGCGGCGCCTACAGTGGTAGGGGTGAGCACGTCGACGCCGAGCCCTTCCGCCGCCCCAGCCGGTCGGTCGGTGGCGCTGGTGACCCTCGGCTGCGTGCGCAACGAGGTCGACTCCTCCGAGCTCGCGGGCCGGCTCGCCGGCGCGGGCTGGGACCTGGTGGAGGACGCGGCGGACGCCGACGTCGCGGTGGTCAACACCTGCGGGTTCATCGAGTCCGCGAAGAAGGACTCCGTCGACGCCCTGCTCGAGGCCAGCGACCTCAAGGACACCGGGCGCACGCGGGCCGTCGTCGCCGTCGGCTGCATGGCTGAGCGCTACGGCACCGAGCTGGCCGAGCAGCTGCCCGAGGCCGACGCCGTCCTCGGCTTCGACTCCTACGCCGACCTGTCCGGCCACCTCGACGCCGTCCTGGCGGGGGAGCGGCCCGCCAGCCACGTGCCGCGCGACCGGCGCACGCTGCTGCCGCTGTCGCCCACCGCCCGCCGCGGGAGCCGCGTGGCGACGCCGGGCCACGGGGGCGGACCGGGCGACGAGGCCGCGGCCGACGACCGGGCCGCCGACCTCGCCCCGGCGTCGGGCCCCCCGGTGCTGCGCCGCCTGCTCGAGCCCGGCCGCCCGTGGGCGCCCCTGAAGCTGGCCTCCGGGTGCGACCGCCGCTGCACGTTCTGCGCGATCCCCGCCTTCCGCGGCGCCTACCTCTCGCGCCCGCCGGAGGACGTGCTCGCCGAGGCGCGCTGGCTGAGTGAGCAGGGCGTGCGCGAGCTGCTGCTGGTCAGCGAGAACTCGACGTCGTACGGCAAGGACCTGGGCGACCTGCGCGCCCTCGAGCAGCTGCTGCCGCGCCTGGCCGCGGTCGACGGCGTCGAGCGGGTGCGCGTCACCTACCTGCAGCCCGCCGAGGTCCGTCCGGGCCTGCTCGAGGCCGTCGCCGGCACCGACGGCGTCGCGGACTACTTCGACCTGTCCTTCCAGCACTCCGCCCCCGCGCTGCTGCGGCGCATGCGCCGCTTCGGCGGCACGGAGGACTTCCTCGGTCTGCTGGAGCGCGTGCGGGCCCTGGCCCCGCTCGCCGGGGTCCGCTCCAACGTCATCGTCGGCTTCCCGGGGGAGACCGAGGCGGACGTCGAGGAGCTCATGGGCTTCCTCGAGGCGGCGCGCATGGACGTCACCGGCGTCTTCGGCTACTCCGACGAGGACGGCACCGAGGCGGTCGGCCTCGACGGCCACCTGGCGCCCGAGGTCGTGGAGGAGCGCCGCGAGCGCGTCGAGCAGCTCGTCGAGGTCCTCGTCGACGAGCGGGCCGGCGAGCGCGTCGGTGAGCGCGTGCGCGTCCTCGTCGAGGAGCTCTCCGACGAGCCGGGCGAGCTCGGCGCCGACGTCGTCGTCGGGCGCGCCGAGCACCAGGGCCCCGAGGTCGACGGGTCCACCGAGGTCGTCCTCCCGCCGGGCGCCCCGCGGCCGAGGGTCGGCGACCTCGTCGAGGCCGTCGTCACCGCGTCGGCCGGGGCGGACCTCGTCGCGGAGCCGGTCCGGTGAGCTCCTGGCTCGTCGCCCGGCGGCACGCCGACGGCAGCGCGAGCGCCTGGAACGTCGCCAACGCGCTGACGGTCCTGCGGATCCTCCTGGTCCCGCTGATGGCGGTGCTCCTGCTCGTCGACGAGGGGCAGGACCCGTGGTGGCGGCTCGCCGCTGCGGCGGCGTTCGGCGTCGCCATCGCCACCGACAAGGTGGACGGGGACCTCGCCCGGCGTCACGACCTCGTCACGGACTTCGGCAAGCTCGTCGACCCCATCGCCGACAAGGCGCTCATCGGGACGGCGCTCGTGCTGCTCTCCCTCCTCGGGGAGCTGCCGTGGTGGATCACCGCGGTGGTGCTCGGTCGGGAGCTCGGGGTCACGGTCCTGCGCTTCGTCGTCATCCGCCACGGGGTCATCCCCGCCTCCCGCGGCGGCAAGCTCAAGACCGTCCTGCAGAGCATCGCGATCGCGCTCTACCTGCTGCCCACGCCCGAGGTCGTGGCGGGCTGGAAGCCGGTGCTCGCCCTCGTCGTCATGCTCGTCGCCGTGCTGGTGACGGTGGTGACCGGCCTGGACTACGTCGTCTCGGCAGTGCGCCTGCGGCGCGAGGGCCGCCGCGAGCGCGACGCCCGGGGCCGCGCGGCGTCGGCGGCCGCGGGAGGCGGCGGGCTCCTGGCCGAGGAGGCCCTCGAGCGACCGCACGCACCGGCCCGGCGCTCTTCCGGCGCCGGCGGCCGGGTGGGGAGCGGACCGGGGGACACCGGTGGGCCGCGACGCTGAGCGGTCCCCGGACGGCGGTGCCACCGGCCCCGCCCCGCACCGCGACGTCGCCGACCGCTGCGTGCGCACCGCGCTGGAGCGGGGTCGCAGCGTCGCCACCGCCGAGTCGCTGACCGCCGGGCTGGTCTGCGCGGCCCTCGCGGACGTCCCCGGTGCGTCGGGAGCGCTGCGCGGCGGCGTCGTCGCGTACGCCACCGAGCTCAAGCAGCAGCTCCTCGACGTGCCGGCCGACCTCCTCGCACGCGCGGGGCCCGTGCACCCCGACGTCGCGGTCGCCATGGCGACCGGGGTCCGACGGCGGCTGGGGGCCGACGTGGGCGTCGCCACGACGGGCGTCGCGGGCCCCGGCCCGGCCGACGGCCACCCCGCCGGCACGGCCTACGCCGCGGTGGTGGGCCCGAACGCCACCCGGGTGCTCCCGCTGCACCTGCCCGGCGACCGCGCCGCCGTGCGCGCCGCGACCACGCGTGCGGCGCTCGAGCTGCTGGCGGAGGTGCTGGTGGCGCCCGAGGACGTCCCGGACCCCGGCGCGGCCGGCACCTCGACCCGGCGATGACCCGTGCCCGCTCGGACCCACGGGGGCCGGACCCGTGCGTGCGGACCTCGGCCGTGCGGACCTGGGCCGGAACACCGCCCCCCGGCCGCTCGTTCTGCTGGTCATGCACGTCACGCGCCTCCCTCCGCCGTCCCGGCCGTCGGCCGGGTACCGTGGCTCCGAACGCACAGCACCACCCCGACGACCCTTCCCGCCGACCCGCCCGGTGCACGACGCCGGTCCCCGGACCACCGGCTCCCGTCCCACGGGCCCTGCACCCGCCCAGGTGGCGTCCGCGCCGCAGCAGATGCACGAGCCGAGCACGAGAGGGGGACGGCCGGTGATCCTCCTGCGCCGCGAGCTCGGAGACGCGCTGCGCGACCTCCGCCAGAAGCAGGGGCGCACCCTGCGCGAGGTCTCGGGGACGGCGCGCGTCAGCCTCGGCTACCTCTCCGAGGTGGAGCGGGGGCAGAAGGAGGCGTCCTCGGAGCTGCTCTCCTCCATCTGCGGCGCCCTCGGCACCCCGCTGTCGGAGGTCCTCAGCGAGGTCAGCGACCGGGTCGCCCTCGCCGAGGACCTCAGGGTCCCCGACGTGGTGCCCGCCGACCTCGTCGGCGAGGACGTCCGCGGGCCGAAGGGGCTCGTCAGCGCCGCCTGAGCCGCACCGGCCCCGGCCGCTCGAGCGCGCTCGCGCTCCACTGGACCCCGCGCGGGAGACCGCTCGGGGTCCTCGTGCGTCCGGGGCCCGCGCTCACGCCCGCGGCGACGCACCCCGGCGGTGGGGCGCCGCGGCGCTCCGGCGGTCGTGCCCGAGGGGGGCCTGCGGCCGTCCGTCGTCGGTGGGTCGGGGCCCCGGCTGGCAGGAGGGGCACGAGAACGCGCTGCGCGCGGTGGGGCCCGAGCCGAGCGGCGCCACGCGCACGGTCGTGCCGCACCGCAGGCAGGGCAGGCCGGAGCGGGCGTGCACGTAGCGGTTGCGGCCGGGGCGCGCGTCCCCCGTGGTGGTCTGGACCGGGTCGCGGGCGTCGGCGGCCGCGCGCATCATCCGCCGGGTGCGGGCGAGCAGGCCCGGCATGTCGCGCACCCGATCCACGGGCGTCCACGGGCTGACGCCGCGCAGGAACAGCACCTCGCTCATCCAGAAGGTGCCGATGCCGGCCACGAGCCGCTGGTCGAGCAGCGCGTCCCCGACCTCCCGCGAGCCGTCCCCGAGCACCGCAGCGGCCGCCTCCTGCGCGCCACCGCTCTCCCAGTCCTGCGCGAGGAGGTCGGGGCCGAGGTGGCCGACGAGCCCGCCCTCCTCGGCCGTCGGCACCAGGTCGAGCATGCCCAGCCGGTGGCCGACGGCCGTCCAGTCGGCGGTGACGAGCACGGCGCGCACGCCGTCCGGGGCCCCGCCCCGCAGCTGCGGCCCGCGAGAGGCCCCGCCGCGCCGCCCGCCGCCGGGCCCGGTGCGCTGGACGTGCCACGAGCCGTCCATGCGCAGGTGGCTGTGCAGCGTGGCGCCCGCGTCGGTGCGCACGAGCAGGTGCTTGCCGCGGGCGGCGACGCCGAGCACGACCTGGCCGGACAGGTCGGCCCCCGCGAGCGTCGGCCAGCGCAGGTCGCTGCGGCGCAGCACCCGGCCGGCCAGGGCCGCGTCCAGGCGACGGGCGGTCCGCAGGACGGTGTCACCCTCGGGCACGGCGGTTCCTCCCGGTCACGGCCGCAGCCGCAGGCCGCGCGGCGTGGGCGTGAAGCCGGCCTCCTCGAGCGCCCCGGCGACGCCCCCCGTCTCGGTGAGCACCGACGCGCCGTCGGCGCGCTGCACGAGCAGCTGGCCGAGCCCGCCGTCGCGCACGGCGGTGACGAGGGCCTCGGCGGCGGCCCGCAGGTCCTCCGGGTCCGCCGACCACGTGCGCACCGACCGTCCCCCCCGCTCGACGTAGAGCAGCAGCTGCCCCTCGCGGACGACGACGAGCGCCCCGGCGGCCCGGGCGGGCCGGTGCGCGCGACCGCCCCCGCGCTCGCCCCCGTCCTGGGCCGAGCCGTCCTGGGACCCGTCCCGGGCCGCGCCGTCCTCGTCCGGGGGGCGCGCGTCGTCGGCGGCGTCCGCGCCGGAGCGGGTCGGAGCGCCACCGGGGGAGCCGCGGTCCGGCCACGGCAGCGCGGCGCCGAAGGGGTTGGCGGGGTCGCACGCCGCCAGGACGTCGGCCGGAGGGCGCCGTGCGCCCCCGTCGGCGAGGGGCGGGCCCCCCGGTGCCTCCCCGAGCGGCCGGGCCACCGCGCGCAGGCGGTCGACCGCTCCCGGCCCGGCGAACTGCGAGGCGCCCAGGCCCTCCACGAAGTACCCGCGGCGCACCCGCCCGGCGTCCTCCATCGCGGCGAGGACGCGGTAGACGCCCGCGAAGCCGCCGACGACGCGCTCGGCCGCCACCGAGCCGCGCGTCACGACGCCGTAGCGGTCCAGCAGCACCTCGGCGAGCGCCGCGGCGCGCACCGTCGCGTCCTCCTCGGCGGCGGGCAGCAGCGACCAGCGCCCCGCCGCGTGCGGGGGTCCGCCGCGCACGGGGACGCTGGGGCGCCCGGGGCGCGAGCGGCCCGCCGCCCACCCGCGGCGGCTGCTGGCGTAGCGCGAGCGCGGCGCCGCCGGGGCGGAGCGGTGACGGGTCCGCCCGCCGCGCAGGCGGGCTCGCAGGGGGCTCAGCGTGTCGTTGGTCAGGCGTCCGTCCCAGACGAGATCCCACAGGACCTCGGCGAGGCCGTCGTCGTCGCTCGACCCGACGGCGTCGGCGAGCGCCCGGAAGAAGTAGGCGCCGCCGCCGTCGAGGGCGTCCAGGACGGCGCGGTGGTCGTCGGTCAGCTCCAGCGCGTCGTCGTCGCGCCCCGCGGCGGGCACGGGGGCGCGGTCGTCGTCGGGCGCGTCCCACCCCGGGCGGGGCCGCAGCGTCAGGTGCGCGGAGTCGGCCAGGTGCAGCGAGACCCAGCCGTCGTCGCCGGGCAGCGCCCCGTGGCCGCACCAGAGCACCTCCCCGGACGCCGTCAGCTCGTCGAGCAGGGCCGGGGTGTAGCGCTGCAGGCGGGCGGGCAGGACGAGCGACTCCAGACCGCTGGCCGGGAGGACCGCGCCGGCCAGCTGCTCGACGACGCGCACGAGCCCCTCCGCGCCGCGCAGCCGCGCCCCCACGCCCTGCCAGCGGGGGACGAACGCCGCCAGGTCCTCCGGCGGCACCGGCTCGACCTCCGCGCGCAGGGCCGCCAGGGAGCGCCGGCGCAGCACGCGCAGCACCTCGGCGTCGCAGACGTGCTCGGCGTGGTCGGGGTCCGTCGGGGCCGCCTCCCCGCTGCCGGGGGGGCCGCCCTCGTCGAGCCGCCCGCGGACGCCGTCGGGCAGCAGGTCCCCGCGCACGAGGCGACCGCGCTGCTCCATGCGGCGCAGCGCGGCGTCCACCACGGCGGTCCCGAGGCCGAGCCGCCGCGCCAGGGCGGTGGGCGCGAAGGGCACGTGCGTGCGCGCGTAGCGGGACACGAGCTCGCCGACCGGGTCGGGCACCGGGGCGGTGAAGGCCTCCGGGACGCCCACCGGCAGGGGCGTGCCCAGGGCGTCGCGCAGGCGTCCGGCGTCCTCGACCGACGCCCACCGCTCCTCGCCCGCGATGCGCACGGCGATGACCCGGCGGGCGCGCTCGAGCTCGTGCAGCCAGCCCTCGACGGCCGGGACCCGGGCCGCGGCGGCGGCCTCCGCCGCGGCGCCGCCGGGGGGCGGAGGCTCCTCGCCGTCCTCCTCGCCCGTGGAGGTCGGGTCCGGCCCCTCGGGTGCGGGCACCCCCGGGGCGACGGCGACGGCGTCCGGCCGGGTGCGGCGGGCCACCTCCACGGTGGTCAGCGGCCCCAGCACGCGCAGCAGGTCGGCGACGTCCTCGCGCCCCCGCGCCCCGCGCGCGGGCAGGAGCCGCTGCAGCTCGGCGTGGGTGCGCAGGACCGCCTCGGGGTCCAGGAGGTCGGCGAGCGCGGCGCCCTCGCCGCGCCCGAGCAGCTCGGCGAGCAGTCCCGGGTCCAGGGACAGCGCGGCCGCGCGCCGCTCGGCGAGGGGGGAGTCGCCCTCGTAGAGGAACTGGGCGACGTAGCCGAACATCAGGCTGCGCGCGAAGGGCGACGGCTGCTGCGTCGTGACCTCGACGACGCGCACGGCGCGCGAGCGCAGCTCGCGCAGCAGCTGCTCCAGGGCGGGGACGTCGAACACGTCCTGGAGGCACTCGCGGACCGTCTCCAGGACGACGGGGAAGGAGGGGTAGCGGCTGGCCACCTCGAGCAGCTGGGCGGCGCGCTGGCGCTGCTGCCACAGCGGCTGGCGGCGGTCGGGGCTGCGGCGGGGCAGCAGCAGCGCCCGGCCGGCGCACTCGCGGAAGCGGGCCGCGAACAGCGCGGAGCCGCCGAGCTCCTCGGTGACCACGTGCGAGACGTCGTCGGGGTCCATCAGCAGCACGTCGGCGAGGTCGGGGAGCCCGGCGCCGCCGCCCCCGTCGTCCTCGGTCCCGCCGCCGAGGCCCCCCTCGTCGTAGCCGACGTCCGGCAGGCGCAGCACCAGGCCGTCGTCGGCGGGCATGGCCTGCACGTCCACGCCGAACCGCTCGCGCATCCGGGCGGCCACCGCGAGGGCCCACGGGGCGTGCAGCTGCTGGCCGAAGGGGGAGTGGACGACGACGCGCCAGTCCCCGAGCTCGTCGCGGAAGCGCTCGACGACGAGCGTGCGGTCGTCGGGCAGGTGGCCGGTGGCCTCCTGCTGCTCGCGCAGGTAGCCGAGGAGGTTGTCCACCGCCCAGGCGTCCAGCCCCGCGGCGCGGGCCCGGTCGCGCGCCACGTCGCCGTCCCAGCCGCCGGGGGCCGCGGCCAGCTCGCGCACGAAGGACCCGATCGCGCGCCCCAGCTCGGCGGGGCGGCCGAGGGCGTCCCCGTGCCAGAAGGGCAGCTTGCCGGGCTGGCCGGGCGCCGGCGTGACGAGCACCTGGTCGCGGGTGATGTCCTCGATCCGCCACGTCGAGGCCCCCAGGGTGAAGACGTCCCCGACCCGGGACTCGTAGACCATCTCCTCGTCGAGCTCCCCGACGCGCCGGCCGGGACCTTCCCCGGAGGCGAGGAAGACCCCGTACAGGCCCCGGTCGGGGATGGTGCCGCCGCTGGTGACCGCGAGGCGCTGGGCCCCGGGGCGCCCGCTGAGCACCCCGGTGACCCGGTCCCACACCACGCGCGGGCGCAGCTCGGCGAACTCCTCGCTGGGGTAGCGGCCCGAGAGCATGTCGAGGACGGCCTCGAGCACGCCGCGCGACAGGTGCTCGAAGGACGCCGCCCGCCGCACGAGCGCCTCGAGGTCCTCGACCGACCAGTCGTCCATCGCCGTCATCGCCACGACCTGCTGCGCGAGGACGTCGAGCGGCGAGGAGGGGATGCGCAGCTCCTCGATCCGGCCCGCGCGCATCCGCTCGGTGACGACGGCCGTCTGCACCAGGTCGCTGCGGAACTTGGGGAAGAGGACGCCGCGGCTGACCGCGCCGACCTGGTGGCCGGCGCGGCCGACGCGCTGCAGCCCGCTCGCGACGCTGGGCGGGGACTCCACCTGGACGACGAGGTCGACCGCGCCCATGTCGATGCCGAGCTCCAGGCTCGAGGTGGCGACGACGGCGGGCAGGCGCCCGCTCTTGAGGTCGTCCTCGATGAGCGCGCGCTGCTCCTTGCTGACCGAGCCGTGGTGGGCCCTCGCCAGCACCGCCGGGGCGCCGGCCGAGGCCCCGGCCTGGCCCATCACCTCGGCGGGCGGGCGCCGCGGGCGCTCGGCGCGGCGCGTCCCCGCCGACGCGGCCCACTGCGGCCCGTCGTCCCCGTCGTCCCCGTCGTCCTCGTCCCCGGTGTCGTCGGCCGTGTCGTCGGCGAGGTCGTCGGCCCGGGCGTCGCCGTCGTCCGCGCCGAAGAGCTCGGGCGCGTCGCCCGGGGAGGGGCGGCGGGGCTCCTGGTCGTCACCGGCCGCGGACGGCCGCGGGGAGCCGTCGTCGGCCCCCTCGAGGTCGACGACGTCGTCCGCCCCCTCCAGCCGCTCGGCCCACGTCTCGTTGAGGCGGGCGGTGAGGCGCTCGGCGAGGCGCCGGGAGTTGGCGAAGACGATCGTGGAGCGGTGCTCGCCGTCCACCGGGGCGACCAGGTCGACGATGCGCTCCTCGACCGAGGGCCAGATCGACGTCGTGCGCTGCGCCCCGGCGGCGGCGCCGCTGAGGTCGTCGGTGGGCTCGCCGAGGCGCGACATGTCCTCGACCGGGACGACGACGGACAGGTCGAACCGCTTCTCCGAGGGCGGCTGGACGATCGTCACCGGCCGTCCGCCGTCCTCGCCCGGCGCGCGGGCGCCCGCGAGGAAGCGCGCGACGGCCTCGGGCGGGCGCACCGTGGCGGACAGGCCGATCCGCTGCGCCGGGCGGGGCAGCATCGCGTCGAGCCGCTCGAGGGAGAGGGCCAGGTGCGCGCCGCGCTTGGTGCCGGCGACGGCGTGCACCTCGTCGAGCACCACCGTGGTGACGCCCGCGAGCGACTCGCGCGCCTTCGAGGTGAGCACGAGGAACAGCGACTCGGGCGTCGTGATGAGCACGTCCGGCGGCCTGCGGGCCTGCAGGCGCCGGTCGGCGGCGGAGGTGTCGCCCGAGCGGATGCCGACCTGCACGTCCGGCTCCGGCAGGCCCAGGCGCACGCGCTCGTGGCCGATGCCCGTCAGCGGCGCGCGCAGGTTGCGCTGGACGTCGCTCGCCAGCGCCTTGAGCGGCGAGACGTAGAGCACGCGGCAGCGCTGGGAGGGCTCGGGCACGGGCTCGCTCACGAGGCGGTCGATCGACCACAGGAAGGCCGAGAGCGTCTTGCCCGAGCCCGTGGGCGCCACGACGAGCGTGTGGTCCCCGCTGCTGATGGCGTCCCACGCGCCGGCCTGCGCCGACGTCGGGGCGGCGAAGGCGCCCGTGAACCACCGCCGGGTCGCCTCGGAGAAGCGGTCGAGGACGTCCGGGCCGATAGCGCGCGCACCGGGGGCCGGGTCGGGGGCCGCGTCGGGGGCCGGGCCGGGGGGTGCGTCGACGGCGGCGCCCGGGCGCTCGCGGGCTCCCGCCGTCCCCGCTCCTCCCGCCACGCCGCAGATCCTGCCCCGGACCCCCGACAGCCGTGCGCCGGGGCGGCCGGCGGCCGCCCCTCCGGCCCGAGCCACCCGTCCCGACCGCCCGGCCGGGTGGCACCCTGGGGGCGTGCGGTCGAGCGAGTTCTGGCGGTTGATGGACGACGAGCTCGGCGCCGCCTACGCGCGGTCCGTCGCCTCCACCCAGGTCATCGGGGCGCTGGACGGCCGGACCCCCGACGAGGCCCTCGCCGCCGGCACGCCTCCCCGCGAGGTCTGGGCGGCCGTCTGCGAGGCCATGGACGTGCCGCCCGAGCGCCGGCTGGGGCGCGACCTGCCGGCGCCTCGTGGCTGAGACCCCGGCACCGCCGCACCGCCCGGCGACGCGCCGGGCGTGTCGCACCGCCTCGAACGCCTGTTCGCCTACGCTGGTGCGCACAGGGCGGCCCCGCCGGTCGTCCGTCCACAGCCCCCGGGCGCGGGAGACCCGCTGTCGGTGGGCGCTCCTAGCGTCGCCCCGACGGATGAGAAGCCACCCCGGCCAGCGGCCGGCGCAGACCCTGAGGTGAAGAAGATGCCCGTGACGGCAGACCGCGGCAAGGCGCTCGAGACGGCGCTCGCGCAGATCGACCGCCAGTTCGGCAAGGGGTCGGTGATGCGGCTCGGCGACGAGGTCCGCGCGCCCATCGCGACCATCCCCACCGGGTCCATCGCGCTCGACGTCGCCCTCGGCATCGGGGGCCTGCCCCGAGGCCGCGTCGTGGAGATCTACGGCCCGGAGTCCAGCGGCAAGACCACCGTGGCGCTGCACGCCGTCGCCAACGCGCAGAAGGCCGGGGGCATCGCGGCGTTCATCGACGCCGAGCACGCCCTCGACCCGGACTACGCGCAGAAGCTGGGCGTCGACACCGACGCGCTGCTCGTCAGCCAGCCCGACACGGGGGAGCAGGCGCTCGAGATCGCCGACATGCTGATCCGCTCCGGGGCCCTCGACATCATCGTCATCGACTCGGTGGCGGCCCTGGTGCCCCGCGCGGAGATCGAGGGCGAGATGGGCGACAGCCACGTCGGCCTCCAGGCCCGCCTCATGTCGCAGGCGCTCCGCAAGATCACCGGTGCTCTCAGCACCTCGGGCACCACGGCCATCTTCATCAACCAGCTGCGCGAGAAGATCGGCGTGATGTTCGGCTCGCCCGAGACCACGACGGGCGGCAAGGCGCTGAAGTTCTACTCCTCGGTGCGCCTGGACGTGCGCCGGATCGAGACGCTCAAGGACGGCACCGAGCCGGTCGGCAACCGCACCCGGGTCAAGGTCGTCAAGAACAAGGTCAGCCCGCCCTTCAAGCAGGCCGAGTTCGACATCCTCTACGGGCTGGGCATCTCGCGGGAGGGCGGCCTCATCGACATGGGGGTCGAGCAGGGCTTCGTCCGCAAGTCCGGTGCCTGGTACACCTACGAGGGCGACC
>Ga0210040_10004144_pt1 | contig 19093 bp, 41 predicted proteins | sample CryGeyCG12114_NA_FD_185462 | JGI IMG/M metagenome (GOLD analysis project Ga0210040, IMG submission 185462) | Groundwater microbial communities from aquifer - Crystal Geyser CG19_WC_8/21/14_NA (SPAdes) (version 2) | ecosystem: Environmental > Aquatic > Deep subsurface > Groundwater | place: USA...
GCCGCACTGCCAGTGGCCTGGCTCGCCGACCACCGGGCACGCCGTGCGCTCGGCACAGTCGGGGGCGCACGCCTCCGTCGTCGCGTCCCCGGCCCCGGTGCGGTCCGTGGGGGAGGAGGAGGTCACGCGACACCGACCAGAAGCGTCAGGCGCGACAGCTCGCCGTCGTCGAAGTCGTAGTCGACCGGGTAGCGGCCCGGCTCGGTCGCCACCTCGCTGGCGCAGTCGGGCAGGCTGTCGGCGAGCTGGACCGCGCAGCCGTCACCGGGGGTGCAGTAGCCGACGCCGCCCAGCCATCGGTGCTGGACGCCGTGCTCCGGTTCCTCGTGCAGGTGCTCGCCGAACGCCCCGCTCTCGTCGGCGTTGGCCTTGCGGGTGCAGTCGATGCACTCCCACCAGACCCGGCACTGCTCGGTACGGCCCGGGCACTCGATGGCGTAGTCGATCTCCGGGTAGTCGGTGCAGTCGTCGCACCGGCCGTCCGGTGGGCACTCCGGGCACGGATCGAACGTGACGATCAGAATGTGCGGGTCGGTGCTCATGAATCGGTCCTCTCGGTGTCGTCGGGCAGAGCGCAAGCGAGGGCGGCCAACGCGTCGGCTGCCACGCAGGCGTCGCACCAGCGGTAGGCGCCGTACTGCGCGCCTCTGGTGCGTCCGCTGAGCGGGTCAGAGCAGCGACCGCGGGTGAAGGTCTCGCAGCGGTCGCCAGCGATCAGGCGCAACGCTTCGTCGGCGGCCCGCACACCGGCGAGCAGGCCGGGTAGGGCGTTCACCGCGGCCACGATCAGCGCGGCGTCGGCGGGTCCGACCTCGACGACCTCGGCCAGGCGGCTGTCGAGCACGATGGCCTCGTCTTCGCGCACGGCCACGAGCCACGGCAGCGAGTTGTCACCAGCCAGGGCGGTGTCGAGGCGGTCCAGGTGGGAGCGGAGGTTGGCGGTCATCGGAGGCCCACCAGATCCGTCTCGCGCACACCGAGCGCCTCAGAGACGGCAGAACGAGCCTCAGCGAGTTCCGCCTCGACCTCCTCCACCCGCTTGACCGCGCGGTCGCGCTCGCGGCGGGCATAGGCAACCCGCTGTTCTGCGAGGGCCAGGTGCTGCACTGCCTGTGCGCGTGGGTCCAGTTCGACCGGCGCCTCCTGAGGCTGGGGCTCGTCGCTCATGTCGCTGCTCCGTTCGTTGGTGTGGCGTAGGGCGGCCCGTCGAGGGCGGCCAGCAGTTGCTCGGAGGCGACGTCGGCGGGGATGCGGTCCGGGTGGGCGCGCCAGCGGTCGGCGAGGGACTCGATGCGCTGCCGGATGGCTTCGACCTCGGTCACGCGACCACCTCCAAGCCGAGCAACGCCTGCTGTTCGTCAGGAACCCTGCCGGGACGTGTGACAGGCGCCGGAAGGTCGCGTTGCTTCTCCAGCCACTGCTCCCGGTAGAGCCGGTTCGCCTCGGTGCAGACGCCGCACCGGCAGCCGTGCTCCACGTAGCGCGTCCGGTCGTGGACGATCTCGGGGAAGCCGATCTGCATGAACTCGTCGATCAGCGCGTCTCTGCGCTCCTCGGCCGAGACGCCTCCCCACACCCCGTCGGGCTCGTCGGCGCCCGCCTTTCGGCAGCGGACCAGCACTGGACAGCCGGCACACACCGCCTGCGCGGCGGCGATGCTGACCGGGTCGTCGGAGAACCACAGGTTCGGGTCGTGGCCGCGGCACGCGCCGGACAGCTGCCACGCGGTCACCGGACGCTCCGTACGGTCGTCCGGGTGGACAGCGACCGCATCCGGCGCATCGACCCGCCCCGAGCGGTCGAGGTGTGGCATGACGGCCGCTGGGTTCCCGGGGTCCAGGACGCCTGGGTCAGGTGGCCGTCAGGGGAGTGGTACGCCAGCGTCTCGTACTCCACCGACCACGAGTGGGGGCGCGGCAAGTACGTGAAGTCGGTTCCCGAGGAGTGGGTGCGACTGCCCGGGTAGGCGGTCATGCGACCGCTCCAAGCACGTCGGGCAGCAGCAACCGCAGCGCCGCCGCAGCCTGCTGGGGCACGACCCCATTACCCAGCGCCTTAAGCTGAGCATCGCGACGCGCAGAGGCGAGCCGGCGACCCGTGAGGACGCGCCCCTTCTTGTCGGTCATCCCGTCCCAGATCGCCGGGCCCGTGACCCATCCGTCAGGTAGCCCCTGCATCCACTCGACGAACCGCGGAGAGAGACGTTCGCCATTCTTCCCGCCCGACTCGCGGGGTGGCGGCGCCGGCCGGGTCAGGTCTTCCCATCGGCGAATCGCGGGTTCGTAGTCGCCCCAAAGCGTGTGCGTACTACGGCGTCCGTCAGCGTCACATTCGAAGTCGAGTTCCCGCCCGATCCGTGGGCGTCCATCGTCGTCGGAGTCGGCAGCAGCCGGGTCACTGCCGAGGGCAGCATCAGATCGCCCGATGATCCGCGCTGATTCGGCCCGCCCTTCGAGCCGTCGGTGGCTTTCGGAGTCGGGAGCAACGAGATCGTCGTCCGCAAGTCCATCCCACCGGTTCCATGAACGCCCGGCCCGTTCGCGTCCGAGACGGCCGGCGTCGGCAATAGGCCAGGCGGCGACGAACGCGCGGAACCTCTCGTGCGGGGCCCCGACGTCGCTCGCCTGCACGCCCTGCCACTCCGCATCGAACCTGATGTCGGCCAGGTCGCCGAGTACGGCACCGAGTGCCCGCAGAAGGACTCCATCGGCGTCTCCCACACACCACGGGCAGGGTTCCACGTCGCAATTGGCCTCAGCACTGAGCAGTCCTCTCACGTTCTCGATCACCACGAGCTGTGGGCGAAGCTGGTTGATGGCGTGGGCGAACTGAGCCCACAGGCCGGAGCGAGTGTCGGGCCGCAGACCCTTGCGAAGGCCAGCAGACGAGACGTCCTGACACGGAAACCCCCCGACCAGCACATCCACCGGCTCAACCTGAGACCAGTCGACGGCGGTGATGTCGCCGAGGTTGGGCACGTCGGAGTAGCGGTGGGCGAGAATCTTGCAGGCGCCCGGGTCAATCTCGGAGTGCCAGGCGACGGTGCCGCCCAGGACGGACTGCACGCCCTGCTCGAGTCCGCCGTAGCCGGAGAACAGCGAGCCGATGCGCGGGCCGGTCATGGCGTCCTCAGCTCGAGGTCGTCCACGTACCGGCCGTCGTCGGTCAGGAAGACCCACCGGTCCCCGATGAGCACCGGGGTGGACTCCGGCCGACTCGAGGTGGACACGATCCAGCCCGCGTCCCGGGACGCCTGGGGGTTGGCGTGGTGATCACGGTGACAAGATCGACACGCGGCTAAGGCGTTCGAGGGCCGGTGATTGCGGGTCCTGCGAGCAGCCCGGTGGTGCAGGTCCGTCGCCTCTGCTGCGCACGTCTCGCAGCGACCCCCGCATCGGGCCATGACCAGCGCCCGGGTGTCTGCGGACCAGTCGCCGGTCTTCGTCGCCCCACGGGGCTCCTGGGCGGGCTGGCGGGGTGCCCGCTTCGCAGCCGTGCGGGCCAGCGGAGTCTTCCGGTTCAGGCTGAGCGGGCCGCGGGCGAGGCCGACGGTGCGGCGCAGGGGCTCGCCACGCTTCACGACGTCGCCTTATCGGGCGGATACGGCAAGACGGGGTCGCCAGGTCGGTGATCGAGGGCGGCAAGGTAGATGCGGTCATCGGTGACGGCTTCGAGCGCCGACTTGTGGCCGTCATTCGAATTGCCCCAATCGCGCAGCCAAGCGCTGACGGCAGCAACGGAGCGACGCTCGACGCCGCAGGCGATCAGCTTGCGAGCGAATTCCGCCCGCGACTTCGCTCGCCCGTAGATGTAGCACTGCCTTACGTGCCGCGCCTGGCTCAGCGCCTCAGCGCTGACGTTTGACGGGCGCATGATCGTTGCCGACCACAGCGGGAGGTCGCTCATCCCGCACCGCCTTCGCCCTGCCGCCGCTGCGCCTCGGCGACGACCTCGCGGAACTCGGCGAGATACCGCTCGGCTACGGGCCGGGGCGCGGTACGGGCCTGAGCGGGGAGGTCAGCGCGGGCAGGCTGGGGGGTCCAGCCCTGCCGCTGCAGCGCGGTGATGAACCGGTCAGCATCGGCGCGGGCATCGGTGTGGGTGCGGTCGAACTCGTCGGCCAGGTCGGAGACGGCACGGAGGCGCATGGCGTCGGGGGTCATGGCTCACGCTCTGCGAGCTCGCGGCCGTCTAGAGACGCGTGGACGACCAGCCAGGCGGTCGAACCGTCGTCGCGGAATACCGCCTCGGTGCGCGGGCCGCACACGCACTCCTCGCCCTGGATGTCGTGCTCGACCCCGTCGTTGTCGGGCCAGACGTGTGTCGGCGATTCGCCGTCAGTGTGATGACTCCAGGTGGTCATGCCTGCCCCGCCACCTTCCGGATGCGCTCAGCGGCGGCGTCGCGAACCATTGCCGCTGCGACTTCGTAGGCGTGCGCGTGCGGGTCTCCGCCTCCCGTTTCCAGCTCTTCGGCCATCGCTTGAAGCTCCTCCGCCACGGCCTCGTACCGGGCACGCTGGTCAGCGAGAGCCTGAGCGATGGCATCCTCGGCTGACTCCGCGTCGTCCATCACGGCGGCGCGGTACGCGACCCTGAACAGATCGGCCGCTATCTCCCGCTCGGCGTCGGTGGGTGTTGCAGGAGTGGGGGTCACGACGAGGACCCGCGCTCAGCCCGTGAAGCCTCGCCAGCAGCGACGCACTCAGCCCTGTCGGGAGCGCTGGCGATGTGCTGCGGGTTGACCCCGGCCTCCTTGAGCCACTGCCACACCCACTCGTCGCTGTCGCCCATCTCCAAGATTGCGGTCAGGTCGCGGGCCACCTCGTCGGGAACGTGCCGTAGCAGGTAGGCGATCGCGAAGTGGTGCGCCATGTCGGCGTACGCATCGCCCATCTCCTGCACGTCGGCTACCGGCGCCGCAGTGAAGTCCTTGATCCGGCGCATCAGGTGCCGACCAAGGCCGTGCGCGGCGTACGACTGGGCCGCGTAGTAGTTCGAGAGTTGCGCGGCCGTGACGTCAAGATCCGCCGGGTGCGGCACCACCTGGTCGGCCGGCCGGATGTCGCCGGTGGGAACGAGCGGGTTCATGTCGCGGCACTTGGCTTCGGGGGCGTGCGGTGCCTGCTCGAACCGGCGCAGTGTCGCCAGCTCGTCGTCGGTGAACTCGGGGCAGGTCTCGGTGCTCATGCGGACTCCTGGGCGTGGTGGGTGAGCGGGTGGTTGCAGCGGCACCGCCGGCAGTCGCCTCCCGGGCTGTGGGTGTGCCAGCAGAGCCAGCAGTAGGAGCCGCAGGGGCGGGTGGGCGGCTCGTTCTCGCGCGGGGCGTCGAGGGAGAGCGCGGTGGGGGTCACGGCTCGTCCTCGTCGTAGCTGCCGTCGAACTCGAACTGCTCGTGCATTTCCGCAACAAGGCGCACGATTCGCTTGCGCGCTTGGTCCTCGTAATCGCTGGTCCCCGGTTCGTAGTCCTCCCACTCGTCCCACACCTGCCGCAACAGGCCAGCCGCGTTCTCGTGTCGGCAATAGCTCATGCTTCGTGCCATCTCAAATCACCATTTCCAGTTCGAGGAAGACGAGGACGTTCATGCCGTCTCCTCCGCTGCGATCTCGTCGGCCGCCTTCCGTGCCGCGACCTTGGCGTTCCAGCGGTCGCGCTGGCACTGCCGGCAGTGACGGCGGCCCGACGGCGAGTGGTAGGTGTTCGCCTCGTCGTAGGCGTGACCAGCCGGGCAGTGCGTCCGGCAACCAGTCCCGTTGCAGGTGTGCGCGGCTCGGGTCATGGCGACGATCAGGGCGGCCCGCTCGTGGATCGCCAGCAGCGCCCAGTCGGGCAGGTCCGAGTTCCGGGCGATCTCCATGACCGGCTCGACCGTGCGGCGGTCAGCCTCGGTCGCTTCGATGCTCATGCGGACTCCTGGGCGAGGGGGTGGCAGGTGGGGCAGTGCTTGGCGGGCCCGTCGTCGTCGGGCTGGACCCAGCGGTTGTCGCAGTCGCCGCACAGAGGCGGCAGCGGCTTTGGTCTCGCGGCCTCGGCGAGCGCGGCTTCCCACTGCTCGCGGAGCGGCTTGCACGCCCGGCACGGCGGGGCGTCGCGGCCCTGGCCCCGGTGCTTGGGGCAGTTGTCGGGCTCGTCGGAGATTGGGGCGGGGGGCCCTTCCTCCCCGGAGTTCCCAACGAGAGACAAGTACTTACCTGAACCAGAACCTGAACCGATGGGTTGAGGCATGGGTTCGGCAATGGGTTGATCAACGGTTCCTGCAACCGTTGCGGCATGGGTTACTACGAACCCATCGGGCATGGGTTCCCCGCCCGGACCTGACGGGCCACTGGGACCGCCGAGAGCGACCCGGGCGGCTGCGATCAGCGCTTGTCCCTCATCAGCTTTCTTGCCCGTCAGCGGGTCGAGCCGCCCCAGTTCGTCGGCCAGCTCGGCGCGCAGCAGCGGGGACTGGGTGCCCTCGGCGACCAGCAGCAGCGACTTGAGCGCGTTGGGGATCTTGTAGTTGCCGTCGTTGCGGATGAACGACCGGACCAGTACCTCCTCGGTGTCCAGGTCGATGACCACGAACCGCGCTTCGGCCAGCCGGGACAGCGCCATGTCCACGGCCGGGGCATCCCAGTCGGCCACGCACGCGGCCCAGCGGCGGGTCTGCAACGGCAGGACGCCGGCCAGGTTCAGCGACGGCTGCGACAGCAGCAGGAGGTAAAGGAGCTGCGCGTCACCGTCGAGGGCGCGCCACTCCGGGTCGGCCCAGATGCGCAGGTGGATAGCGGCGTAGGAGCGGGCCATCAGGCGCGCCACCCGCAGCAGGGGCGCGGGGCCCATGCCAGGTCGAGGCACACCACACAGGCGTTCGCTGGCGGAACCGTGCGCGCTCGCCCGATCAGCTTCTCGCCGGGGGACTTGTGGCCGCATAGAGCGGTCTGAACGGGCTGAGTGTCCTGACAGTGGCAGTACCCGTGCTGGACTCGGGCACTCGCTGGTGGGGTCGTGGTCTCTGCCGGGGCCGGTGCCATAGTCTGGCTCACGGGTGCCCCTCCTTCCGCTTTGCTCGGATGGGGGTGGTGCCAAGGGCCGGGTAGCGGAGCGCCAACTCCGTCCGGCCCGACTTGCTTGCATTCTCATAATACGGCGTCTGACCTGCGCTTTCGAACGTTTGTCCAGCGTGTCGGGCACTCATCACGCGGCCTCTCGGCGCTCGGCGCGACGGCGACGCGCCCCAGCCGCAGCAGGCACCCGGTGCGCGGCCTTGCACGGCTCGCAGGCGGGCATGTCCCGCCGCGCACGGTGCTGCTGGTAGCCCCGCTCCGACCCGTGCTCCCGCGGCAGCGGCTGCCCGATCACGGGGGGCGGGGACCAGTCGGTCCAGGCCAGCAGCTCCGTCTGCGAGGTGTCCGGGTCGACCATCGCGGCCAGGACGACGGCCAGGGCGTCGTACCGGCCGTCGGGAACACGGGCCAGCACCGCGGCAACGTCGGCGGGCCCGTAGTCCCGCACCGTCCCCACCAGCTCAGCGGCCAGCGGCACCAGCGCGTCTGCCAGCCGCTCCTGCGGGGTCACGCGGCACCCCGATAGCCACGGCGTAGACGGGCCGCCCGGGAAGCCTCACGGCAGTCCCCGCACGGCTGCTCCTTGCGGCGGTAGTGCGCCTTGTACCCAGCCTCCGTGCCGTGGACGACGGGTGCCTGCGAACGGCCGGAGCGCTGTCGGAGCTTCCTCCGCTCCTCAGGGGTCTTGCCAGCCCACACCCCGAACCCGATGTCGTGCTCTAGGGCGTACGCGAGGCATTCGTCCCGCGCCGGGCATGCCCGGCAGGTGGCCTTGGCCTTCGCCGCCGACCCGCCCTTCTCCGGGAACCAGACGTCCGGGTCCGTCTCCGCACACAGGGCTGGCTCGGTGAACCGCGGCAGGTTGCCGAAGTACGGCATCGGGGCGGTCACGCCGTCGCCGCCGCGGGAGCGTGCGCCGGGCACAACTGCGGCTCGGCGAGCTTGTACGGGTTGTAGTACCAGTCCGGTTCCATCAGCTCACGCCAGTTGCTTGCGAGCGCCTCGTACCAGTCGAGGGTCCACTCGCTGCAACCGTCTTCGGAGTCGCAGGTGATGATTGGGAACGTGCCTCTCACGCGGCACCGTCCAGGTCCCGCAGGAACTTGCTCAACGCCTGACCCGGCACGCGGATCGAACGGCCGACCCGCTTCGCCTGCAGCTCGCCCGACTCGACGAGGCGGTAGATCGTCATCTTGGACACCCGCAGCTCCCGGGCCACCTCGGCGACGGTCAGGAACGTGACGTCCGACGGCCGCATCAGCGGCTTCGTGCGGTCACCCCGCGGCGGGCGGGTGGTCTCCCCACCTGCCCGCACGTAGGCGACAGTGCGGGCAGAGACGCCCAGCAGCGTCCCCGTCTGGCCGGCGGACAGGCCGCGCCGCTCGCACAGGTCCACGGCGGCGGTGAGTTCGGCGGCTTCGAGTCGGATGGTGCGGTCGCCGTCGCAGGCGCGTTCCACGGCGACGTCGTCCACGTCCGGCGCGCTCACGCGGCACCGCCGTTGGCGATCGCCAGCAGCACGTCGGCGTGGCACGGCACCCGGTTGCCCTGAGCGTCTTCGAGCGGACACCAGCAAGCGAGGTCGCGGCCTGCGAGTTCGCTGCGCAGGCGGTCCAGCTTGTCGTCGTCGTACTCGTAGCTGCCCATCGGGCCGATGTGCAGTGCGAACCGTTCGACAGCTTCTCGCCGAGCCCAGTCGGGATCGGTGGACTGTCCGAGGAACCGGTCGCGCTCCCACAGGTCGGACTTGTGCGCGAAGGTCGACGCGCTGAACGGATTGCCCCATTCGGTGGGACGCCCGACGTAGACAGTGCCCTCCGGCATCCGCCATCCCTTGCTGCGCTTCCGCTGGATGCGCTGCGGGCCGCTCGTCGCGGCACCGTCCTGCTGGTCCTGCTGCCCGTCTCTGGGCATGTCTTCCCCCTGGGTGGTGCGGTAGGTGTGCGGTGTGCGGGCACGGCGCCAGACCGCGGGTTAGGTGGGCTGGTCCTCGCACGGGCAGCTACTACTTGCCGCGTCGGGCTGCGCTTCGAGTCCGTCGAGGGCGGCGTTCACGCGAGCCCATAGGCGTTTGCTCTCCGGGTCGGCACGCCACTCGGCCCAGACCGCTCGGTAGTGCGCGGCAATCGGGCAGTCCGGGTGCAAGTGATCAGCCACCTCAGTCCGCCAGACGCGGGTGGTGGCGAAGTGCTGCCTCGACCGCTATGGCCTTGCGCGTGTAGCCCTCGGAGCCGGTCGCGACGATCTCGCCGTTCGCCGCTCGGACGCGGAACCTGTAGGCGTCACGCGTGTGGCCTTCGGGCTGCCCGCTGACGTAGACCTCCACGGTGTCCCCGTGCGTCGTCGTCCAGGTGACGGTGTCCATCAGAACGGCACCTCCGCAGGGAGGGCCTGACAAGGTGTGAGGAGCGGGACGGTGGTGAAGTTCTTTCGGCGCCGGCATTCGACGCGACACGAGTCGCAGAGTCCGTCCTCCTGCGTTGGCCGCCGGAGGCAGCGGTCGTTGTAGGGCGAGGTCGGCCAATTCAGCGTCACGCAGCAGCAGCGGAACTCCGGGTGCGGGTCGTCCATCACGCCGCCCCCTCGTACTGCCGGGCCAACCACACGGGCGGGCGCAGCACCTCCACGCCGGCGGTGTAGCTGGGCCACTCGTCGGCCTCGGTGCAGGCGGCGTAGACGGTCAGCGCCTCAGCGACCTGCTGCCGGCCGATCGCCAGCCACTCGTCGCCCAGCTCGTACACGCCCACCAGGTGGGGGGCGGTCTTTTCGACGACGATGTGCACGAACCGCACTCGGTCGGCCAGGCCCAACGCCTGCACGGCGTCGATGTACCAGGCCGCGGACAGGGCGTAGCCGTAGTCGGCGACCGCGGACGCGTACTTGCGTGGGGCGGCCGACGCGGCGGTCTTGAGATCCACGATGGTGGCCGTGCCGTCGCCGTGGACGGTCAGCCAGTCCAGGCGGGCGCGGCGGTCGATGCCCGTCGTCCAGTCCGTCCAGAACGCGGACTGCTCCGGCTTGCCGTCCTCGAGCAGCGCGGCGGCCTCATCGTTGGCGCGCACCGCGTCGGCCATCGCCTGGACCGTGACCAGCTCGTGGGCCAGCAGCGGGATGTCGCCGCGCTTACGGATGGCGTCCCGGTGGTCGCGGGCGCTGACCGTCTTGTAGTCCTCGGCTTCCACCTGCACGTCCGGACAGGGGACCTTCTTGCCCTTGTCGTCGGTCGTCGCGGGTCCCTTGACCGTCTTGAGCACGGTCACGAGGTCCCCGCCGACGCCCAGGACGAGCTTGTGCACGGCGTGGCCGATGTCGAACTCGTTCCGCCCCTCCGGTGGGTTGTCCTGCTCGTGGCGGAACAGGGCCGGGCAAGACGGGGCGAGCAGCTTCTTCGCACCCGACGCGGACAGGGCGTGGTGCGCGAAGTAGTCCGCCTCCGGGTAGCCGTCCACGAGCCCCACAGGGGCCAGGGCGGCGATGCCTGCGCTCCCGAAATCGCCCCTCTGGGCGGTCACTGGTCGCCTCCGCACACGCGCTGGCACTTGCACCACGAGGGGTGCTCGTCCGGGCTCGGAAGCACGGCGAAGTGGGCGGTGAGGGCGGCAGCCTGGCCTGCGGCCACGTCCTCGTCGTACTCGCGCTGCTCTCGCTCGAAGTGGCCCCTCTGGGCGGTCAAGACGCCACCGCCAGGGGGGTCGGCTGGTAGCAGTCCGGCCGCCCCACGCACGCCGTCGCCTGGCCGTGCAGCGCGTGCCCCTCGGCGAGGACGCACCACCCGGTGGCCGTCCACATGCCGCACACCGGGGGCGGGTCCTGCTGAGCCGCTGCGGTCACCGGTTCAGCCCGGCGGCTCGCGCGATCGTCTCCGTGACGATTTCAGAGGCCGCGGTGCGCACTCTGACCAGCGCCTCGCCCTTGGCCTGATCTACCGCCTTCCGAAGCTCCGTGCTGAAACGAGAGTCCACGGCTTCGCGGATCAGCTTCTGCGCTCGCGTCTCGCGCCGGTTGTACTCGCCGACCTGTTCGGTCAGGTACTTCTCGGCTTCGGTGCGGATCATTGTGGCGACCGTGGTCGGCTCACCCGTGGGCTGCCCCCAGTGATCCGTTCGGCGGATGCCCTGTTCGAAGACCTCCGCGACACGGACGTTGATCTGTTCCTGCACCGCAGACCGGATCTCGTTTTCGATGATCGGGGCGAAGCGGTCGGCGAGCAGCTCCGTCGCCCCGCCGAGAAGCCGTGAGACCACGGGGCTGCCGTACTCCTCGTCGGTCTCGTGGTCGTAGCCCTCGGGGACGAATGCGTGCAGCAGCGCCTCCGGGTCGATGGTGATGTGGACACCACTGGTCGGCTGGATGGTCTCGGCACTGGTCATGCTGCGTTCCCTTCGGGGGTGGCGAGCTCTGCTCGGCGGGCGGTGACGGCCTTCTTGATCGCTTCGAGCTGCGGGTCGGTGAGGTGACCGGCGCGGTGCACGTTCACCGCAGTCGTGGCGAGCCGGTTCACGGCCGCGACGTCAGGCGCGTTCTTCACGTCCAGCGCCAGCTCCTCGTAGGTGGGGGGCTTCGGCGGCTCCCCGGCTTCGGCGCGCTCCTCGGGGCTCAGCTCCCCGCCGACGACTTCCCGCAGGTCGCGCGTGTGGGCGGTGCCCGGGTCGCACTTGAGCAGCTCGAACACGAGGCGCTCGATGGAGAACTCGCCCTTGATCGGCTGCGGGTCATCAGCCCCCGGGCGGATACCGGCGTGTACCGACCGGGCCCCGACCACCAGCGGGTCGGCGGTGCGGCTCATGCGCACCCACACGGTGGCGTCGAACGGCAGGGTGCGATGGCCCTCGACCCGGTAGTCCTTGCGGCCGTCCCGGTACGGCTGGCCCGTCGCGGGGTCCGTGGCCGAGACTTCCTTGCCGCGGGCGGTGCCGACGACGATGCCGGGGAACGTGAGCATGTGGGTGATGACCCGGCGGTAGCGGGCTCCGGCCAGGTTCCACAGGTTGCGGGAGATGTCGACCTCGGCGGCCGGGTCCTGGCGCAGCTTCGCCTTGTTCTTGTCGGACTTCTTCGCCTGCTCGGTCGTCCAGTCCTTCAACGACTCCCACAGCGCCGACAGGGAGTCCACGATGAGGACGACGGGCGGCTCCCCGGCCTGAGCGGCGCGCTGCGCCTCAGCCTTCACCGCCTCGACTTGGGCAAGGATGTCGGCGTAGGTGCCGTCGTGGTCGATGACCTCGTACCGGGCACCCGGGATGGCGCCGTACTCGTCGGCCGCACCCTCGCCCAGGTCGATCCAGTAGGTCTGGCCGACCTTCTCGGATGCGGACAGGGCGGCGGCGGCCCACGACTTGCCGGCCTTCTCAGCGCCCTCGACGAGGATGAATGGCCAGGGAACCGTGCCCGAAGGCTTGCGGGACTTGATCGCGCTCATCGCGCCACCGCCTGCACGTCGGCCATGACGGCGGCCAGGGCCTCGTAGACGGTGGGCTTCGCGGCGGTCATCAGGACACCCGCCTGACGATCGGCTCCGGCGACGGCTCGTACCGCTCCATGTCCATGAGTCGGCGGACGGAGACGACGGAGGGGACTCCGACGGTGGCGGCCATGCGGGCGACGCGGGAGTCGCGGGTGCGCTGGTCGGCGTCGCACAGATCGGCGAGGGTCATCGGTCACCCCTCCAGGTCCGGATGGTGGACAAGAACAGATGTAGACGAGCCGCCGGCGCGTGCTCGGCGCAGACTCCCGTGCGCATCCCGGCCGGCCAGTTGCTGTGCCGGACCTCGTAAACGGCGGTGTCGTCGCACCCGCGCTGGCCGCACATGCCCTTCCGGACCCACGCACCGGTCGGCGAGCTTGCGGTTGGGGCGCTCATCGGTCCACCGCCGGGACGACGATCGCGCCGTCAGGGGAGGGCTGTATGTCGAAGCGGGCGTCGAACTGCTGCGCGAGGATGCCGAACGGGACCGCCATGCAGCAGAGCGCGAGACCGATGGACGCGCCCATGCCGGGGTGCGGGATGCCGGGGCGGGGACGTGGTGGCGGGTTGTCGTGCTCGGCGCAAAGCACCGCGTCGGCAACGTCGCGAGCGACGGGCCGGCCGCACCAGCAGCGGGGCGGCTGGGCTGCCCGGTCGAGTCGTGCGCGGTCCGCCATGCGGGTGGTGCGGAAGGCGATCACGCTGGCACCTCGGCGAACCACAGAGAAGCCAGGTAGGCGACCCCGGCCTCCTTGTGCTCGTGCTTCGGCTCCCACGACCCTTGGATTGCCTTGAGGTGCCGAATCGCGGATCGCGCGTCGACGCCCTCTGTCGGCACGAACCGGGTGTCCGCGGGCAGGCCCCGGAAGAACCAGGTCTGCTGGAACTCGATCCAGGGGCGGGCACTGCCGCGGTTCAGGCGGAAGTCCTCTGGGATCTCGCGGTACGGCGGCAGCAGGTCCATTGCCCGAGCTCCGAACGCCATGTCGAGGTCGGTGACCTCTTCGGGGCGGTGCGGCAAGTTGTCGGTACTCTTCACAGTGATCCACTTCTTTCTGTCAGTTGTGAGTGGGTCGAGACGGGCCGCCCGGGCATGGGCGGCTTCGTCGTTGGTGGGGGGTCAGGCGAGGGCGATTGCCTTGCCGATCAGCACGGCGAACGGGGTCGCCAGCAGCAGCCACGCGGCGAGGACCAGGACGACGGTCACGACGGGCCGCCAGCGATGGCGGTGAGCACCGTCGGCCGCGGCGCGTCGTCCGGCCAGGTGATCGGGTCCGACCGATCAATGCGGACCCACTCGGCTTTCGGCTGCCCAGGCATGAAGCCGTCGTCACCGTTCGGGCCGAGCCCCGGCTGCTCGGGCAGCCCTTCACGGCAAGTGCGGACGCGGCGCTTGGCGGCCCGCTTGTCCTGGTAGTGCCAAGTCCGCGTGTAGCCGATGCGGGTGACGCCATCGCTGTCGATGTGCGGATCAGAGAACCGGGCGGTCACCCGATACAGGCGCTTCACGCAGCACCGCCGATCGCGGTGCGGTCGACGAGGCCCACGGTCTTGGCGAGGTCCAGCGCGTACGGCTGCCGGACGTAGAGGGTGGTGCGCACCTGCCCGTTGTGGTGGCGGGGTGCGTTGTGCTGCGGGCGCGGATCGAACCAGGCGAAGGACTGGCGGCCGGCGCGGGCCAGGTACTCGTAGACCTGCTCCCGGCAGCCCTTCTTGGCCGACCACCGCTCACCGAGGTTGCGGCGGTAGATCACCTTCCGTTCGAGCAGCAGGTCGTACGCCTGGCGCTCGGTGAGACCGAACTGCTGGCCCCACACCTTCATGGTCACCGCGTCGTCGTTGACGACGTACCGGTCGTGGTACTCGATGGCGGGCTCGGCCGACTTGAGGGCGGCGGAGACGACGGCCAGCTCTTCCTCGGCGGCGAGGACCATGCGGGCGAGGTCGGCGCGGGTGATCTCGGCGGGGTTGGTTTCCGGAGTGACGGAATACCGACCCGTGCGACGGAGCGCGGGCAGGACCTCCCGGGTGATCCACCGCTTGAACTCCTTGGCCTCCGACTTTCGGCTGCGGAGGACGAGGGAGTAGAGCCCCGACTCGTTGACGACGCTGACCTGTCGGCCGCTCTCCACAGTGTGGAGAGCCGTCTCGTCGTCATCGAGCAGGCTGAGCGACGAGTGGATGTTGCCGAGACCGAGCACGGTGGCGACGTCCGTGGCGACGAACCACGGCTCCCCGTGCTCGTCGGTGACGACCCGGACCTGCTGGCCGGAGAAGTCGAAGGGCTGGAGGGCGGTCACAGTCGCTCACCCGCACGGGCGGCGATCTCCTCGGCGATGCGGCGGACGTCGGCAATCTCGTTCGTGTCGCCGAACAGTGCGTATCGCTCTTCGTACGTAAGCCCCAGGACGCGCTGACCTGCCTCGGCCCAGTCGGCGCGGAGACCGGCGATGAGCAGTCCGCGCGACTGCCACTCCGGGTCAGGTGGCGCCAAGGTGGCTTCCGGTACGCCGTTCATCACGGCGTATCCAGCGATGCAGAACGAGGTCCCGCATTCGTCCTCGTAGGTGGCGGCCCACTCGGTCTGATTCCACAGCCCCGTGCCGTCGGTCTTCGCAGCCTCCGCCTCGGCCCACTCGACAGCCTTGCGCAGCAGCGGGATGTTCGGCTGGGGGACTTCAATCTCGGTCATTGCTACTCTCCTTCTGTTGAGGCCGCCCAGGAGCCCTGCCAGGGGCGTTGATCGGGCGGTTTCTTGCGTTGCAGAGCACCCAGCACGGGCGGCGAGGAAGTCAGCCCGTGCCGGGGGGTCAGGCGGTCCGGCGGATCCCGGACCGGGGGGCGAGCGACCAGCGGGGCTCTGCGTCCTCCGCGACCTCGACCCGGCACAGCTCCATGACGGCGGCGAAGTCCTCAGCGCTGAAGCGCGGCTCGCCACGGGCGAACCGGGCGTGGGGCCACTCTCGTCGGCGGCACTTCTCCTTCACGTACCGCTCGGTCTGGCCGATGGCGTCGGCCACCTCGGTGACGGTGTGCAGCTTGGGCAGCGCCATTAGGCCGCGCTCCTCGATGGCGTCCTACCGTCCTGCTTGACGCTGTACATCTCGCCGTCGAAGAGGCGCGTGCGCTCGTCGCGGCCGGACTCCTTGCCGAACAGCACCTTCTGGATCGCGGCAGCCAGCTCTGCGCTGCACGTGTCGCGATCCCCGGACACCAGATGGCCGATCGCGGACCGGTGCCGGTCGGGCTTCTTGGGGTCGCATCGCGCCGCAAGTCCGCGGATGGACAGCCCCTGCACGGCCATCAGGCCGACTAGAGCTTCCCTGCTTCGGAGTCGCACTTCGAGCCTCCAGATGTCCCTCATTCGGGTGACCTCCACGGTAGACGTTCGTCCTGTCGTCCCGCAAGACGGTAGGACGAAAAGACGGGGGTGTCTACAGATGGACACGTTCGGGCAGCCCGTGTTTCGCCGGAATCGGGAATGCCAGGGGTGGGATTTGTAGACGCGGTGTCTACAGTCCCGCTGGACGACAAGACGGCGTGGCAGGAAGGGTTCGTAGACGTGAGCCGACTGGACGACGTCCCCGCACCGTGGCGCGAAGCCATGGAGAAGGCCGGGACCTACTCGCGCAGGCAGCTCGCGGACAAGGCAGGGACCGGCACCAGCACGGTGTCGGACCTGATCTACGGACGGAAGCTGACCAGTGAGCCCACGTTGCAAGCCGTTGCAGATGCCCTCCGGCTCCCCGTCACCACCGTTAGGGGGTGGGCCGCGGCCGCTCGTGGAGAACACAAGCCCTTCGAGCTGCCACCTGAGGCGAACCGGCTTGGCCGGCGCCAGCGCGAGGCCGTGCTGGCTGTTGTTCGAGCGATGCTCGATACGGGCGAGAAGCCCACCATCGAGGACGTTCGCGGGGCGGGTGCCGGCGGGCCCTTGGCCCAGCCCGTTGACATCAACTCGCGCAAGCGGTCGCAGGCGGCAGACCGCCCGGCTGCCCGCAAGACGCACGGCGAAGAGGCGCCCGGCGAAGAAGGCGGCGACGAAAAGGCTCGCGACGAAGAGGACGACTGAGTCCCGGAACCGTCGGACCCCCGTGCGACGTTGGTCACCGCACAACCTCGCAGCGGCGCGGGGTCTGGGGGAGGAATCGCCGTGGAGCATTACGACCCGTGGCACGCGCTCGATGACCTACCGGAAGTCACCGTGCTCTGGCGGCATCAGAAGCCTTGCGGTCTCTACTACCACCACGAGCGGATGATCTCGCTACGCGTGGGCCTGACCGCGGCGCAGGAGCGGTGCACCCTCGCTCACGAGCTGGTGCACGCTGAACGCGGCGACTTCGGCGTACCAGAGGCGACGCTGGACGCCCGCCAGGAACTCCTCGTGGAGCGGGAGGCGGCCCGCCGGCTCATCAGCCTCCAGGCGCTCGCAGAAGCAGTGCGCTGGACTTGCCACCCCGGAGAGGTCGCCGAGATGCTGCACGTCGACATGGGGACACTGCGGGCCCGGCTAGAGGCGCTGACCGATGCGGAGAGGCTGGCCCTGGACGAGGCGAGCGCCGAGCACGCCGCCTAGACCCCACCTATCGGGCGGCCCCGCCGATGGCTACGGTCGCCGGCATGTACCCAGGCGAGTTGCCACCTGCCTTCGTCCCCGAGGGTCTGTGGATCAGTCTCGGTGATGTAGCACGTTGGCTTCGCTGCTCGGTGGAGGAAGTGCAGGAGATCCTGGATGATCCCGACGACTTCTTAGAGGCGCAGAGAATGGGGCCCCAGGGGGAACCGCTATTCGCGCGCGCTCACCTAGCTCGCTGGCTGGCATCGCGCGCTGTGCCGGTGCAGCCGCAGGACTAGTTGCAAGTCAGCGGAACCGCAGATGGTGGCCGCCCCTGTAGCAGCCCTCAGATCCGCTCGTCCGCCAGGAGCCCGGACAGGGCTGCCGCGGTCTTGGCGTGCTGGTCGGGCAGCAGGTGCGAGTAGGTGCCCGACGTCGTCACGATCGACTCGTGCCCGAGGCGGTCGCGGATAGTCTCCATGTGCTGCCCCTTGGCGATCAGCCACGAGGCGTGGGAGTGGCGCAGGTCGTGGATGCGCGGGCGCTTCCCGGTGGTCGCCGCGAACTGGCGCACGGCTGGTGCCCACGTCCGGTTGTAGAAGTTGGAGTGGGACACCCGGTGGCCGTTGGCGCCGGTGAACAACAGCTCCGTGCCGGGCCGCGTGACCAGCGGCAGCAGCGCGTCCACGACGTCGTCGGGTAGGGAGACGGTGCGTTTGGACTTCCGCGATTTGGGTGGCCCGACCTCGAACCCGCCGGGGGTGCGCCGCCACGCTTTCGTCACGCGCACGATCGGCGTCGGGTTCAGCAGATCCACATCACCGACGAGGAGCGCCAGGGCCTCGCCGAAGCGCAGTCCGGTGCCGGCGAGGAACGTGACGAAGGGCCGCCACCGCTCGGGGAGTAGCGACCGCAGGTGTGCGAACTCCTGCGGGGTGAGGCACACCATCTCCTCCCGCTCGTGTTCGCCCGCCCTGGTGCGCCTCAGCCTGCGCATGGGGTTGTCCTGCCGGAGCTGTTCGTCCACGGCGTAGCCGAACGCGGCGGACAGCAGGGCGCGCAGGTTGGCGATGGTCTTCGCGGAGACGACGGTCTCGAGCTGGTTGGCCCACTTGGCGATGTCGGCGCCGCTCACCTCGTCGATGTCGAGGGGGCCGAGGGTGGGGGCGATGTGCCGCTCGGCGAGGCGCCGGTAGTCGGCGCGGGTGCGGTCGGTGACGCCGGTGAGGTCGTCGATGTGCTTGGTGACCCACTCGGTGACGGTGGGGACCTCGTCGGGGCGGGCGGCGTTGCCCTGGATGCGCTGCAGGGCTTCCTGCGGGCCGAGGGCGTTGATGAGGTTGGTCGCCTTGATGGCGTCCCGCTCGCGGGTGAAGGTGATGGTGCGCTGCGCGGTGCCGCGTCCCCCTTCGCGGTACATGACGGTGAAGCGCGGCTTGCCTCCAGCGGTGGGGCGGGAGCGGTAGCTAGCCACGACTGACGGCAATCTCCCTCGCCCGCGCCTTGATCTCCATGACGGTGTCGTCGTCAGCGGCTTCGTTCCACGCCTGCAGCGCCGCCCAGTTCGGCACGCCCTGCTCGGCGAAGCCGTCCAGCCAGAACTGCGGGATCGCGCCCTTCTCGGCCTCCGTCATGGACCGATTCTACCTGTGACGTGCTGCCAGGGTGTTGCCACGAAACGGCAAAGGCGCAGGTCTCGGGCTGGCGAGCCTCTGACCTGCGCCTTTGCGTGCTTTGCATGGGGTGAGTGACGGGGCTCGAACCCGTGCGGTACACGCTCATGGTCCCGAATGACCTTACAGACCGGGTCAGATCGCTACGGGCCGACACGACCGGGCACCCCTTCGCCACGGTTCGGTGTTGCCAGGAGGCAACACGCGCCCCTGATCCGGTACGTTCCCGTCCACCTACTCGGACGGGGAGTCCTCATGGCCACCACTTCGCCACGAAAGCCGATGCCATGGGGCCTTGCAGTCCTCGGCGCCGTCTGCGTGGTGCTCGGCAATCAGATCCCGATCTTGTT
>Ga0210040_10004145_pt1 | contig 19093 bp, 9 predicted proteins | sample CryGeyCG12114_NA_FD_185462 | JGI IMG/M metagenome (GOLD analysis project Ga0210040, IMG submission 185462) | Groundwater microbial communities from aquifer - Crystal Geyser CG19_WC_8/21/14_NA (SPAdes) (version 2) | ecosystem: Environmental > Aquatic > Deep subsurface > Groundwater | place: USA...
TGTATATATGTGCCTGGAGTTGAAAACCAAAAATCCCGAGTTCATTCACTCACCTATCATACTGATGAATTCTGTAAGGATGAGGCAAACTCGCAAAATCATTCTCGACAAATTTTTCCGTGCCTCCAATCACGTCAGGATACTTATTTTTGGGCTTTTGTGGTGGTGGAGGCGGCGGAACTTTTCTCCCAGTCACTGGTCGACCATTGTTAGTGCTGGGTGAAGGACTCAACACTTTTTTACTAGAACTAGGTGCAACTACAGCACCTTTATTATTAGCATCACTGTCACTTTTTTGTACACTATTTTCTTCACACAAGTTCATAACTAGTCGACCCCCATTGTTCATTCCACCATTGCTATTATTACTAACGACTGCACAACTGTCCCCAACTTTCTTTTTCTTTTTGGCAATCATTGCTGAAGCTTCGTCTTCATCCCCATCGGATTCTTCAGAATCTGGATCCCTTGTGGGTAAAACTTTGTACGCATCTCGTGAACTTTTGGGAGACGGCCTTTTCGGTCCCATGGCGCTGTTGTTAGTCACTGCAATGTTATTTGTGCCATGATGATTTTGTGGTGACATGAGAGGAACAGTTCCACCTCCATTTTGACCATGGGAATCAATATGGTTGAGTTCTATTTTCTCTTCCGTCATAATTCGGGTGTTGCCACTAGGTGAGACAATTTTTTTACAGGAGCCGCCACCGAAAATTAGACAGACGAGCAGGAGGCACACGATCAAGGTGAGTAGTACCGTAATGACTGCACCAAACATTAGCAGTGGTCCTGAAAAGTGTAAAAAATATGCAATAAACATGTCCTAACAATCCAAATTAAATTTCCAGGAATTCATCTTTCAACCTCATGAATGAATTAAAACATTGCCTGTTCCGTTTTATCCCTTGATTCAATAGTAAAATGTCAACCTTAAGTGTTCTCTGAAGAATACCTTAATTTGTTATTCGAGTCTCATTAAAATCCACTCAAACATTTATCTGAACAATACAAACCTATCTTGATACCCTAAAAATAATGCAATAAACCTGCTTGGTTTACGACTAACTACCACCATTCTTTGAAAAAAAAGGGCAATATTATATTCCCATCCTTCGGATTCCAAATGACATTTTAATACCGAGGCAGACAACGCCTTCAATTAACACAGAGCAATAGGAGTTCATGCAATCTATATTCTAGCATTGTCATAAAAACCGGATAACTGTGACCTACAAAATAAAATGTATCAACATTATTGGTCGAATTGGAAAAAATGTTCAAAAATCCTCCCATATTACATGCACTCGCCTTGTACAAAGTAATCCAATACTATGCTTGTGTCTTGCTCTCAGCTTAAAGTTGTCTCACACTTGAAACATGTTGAGTAAAAGGATTGCCGTATCTTTTCCACCTGGTGGAAACTATGTATACAATATTGGCGTACCCATTTCTCACTGTAGCGTTACAACAAAAGTTTCCATTAGTTCCATTTTACTCACTGGGAAGATAAGAAAGGAAAAAGAAATGGCAATGGCTTGTCATCATCAGCTCAACCTTAAAGGAATGTTCTCAGCAGTGGATCATGCCGTAAAAAACAGTTTACCTGGGCCCCCCAAGACCCAAAGTAAGAAATCTATTGCAAGATGCAACACAAAGCTACATATCTAGTTCAATCCTTTTATTGTTCAACCTAGTGATGATTAGCTGAATCACTGGGCTTGAAAAATACTCAGTCAGTGAACAAAAGGGCAATGAGAATACAAGGGGGTTTATTAAGATCCATGTGGTGAAGTAAAGACACTATGGATAAAGTGTATACTAGGCCCAAAGGGAAATTGAAATGGCTACTTGTAACATTTACACGGACACTTTACAGACTGACTATCATCATCTGTTTACCTATTCACTCCTTTTGAAAAGTGCTATAAGTTTGCAACAATATGAGCCTCTTACGATACATACGTAATGGATCCTCTGTGCTATTCTGGATTATCTGTATGGTGAGGGCGCGAGTAGTTTTGTTGACTTTTTGGGATTGCCAGTTTGAATTCATGAAATTTGTCGTTATTAGCTTGAAATCATTGGAATCTATTCTGCATTGAAATTTCGAGATATGATTGACATTAGGTAAAAGAGGGAAAGAACTTTAAAGTTACAATACAACTATGTTAACTTAAATAGCTGTTAAACATAGCGTGTTGTGTGTATCAAGTGTTGAACTAAAAATCAATGATGCCAATTGTACCGAAAGTTTTAAATTTCTGGTGCACAAGACAAAAACTACTTCTGACGTGGGCTTATGCATAACCAATAGATAAAAGTTGCTACAGTTGGCACGCCAAAATAAAGTGAAAGAATACACATTAATCCATTTTATGACAAGACGTAAAAAAGGAATAATAGGAAAAGTTTGTATTCAAATATTGGCATCGGGTAACATTAAAAAATCGCACGAATTGTTGAGAAAAAAATATTGGTGTAAAGTTACTTACTTGGAGCAACGAATATATTGAAAAAAAACTGGAGTATCCTAAAAAACTTGCAAATTATCTAACATTCTGGAACTTAAAATATCTTGTACCAAATCCCTCCATCAAGATATCTATAAAAGGAGTTCTCAATTTCAAAAGTGGACTGCAACACTGGTGAAAGTAATACCGAAGTAGTCTATATGGACAAAAGGAAAAACTTTTTACAATTGGCATTCATCCATGCCTACTTCTTTTTACTCACCAAGGGAAATTGATTGTTATCCTACTATAGTCCTCACATTTCAATATAACCTTTTACTTACTTCCTAACGTTATATTGTCATTGTACATTCTAAATCTTTTATTTCATAAGTTTTCAAGATAATACATCTCCCGTATCTCTTCTGTTTTCAAAAAGAAACGGGGATAGAAATGGCCTACAAAAGACGCAAGAAAAAAACAGCCAATGATCCTTCTAGTTTCTTTCTTTTCCTAGACAACTTTCTATTCTGTTCCCCGGTAGTTTTCACCGCTGTAAAAACTCTAAATTCCAACAATCTCTATTTCTTTAGTGTCAAGTCAACAAATCCAGATGAACTTACCGGTGAAATTATCAGTCTTATTATGATGAAGAACAATCAACGAAAAATTTGCAGAAACTGATCCAGCTCGACTTTCCGCTCGACACGTGTACATTCCTGCATCCCGGGTTGTTGTCCGAACAATAGTCAACTCGGATATTTTCACCCCCAAGTTCCGTTCCCCCTTTTTCCCCAATAGGTGTTCTCCCCCTTCCCCCCAGGAGGATGATGAAGAAGTCAATGCTGAAGAGGACGCAGAACCTTCACTTGGCTCCCATACGAAGGATTCGGTCAACATGAAAGCTGAATTGGTGTATGAACCACTCTTTTTGGTCATCAATACTGCCTTGTTCCCTGACATCCATCGAACCTAGCACATTAACCAATAATTAAACATACAAACAACAAATACTACTTAATCAGAGGTTACATTTGCATTCACGCAAACAATTAAATTAGCCAAATTAAATAACTTAAATTTACCACTACAATCAGTTTACGGCTAAAAATCTCTCTCCACCTGGTAATCACTTGTTACTCCTAAAAATTGTTACCAAGAATGATAGGAGCAGCGTCAAAACTAAATATTCCCAATTTTCCATTTTCGTCAGTCTAAATCACACATTTGCGTATTGCGTAATATATAACTAGCAAATATGCCGGGCTTCGCCCGGCAATTTGCTAACGTACGGTGCACGCAGGATTGGGTAATGTCCGTGAAATTTTTTTTAAATACTACTACAAAATAGTCTCACTATAAATTTTGCCTTCACAAATTTCATAAAAAATCAGGATTTTTATTACATTTTGAAAAAAAAGATACGTTTGAACAAAGCTTTTGCAAGCAAGCGATGCACGTAAAACCATATTAATTTTGCCGTGCAAAACATTGCAGCAATAGACGGAAAAGTCCACAAAAATATTTAAATTTAGAAAAAAGACTTAAACTATTGAAAGCATTTATATCTTTTCCTGCAAGCTTAGCAATTATTGTTTAAAGAAAAATCAGTATAAGTCATTTGTGTTAAAACACTTAACATACAGGCATAGAAGTGGAAAGCCGTAGCCAGTTCTTTCTATGGTTCGTAGCTACCAGGGCATTTTAACAGCCTTCCTTCAAGCCTCCTTCTGTTTTCAGAGAAGCGTGAAATGTGCTTTATTCTTTTATTCTCTGTCAAAATTTTATGTTTATTCCCTATGGGTTGCTTTCCTGTCAAAATACTATGGTAAATTCCTATGGATTGTTTCCCAGTCAAAATCCCATGTCAAATTTCTATGGATTGCCGCCCTTTCAAAAACCCATGTTAAATTCCTCTAGGTTGCTTCCCTGTCAAAATCTTACGTTAAATCCCTTTAGGTTGCTTCCCTGTCAAAATCTCACGTTAAATCCCTCTAGGTTGCTTCCCTGTCAAAATCTCACGTTAAATCTCTATAGGTTGCTTCCCTATCAAAATCTCATCTGAAATTCCGATTGGTTGCTTCCCGGTCAAAATCCCATGTTAACTTCCCATCGGTTGCTTCCCTGTCAAATTTTCATGCAATATCCCTCTAGAGGTTTCTTCTGATAAAATCGCACATTAAATCCCAATGTGTTTCTTCTTTTTCGAAACCCTATATTAATTCCCTATAGGTTTTTTCCTATCAAAATCTCATACGAAGTTCATGTATGTAGGTTGCTTCCCGTTAAAATCCCATGTAAAATTACTATCGGTTGCTTCCTTGTCAAAATCTCATCTGAAATTCTGATCGGTTGCTTCCCTGTCAAAATCTAATCCGAAATTCTGATCGGTTGTTTCCCTGTCAAAATCTCATCTGAAATTCTGATCGGTTGTTTCCCTGTCAAAATCTCATCTGAAATTCCGATCGGTTGCTTCCCTATCAACATCTCATGTTAAATACCTCTGGGCCGCTTCCATGTCAAAATCTTACGTTAAATCCCTCTAGGTTTCTTCCCTGCCAAAATCTTATGTTAAATTCCTATCGGTTGCTCTCCCGTCAAAATCGGATGTTAACTTCCTCTAGGTTGCTTCCCTATGAAAATCTCATGTAATATCCCTCTACTGGTTTTATTCCTGTCAAAATCTTATATTAAATCTCTATGGGTTTCTTTCATGTCAAAATCCTGAGTAAATTTTATTATAGGTTTCTTCCCTGTCAAAATCTCATGATAAATACCTCTAGGTAACTTCTACTTCCCCGTCAAAGTCTCATAATAAATACATCTAGGTTGCTTCCCTGTAAAAATGTTAATTCCTATCGGTTGCTTTACCATCGAAATCCAAGCTTAACTTTCTATTGGTTGCTTCCCTGTAAAAATCTCATGTAACATCCCTCAAGAGGTTTCTTCTCTGTTAAAATCGTACATTAAATCCCAATGTGTTTCTTCTTTGTCTAAATCCTGTGTTAAATCCCTATAGGATTTTTTCTATCAAAATCTCATATGAAATTCTTATAGATTGCTTCCCTGTTAAAATCTCATGTGAAATTTCTATCGGTTGCTTCCCGGTCAAAATCACATGTCAAATCCGTCTAGAGGTTTCTTCCCTGTCAAAATCCCATGTTATATTCTTATGGGTTGCTTACCTGTCAAAATCATATGTGAAATCCCTATAGAATACTCCCCTGTCAAAATCCTTTGTTGAATTCCTATGAGTTACGTCCCTGTCAAAATCACATGTTAAATTCCTATGAATAACTTCCCTGTCAAGATCACATGTTAAATCCCTATGGGTTGCTTCCCTGTCAAAATTATTTAATTATTCTTTATGATTAGCAAAAGGCACTGCAATCCATCACTTAATCAAAATAATAATGGGTTTGTATGACAGCAATTCATCGTGGCAACCTGCTGCCTTGACAAATTTTTTCAAAAATCTTATGTTAAATTTTTTATCTCGGCTTATTCAATTATATAGGGTGATACTCATTATATAAAGTCATCAAAAAGGCATTTTCCAAATGTGAGAAAAAAAAATATTGGTTAACTCTAACGCCGCTGAATCTTCACAGCAGTTTAAATGCTCTAGTTCTCTAATGTTGAATTTCTACGTCGAAACAACAGAAAATTTGCAATGCAATAATTAGCAGGCGCAAGTTTGTATTTGCCTGAATGTTGTAGTTGGAAGCCAGTCACTTAATATATGTATGATGGATGCTACATATTATGTACAATTTCCTTGCCTTTCTTCCTTAAACATGGTGACCATATGTAGAAGGCGGTACTATATGTGATCGAATTGTATTGCGAGTACTTTTTTTGCTAGTGTATCTCTAATGTTAGTAGAAATCCCAGATCAAAAGCGTTGCTTAATATATAGGATTGTCTAAACTAAATATTCAAGAGAAAAACATGGACGCAAGTGACAAAATTTTGATCATGACATAAATTTGTGTTGCCAAATTTCAAAAATGTCTGCAAAAGGGCTCATATATAGGACGAGCATGCTGAAAATGATTAAACACAGAGGACCCTTTATGCACAGAAAGATAAGAAGGAATTGGTTTGTGTGAACGAGTGACTGGGTTGAAAGGGAATACAAAAAACGATACTTGTAACTAACTAACTAACTAACTATAACTAGTTACTGAGGCACATCACGTAGATACAGATGACATGACAAATGGAGCACTGATAAAAAGAGAGAAATGTGAATAAAAGATCACCAGTCCACAGACTGCAGTTGTTCTATGCACAGTTCAGTTCGTATCCAAAGGCGAATAATAATAATCCCAAACCAACTGACTGACTGAATAGACTAGAAACTCCTCTATAGTTTGTTTACCAACATAGTTTGCGGACTATTTTTTTTGCCGTTCCGAACTAAACTAGTTATTACTTTTTCTAGTACATTTTTTACGGTATTTCCTTCAACAATACAATCCACGAACAGTAGTATATTATATCCCAAGGATTATAATTTTCTTGGTCGAATACTGAATACTATATATGTATAGCTCGGCTCGTGAATTTCACATCACACTCCGGTGAGAGAAGTGGTGATAGTAAATCTTTTCACTTTTCTTTCACACGCACATAAAGCTTGAGCAACTATTTTCTCCTACTTGAAAGGAACATGTACTCGAAACTCTCTTGGTTGGTTAGATCCGCACGGGTGTGTATTCGTACATGCATTGCGTATCAAAATCAATTGTGTTCACAAAAACACAAAAAAGTTTCATTCCCATACATATATTTTTCCCACTTTGACTCTACAAATTCAATCATACGTACTAAATTTTACATTCTATAGGCCCAAAGTGTTCGCCCGAAAAAAAATTCACATACCACCCTTTCACATGCTTGGCTGATCAATACAACTTTTTTCTTCGAAACTACTCTAATCCGACATGTCAATTTAGCATGCATTCTCCCTGTGCTGACAACTTACATTTTAATACTGTCACATTTAACTTGTAAAGGTGTATAATCATTCGAGACGAGTCAATCTACTCAACTGACTCATGTTTTCAACTTGCATATATAATATACACTTGGGTACAAACAAAAGTTGCCAGCTAACACCTCCCGCTCCAATTTTTCGCCCAATTAAGTTCAATCCATTTTTCATATTACTATATACACACTCACATGAGTATCTGGTGTGGCCCGAAGTCGACATACTAAAGTGGCATTTTCCCCCTCAATCACTTTTTTCACCATCTGAGAGGAGGCGTCTGTCGAAAGTCGGTCAAGTTTGGGCACACATGCAAAGTCTTCCAGTTGAAGTTCATTCCATGGCTTTGACTCTAGTCTTCGGGGCCTGGAACAGACGGGAGGTACTCCGTATGGCACATTGTTTTTCATCATCCAATCTCGAAGGGGCTGCAGAGCACAGGAACAGTTCCAAGGATTCCCAGCCAGTTCTAATCCATGTAAACTTCGTAATGGGAAGAATGATACGGCCTGTTGACACAGAAAAAATATTTAACATTTACGTTTGTTTCAAATTACAATTTGCCTAGCACTTAGGCATACGCATAATCATATCTACTGACTGGTACAAAACACAAACATCTTTTTTACAAATACTTCAGTTGGTGTACAGATGTGCCATAGATTATTTAAAGTTACAATTCTTCAAATGAAATGCATATTACAGTTTCGAGCATCTTAACTTCTTAACTGATGTTTTGCATTCAGAAAAAAAAGTGCGTCTTAGCAACACAGAAATCGGAAGTGCATTAAATACATTCCTTCAACATTAATACGTTAATTTTTTCTTTAGCTTATACTTTGAAAGTGAGTAGAGCAAAGGATTTTTTCAAGTGCTATTTACTTTTTGAGTTAAAAATTGAATAAAGTTTGCCCACTTGTAATAAAGATGAAAAAGGAGCCCAAGGGAGTGCTCGCCTAAACTGTTTAGACATTATGGAAAATGTTGGTCATAGAATATGCAAGCATCCATATTGGTGCTTTCACACAGATGAGTCTGTGTATGCAGACTAACATTAATTCCCCAAGGGAATATCGTTTTTGAGCAAGCATGAAACATTAACATCAGGTAGGGAATTAATCATTTGGTGTGTACTCTCCATTTTTCTAATGTACACACATACACTACACACAAAGTCACGGTGTAAAAGTGAAATCCACCAAATAAAATTAAACACAATATTTTGTTTACACAGCATTAGCAAGCATGAAAAATGTATGGTAGTTTGTTATTATTATCTTTGAAACCAAACTATCAACTATTCCCTAAGCACAAGGAAAAATTCAGCAGTTTTGCAACTTAAGCAAGCATGCAAACTAACTAAAAGTACACAAATTTTTAATTTCTCCTCACTACTAACTAACTACTGCAAAGTGAAAACATAAGCTTTAAATTATTAGTCACTAAAGTGTGCAAACTATCTCATCAATTCCAATGCTTATCATAGTTAAAATCAAAATATCAGCATAATTGTGTGTGAACACAATAAATTTGGGCAAAACGATCCCAATGAATTCCATTCATTACAACTTACGTGCCCTAACTGAATGATCAAGATAACCATTCTAGTTTGTTTCCCTAGGTCGACAGGGTGAAGAAAAATGGGCAGTTCAATTTCCCCATGACAATTTTAATGCGGCTAAACGAACCTTCTCACAAATCCACACTTGATTTTTTTCATTCCTTGCCCTCAAAATTTTCGACATGCTATACTTTCCCCATCTATTGATAATATCCAACATGGAAACTAACAAACAAACAAACTAACAAGTGATTTATAACCCGAGAAAACAAACCACAAAACTGTTGCTATTACCCATATATATAGGCTAAACGCATTTGATTACATAAGGAACCTTAAAAATTGCCAAAAGGTATCAGCATCCAACACACTATAGATTTTTCTTCCATTAGCTGGCTAAACAAGCAATGACCACCAGTCACTAGCCTTAATTCCCCATTTACGGCATTCAAACATGTACCTAAGTTATAGGGAAAGAATGTGGAACGGTTTGCAATAAAGGAGTATCAAAGACGGGAGAAACTTTCTACTCAAGTGGTTTTTTCCATATATAAATCTGTCACAACAGATTAGATTACTCAATCAACGTCTTTACTTCAAAAAAAAAACGTTCACTTCGCTCTTACTTATTCCTTTTACATTTGGTGCCTGCATATTATGTGCTGGGAAAACTTCTTGGTTGTCATCAGATAACGTTGAGATGTGTTGCTCAACACAAGTAACGAAAGTCTGAAGTTTCCGTAGCATTCCTCCATTTTCCCCTTTTGCTCGTTAGACTCACTACTCACTCACTACTACCATACACAGGAATACTTAATACGATCCCAAAGTAATAGCAATAATAACAATACCTTGAATTCCACTGCAAGTTAGTTTTGCATGTCTCACAAACTGAGTTTAGAAACTTTCTAAAGAAATCCACATTGGAAACGATCTTTTTTTTCTTCCTTCCTTCATCCAACAGTATAGGAATAGAAAAGTTGAGCCAAATATCTTCATCGTATAGTTACTTACTGCTTGTATATGTGCATACACATTTACCGTAGCACCTCCAATTTCCCGTACATGAATGTAAAGAGCTATTTTCTTTAAATGTTCAGTATAAACATGTGGATCTTTGTGCTCGTGAAGTTGACGGGAAAAAAACAGGATTTTCCCACTCTACATGCATACTAACTAACTAACTAACGGAACCTAGGGAACGTCTTTTTCAGTTTGTCATGAAAGAACTGCAAAGTTTAACACATGCTTCAAATGTATGCACCCATGCATTACATAAACATTAGTGTACATACACGGGAGGCGTGATGAGATTGCTAAGCAGTTTGAGGTGAAAAAATACCGTTTTTGAGTGTTGAGCAAAAGTTTTCGCTAACAAGCATCCCAATCTGACTTTTTTAAACGTCAAATCCCTCTGTTAACCTCAACTAGTCTTATTTTCCCCTGGAAATTATAGGCATAAGATTTGTTTGTATAGCAAACTTACTTTTTGCTTTAGATTGTATATGTACAGGGATGTAAAGTAGCAAGAGCCGTTGAGTTTTATATTTTTGTCACTCATGTGTCTCATTACATGCGTTTTAGGAAATTTCAGTGTGCTAACTAACTTTCCCGTGTGTAAAAATTAGACGCTTTTATTGGTCCTTTAGATTACATTTTTCACATTGTTTCATGCATTATTAATCAGCTGTCTCGTCTGCCCTCAAAGTTGAATCGTTTCAAATAGTTTATCCATTGTTTAACTTTCTTGCTTTAAATTTGTTCAATTCAAACTTATAAGTGGGCAAACATCACTCTTACTTAATGAAAAAACGATAAATAATGTGTACCTGTTGATAAAAATAATATTTTTAATTATATCATTCCAGAGGGAAACACAAAGCGTCACAATATATCAGTCAGTTGCAAGAAATTCGTTAAAATTTGCAAGAATTCACAATTTGCCAAATATTTTATGCACACAGTGTCCATAAATGCTAAAAGCATTGATCTAACATGGAATGATTTGTTTTCATGTTTTTAACTTCTCTTGGCGTGACCACAAAAGCATAAGCCAATATAAATAAATAAAAAGATACACGGGAAGTTGCAACAGTAGTTTCTGAATGTGAGATGTTTACGACTTGTTTTATTCTACGCAAAATGGGCCAAGGAAGGAAACAAGTGACATATTTTTGTGTGATAAAGGGTGACAAATGTTCCCCCCAAAAAAAGTAGTAATTCTCTCCCAAGATTATGTCACCACCGGATGTCATTAATGGGATCATGTAAGTATGAGCATAAAAATATAAAATGTCTCCGCTTTTTTTTTACTTATCCCTCATACTTTTCACCCACTAAAAGCTTGCTAACTTACTTAATATACTATGGCCATATCTAAAAAATCACCGTAAAAAATCTTTTTACAATGGCATGCAGGTATGTACAAAATAATAGCCAGTTCTCTGTGCTCATATAATGCCCCAAACAGACCATAGGTAGACTCCCATCGACTATTTTACATAGTCTATGAGATTCAGCTTAAAATGAGTCAAAAAATACTGAAAGGATCAAATCAAAGGTTACAAAAACGAAGCACAGTTACCAAGTTAACCTCAAAAGGTAAAAGTGGAAGCTATGACTGCCTTTCGAGCCATTCGTTTAGTTTTCTGTGCACACACACACATATATAGAAACGACTGAAAGCATGGGATCAGTTTATTATCTATTAGTGGGCACAAAAACCGCACACAGGGTTCCCCATACACAGCCAAAGTGATTTGCAATAAAAATAATGGGGCGTGAGGTTGAGTAAGCTAAAAGTTAGAGGATTACGGCCTTCTCTACATTTGGCAAGTTGTAAAACTTAAGTGACTCCAATCTGCTCACAGTCGTAAAAACAGCATCCCTCCTCTAGACTAGTTAGCTCCCTCCACTAGAAGAAATCACTAGTTCCAATTGTTGTTCTAGCAGTCAATAATACGAGCAACTATTATAATCAACTTTCCCCTCATTCAAATCCTTCCGTTTGTTCCCAAACCTACACCTCACATTCTAAAAAATTTCCCTATAAAATTTTTACCAACTAAATCATTCAAATAATCTCCTCCACTCCTAATTTTATTTCCTATCCAGACATGAAATAAACTCCTAAATAGGAAAAAAAATCTTTTATCCTCTCATTAAATTTTTGTGAGAATCCAACAAAAATCTATACGTCTTCCCCACAGATTATCTAACAGGCCATCATCGTCTTATCTGGGAGGACCAACCAGCACACACACAAAAATGAACCACGTTCACAAAAAAAACGCTTAAAAATTGCGAATCAACCAAAGTAAATACTACTAAAAAAAAAGAGCAAGCACTCTGTAAAAAAACTCAACTAGTCCATGCTATTTTACTCTTCTTTATCCAAGCAGATAGGGAATGGTTGAGCAACTTTTCAGACGCTCCAGAATGGGAGAGAGCAAAAGTAAAAAAAAGTAGAAAAGATTACACGAAAAAGTGAGTTGGTAACGAGCCCTATTCACCATTCATAAGAAAGGCACACAAGAAAACTAGAAGAAGGAATAAGACGAGTCCATCATCAACAACCATCCCATTATATACACGAGTCCGTTTTTCCTCATTTATCTCATACCTGAATAATGGGGAGAAGGGAAATTGGACAGCCCTTTTCAAAAGTTCACTGTACATGAAACAACACATAATCAACTGATACTAACAATCCCTCATCTTATCATCCAATTAAAGGCATTCATACCCAAGTTTAAGTTCTAAACAAAGGTATCATGCAAATCTATCAACTACGGCACAGGATGAACACATACCATAGGAATAATACACTGACTGACTGACTGAGTTGAGCTATTTATTCCTTTACCCTTTTATCCCATACTATATATACTGCCTGCCTATACTCACTGCTCACTTACTTACTTACTTTTAGACTCACATCACATATCTACACATAAGTAAGTAAGTAAGTAAGCAATAGTAGTCACTTCTCACACTTGAAGGATTTGGAGCGATTGATTTTCCCCCTCTTTAAAAGGAAATGAAATAAGGAAATGTATAAGCGGGGAGATGGGATGGAGGGAAAGTGAGTAAGTCGTATTTGAGGCGACCAGCCAGTTGGGAGAAAAGGAGAGAGAATGGCAAAAAAAAGTAACTTTTTCATCAGCACAGGAAGTGGTAGTGAGTGAGCACTTGAGAAAAGACCAGAGAGGACCACATGCATGCTACAATGGAGAAAATGAAAAGGAAACAAACATAGTAGAGCATAACTGCACCTAACACTTTATTTTTTTTTGTCTCACTCCTCCTGTTATCATCAGGATGGAATTCTGGAGCAATCCCCCCTATGGTATCATCATACTCTTTTATTCGTACTTACAGTCATTGTGGATTACTAAATTGAACATTTTTATTCTAGGCTTTAACGGGCAGTTTGTTTGTTTGTCTGGGGAAAGTAAAAAATGAGCCAAACAAACCTGTGGTTTAGCTATAGTCATTGAACTTGAAGCAATACCATTACAAAGGGAAAGTATGATCATTTTTTAGTTATTTAGTTAGTTAGATAACTATACGTAGTTTGTATCAATATGACGCGCTAACTAAACCATGTATAGTTAGTTTGTATGTGAACTACTTGTGTTCTTTCCATGCCTGGAGCATAAAAGTGAAGAGTTTGGTGCAGTTTCAGTATTATGGCCCGCCTTATTATTGTGGCCAACAAGCATAGACACTTGGGATCGCTAACTAACTAACTAACTAACTATAGTTCCGTGTTAGATTATCTATTCTGAAACTATCTTTGAGTGCAATCATATTTTCATGCACTGCCTAAATATTTGGTTAGAGAAACACGTTGCAACAACTAATGCTAGATTTAATCCTTATGAGCTTAAAGTTCACTGAGGCTCACAGTTTCAATGTTTACTTTCCATGTCTAGTGTATAAGTTTATGCCAATGTGTGGGAATTATTAACATACAGGCGAGATTTTAGTATTTGTTTCTGTAGATTGCATACATTTTTTCAGTCAGAAAGTTTGTGGATCTTTGAAAATTTGGCAGGTTTGGAATTTACTCAGAAGATTGAGTCTGGTTATAGGCCAGTGCCATTGGGCCCGGCAAAATAATTATCCAAAAATATTGAATAAATATCAAGTCTAATTTTTTTTAAATACATGCTTACTCATATAATACCGAGAAAATTAAGAATATCCTCCCAATAGATAGAAATAACAGGCTTCAAAATTGATCAAAACATTATTATGAAATCACAAATGCATGGAATCATGCCCTCAACAATATTCCCCGTTCTACGAAGAATAAACAATCGTATAGACATACACGCATAATAGGAATAGCAACAGTCTGTTATTATTTCTATTGTAGGTGCCAGTCTTTTGCTTAAATCACACAGCCTGATTTCTTTAGCTTTTAAAAACTCAAATTAAGTCAATTAAAGTGTCCAAATTCGTCTAAAATACAAAATTCTCCCAGAAATATATTTTTCATCTAAATTGCAAAAAAATCTTTTCAAAAACTCTTGTAATCAATCCATTTTATTCCCTAAAAATCAAAAAATTCATCAACAAACCCAATCTTTTTAAAAAATTGGCCTCCATAATAGTTAGTAATGCTATTTTGGTTGAATTGCCATATTTTGGAATTTCGTTAGCACAGTATCCATTAAAAAAATCATTGCCAAACATAGGTTATAACTGAAAGTGTTCTAATCATGAAATCCCGTGCACACGGACACACAGAGAGTGTATCATGTGTTATGATGCAATCCCCGTTAAGCAAAATAGCAAACATTTCTATTGCTTGAGTTGTCCCGTACAGACTTTACTGATTCTTAACATGTGATATGTAATTTGCAAAATGAATATTTAGAGCTCTCAAATCTCAGTCTGTCTTTTAAAGTTGAGTATAAGCTACGTATAAGCATTGGTTTTAATAGATATTGAATACAAACCAAATGTACTACGTTTTTTCGTCGTCCTCACAAAAACGACAAAATAATTGTAGCAGCCAATGTTTTGATTTGCACAGCTAAAATTACTGCAAAAAATAATGCATCGCAAAATACTAATCATTTTACTTTATAAGCTTTTGATAGTTGCTTGGCACAAATGAAATTTTTTTTTCACGAGCAAAATTACAAGGCGTTCTCTTTGGCTCGTTCAATAATCTCGACAGTTTCAAACACTAACTATATTGATATTCAGATTGAAAACTATAAAAAATCGGCAAGTAACATACCTGTACAGTGAGCAAACGATTCTGATCCAAACGGAGCCATTGGAGAGCCGGGAGTCCTCGAAAAGCCCACATTTCAATAGTCCCAATCCGACAAGCGGCCAACTCTAGACGCACAAGCCGTGGGAGTGTGAGAAAAGCATCATTTGCAATCCTTGAAATAGGATTTGAATTCATTTTCAATTCACGGAGCTCTGGAATGGACCGGAATGAATGAGACGGGATGAACTCCATACGGTTCTCACTTAGCTCTAATTCAACGAGATTGGTCAATTTGGCAAATGTGTACTTGTCTATAGATGTGAGTTGGCAGTTGAGTAAAAATATCTTTTGAAGATTTAATAAATCTAATGAAAGGAAGACGTTGGCAGGTAGAGCTCGGATCACGTTCCCAGACATGTTCAGCACCTGTTAGCACACACACAAAAAAACAATCATTTTGTGAGAAACGTTCCAACGCCAGCCAACTAACTAACTAAATCAAATATCCATGCGCAAGCATCTATATAGGAATTCACCATCAGCTCATTTTATGCACTCTACTCTATTTTGCTCATCTATTCAATCAGTGGGATGCAACAGAGAAAATAAATGCAATTTTTACTTCATTTATAGGATTCTGTACACAAAAAACAAGTATTTTATACACGATTCTCCAATTCCCACTAGAGAGCAACTTTTTTCATATCCTACTTCTTTTTTTTTGCCCCTCCAATAAAAAATTTGTTCATCTCTTGTACAGTACGACATGTTTCTAATTAATCATAAAGTGAAGTATTTTCTTGTTCCGTATTTTTTCCCCTGGCTCCTCCGTCCCAATTGACAGGTACATATTTTTTTACGCACTGGTCAAGTTCATTCACTCACGGCACCCTAGTGTGTGTGTACGGGATTCTGTATGCTAGTTAGCTACCAAATTTATCATCCTTGTGTCTAACCATAAGTCAGACTCTACGGATGATTTTTTTTCGCTTAGATTGCTCACACCTTTTCTTTCTCATTCCATATTTGCAATGCATTGGTTCCTTTGCTATAGAAAAAATTGCTTATTACTAACCATAACCACCCTTAAAAACTATATCAGTCAATCATAAAGCTTAAACTAAAATAATAATGAAAAAATAAATAAACAGCAAAGTAGTGAAATTTCGCTCAGATGATGCGCAAAAATAAATGACACATTGGACAAGTCGTGGCAGAAAATTTGGGCACCAACTTCATTTTATTGTGACAGTTTCTAGTCTTTTACACATGACGTATGTGATTGCCACATCTCAATCAATTTACTCATATTTCCGCAGCTCTACCATTATTATTATCATTATCCCATTTTGGACAAGATGAGACATGTCCTTAAAAGGAAGACACATGGGTATTGAAAATTGCACGAGCTGGATGCTAGAACGTGAAGATACTTATTGGCCACATTGCGTACGGTGCACCAAATCTTGTACAGCCAACCAGTCGGAAGAGTACGCAAGTAAGTAAGTAAGCAATAATACACAGTCGGTGCGTTTCAACTAACTCCCTAAAAAGCATTCAGCATGAGTGAAAGTCCATCTATCTCCATCATCTGGCTCTGCAGTAGTTCATTTCACTCATCCATCTATCTCTCTCTCTCTCTGAGGATCACAGCAAATGAACTACAACTATACCGCAAATCTCTCATTACTGTCTATACACATAAAAATTGTAAAGAGTTTTTTCCCTGTAAAAACCACAATACAAAACTTCCGATCCAATTGCAAATACAGAAAACTACTTGTAATATGTATTCTATAAACTAACTTACTAACTACTAACTATAGCTATTTGGTTCACAAAGAAATGTGGATTTTTCATTCCAAAATGCTAAAAAAAATAGTGCATTATCTTGCAAATCTTAAAAATTGCTAATTTAAATAACATAGCACCAATAGTCAATATTAATGGGACGCCATACAGTACATTAGTACAAAATGCAAAGAAAGCCGCTCCATACTTTTAATTATAAAAAATAATTCTAACGCTGAATATACACACACACACTACACACTATGCATGCTACTGATTTAACACACATGTTTATATCCTCCGTAAACTTAACTAATTGGTATTATTATTTTTATTATTATTATTATGTGTGGGCATGCAGACGCCTCAGAGCACAACTGTTAGAAGGCAAAAACAACCTCAAGTTTCATTTTGTTCACCAAAGCCATCAGCGTGATCATCATTAAAGCTTTCATCATGATTATCAAATGCAACTAACTAACCACTACTTACACTCACTGACTGACTATACAGATCCATGTACTATTCTCATTACTGTAATGATGAGAAAGATGATAATGAGGATAATCATTACTCCCCTCATTTCCCTCACACAACTATATAGTCACATGCGTTTATACAAAAGTTGAACGTTTCCCTTCATAGCTATTTGCCGACACACAAATAACACACAGAGTCAGAAATGGTGTGGATCCTTTTTATTTGATTTTATCACCCGTGTTAAAAACATGTTTTCAGACCCAAAAATATTATGTAAAGATTTCCCCAGTATTTCTCGTAAAGTGCTTCAGATTAGAAAATATTAGGGGTACACCTGAAGCCTTGTATTTTCGTAGATTTCTGCATGGCGTACACATCCCAGCCAATCGTATCAGTAGGTAGAGGTGGTAATCTTCTCTAATTGGCTGGGAGATGCACGCCATGTAGAAATCTACGATAGTACAGGGCTTCAGGTGTACCCCTATTATATTACAATTTGCATTGTTTCTCTTAACCTGGGAAAAACAGAGACAAATAAATGTATGTACGCTAATTGTTGGTGAGTTTTTTTTCGTCTGCATGCAAATTTCTTGTGCATACAAATCTACTATTACGTTATGTATGGGAAATGGAATATAAAAGTTAGCTAGATGCATGGAAAGTTGAGTTGTAGTTAGGCTGGCTAGTTAGTTAGTATGTAGTAACAAATGAGAAATTGGCTCCCATAAGACCTGTTCTAAAGTTTTCTAGGTAAGGAGGATAGGACGAGCAGTATAGAATTGAGAACTCTAGTTAGACGGATCATCTCTTTTTAAACAGTGACAAATTATCTCTCATCAAAAACCCATTTCCCGTTGTCTCACTGTAACTATTGAGCTATGCGCTCCTACCACTTTCCTTGCTAATTAGCTCATCGATCTTTTTCTTTTGACTTCTTTATGGTGCCGTGAGCTCTAATGAATGTGAACTGTTGAGACTGTAAATTTGGGAATTAACTCTCTAATTTGCAAGAATTTTACCGCTAAACTGTGCACGAATTTTTATACTTAAAGTTACACTTAACTATATGAAAGTTTTTTGCCCTTGGATTATCAAATGAACCGTAAACATACCTACTGGCTATTTGAAAAAAAAATGTTTGTTTCGCAAGCTTATCTGGCATTGGTTGTTTCGTTGTAAGCAAAGTGTAAACAAAATTTTTTCAGAGACTTAGAAAATGAGCAATGAATAATTATTTTTGCCACAACATATTACACATTTAGTGATTTAATTTGTACAAATCGACCACTCATCAGCCGGATAACATAGGGCAACTTTTTTACTCTACAAAATACAGTAGATTATTGTTTTACTTTATTACGAAGCCGAAGGCGAAGTCAGGTAATTACCAACGGGAGCGCCCTATGCTGCACATGTTAAAGCTAAAATCACCTGAAAACGCAAGATGAAATTTTTGTTAGTAAACTCTGTTTGGAACGGGGTAAAAGTTGTGTGCGCAGTTTTCAGACAGGTTTTAGAATAACCCCAACCGTGACCAAAATGGTTTAATTTTGTAATTAAATGTTTCAATTTGAAATGTT
>Ga0210040_10004146_pt1 | contig 19092 bp, 10 predicted proteins | sample CryGeyCG12114_NA_FD_185462 | JGI IMG/M metagenome (GOLD analysis project Ga0210040, IMG submission 185462) | Groundwater microbial communities from aquifer - Crystal Geyser CG19_WC_8/21/14_NA (SPAdes) (version 2) | ecosystem: Environmental > Aquatic > Deep subsurface > Groundwater | place: USA...
TTATGAAGTAAAAATTCTGCTTTATAAATACATCAATAGATGGAGCATATCCATCGAGCAACAGACATTTTGTAATGTATTTGATCTGAGATTTTAGAATGGTCTTTAGAAGTGTCTATCTACTGTAGAAGCCAGTTGAGCTGCTTGGTTTGTTAGTAAGCGTACACACGCTCTTGTAGCAACATTAGCGCATATCTAAGAGCAAAATTTCGTGTCAGTAATAATATCTACGAATAAAAGTGGTAGGTATGTAAATATAATGGACGTATACAAAGTTTTGCTCCTGCTCACTGCAACAAAAAACAGTCCACACATTCACTCACGTCAGCTTTCACTCTCCTCATGAAGCACACGTGAGCTGGATAGATTTTGCTCTTAACTCTCCCATGCTAAATTTACCTTCCCTTCCCCATGTATTCCTTAATGGCTGTCTTTTTCTGAAATCCTTCGGCTCTACCTGACATTATGATTATTATCATAAAACGTCAAATGTGCGGTTCCAACCAAGGAGCATCTTGAATAGTAGTTGTTAGAAGGGACGGCATTTGGAGCTGCAAACCAGGTTCTTTCAGCTGTAGACGAAAGTTCAATTTACTGCTGCTTTTGAACATACTTATACTATTGGAAGTTTAAAAATGGCAAAATAACACTTTTTTATCAAAATCTCAGCTTCCTTCTGATATGAGTATTGAACATTTGTTTTCAAATATTAAGCAAAATACGTTTTTTTATTATCTATTATTTTACTGAAGGTTTTGAATTATGGGTCCATGAAAAACTAGATTTATCATACCTTATACTATGAAACTCGAAATTGAATTCGTAACCATTGTCACGGTATTTCTTTTGGCTTGTATTTGAGTTGTAATTACTTCTATTGAGGTTTATTTTCGTTATCCTGAATGCAATGAATAGCAATATAGAATATTTATTGTAGGATAACTTGCAAAATATCTTCATTATACGAATTAGGTAGCTTTGTAAAAATAGTTTCCGGTACTTTTGTTCAAAATTCCTATGAATTGTATAGTGGTATAAGATGGAAAAATAATCATAATTTGGGTCTTGGCGGAGCCAAACAGAAGGCAAACAAGCCGTCATATTTATTGATTTTTTTCAACTTCCAAGGGGAACAACATACACGTTCCGAATAAGTCAGATAATGATGTATAGAACTAAATATTCAAACGAGTGGATCATAAAAAGCATATGTAATTCTAGAAGCACACATGAAATAAATATAAATGTACTGACTGAGTGTCTAGAAACTTGAGTTTAGAATAAACCTTGATTATTAAGTAACCGACATGGTTTGGATTATCATAATTATGGCTCTAGTATCTCATTCTAACCTAACCTGATGCGAAAAAAGTTATGTAAACTTTTGTTAGCAATGATACACTTGGATGACATTGCGATAATAAAGTTGGATAGACTTTTGCAAAGGTAATAATATATTCCAAAATTTTGGCATGACTAGCTGGTTGGCATGTCTGATTTTCAAGCCCGCTGCTCTTTCTTCCAGTCAGTGTCGGGTATTTTTTGAAGTTCTGAAATGGTTGTTTAGTTTTTCCAACTTTGTATAAAACTTACGCTTCTACTCATCCACATGATTCTGTAAAGAAAAGTTTATTTTTATTAAACTTAGCAGTGAAGAGAAATGTGGCACATTTCACACCTGGTAGCAACCAATATCTATCTTGTTGCAAACGAACACGAGTGAGAGAAATTTCTCGTAATTAGAACGCGCACAAGGTTATATACATATACCAATAGTATACCGTATGAATGCAGTGTAAAATATATACGACTGGAACCTCTTTTTGACAGCTTCAGTGTGCTCCTTTATTCCCTGCTCCGGTGGTAATATGGGATTGTGTTGGATTATGATTGTGCCGGAGAGCCAACGGTATGAATTCGTTAGGTGTAGTCATAAATCAGTTTTTAGGAGCAAACATCCATCTTTTTATTTTGATAAAAGCGTCTGGAAAACAAGCTACAAAAGGGTTACTGCACAAGCCCTATAGAACTGGAGAAAGTAGAAACACTGATGGTACACTTAATGGGTATATATGTGGTTGTCATATCATTTTCTTTTTCTCTCTCTCTCTCTCACTCACTAATGGTCTCCAATGGCTCGTTTTCACTTTATCTAACTTTAATATACATGCTATACCTGAGGCTATGTGTATATGACGTCCAGAATATGCCGTGCATAGTTAGTTAGTTAGTTCAGTGGCCAAAATAATGATAGAAGAATAACATTCCCTCATTTGCAAGGAGCTGAGAAGATAAGAGCGTACGTTTGTATAGACACTCCAGTTCCTTTTTATTATTTTTCCAGTTGATTTCCTAAAGAGAGAGAGAGAGAGAGAAAGGAGGGAAAGAGAGGCGATAAGTGGACGTATTCCATTTAATGACCAGGTTGAAAAAAATTGCCTGGTGCTTGATTTATAAAATATTATCAACTTTTACTGTGAAGCACTAGTTAGATAGAGTAGTGTTCTATATTATTTACACCACAAATGGGGTTTTGATAACCTACGCTGCTAACTAATAACATGAGGTATTATTTCAACAGCTCATTTCGTAAATGAGCCTCTCTCAAAGACTGCTTTTTAGCTACGGCAATTTTTCCATGTACTTGGGTCGTTAGGGCTAGTTCGTCCAATGCAAAAATGTTTTCCGTGTGCAAAAGGTAATACATTTTTCAAGTGAATAAATACTATACAAGTTGTAGACTTTGTAAAGAACTCACAGTAGTGGTCATCCTGTTGTTCGCTTCTTTATCTCGGCCAGTCTGGCTGGACAGAAATAATTTTTCATTCCCAATAGGAACAAATGGAGTAGGCCTGATGCTCTTTTACTTTTATGCAATTTGTTATAGTACATGGCACAGGCTTGGCACTGGCAGACAGTCAATGGCTCACATAATCTACATGTATACATGTACGAAATATATATGCTGATTGACTTGAGTGCGTACTGTCAACTCGTTCCACGTCGTATGCGCTAATAAATACCTACATTGTTACTTTTTCGCTTTTCACTGATAATAGTTTGGTGAGTTCCAATGAAAAAAATATTTAGCCTTTTCACATCCAATTATGCAAATGAATGAACTCATATTCAATTCTTTCGTGTCTGGTCTCTATTCTTGTCTGACATGACATTCTGTTTGGTCTCGCCAATTTTTTTTTGTTTCGTTACTATGATATATTTTGCTAAGAATTGCTAATCGTAATGTCAAAGATGTATATGTTTGTTTACTTCGGTTTAGAAACATATTTTGTACTTTTGCATGTTTATATTAAATTGATCGCTCTGTTGCATTAAGCTACAATAGATAATTTCACTGCTCAGTGCCAGTTCTCATTCGTTATTTCATTTTCCTCAGTAAAATGCATCGTCTTAATTTATAAAATATATAAATGTATAGTTATATCATGAATCCTCATTAAAACAGCGTCGTATATTACAGATTTTTCCAGTATACCAGAGTGAATAGTGTATGGAATATAAACTTATGTGAACTTTATCCTTCATGGATTAAAAGAAAGACGGAAATAAGTCTCTTGGGATTTTTCATGCTCGTTATTTTGTACCACTTAAAATGCTCAACTTTGTTCCATGAATTCATCAAACTTCTTCATTATGCCTAAGTATAGTAAAGGATAACAGTACTTATTTGTGAATACAAAAAGATTAAAAATACATGTTGAGAATATTTACGGCCGTGTGTACCTTAAACGCCTACACAAAAGATGATGATAGAATGCTAATAGCATTTGTGTAAAATAAATATAATTAGTTTGAATGTATGTAACAAGGACATTTCTCTTTTTTTTGTTAGGTACGAACCCTTTTTGTAAGCGGCCTGCCTATGGATGCCAAACCACGGGAGTTGTACCTCCTGTTTAGAGGATATGAGGTAATGATGAAGGATGAACCCCTTATTCAATTTTCATTATATTAATTTCCATAATCCAAATGAATGCCCGGGTTAATAAATACAATATAAGATGTACAATCTGTGTGTACTCACCAAATATACTTTAACAATTACACTTTTTAGGGCTACGAGGGTTCCCAGCTTAAAGTGACTAGCAAAAATGGAAAAACGTCATCGGTATTTTTCCAATTTATTATAATTTCATATATCAATTATGTTAAATGTTTAGCTGTGTGTACATACTCGCTCAGTGAGCGTCTTGTGTGCAACAAGACAGTACTGAATAATTCATGTCAATTTCTTAAATTGTTTACACAGCCCGTTGGTTTCGTGACTTTCTGTAGGAGGAGTGACGCCGAAGCTGCAAAGCAAGTATTGCAGGTAAAGCACCATCAATGTATTCAAAGGCAGCCATTTTGTCTATGTTAGCTTAGTTACTTATAGTACTAACTGAAAGCAATGTGTATTGAGTACAGTTTTAACCTTTGACATATTCGACTACATGGTTCCGATGGCTTCTATTCTTTTTCAGGGCGTACAATTTGACCCCGATTTGCCGCAAACCATTCGTTTGGAATTTGCCAAGAGTAATACTAAAGCGAGCAAACCCAAACAGCAGTCACCACCTTCAGCTGCACCACATCCTACCATTATCCATACCCTCAGTGGACGTAAGAGCTTCTTTCAATCATCCTATTCATTTGTAAAGTATGTAATGGAATGTTTAGTGTGTGAGTTCCCGTGATGGCACTAGCTTTCACAATAGTTTCAGTTGGATAGAACCTTGTTTTGCCTTGAACTTGTTTATTGGCATTCATGATGGCTGGCCATTGTTTTTCCCGGTAGGAATGAAATGACTGATTGTGTTTTCCGTTTGTTTACAGCTCTGGGAAGTCCTTTCTTCAGTGGAGCGCCGGAATTGTGGCCACCACCGTTGGCGTACTCAGGAGCAGCTGCAGCCGCGGCAGCAGCAGCAGCAGAGCTTCCGGGAGGCCTTCAAGCACCAACGCTGGTCCACCCTGCCTTACATCCACATCAACAGGTGCCTCTTCGTTCCTTCCTCTGACTATCTTGCCCAATCTCCTTGACGAGTTTCTCATCTCGCTCAACTTCCTCTTTCTTGCCATGCTCATCATCGAATGAAGCATCAATGTCCATTTCATTTCCTCGTCAACATTTGTTGTCAGCATCCCAACAGAATCCAGAGCTCATTACTGACTCTCCTACTCTGACCTCTTCTTCCCTTTTGTCCCACTCAGGGTTTCTGGTTAAGACTTCTGCGCTAGGATCACCCGTCATGACGGACCCGGCTGTTCCCCAACATCGAAAGCCAGTAGGATTTCGTCATCCCTCTTTCTAACGACCTTTTGTCTCGTAAAAAAAGCTCTCCTTCTCATTTGTCGTCACAACAGGCAATTTCCCACGCACCTCTAGCGATGTTTATATTTACTATAAAATATTATGTACTCTGATTGTACTGGCACGGCACTTTAGTTTTATTCCGGTATGCAATCTTATATATACTATTTCCTTTTACTAACATCAGTCACTACTACTAAAAAATATAGAGTTGTTAGTGCAGAATTTTCCAATATGTACTAAACTATATTTTTTTACTTTCCTCCTCTTCTCTCCTGCGGTGCACTGCACTCTGGTGGTGGTGACCAGTTGTACTGATTTTTACGAGTGCAGTTTTAGTAGTTATTTATATACTTTGAAATTGGATGAGTTCTCCAGTTCTCTTTCCTTCACTGAACCTATTTCTCCTGAATCCAGTTTTCACCTGTTTTGATATTATATAGGAAGTCATTCAGAATATTAACTTCGCTCCCCCTTAATAATGTTATTACGTTTTACATCGTAATGCGTGTCAATATTATGAGATGTCCCTCACAGACTTCAGAACATTGCTACCTGAGGAAGGTCTAAAACTAAAACTGGTTAGCATTTCTTTACTCAATAAAGTCCACAAACTCACCGTATCCTTTTCATGCTCATTAACTTTTTTGAAGGCACAACAATAATTCACTACATTTTTTGGCAACCTAAGGTAAGCTACTTATGAAACAGCAACAAATTTCAATTTGTGATGATTAATGTTCCATTTTATGAGAAGTGTTAGGACATGCGAGGGTATGTAAAGTTTACTAATGGCTATTTGACTTCTAACATTACCATTGGCTAAATTAAATCTGTAATTACGCCGCCATTTATTCGTATTGAGGATCTTCCAAGATTGCATCATTTAAAGGCAACTACTACCATAACTTTAAAATTTAATCATAAGAGTTGTACCCGTTTGAATTTTTCACAGTGTTAAATCAGTTGGACTATTCCTCACTCCCAAGGATCACATATTATTGCATATGCATAGTAGCATTGGTGTCAGAGTATAAAAGTGTTGGTGCTCGCTCTTAGTTTCGTGTTAAAATCCATAGTTACATTTTCATTCAGTCTTGAAGATCATTAGAACATTAAATCGGTGGACACAAGCTGTTAAAATTGTTGCCTACAGCCTATATCTACTCCGTAATTAAGTTTAAACCCTGTAGCATGTCATGTCTGTCATGCATTTGCCTCCAATAGATCTGTCCATTGGCTGTAGCCTATGGAATCAGTCAGAACTGAACAACTACCGTTACCCATCAATTAGACCACTACAAAAACTGCCCATGGGAGCCATACTGTACATTAGAATGTGAAGTCCATCACTCCTGTTCCTATCCCTGGATCATATTTGCACTTAAAGTGATCTTTCCCATTTGCGCCTCAATACGGTAGCCAATAAGCCACATGAACGCAGAGTTTCATTCCTGACTGTGAGTAGACCGCTGATCCTCCTGAATGCTCTTCTACATGCTCTCTAACCGAGCCAGCCATTGTACTTTCTCCCCCTTTGTTCCTTCCTACCTATCCTCCAATTCTAAAAAACACATCCCTCAGAAGTTGTGATCGTTGTTAATATTATTATTGTCGTTTGTTTTCCTTTTCTCTCTCTTTCTCTCTTTTTCGTTTTCTTTGTGTGTGTCTTGCACTCACAAAACTAAGAAAGTGATCTATACAATGCGTATTTTTTGTTTGTTGTTGTTGCTTTCAGCAAGCGCTGTCACTTGGAGGACCCAATTTAGGGAATCTTCATGCCAGTATCCCCCATTTGCTACCGTCACCCTCATTGGCTTCACCCGTGGGCTCTGCTTGCTCGCAGTCTATTGGTAGTAATGCACCTTGCTCCACACTGTTCGTCGCGAATTTGGGATCCTTCATCACCGAGCAGGAGTTGAAGGATATATTTGGCAGGTAAGATGAAAATCAAGTCAAGTCAGTAGTTTACGTTCACAGTGTCATATGATGCCACTCTTGCAGTCTTAAAGTTAGCTATACATAGTTACCGTTTACACATATAAATACTAATGCACGTAGTATTCAGCACGGGGGCAAATATTACAATATATTAGCATATAAATAGTGCCTATTATTGTGTATATCTTGTCTCTTGTTACCAACCACCGCTTTTATTTTACCAGTAAAATGTGGGGTGACAGACAACATAACAAGAATTGTATTTACTCGGCCTATCACATATCTTTTAGTCAGTCAGTCTCCTTTACTTGGTGTTCCAATGCTAACTATATCTCCGATGAAAATATGGTTTGTCTGTATGTTGTTTGCACTCAGGCTATAGTGATAGTGAGTGAGCGAGAGACTGCTATATTTTATGGGAAGAGAAAGTAGTAAACGTTTGTTTCTTTGTGAAATAATAGGAATGACTCTCGGATTTCACTCGTCTAGTGACCATTTCTTTTGGAAGAGTAGTGTGCCTAACAGAGTGACATTGACTAGTGGACCTTTTACATTTATAACTAACTTGAAGTTATAGCTAGGTTGCACCACGTGTGTAGTCAGTCAAGTTATTACCTAGTGACTGTAGAATATAGATTGTGTGTTGTTAATTCTCTTGTTTGGTCATTCAAGTTGGCACTCAGGACACATTCAAGCAAAGCTTGTTTTGTTGTCACTGTGGCATGCATACAAATAGTGTATATTGATGAAGTTGGTAGCTGATATAGTAGTTGTGAGCGCAAATTCTCTTTGTGTACGGTTCAGCCAGCCCATATTTCAAGTACTCTTGGAGGAACATCAGAAGGACATTGGTATTGTGTCAGAAGGAACAAAACATTTCTTTGTTGTGTTTACTATATAGTCTGGTTTAGAGTTTGAGTGATCATGCAGTAAGTAAGTAAGTGTTTCATCTACCCAAAGTGAAAAAATACGGTTATTTGGTACATCATTTTGAGTAAGAGACAATGCAAATGTTTTGTTTGTTGACAACGAGGGGTAAATGGTCAAATCACTTTGAGAAGGCGGGAGTGGAGTGATGCTTTACTGTAATGTTGTTTGCACGGCACTCTGAAGTAGACCTAAGGTGCTAGCATGAATTGTGTGTTCCAGTTCATTTGTAGGGAGGGATATTATGTACTAACTAAATGAACGTTTCCAGGACAAGCTCATTGTTTGTCTCCTTATTTTTGGACCGAGTTGGGAGACAACACAGTTACATTTTATTGCACTAAATATTTCATGAACAGTCCCAAAGTTGGCTCCAACTTTCCCTCCCTGTTTATACTATAAACTTGACAACGCTAACACATAATCTAGAGCTTGCGTTTAGGATTTAGAGTTAAGAAAGGGAACTCTCGTGCATGTAATTTTTTTAGCATTTGTTGACAATGTAGTTTTAATGACATGATTCGCATGATATATAGTTATCCAAGCGTCAAACACAGCTAAAAAAACTTACATGGTGAACAGTCCATGAGGAAACTTGTATTACTATTTAACGAACTATAAGTATAAAACCGATCGTTAACTGCTGCACAAATGGTAAAACTAACTTGCAAGTACTAGACAGGTACATAATTTTTGAATACAGGTTTAGAGAGCCATTGGCTCATAAAACTGCTCAATGTTTCTGCCAATCCAAACCATCGGAGTTTATCCATGGACGATTGCATACTTGTTTATTCAAATTATTAGCATGATTCCATTTTAATTGACTCTATGTAGAGGGAGAAAATCTTGATCCATAGTGCGCGTGCAAATGTGTCGTCCCAAAAGTTGGGGCATGCCGTGAGCTCATATTATTTGCATGAAGAAGGGAAAACATGCATCCTTCGTTTCGTGCACTATTCTCGCATTGTGTCTCTTTGTTGTGAGTATTGTTGTGCTCTGAGAAACGTTAACTCATCAGATGAGTACATTCACAGTAGTAGTGTAGTATAACTGTAGCGTTAGTAGTCAGTTGTAGTGAGTTAGTGAGGGAAAATGTAGAGCCTCATTCTTTCACAGTGTTCTTGTGAATAATTGAATCCACCATGCATGAAATATTCAGCAGACGGAAGAGTGAGCTACATTTCAGAATGAATTGCTATTGGAACACTTCCCCTTCTTGTTGCCTGGTTAAAGTGCTACCGTAAATGTTTGCAGTTCTCTCATGTCATTCCATTTCATGTAATTTCCATTCCATGTTATGTATGTTCCTCAGCCAGCAGACAGAGGTTAACTACTGTAGTCAATATTGATGAATCTAGCATTCGTATGAATACTTTCCCCTCCCTTCACTTACTACATAACGTGTGTTTCATAGTCTGCATAGTATCTTCTAGTTTAAGATCTATTAGCCCCAAAGTTTTGATTTTCATTGGGTGGAGCATGGAAATAAATCCTGTAATTTACGGGGACGGTGACTGTAGGAATATGTATACTCTGTTTGAAATATGGTTTGGTTTGGTACGTTACGTATGGAGTTTGCCCCCACATTAACTTAAGTCGGCAAATGTAGTTAGAAGTTCGTTAGTTAACCTCTACATGTTTCGTTGCATTGGCTACGTAATGGTAGGTAGGATGCAGTAGGAATGATTTTTACCAAAATTGGATCATTGTACAAATTTTGCGGATAAACAGTCTATTTTTCAGTCATATGTGTAGTTTTAATGAAATTTTTTAATCTGCCAAAAAAGAAGATTTTTTCCTATTCGAATCGTTTTTTTTCTCCATCTACACAGTTTGAAGTTTTATGTACCCAAGCGTTTTTTTTCATCCTCTAATTCCACATGCGGTAGTAAAAAAGTACTTTCCCCCGTCTAGCCCATGAAAGTGAATTAGTGAGCAATTTAATAAAGTCAGTACCGTTTCTTGTGGAAGAAAGCAAATGCATTTTCTTACTCAACACGATTACTACATTCATCTTGTCTGTCTTATTGTACAGCTTACCATTTAGTGGGAAGAAACGATGCAAAAATGAATCGCTAGTTATATTTCAATGACATGGTCCCAGATCAAAACCACGTTCACTACTTAATTTTGTTGTTTTCCAACTTACTAACAAGTGCTTAATCCTTTTCCTTATAGTTACTTACATACTGAACTGTAGGTATACAATAGTGAGATATGGTATGCTCAGTGCAGTACTAACTAATTGATCCTTACGGTTCCCGTTCTATTTGTTGTGTTTCAGTTTTCCTGGATTCAGTAGAATCCGTCTGCATACGAAAGGGGGTAGTCCCGTGGCTTTCGTGGAGTACGCTGATGTGCGGTGTGCCACACAAGCCATGGCCGCACTCCAAGGGTCATACTTACGGTACTCTGATAGAGGAGGCATTCGTATTGAGTATGCCAAGACCAAGATGGGGGAAGGGAATGGACTGCCCAATAATGGGACATTGCTCTCATCTGGCGCCAACAGCGTGACAATGAATGGACATCATCACCCGTACAACCATGTGAACCATGTAAATACTCATCAGAATTATTGCCCTCTTCCATCTATGACTAGTGCTGCTGCAAACACGACTAACGCCCAGTTTCATCAACGATTCCTTATAAATGCTGCCTAAAGTAGAGTGTGGACACGTTTTTTCCCCTTCATGTAATATGGCTCTCAGTTACTGTCTTATACAGAGAATGAGCAAGAAGAATTATTATTACTGCTACAGTTTTCAAGCAAATTAATAGTGTAAATTATGATATTATTGTATGTTTTTTTTTGGTAATCAGGTTTTTTTTTTGGACTGCGAGAGGAAATATAGTGGTAATAAGAGGATTTTTCTGACCCAAGAGTTTCTGAATAATTATGGAATGCTGTGTGTAATATTAATTCCTTTTTATAGTTCTTAAGCTTTTGAACACTCACCACACCCTTCACCATGCCTTTAAAATGTGCATGTTTTGGTACTTAACACAACCACGGACTTCGTTTTGGCAGCTCACCGTCAGTGAGTGCAGCAGTATACAAATTAGTTATCATGGCGAGTATGATTGTGGAAAGATTATTAGACGAGAGTTACAGTTGTGCTGTACAGCTGCACAGTATGAGAGCTTTGATGAAATTGGGGAAGTTTTGAAAACCAGAGGAAATTAAAGTATGAGGGATATTGTGACAAAATATCTTTTTTTTTCATATGATGATTTTCTCTCCGTAGTGACTTGACTGTTTTACCAAAAGCTGTACTTTTTCCTTACTAACTAGACAAGTAACTAACTAACCACTTAACCGTAGCAAAAGAAATGCAGGGAAACTAAATACCAGTACTTTACATACGATTCTTTCTCTTAACTAGTTATGCTAAAAACTTGTTTTCCTTATGTTTTCCTTTGTGTGGAACAAGAGGTTCATTTGTAATGAAACTCACTCATTTATTACTCCTATTATGATTCTGTTCACAGGGACTGATCAAGGAGGAGAATGGACAGTCCTAAAAAAAATAGTACGCTGTTAGCATTTGTCACAAAAAGATCAGCTCGACCATCTTTACATGCATTTGATGCTATGCCACTGCTCCTTGCCCGTTGATTGAACGCCACCCTTCTAATATGTAATGCCTCCTCTCTCTACGCTTTCCTCCTCTTCTATTACAGCTCTTGGAATGGATTCATTATATCAATTGCCGCTTTCCTCTCTCTCTCTCTCTATATGAGTGGTCATTATTATTGCATCATTTATAACTCTAAACTATCACACACCAGTTACCATCTATATTGGATCCACTGCACGTACTTTAGTACACTACTAGAAATGTTCCTTATCAGGGCACCACAGGCTAACTACCTAAACTATATTCAATGATATGATAGTCACCGGCATTCCAATCCATCTGTTTATTTTACGCTCAGTCAGTCATTACATAATATTTACTAATAGATAAGTCTGCCTAGTTAGTTAGTTAGCTACAAAGATTCACAAAAAATGTCAATTAATGTTGTGTTTTTCGAGTGTTTTTACTTGTATTTTCCAAAAACCGTAAAGCACACCGTAGATAGATAATGGATCTTGCATATAACTAACTAATTAGGTTGGATTGTGAACTTATGTAATTGTCTAATGGTAGTTTCATTCGTCTCTCCCAGTCAGTCAGGTTTAGTTAGTTAGTTAGGATGACTGTGGTGGTATAAGTAACTAGACTGGTGAAAGTTATATTTAGTAGTAGCTGTGTGTCATGGGGTGGAGAGAGGAATTTATGATTTCCAGTAGAGAGCATGCACAAGCAAGCCTTTGTGAGAAGACAAAACAATAGCTTTATACTGTTTGTTTGTTGTTGTTGTTGTTGTTGTTGTGGAAGACTTTTAGTTGGTTTGTTAGCAGTAGTGTAGTCTTGTACTTGTTATTATGACACTCTGTTGTTATGATGATTGCATCTTTTGATTCGGTTTTTTGTAGATTGTTCCATGGTTTGTTGTCAAAGACACCCATGTACCTGTATGATGGTGTCACACTCTGTTCTCTCTCAAGTCAACTAGTATCTTAAGCTGTGCAAAAACCTAATCAATCTCACCATCATTTCCCTTGGTGTAATCTCTCTGTGTAGGTAAAAAAAAAAGAGTGGACTGGATGTTAACTAAGATGGTCATATTTTTTATTGCTATTTTTACTTGAAACTACTTCTTATGTACAATAATGCTGTGTAGTGTGCTCTCATGTTTTTTTTATGTTTCAAAATTTTTACCACTAACAATTTAACTTGTGGAAAAGGAGTTTCCCATATTATTATTACTTACTTACTGTCTTGGAGAAAGGAATGCGTTTCCATATTGAGCTTCATAAAAAGTGCTATATATTATAATATATATACAACCATGTATTGTGTCAGACCAAAAGTAAATGTTTTGAGCAAATAACTTTTCATTTCCCAGTTTCCATTTTCATTGTCAAGCCTGACTTTAGAGTTTCTCAAGTAAGTTCATGTTTGTTTCTTTCATGCTCCTATTTTATATGGTTTGTAGTTAAAGTGGCAGACTTGCTATACTCAATTAAAGTTGTTTTCAAAAAGGCTATATCCTAAGGTTTAGGACGTATTGGTCAGTGATGTATGTTATGATAGGTATTTATTATTTATCAACTTTGTAGAAGGATTTCTACCTCTACTACAACTACATATTTATGTGAGCTTTTTTATGAAAATATTGGATTTAGACGTATTATTTAGAAGATTTTTGAGTTGAATGATTTTCCATGTTGTAACTTATATTCTTGGATTTCCAGTTGCATTCTACTGATCTTTATTTTGCCTGTGATTCTTCGGCATAGAAAGTTACAATGATAGCCAATTTTCAAGTAAAAGGGAATTTATTATATTTCAACTTTATTTGTATGCAATGCTTGTACAAAGTGGGAAACATACCATTCTAGTTTACTGTTGGATCTTGTATACTCATTGTGTATTATGTGGACTTATTTTTTGTACTATTTAGAATCTCTATCACAGGACTGCTTCATGTGTTGTGTACTGATTAATAATCCCGTAACTTTCAGACCAATTTCGATTCTTTATGTTCTTGTTTCCAAAACTTTTACTATGCGTTGTACAATGAGTTGGCATTACATAGCTCATACAAAGTATACAAGCAAGGAAGTCAATGGAATCAAAAGATTACGGGGTTGCTAATTAACACTGAACACTAAGAGTATGAAAACACTTCAGTCCTCAGTCTATTGAAAATGGTGTGTGATCCAAAGAAATTGCTAGTGAGCCCAAAGAAGATGTAAACAAATGTAAAATTACGAGCACTAAAATTTACGTAAAAGGTTAGGTCAACTACTACTACGTTAGTTGACAACGTAAAAGAGTGGTGTTACTAACTAACTAAGCTAACTAACTATTATTACCTTACGTACTGTAATCTTAATTGTTATTCAGGACTGCGTTCTGTAGTGTATATCATATATACCTGGTCGGCAAATTCATTATTTATGCGCTAACTAACGAGGCCATTCATGCGAGTTTTCAATTGGCATTTATCATGAGATGTTTACCCCATACCCAGCCGTCTGATATTCCTGAATTCCATGAAAAAACGTTTCATTTTTGTGCAATTCTTTTATGCTCATAGCGTTCCAATATCTCCTCTTCAGTCAAAGCACGCACATAGTGTCCCATGACATGACGCATATAGTTTGAGGCAAATGGATGACGACGCCTTTTGTCAATATTCAGTAAAATGTAATTTCATAAATTACTCCAAATTCTTTTATCCCCATGATTTTTTGTCGATCAGAACGAAACTATCCAACCGCTAAATAATACTTTAGTCTGATAAGGATAGCAAAAATTCCAGTTAGGTAATATCATGTGGATAATGTGGAAAATACATACGTCGTTGTGTGCTCACAAAAGCGATCAGTTAAAATGAACTAATAAATACTTGGTCGATGTAAGTGTAAGTATTGATAGAGTTTAGGTATAATGTACAGAAAGGCAGTAATAGGGTTATAGTTTTTATGTGATAACAGCATTACTAATAATAATGCTGTGTACTTTATAGTTGGGTTAGATATCGTAACATCTGGGATTCTATAGTTGATGAGAGCGTGTGCATAGTATTTCACACAGTGTGTAGATTTTTTCGGTGAAAATACAATTTTAGAAGGACATGTGTGGTTCTGTAGCGTTTGCAGACAATATACTAGTGAGTTAGACAGAACGAGCTAAAGAGCTACTACATTCAAATAGTAGAATGGATGAAAGGCATTTTTTTGATGGGAGTGGGATGGGACATTCCGTAATAAAAGAGATCCACTTTCACATTAGAAGCTATAGGTGACTGTTTAGGAACTCTTGTGTGGATTATTCATGTAGCATGCTATTGCTGCATTGTAATAGCAACTGTGAGATTGCATTTGGCTACCATCAGGTTAAAAGAATATGGTACGATCAACTAGTTTAAATATTGTGGTACTATTAATGGAATAGGGATTTTGCTGTGGTGATTTCACGGACACAAAAGAAACATTCCTGTTTTGTATTGTTGTTAACATTTTGACACAAAGGATGAGAAAAGTTAGGACGTCTCTTGAATCTAAAAATCTACGTAATAATCTAGTAATAATGATGATGAATATTATAGTCTACAATGGTTGCGCTTTCGAAACCTAAAGTACGTATGTAAAAATTTTGACATTTTAGTCAGTAAACATATTGTAACTTATTATTCCTTATATAAAAACCTTCAAGGTTTTCTTAGGATTCTGTAAGTTTGGGCGATGCAGTTTCTTAAAAAAAAGTCTATTCATACTATCTACTAGGATTAAGCTGAACATTCTCTAGGTAGTTAGTGAACTAACTAACTAGGACTAATAATTACAATTTGTAGACGCTTAAGTACTTCAAAGTCTTATACCTGTGTAAGCAGAAAACGGTAGAGCCTTCGACGACACATATCATGAGTCCGAATTGATGATTTGACATGACCAATTGACTGGTGTTAAACGTTTTAAAATCAAACAAGGAAGGACTAGGGAACTGCATGCAAAAAAAAATCAACCTTACACACAAGTGTGTAAGCATGTCCTGCATAGTAACTAACTTGCTAACTAACTACTATGTGTGTACACTCGGAGTGAAAGGGTCATCTATTATTCTGCAGTAGAGAGTCAATCAGTAATGAACATCTGGAATGTGACTATACTTTCACACCAGCACTGCTGAATTTATACATGCTAGTATGTTCAAGTTTCATGAAGATCATGTTAAATGTGATTGAGACATGTTTTACTGCAGTCCTAGTCCTTCGAACATATTCCGTCCAAAATGAATCAATCAGTTCAACTTGGGTCAAGTCTTTTAAGAAGTCAACTTCATAAAACTTGTTAACTTAGTTGAAAACTAAGTTTATTAGGACTTGAAACATACCATTTTAATTGGTTTACAGGGGAGGTAATTAGTTGAACATATTTTTTGTGTGCTATTTTTCACTTCTTTTTTATCGTCTCATTTGTTATACAGTGGTAGGACTATGAATAGCTTTATGTTTTTTTTGTTGGGTTATCATGGGGACGCGAGTTCCTTGATAAAGTTTTGTTACCTTCAGTTCAGGTTTGAATTTTGGTATAGATTCCTGTGTACCCCATATAAACAGTGTTGAAGAAAGCTGATGTGGTATTTAGGGACTATTGATGACAGCACTGAATGTGATGTTGTGTAATGAAATGTAGTGCTATCTTACATGGAACTCACCATATCTGAACTATAGACATTAAGTGTAAGTATATAATGTTAGTTACTAAGGACTGTAAGTTAAGTGCAGGGACTCGACAAAGGGTTCAAGTCTGAAAAAGATTTTTTTAACCGCGGCGCGTCTTAAAAGTGAACTCATCATAACAATGCATATTAAAATGAAAGTTTACATTCAGTCATTGCATTATTCAAAAGATGCATCCATTATTAGTTGTAGTAGTAGTAGTAATAAATTTTTTAAACTCTACTTTGTTTCGTGCATTGTGTGCTTCAAGAAATTATGGAGGAAAGTGATTTCTTCTTGGTCTTCTCATATCATCCACGGTCTCAAGTAATGACCTGTTGCCTTACTTGATAGAGTGCATATCTAGTGGTTTTGCAATTCTAGTAGGTCTGTTGATGTGGAAGACTTAATTTTTGAAAGAATTCAATAACATAAATCAGTCACTAAGAACTCTCATAGATAATGAGTTGTGTGATTGATGAATATAATATATTGTCATGATTTCCTAAGTAAGTAGTAAAGAGGGCAGAAAACTTTTCAACTTGGTCAACTAACAATATAAGTAGACAGAAACCTGGAGTGAGAAACTTTGCTCTTTTTTACAAAAATTGAGAATAGACAAGATTATTAACCCATCGGAATTAAATTACGTTTGCAGGGGAGTCTCATGAGTTATTTGTGTGAAGTATAGCTGAACATATTAACTATAGCTATCTAACTAACTAAATCCTATAATATTAAACTTGCGGAAATCATGGGATTTTCTAACCCGATGTTGGGCGGGCAGTATAAAAAGTACTTTCTTTAGCTAGTTACACTTTGAGCATAGTAAATATTTAGATACTTTTAACTTTGTAATCGTAGTTAACACATACTTTATGTAGATTGTGTAAGGAGAAAGTTGTACTGTTTAGACATGGGGGAACTCTACCGTATATGCCTGGATAGAAACGAATACATATCGCCGCGAAGTGCTAGCCTATAGAACTTGGATCATTGCATAGCAGTTAAGTATCTGAAGTATCTAAATACAAAAAATCTAAGGTGTACATTACAGATATCGACTCAACACACGTCCCTGGGAGGAATATCAAAATCCTGGGGAGTTGTTGAGTAGTTATCCTATAAAGTTTAACTAATGATATTCTTAAATTTGTCATTTAAATTATACATGGCTTCGTGTTTCATGCTTTAGGAGTACAGGTTGATGATGAATGTTATTATTGTAATGTAAACCGTAGCAGAAGTCTCTGATGTTGGTGAAATGAAGAGTTCTGCAATACGCTAATGTACTAACTAACCGTGTAATAAGGGTTCTTGTATCTGATATGATCTTTGAAATAAACTCTCATGATATTGCTACAATGCATACTGGAAACGGGGATTAGGAATTCTTTCTCAATTTATTTGGCTCTTTGAGCATCATGTCATCATAATATCATCAATAACTAACTCATCTTTATCCAAACGCAACAACACTACACAGTATGGCTAAACGTACAAAACAAACTGACAACTCATTTTGTGCCCAATTGGGCTTGTATGAATGAACACAGATTTGATTTCAAGACAAGGAGCATCGGAAAAGAGTCCTTTCCAAAGCGACTATTAAAAACCCTTTCAGTTTGGAGTCACGTGGGTTTTTGTCAGTGAACTTCATAAATTGTGTAATACAACAAACTATAACTTGTAATAATAACTAATTTTATATTTCATGATTGACAACAACTTTAAAGTATACTTAAGGAGCAAGTCGTAAATCTTTATAGGATAAAACAAGATAGCTCGTAAAATTTGTATTCCTAGTTAGTTAGTATCTACATTACTACATTTAATGAACAGTAACAATTTGAAAACAAGCGATTAAACAGATTTGTTCCAGACAACTACTACCACTCCTTTTGCATTCTTTCAAACTCTTCATCTGACAAAGGAAACTTCCGAAGCTCGAATGGTAATACCTACAATACATCAAACAAAGCGTTATTAGTTTTTTTCCAGAAAAAAATAAATACATGTATCATAAAAACTCTCAGAATACAAACGAAACCAATCAATGTAGTTAACTTACAACTTCTTCCTCCTCCTCTGGTTCTTCTTTCTTTGCACATGAAGACGAGGTTCTGCGGCGACGAACTGGAGATAATTTTAATGCGGTTACAGCAAGAGTTGCTTCAGCTGCTGTGACAACCGGAGCAAGTTCGCAGTTTCCTTGACTCGACCCTTGGCTTGAGGCTTGAGATGAATGAATAGGAGGTATCGTTGATCCCACATGAGCAGGTGCAACCGCCGATGGTACAGTCTTATTGGCAGTTTTAGCCGTGGTTTTGGTCGTTTTAGAAGTCTTAGCTGCAGCTTTTGCAGTTGATTTTGAACTTTTTCCTATTGTCTTTGAGGTACTTTTCACAGAACTTCGACCAGATTTTGCAGTGGACTGAGCAGGTGAGCCTGGTTCACTAATTTCACCAGTCACATCTATAAGACAAAACAAAATGCATTAAATATATCGTATGGTGCTTTATGCTTTAAACAACAAACCATATAGTTACCAGTAGGAGAATTTGGATGTGAATCTGCAATAGAAATAGAATCGGCTCGGCGGCCTCGACGAGATGTAGATCGATGGACAG
>Ga0210040_10004148_pt1 | contig 19076 bp, 15 predicted proteins | sample CryGeyCG12114_NA_FD_185462 | JGI IMG/M metagenome (GOLD analysis project Ga0210040, IMG submission 185462) | Groundwater microbial communities from aquifer - Crystal Geyser CG19_WC_8/21/14_NA (SPAdes) (version 2) | ecosystem: Environmental > Aquatic > Deep subsurface > Groundwater | place: USA...
TGCGTTAATGCAATATCAGCATGGCAGTAGGTGCATAGCAAGCCGGTTTTTTGGCCAGAGGGTAATTTATGAGCAGGGATGCGCTGCTGGTGCAATCGCTGGAGCGGGGGCTTCGCGTTCTTGAAGCCTGGGGCGACGAGCGGCAGCATCTAAGCCTGGCCGAAGTCGCGGCACGTGCGGGCATCGACAAAAGCGCTGCGCAACGCTTCACGCATACGCTTGAACGCTGCGGCTACCTTGAAAAAGATGATCGCACCCGCCGTTACGGCCTTGGAAAAAAGGTGCTCGAGCGCTCCTACGCTTATCTGCGCACCAATCCGCTGGTCGAGGTCGCCACCCCCGTGCTGGTCGAGTTGCGCAGGATCTGCGGTCAACACGTCAAGCTTTCCTTGTTCGACGACACCACTGTGATTTACGCCATTCGCCAGCAAAGCGACCGCGAAACCTTTGCGGCTTCCATCGTCGGGCGCCGTTTACCGGTGCAGCTGACGGCCGGCGGACGGGCAATGCTGGCAGCCCTGCCGGACGCGACCGTGGCGGATATCCTCGGTCGTGCCAACATGATCATGCTGACCCCGCGCACCCAGCGCGACCGCGCAGTCATTCACGACGACATTCGTGCAATCCGCGCCGTCGGTTACGCAATGCTGGAAGAGCAATGCCTGTTGGGTGAAATCGTTGTGGCGGCCGCCGTGCTCGATGCCGACGCCAGGCCGGTCGCAGCCGTTCATATCGCGGGCAGTCTCGGGCAATGGACACGGCCCGACTTCGAGCGTCAGTTTGCCGGCCTGGCCCTCGAGGCGGCCAATTCACTGAGCCGCTCGGCGGCTTGCCATGACGCAGCTTGAAACCGCTATGATCGCAGCTTTGACGCTGAACAGGAGCCTGAGATGACCAACCAAGGCACCGGTCGCGACACAATCGTCGAATGGCTGCAGAACAACGAAGCCGCGATGATCGCGCTTCTGGAGGAACTCGTTTCCATCGACAGCGGGTCACGCGACAAACCGGGCATCGACGCCGTTGGCAATGTCTTGATCCGCTTTTATGCCGAACACGCCATGCCCGTCACCCGCACGCCAGCCGAGGTGAATGGCGACATTCTCGCCTTCCGCAATCCGGCGGCCATCGGGGGCAACAAGCCGTTCCTGCTGATGGGCCACCGCGACACTGTTTTCACCAAGGGCGAGGTCGCGCGCCGGCCGTTTCGCATCACCGATGGGCGCGGCTACGGCCCCGGCGTGGCCGACATGAAGGCCGGCCTTGTGATGAACGCCTTTGTTGCGGCCGCCCTTCAGCGCTTCCGGCCGGACATTCCGGTGATGGCGCTCGCCACCGGCGACGAGGAAATCGGATCGCCCTTTTCCCGCCCGCATATCGAAGAAGCCGCGCGAGGGGCACGTGTTGTGTTCAATTCCGAACCGGGCCGCGTCACCGGCAACATTGTGAACGGCCGTAAGGGCGGGCTGACCTTCAAGCTCGACGTGGAAGGCCGCGCCGCCCATTCCGGCGTCAACTATTCCGAAGGCCGCAGCGCCATCGACGTGCTCGCCCGCAAGATCATCGCCCTGCACGCGCTGTCGCGTGTTGATGACGGTCTGACGATCAATGTCGGCGTCATCACTGGCGGCACCACGGTGAACACGGTGGCGCCACAGGCGTCCGCCGAGGTCGATCTGCGTTACGTGACGCCGGAACAGCGGGCGGCTGTGCTGGCCGACATCGCGGCCATCGTCGCCCATACCGAAATGCCCGACACAAAGGCCGAGTTCACGATCCGCAGCGAATTCCTTCCGCTCGTGGAAACATCCGAAAGTGCCGTGATCACCCGCGCCTATCTGCAAACCGCGCGAAGCTTCGGAAGCGAGATCGCAGCGGAATTCACCGGGGGCTGTGCCGATTCCGGCTTCACCGCCAGCGTCGGCACACCCACCATCTGCGGCGCCGGCCCAGTCGGCGGCAAAGCGCATACGGTGGACGAATATATCGAGGTCAACACCCTCCTCGAACGCGCCACCTTCGCCGCCGCCACCATCCTAAGCCTGCATGACCAGGCTTGAGGTGAGTGGGCCTCCGTCGAACCGGACCGTGGCCTTTCACCCTTCCTCATCGACCGGCACGAGGGTTGATCCCCCGCGCTTCAGCCGACGCGCCAAAAGGCTGAGGCTGTCATAGGCGTCGCCCGCGAGCGGATGCCAAGTTTGTACTGCTTGATGCTGGCGGGAAACAACGGACCAGTCGCCCCGCGCGGCTGGCCCCGTCAGTGCTGCCTCGGGCCCAAGCGCTTCGACGTTGTCGACGGTGGCCTTCAGCAGCGTGACGTTGAGGTCTCGGGCAACAATCTCCGGCACGCCGGCAGCCATCCAGGCTTCACGCGCCAGGCCTTGCAGCACAACGGCGAGATTGCTCGAGAACACTGCCGCCGCATGATAAAGCGCCTTTCCTTGCGTCTCGATTGGGAAAGTGCGTGCACCTACTCCGCCAAGCAGCGAAGCCACGGTTTCAACCGCTGCAGCGTCACCCTCAAGGCCGCAATGGCAGCCGGGGAAATGCTTGATGGCGGTCGCCGGGTCGGCAAAGGACATCACCGGATGCGCACTTGCCAGCTGCCAGCCGAGAGCCCGCACTGGGCTAAGCTCGGCAGCCGGCAGAAAGCCGCTGCAATGGAAAGCAACTGCCGGACCAGCCGGGGCGACGGCGGCAAGTTCAGCCACAACCTCGCCGATACGCGTGTCGGGCACCGTCACCAGCCAGATATCGGCCGAACGCAAAGCCGCGAGGCTGTCGACGGCGCGTCCAGCTCCAATAAAGCCTACGGCCTGCTCGGTGCGCTGGAGATCGCGGCCGAATACGTCCTGGACATCATGTTGGCCCTGATCGGCAAACAGCCGACAGAGCGTCTGCCCAACCTTTCCGGCGCCGATCAGATTGATTGTGAGGCGGGACACGGGTGACCCTCGTATGCTTCGGCCAGAAAGGCGGACGCGCGATAACGCCCGCCTGGTGACAAGGCTACCGTGCTACCACTTCTCTTGCCGGGCGCGCAGCATCAGACTGTCATAGCTGAAGTCGGAAATCTGCCACCACTGGTAGGTCTGATCGCGAAACGCAATCTGATGATCAAGCAACTTCTTGAAGGCGGGGCTTCGTTCGCTCAACTCGACATAAAGCTCGCTTGCCGCTGCATAGCTCTTCTCGAGGACGTCCACCGGGAAGGCACGCAACTGCATACCTTCAGCGGCCAGAGCGCGCAGCGCAATCGGGTTCTGGACATCGTACTTCGCCGTCATCTCGGTGCCGGCTGCCATAGCAGCCTGCTGCATCACGGCACGGTAGCGCTCGGGCAGCGAGTTCCACTTGTCGAGGTTTATGAAGAGGCTCATCGAGGCCGCGCCTTCCCAGAAGCCAGGGAAGTAATAATAAGGCGCGATCTTCGCGAAGCCGAGGCTCTGGTCGTCATAGGGCCCAACAAACTCCGCCGCATCGATCGTGCCGCGCTCCAACGAAGGATAGATGTCCCCGGCTGCGATCTGGGTCGGCACCAGGCCAAGTTTGCTAAGCACATTGCCGGCCAGGCCGCCGATGCGCATCTTCAAACCCCTGAGGTCGTCGACGCTCTTTATTTCCTTGCGGAACCAGCCGCCCATCTGCGTCCCAGTATTGCCGATCGGCAGATGGAACATCTGATAGGTGGCGCAAAATTCATTAAAAAGATCGTTGCCGCCCCCCTGATAAAACCAGCCATTTTGCTGGCGAGCATTCGGCCCGAAGGGAATGCAAGTGCCAAAAGCAAAAGCGGGATCTTTTCCAATATAGAAATAGGAGCCGGTATGGCCCATCTCCACGGTTCCGCTTTGAACGCCATCGACAATGCTCAGCGGCGGGATCAGCTCGCCGGCCGCAAAGACCTGGATCTTGAACTTGCCGTCAGTCGCTTCCGACACGAACTTCGAAAATGAATCGCTGGCGCCATAGATGGTGTTCAGCGATTTGGGATAGCTGGACTGGAGCCGCCAGCTGATCTCGGGGCTGGATTGGGCGATTGCCGGTCGTGCGAGTGCAGCGCCCGCTGTACCTAGTCCAACCGCACCGATAAAATTGCGACGTTTCATACTTGTCTCCTCCCTTTGTTGTGTCGTTCACAATCACCGCCTGGGCGAATAGCCCAGCGCCGCGCTAATGGTGCGGGCGGCTTCGGTGACGTCTTCCGCAAACTGCTTCAACTGCTTGCGCTTGATGCGCGTGTCCGGGCCGGACATGCCGATCGCGCCCGCAAGCTCGCCGGAGCGGCCAAGCACGGCGCAGGCCACGGCCGCGATACCTTCGCGCCATTCGCCATGCAAAACGGATGCATAGCCTTGCGCGCGCGCTTGCTCGATATCGGCGCGCAGGTCGGCCAGGCTGGTGCGGGTGGTGTCGGTGAAGCGGTTCAAGCGGCCGTCGAAGCGCTCGAGATAATGATCCGGCATCTGCGCCAGCATCGCCTTGCCGGTGGCCACCGTGTAAGCGGGCGCGCGCGCGCCGACGCTGGTATGGGCGCGGATGTGATGCGCGCTTTCGATCTTGTCGACATAGATCACATCCGTGTCTTCCAGCACGGACAGATGCACCGTTTCGCCGGTTTGGTCGGCCAGGCGGCGCATGGCCGGCTGCGCCACGGTGATCAGGTCCATGCGCCGGATCACGTTGTTGCCGAGTTCCCAGATCTTGGTGGTCAGCTCATAGGTGCTGTGGGGCGGGATCTGGCGAACATAGCCTTCGCGCTGCAAGGTGGTCAGCAGGCGATGCACATTGCTTTTGGTGAGTTGCAGGTCACCGGCAAGATCGGTGACGCCGCGCGGGCTTTCGCTCGCCGCAAGCGTCTCGATGAGGCGCAGTCCCTTGATGAAGGCTTTGTCCATGAAGCAATCTGTTGGCCGAAAAGGTGATCTAGCATGCGCCGTGCCGCCTCACCACCTAGAACCGAAATGGCAAAGAAAAAGGCCGCGCTCCCCTTGGAGAACGCGGCCCTTTCCGGCAGGACTTACTGCGCCAAAAGCGCGTTCAGCTTTTCCTGGCCGTATTCTTCATTGGTGGACCGGCCGTCCGGCGAAGGCGCACCCCAGAATTCCGGGCTCCATTCGACGGCTTTGGCAAGGTTTTCCGGATTGTTGGCCCACAAGCGGCTGACTTCCGGGTCCGCGGCTTCAAACACCAGCGGCGAGGGCAGGGCGACCGGATATTGCGTGGTCAGCTCGGCGGCCCGCTCGGCATCCAGGCGCCAGGACAGGAGCTTCAGCGAATTCTCCATATTGGGGGCGCCCTTGGGGATGGAGAAGAAGTCGTAATAAACGAAGCCCTGGTTCCAGTTCAGATCAACCGGTGCGCCTTCGTTCATGACGAGGCTGTTGATGCGCCCGGTATAGGCCATGCACATATCGGCTTCGCCATCGAGCAGCAGCTGCGGCGCCTGGGCCGAAGTTGTCCACCACTTTGACACATGCGGCTTGATCTCGGCGATCTTCTTCAGCGCGCGTTCCATGTCGACGGGATACAGGTCTTCCTTGGCCACGCCATCGGCCATCAAGGCTGCTTCAAACACGAAGCGCGGCCAGGCTGGCAAGCAGCGATTGCCCGGGAATTTCTCGATGTTCCAGAAATCGGCCCAGTTCTGCGGCGCCGCGTCGCCATCGAACTTCTCGGTGTTGAAGGCAAGGCCGATGCCGATCACCTGCAAGGCGACGCCGTTGGGCCGCCTGAGGTTCTCCGGCATGCTGGCCAGCGTCTTTTGCGCGCTTTCGTCGAGCTTGGAATAATCGATCTGTTCCAGGCAGCAATCGCCGAGAAGCTTGGTTTCCTGGTCGAAAATGAAGACCTGGTCCCATTCGGTGCGGCCGGCTTCCACCTGCGCCTTGATGCGCGGGCCCGAACGCGCTTCCTGCACGGTCACGACCTTGATGCCGGTTTCTTTTTCAAACGGATCAAACATGACCTCGCGCAGCGCTTCGCCATAAGCGCCGCCCGGATCCTGCATGATTACTTCCTTGCTTTGTGCCCACACGGGGCCAACGGCTCCGGCAGTCAAAGCCGTGACGGCAATGCTTGCCGCCAAAAGGCTGCGTCTTAATAGAATAGTCATGCTTACTTTCCTCCCAGTTGATCTTGATTTCAGGCTGCACGCGAGCGGGCGAGAACCGGTCGCGAAAGGATGATGCCGCCCACCACAAGCAGCACTTCCAGCGTCGACACGACGGCAAGCACCGGGTTGAGCTGGTAGTTGACGTCGGCCCAAAGCCGCAGCGGCAGGGTTTGCAGGTTGGCGCTCGACAAGAACAAGGACAAAACCAGCTCGTCGAACGAATGCAGGAACGCAAAGAAGGCTGCTGCCGCGAGCCCCGGCGCGATCGCCGGCAGCGTCACGGTGCGAAACACCGTCAGCGGTGAAGCGCCATGCACGCTGGCTGCCTGTTCGAGCCTGGTATCGACGCCCTGCAAGGCCGCCGCCACGATCACCACCACGATGGGCAGGCCGCCGATCGCATGGGCCGCGGCCAGGCCGCCGATCGTTCCCACCAGATCGAAGCGCAGAAACAGACTGTACAAGGACAGGCCGAGCACAACCGGCGGCACGATCACCGGCGAAACCAGAAGCAGCATCAGGATCGTCTTGCCCTTGATGGTGCTGCGCACGATGCCCATGGCCGCGCATCCGCCAAGCGTCACCGCCATGGCCGAGGAAATCACGGCAATGGTCAGCGAACTCGTGAAGGCGGCGATCCACTGCGAGTCCGTGAAGAACTTCTCATACCAGCGGAACGACCAGCCGGGCGGCGGAAACGTCAGAAAGCTCGCCTTGGAAAACGAGATGATCATTACGACAATGATCGGCACAATCAGCGCCGCAATCACGAAGCCGCCCATGGCGCGCACGGTCAGCGTGCCGGTCCAGCCGGGCAGGGCTGAAAGCACGCGCAGAATCGGCCAGCCGATCGCGTCGGCAACGATCATGGCGAAGGTGCGGCGCGGCGCGGTGTTGACCGTCGTGCCATCGACGCTGTCCTTGGGCTCATCATGAACCTCGGTCAGCTTGCCGCCGCCCCAGATGAACTCGAACCCCAGGAAGCGGCCGGCCACAGCCACCACAACCAGCGTGATCACCAGAAGCACCACGGCGAGCGCCTGCAGAAAGCCTTCGCTGGACACGAAATCGGCCTGCTGGGTGATGTGCATGGCAAACATCTGGTCGCCGGGACCGCCGAGCAGGGTTGGCGTAATAAAGAAGCCCAGCGCTGTCACGAACACCAAAAGGAAGCCGGCGCCCATACCAGGAGCGGTCAACGGCAAAAGCACGCGCCAGAAGGTGGCGATTGGGCCCGCCCCGCTGGCTTGCGCTGCCCGCGTCAAGCCGGGATCAAGCCGCGACACGCTGGAATAGATCGACAACACCATCAAGGGCAGCAAAACGGCGGTCATCCCCAGCAGAACGCTGCCGCGGTTGAACAGCAGCTGCGCCGGTTCATCCAGGATGCCAAGCCATTGAAGGAGCTTGTTGATCGGGCCGTTGCGCCCAAGCAGCACCATCCAGGCGTAGGTGCGGATCAGGATCGCGATGAAGTAAGGCAGGATGATCGCGGTGGCGATCAGCATCTGCGTGATGCCGCGGCTGCGATGGATCAAAAGCGCGGTGGGATACCCGAAAACGAGGCAAAGAAACGCCACGGTCAGCGAGATCTGCATCGTGCGCACCAGCGCTTCCCAATACAAGGGAACTGCGAACACGCGCTCGAAATGCACCCACGGTGTCGATCCGCTCATCGAAATGCGAACGAGATCGATGACCGGCAGAAGATAGATAAACGCCAGGAAAACCGCGGCCGGCACCAGCAGCCAGGCCGGATTCTTCAGCCGCTCGGAAAAAGGCGTGGCGGGCGGCGCGTAATCAGCCGCAGCGACGCTCACGACAGCACCCAGCAGTCTTCGGCGCGCCAGCTCGCGTAAAGCGTGTCGCCGACATTCGGCAAGCGGCGATCGCTATCAGGGCAGCGGATCAGCAGCGTTTCGCCGCCTTCCATCTGCGCTTCGATGCGCAGGATCTCGCCCAGAAACAGCGCGGAAGTCACCGTCACGGGAATGGCGGTCTGGTTCGGCTCGTCGCTGATGGCGATACGCTCAGGGCGCACGAGAACGGTGGCGCGGCCGACATCGATGGTGCTGCGGCTTTCGGCGTTGAAGACGTAACCGGCACGGTTCTTGAGCGTCATGGTGGAACCGCGCTTTTGCACGATCTCCGCGTCGATCAGGTTGGATTCGCCGACAAACGAGGCCACGAAGCGGTTGGTCGGGTGGCGGTAGATTTCCACGGGATTGCCGACCTGCACGATTTTGCCAGCGTCCAGCACGGCGATGCGGTCGCTCATGGTGAGCGCTTCGCCCTGGTCGTGGGTGACGAACAGGATCGTGCTGCCCAGCGTCTGGTGGAGGTCGCGGATCTCGATCTGGATCGATTCGCGCAAACGGCGGTCGAGCGCGCTCAACGGTTCGTCCATCAACACGACCTTGGGCCGCATCACGATGGAGCGCGCAATCGCCACGCGCTGCTGCTGGCCGCCCGACATTTGGCTCGGGTTCTTCTGCGCATGGTCCGACAAGCGCATGATTTCCAGCGTTTCGGCCACGCGTCGGTTCGCCGTTTCGCGGTCCACGCCGGCCATGCGCAAGGGAAAGGCGACATTTTGTGTCACCGTCATGTTGGGAAACAGCGCATAGCTTTGGAAAACCATGCCGAAGCCGCGCTTGTGGGTCGGCACATTGTGGATCGGATTGCCGTCCACCAGGATTTCGCCGCCGTCGAGCTTCTGGAAGCCTGCAACGAGGTTCAGAAGTGTCGTCTTGCCGCTGCCAGAGGGCCCAAGCAAGGTGATGAACTCACCGGGCTGCACATCGAGACTGATATGGTCGGCGGCCATAAACGTGCCGTAGCGCTTCACAACATCGTTGATCGCGATGCTGGAGCCGATCACCGACCGCGTGTTCTCGGATGTACCACCGGCAGGGGTGCTCGACCCATGACTGGTCGAACCGCCCTGGCGCCCCCCGCGCCAAGCGACATTTTGAACCATCATCTTCCTCCCTTGCGTTCTACATAATAGAACAGCATTCCGTATTCATCTTCCGGTGGAGTTTTGCGCTTGTCAAGCCGGCTTGGTTGAGGAGCAACATCTGTTTGGATGAAGGATAAAAAAAAGAACATGGTTCCTGCCGGCAATGATACGGAAAGGCTAGACTTCGCGAATGGCGATTGACAGCAGCGCCATGCTCCCGATACGCTTAATTTCAGAATTGAGTTCTATATTGTAGAACGGTTCATCGGCTATATTCCCTTGAGCGGCGGTGAGGAGCGCTGAACCGCTTGGGCGAAGGGCCAGATGATGGACAGGGAGGCGTTTGATGGTGTCTGACCTCCAGGGGATGGCGCGGCAGGTTGAAGCCGGCATGCGGATTGCGCTGCCGGTGGATTATGCCGGCGTGTCCATGGCCATGACCAAGCCGCTGATCGACCATGGCGCGGGCGACCTTCACCTCATTTGCGTACCGACTGGCGGGCTTCAGGTCGACCAGCTGATCGGCGCCGGCCTTGTGCGAACCGTGGAAACGAGTGCCGTGTCGCTCGGCGAAGCGGGTGGCGCGCCGCGCTTCAACCAGGCGGTCAAGACCGGCGCGATCCGGCTGATGGACGCGACCTGCCCGGCCATCCACGCCGGCCTGATGGCGGCACAAAAAGGCAGTCCTTTCCTGCCCATGCGCGGGCTGATCGGCACCGACGTTTTGAAGAACCGCCGCGACTGGCGTGTCATCGACAATCCGTTCGAAGACGCGGGCGACCCCATCGTGCTGATCCCCGCGATCAAGCCGGATGTTGCGATTTTCCACGCCCCGATGGCCGACCGTTTCGGCAATGTCTGGATCGGCCGCCGCCGCGAACTGGCCGCCATGGCCTACGCCTCGACCACCACGCTGGTGACGGTCGAGCGCATCGTTGATGAAAGCCTGCTTGCCAACGAGATGAGCGCCGCCGGCACCTTGCCCTCGCTTTATGTGTCCGACATCGCGGTGGCGCCAAAGGGCGCCTGGCCTTATGGACTGTGGGGCGAATACCCAACCGACACGGCCGAAATCATCCGCTACGCCAAGGCCGCGCGCTCGGACGACGGATTTGCCGAATACATGGGCGGGCGCGTTCTGGAGCCGGCGCAATGAGCGATCGGTCTTCGCAATCCATCCTGCCCCGCGAAATCCTCATCGCCACCATTGCGGGCCTGCTCGATGGCGTGCGTCATGTCGCGGTTGGCGCATCCTCCCCCATCCCCGCTGCCGGCGCGATGCTTTTGCGCGCCCTCAAAGCGGAAGCCGGCGAAAAGCCGGTACGTATTTCCATCCTCGGTTCGGTGGAACACAACTTTTTCACCAACGGCTCGGCCGAACTGTTTGATTGCGCAGGCCAAGGTCGCATCGACGCGTTTTTCCTCGGCGGCGGACAGATCGACGGCCACGGCAATGTCAACCTGGTGGGCGCCGGCGATTACCCCCAGTCGACGGTGCGCTGGCCCGGTTCGTTCGGCTCGGCCTATCTGTATTTCACCGTGCCGCGCGTGATCCTGTTTCGCGAGGAACACACGCCGCGCGTCTTCGTGGATCAGGTGGATTTCATCTCCGCCCCCGGCGTAAGCGACGAAGGCGTATACCGCCATGGCGGGCCGTATGCGCTTTTGACCTCCAAGGGCCTGTTCCGCTTCAACAAGGACAAAGGCTATTTCGCGCTCCAAAGCGTACATCCCGGTCATGACCTTGCCGAGATCAAGGACGCCACCGGTTTTCATTTCGAGCACGATGCGCAGCCCCAACACACACAGCAGCCGGATGCGAACACGCTTGCGCTGCTGCGCGGCCAGGTCATGGATGAACTGAGCGAAACCTACCCGGATTTCGCCCAGCAGATGCGTGCTGACCTGGACGGGGTGAGCGCGCAAACCGCTCTGGCTTCTTGATTGGATGGACTGATTTGATGATCAACCCCGGTTCTCTCGCCAATCTGAAAGTTATCGACGCCAGCCGCGTGCTGGGCGGCCCCTATTGCGGCCAGGTTCTGGCCGATCACGGCGCTGACGTCATCAAGATCGAGCCCCCGGCAGGTGATGAAACGCGCGGCTGGGGTCCGCCCTTTCTCGACAACACCGCGAGCTATTTCCTTGGGCTGAACCGCAACAAGCGCGGCATGGCGCTGGATATGTCGCAACCGGCCGGCCAGGAGCTGTTGCTGACGCTGCTCGAAACCGCCGACGTGTTCATCGAGAACTTCAAGACCGGCACACTGGAGCGCTGGGGCCTTGGCCGCGAAGAATTCGAGCGCCGCTTCCCCCGCCTGGTGCATTGCCGCGTGTCGGGTTTCGGCGCCGATGGCCCGATGGGCGGCATGCCCGGCTATGACGCCGCGATCCAGGCTTCCGCCGGCATCATGAGCGTCAATGGCGAGCTCGGCGGCGAGCCTTTGCGCGTCGGCCTGCCCGTGGTTGACATGGTGACAGGCCTCAACGCCGTGATCGGCATCCTGATGGCGCTGAACGAGCGGGCGTCGAGCGGCAAGGGCCAGTTCGTCGAAACCACGCTTTACGATTGCGGCGTGTCGCTGCTCCACCCGCATCTGCCGAACTACTACCTGTCCGGCAAGGTCGCCAAGCCGTCGGGCAACGCCCACCCCAACATCTGCCCCTATGACACATTCGCCACCGGCACCGAGCCGATCTTTCTGGCGGTCGGCAATCACCGGCAGTTCACCACCCTTTGCAAGATCATCGGCCGCCCCGACCTGCCGGACGATCCGCGCTTCATCAGCAATGGCGAGCGCAACATCAACCGCGACGCGCTGAAGGTCGAGCTGGAAGCGGCCCTGACCGCTTTCGAATGCGACGCCCTGGCCGACCAGCTCATCAAGGCCGGCGTGCCCTGCGGCGCGGTGCGCACCATCGACCAGGTGGTGGACGACCCGCACACGCAGCACCGCGAAATGGTGGTGGATATCGGAGCCTATCGCGGCACCGGCAGCCCGATCAAACTGTCGCGCACGCCGGCCTCGTATCGCCTCGCGCCACCGCAATTTGCCGAACATACGGCCGAGATCCTCGACGAGGTCCAGGCGGACGGAGAGCGCTATCGCGCCGTTCTGCCCGGCTTCGATGACGCGCCGGGTTCGCCCGCCAAAGCCAAGACTGCTTGAGAAAAGGACCAGGGATGGACACGACCGACGGCGCAAAGCCGCTCACCATCGGCATCATCGGCGACGGCTTCATGCAGCCGCAATTCTTCGAGGAAGCGTTGCGCCAGCGTTTGGCCGACCGCCAGATGGCCTACAAGCACATGCAGCTGGATTGGCCGCTCAAGGTCCAGTCCACCAAGCATGACCCCAACCTGCCGGTGGCGGAATTCGTCGGTCGGCCGGAAGACTACTTCGACTTTCTCGCCGATCTCGACATTCTCGTCACCCATCTGGCGCCGATCACCGCCGACAGTCTGGCCTATGCGCCCAACCTCAAGATCATTGCGGTATCGCGCGGCGGGCCGGTGAACATCGAAATGCCGGCCGCGCGTGAACGCGGCATTACGGTGGTCAACACGCCGGGCCGCAATGCATCCGCCGTGGCCGAATTCACCGTGGCCTCGTTGCTGGCTGAAACGCGCAACCTTATCCGTGGCCATCTGTCGGTGGCAAGCGGAGAGTTCCGCCGCGAATTCTACCATTACGACCACACCGGCCCCGAGCTTTGCGAGCTCACCGTCGGCATCATCGGTTATGGCGACATCGGCACGCGCGTCGCACGCCTGTTGCAGCCTTTCGGGTGCAAGATCCTGGTGGCCGATCCATTCAAGCAGCTGACGGAAGAAGACCGCGCCGCCGGCATCGAGAAGGTCGAGTTCGACGAGCTGCTGCGCCAATCCGATGTGGTGACGCTGCATCCGCGCGTGACGCCGCAAACCAAGGGCATGATCGGCCGCGCCCAGATCGAATCCATGAAGCCGGGCGCCTACATCGTCAACACCACGCGCGGCCAGGTGCTGGACTACGCCGCCCTTTACGATGCGCTGAAGTCCGGCCATCTGCGCGGTGCGGCGCTCGACACCTTCGATCCCGAGCCGCCGCCCGCCGATTGGCCGCTCCTGAAGCTGCCCAACGTCACGCTGTCGCCGCATATTGCCGGCGCATCGCGTTTTTCCATCACCAAGGCCGCCACCATGATCGCCGAAGATATCGGCCTCATCCTCGAGGGCAAAGAGCCCCGCTACCCCACGAAGTGAGTGTTTTGCTATGACTGAAGAAGAACGCGCGCTCCGCACAGAGCTGATCGAAGCTTGCCGCGCCATGAACCGGCTCGGCATCAACAAGGGCACGGCCGGCAATATCAGCGTGCGCAACGGCGATGGTTTCCTGATTTCGCCGACCGGCATTCCTTATGACAAGCTCGAGCCGGAGCATGTCGTGCAGATGAACTGGGACGCGACCTTTGCCGGCGATGTTCTGCCCTCCAGCGAATGGCGCTTTCACCGTGACATCCTGCAGGCGCGGCCGGACCTGAAGTCGGTTGTGCACACGCATTCGACCTATGCGACCTCCGTGTCGATCCTGGAAAAGGACATCCCGGCGGTGCATTATTCCATCGCCGCTGCCGGTGGCCCATCGATCCGCTGCGCGCCTTACGAGCTGTTCGGTACCCAGGAACTGGCCGATGTGGTGGTGAAAGCGCTGGAAGGCCGCCGCGCCTGCTTGATGGCGCATCACGGCGTGATTGCCGCGCATGTGTCGATCGCCCGCGCGCTGGCCTTGGCCGTCACCGTGGAAGAACTGGCGCACCAATATCTCCTGTGCCTCCCGTTCGGCGAGCCGCCGGTGTTGAACGAAGACCAGATCGCGGTTGTGATGGAAAAGTTCAAGACCTATGGCCAGCAAGCCGTGCCCGCCCTTGAAGGGCTTCGTCAGGCTTCCTGATTGCGCACCATGGACCCGATCCTGCTTTGCCTCGATTCCGGAACGACGGCCGTTAAGGCCGCCGCTTTCGACCGACATGGCCGGATCGTGGCCACAACACAAAGCGACAACAACGCTTTGCGGCGCGCGGGTTCGCGCGTCGAACAGGACATGCACCAGACCCGCACTGATGCTTTTGCGGTGCTGAAGGAATGCGTCGCGAAACTGCCGGGCGCTGTTTTTGAAGGCTTGATCGTCACGGGGCAGGGCGACGGGCTCTGGCCGGTGGATGGGGATGGCGAGCCGGTCGGCAACGCCATTACCTGGCTTGATGGGCGGGCACGAAGCCTCGCCAGTGATCTCGGCGAAGAAGGTCTGTTCGCACCGATCGAAGCCGTCACCTCGTCGCGGCCAACAGCGGCATCGCAATCGCTCCACCTTCTGTGGCTCAAGCAAAACGATCCCGCGCGGTTGGAGCGCATTACGCATGCGCTGCGCTGCAAGGAATGGCTGTTTTTCGCGCTGACCAGCGCGCTGGTGGGCGAGCCGAGTGCCGCTCTGCCGGTTTGGGGCGATTGGCGCACGGGGCAAATGTCTCGCGCCGTGCAGGACGCGCTCGGGCTGACGCGCGGCGTCGAACTCCTGCCGGCGTTTCAAGATGTTGGCGAATGCCGCGCCGGGCTTTCCGCGCAAGCTGCCGAGGAAACCGGCTTGCCCCAAGGGCTGCCGGTGCTGCTCGGCCCCGGCGACGTTCAGGCCACCCTGATCGGGCTGGGCCTGGGCAGCCGCGCCGGCGTTACCCGCGCTTCGATATTCGGCACAAGCGCCATTCATGCCTGCCACATGCTCGATCCCGCCCAAGCGCGCGAAAAGCCGCAAGGCGCGATGGTGCAGCAATTCGTGCTGGGCGACGGTTATCTGTGTTTCCATCCCAGCTTCAACGGCGCGACCCTGCTCGGGCACATCGCCAAGCTGACGGGGCAAGCGCCCGGTCCCGCCGCGCCGTGCTATTCCGGCGTGGTGATGCATCCGTTCTTCGAGCCGGGCGGCGAGCGCGCGCCTTATACCTCGCCCGATGCAAGCGGCGCGCTGTTTGGCGTCACGGCCGCGACCACGGCGGCGGAACTAGCCTGGGCGGCGCGCGAAGCGCTATGTTTCGTGGCGCGCAAAAGCCATGAGATGATGAACGCCCCGAAAGGCGACGTCGCGCTGGGCGGCGGTCTGGCGGGCGACCCGCATTTCGCGGCGTTTCTGGCCACCACGCTCGGCGCGCCCGTGCAGCGCACAACCAGCGGCCATGCAGGTTTGCGCGGTCTCGGCGCGATTGCCGCGCGCTTCCTGTTCGATGCGTCGGCGCAAGACCTCGCAAACAACTGGATCGTCGCGCCCGAACAAACGGAAGCGCCCGGTTCCGCTGAGTTGACCGAGTATGCGGGGGAGAAATATCAGTTATTTTCTTCCCTTCTCCAATCCGCTTCCACGCAATGGCGCGCGCTGTCGCGCGTCAGCGAGCGGGGAACAAAGCTTACCGAAGGCCAAGCAGCATGACTTCTTCCCGCATGAACGGCGCCGATCTCTTGTGCGAAACCCTGCTCGCCAACGATGTGGATATGTGTTTTGCCAATCCCGGTACGTCCGAAATGCATTTCGTGGCCGCCCTCGACCGGCAACCCCGCATGCGCTGCGTGCTCGGCCTGTTTGAAGGCGTGGTGACGGGCGCGGCCGATGGTTATGCCCGCATGGCCGACAAGCCGGCGGCGACGCTGCTGCATCTCGGCCCCGGCCTCGCCAACGGCCTTGCCAATCTCCACAATGCCAAGCGCGCGCGCACGCCGATGGTGAATGTGGTGGGCGAGCACGCGACCTATCATCTCGATTACGACGCGCCGCTGCATTCCGACATCGAGTCGCTGGCGCGGCCGATGTCGCAATGGGTGGAGCGCGCCGCATCCGCCGATGCGGTTGGTGAGCGCACGGAAGAAGCCATCCGCGCCGCTTACGCCAAGGGCGGGCAGATCGCGACTTTGATCCTGCATGCCGATGCCGCCTGGAACGAAACAACGAAGGGCGTGCCGCAGCCAATCGCGCGCGAAGCCCAGAAACAGCCGGATGCGGCGCTCATCCGCGAAGCAGCGGATGCCTTGCGCGCCGGCAAGACCACCACCATCCTCGTCAGCGGCATGGCGCTGCGCGAGCGGGAATTGGCCTTGCTCGACCGGGTCGCATCGAAAACCGGCGCGCGGCTGATGGCGCAACAGGCCAATGGGCGCATGCAGCGCGGCGCAGGCCGCGTTCAGGTCGACCGCGTGCCTTATGTGATCGACCAGGCTGTCGCCAAGTTCGCCGACACCGAACAGGTGATTCTGATCAGCGCCAAGGCGCCGGTGGGCTTTTTCGCTTACCCCAACAAGCCAAGCAGCATGTTGCCGGAGGACTGCCGTGTGATTGACATGGTGGAGCTCGACACCGACATCGCGGCGGCCGTTGCGGCCTTGGCCGACGAGATCGGCGTTGCCGGCGTTGAGCCGCAGCTTGCGCCCCGCTTCACGCCCGAAGCGGCAACCGGCAAGCTCACGCCCGAAGGGATCGCGGTGGCGCTGGCGCATCATGTGCCGGCCGACGCCATCGTGTGCGACGAATCCGTTTCTTCCGGCCGCGACTTCTTTCGCATCACCTATGGGTCGGAGCCGCATGACTTTCTGCAGCTCACCGGCGGTGCAATTGGCGTCGGCCTGCCGCTTGCCACCGGCGCGTCGATTGCCTGCCCGGACCGCAAGGTGGTCGCCTTGCAAGCCGACGGCAGCGGGATGTACACTTTGCAGGCGTTGTGGACGCAGGCCCGCGAGCGGTGCGATGTCGTGACGATCATCTTTAACAACCGCCGCTACAACATCCTGCTTGGCGAGCTGAAGCATGTGGGGGCAGGCGCGCCGGGCGAAAACGCCAGCCGCATGCTCAACATCGACGATCCCGCGCTGGACTGGGTGGCGCTTGCCAAGGGCATGGGCGTGGAAGCGGCGCGCACGGATACGGCGGAAGGCTTCGCCGACCTCCTCCAAACCGCCTGCAGCCGACCCGGACCGTTTTTGATCGAAGCGTTGATCTGATCGAGGAAGCCATCATCATGGGCACAATCAAGCGTGTTCCGCATTGCAGCCATTGGGGCGCTTACACGATCCTGGTGGACGACAACCGCATCGTCGGCGTCGAGCCGTTTGCGCTCGACCCCGCGCCGTCACCGATCATCCGTTCCATCACCGAATGGGCCAATCCCGAGCGCCGCGTTCTGCGTCCGATGGTGCGCTCCGGCTGGCTGGACAAACGCGAAAAAAGCGACCGCCGCGGACGCGGCCGCGAAGCCTTTGTTGCGGTTCCCTGGGATGAAGTCACCGACCTGGTGGCAAGCGAAATCCGCCGCGTCGCCGACACCTACGGCAACGAGTCGATCTTTGCCGGATCCTATGGCTGGACGAGCTGCGGCCGCTTTCACCATGCCTCCTCGCTGCTCAAGCGCACATTGAACCTGGTTGGCGGCTTTACCGGCCATGTCGACACCTATTCCATCGCCGCCGGTCCGGTGATCCTGCGCCACACGCTGGGCGACGACACGGCCTGCGGCGGCCAGGCGAATACGCTCGATTCCATTGCCGAACACAGCGAAACGCTTCTGGTGTTCGGCTCGCTGTCGCCGCGCACCGCGCAATCGGAAGCAGGCGGCATTGCCCGCCATTCCCTCGAAACCCATCTCAAGCGCATGGTGGAGCGCGGCGTGCGCATCATCCTCGTGTCGCCCCTGAAAGACGACCTGCCGGACTGGGTGCCGGCCGAATGGTGGCCGATCCGCCCCAACACCGACACCGCCCTGATGCTGGGTCTGGCCGGCGAGATCGTCCAGGCCGACCGCCACGACAAGGACTTTCTCGACCGCTGCACCAGCGGTGCCGACCGGCTGCTGCATTACCTCGAAGCGGGCGAAGACGGCGTGCGCAAGGATGCCGCCTGGGCGGCCGGCATCACCGGGCTGGAGCGCGACAAGATCACCGCGCTGGCCCGCACGCTGGTTGAGACGCGCAGCCAGATCACCGTGAGCTGGAGCCTGCAGCGCGCCCATCACGGCGAGCAGCCGTTCTGGGCAGCCCTGGGGCTAGCGTCGATCATCGGCCAGATCGGCTTGCCCGGCGGCGGCGTGGGCTTCGGCTATGCCTCGCTTGGCGGCGTCGGCGCGCCCTTCAACCTCGCGAAATCGCCGGCCATTTCGCAGCTGGTAAAGCCCATCAACAGCTTCATTCCGGTGGCGCGCATCAGCGACATGCTGCTCAACCCCGGCGGCGCCTACACCTATGAAGGCGAGGAACGCACTTACCCCGACACAAGGCTGGTGTTCTGGGCGGGCGGCAATCCCTATCATCACCACCAGGATCTCAACCGGCTGGAAGAAGCCTGGTCGCGGCCTGAAACAATCATCGTGCAGGACCCGATGTTCACCGCCACCGCGCAGCGCGCCGACATCGTCTTGCCCGCCACGACCTCCATCGAGCGCAACGATCTGGCCGGCAACAAGCGCTCCGATCTCGTGCTCGCCATGCACAAGGCGATCGAGCCGCTCGGGGACGCCAAGTCCGATTTCGAGATCTTCGACATGATTGCGGGTAAGCTCGGCGTCGGCGACCAGTTCAACGAAGGCCGCGACGAGATGGGGTGGCTGCGCCATCTCTACGAGGTCAGCCGCGACGACACCAAAGCGCGCTTCGGCTTCGACATGCCGGACTTCGACACCTTCTGGGAACAGGGCTATGCGCCCGTGCCGGTGAAGGAAAACCATACCTACCTCGCCGAATTCCGCGAAGAGCCGGATGCGCATGCGCTCGCCACCGAAAGCGGCAAGATCGTGCTTGGCTCTGAAAAGCTCGCCAAGCTCGATTACGCCGATTGCCTGTCGCACCCGGCTTGGATCGAGCCGGCGGAATGGCTCGGCAAGGCCGATGGCCCGGATGAGCTGCACCTGATTTCGCATCAGCCGGTGGGGCGTTTGCACAGCCAGCTGGAAACCGGCGTCACCAGCCTCGCCATGAAGAAGAACGGC
>Ga0210040_10004149_pt1 | contig 19076 bp, 17 predicted proteins | sample CryGeyCG12114_NA_FD_185462 | JGI IMG/M metagenome (GOLD analysis project Ga0210040, IMG submission 185462) | Groundwater microbial communities from aquifer - Crystal Geyser CG19_WC_8/21/14_NA (SPAdes) (version 2) | ecosystem: Environmental > Aquatic > Deep subsurface > Groundwater | place: USA...
CAGGATGAGGCACCCGCCGCAGAGGTCCGAGATTTCTGGCTGGGTGGACGGGCGGCCCGGGGTGGCGACGTCCTGGAGGTCCGCTCGCCCTACGACGGCAGCGTCTCCGGTCGCGTGTCCGTGCCCGACGAGGCCCACATCGAGGAAGCCGTCGCCGGGGCGGCACGCGCGGCCGAGCCGTTCAGCGCCCTGCCGGCGCACGCGCGTTCCGCCGCGCTCCGGCACGTGTCCACGAGGCTCGCCGAGGAAGCCGATGCCTTCGCCGACGTCCTCACGGCCGAGAGCGGCAAGCCCCGCCGGTGGGCCGAGATCGAGGTCGCGCGGGCGGTCTCGACGTTCGCCTGGGGTGCGGAGGAGGCCCGTCGCTGGTCGGGCGAGCTCCAGCGGCTGGACACCGACGAGGCCGGGACCGGCCGGCTCGCCCTGGTGCGCCGCTTCCCCATCGGCCCCGTCCTGGCCATCGCCCCGTTCAACTTCCCGCTGAACCTGGTCGCCCACAAGGTCGCCCCGGCCTTGGCGATCGGCGCCCCGGTGATCATCAAGCCGGCGCCCAAGACGCCGCTGTCGGCACTCCTGCTCGGGCAGCTGCTGGCCGAGACCGACCTGCCGGAGGGCTCCTGGTCGGTGCTGCCGGTGCGCGACAGCCGCATGCCGGAGCTGGTCGCCGATCCGCGCCTGCCCGTGGTCTCCTTCACCGGCTCGGGGCCGGTGGGGTGGCGCCTGCGCGAGTCGCTCCCGCGGAAGCACGTCGTCCTCGAGCTCGGCGGCAACGCCGCCGTCCTGGTCGCGCCGGACTGGTCTGCCCCCGAGGACCTGCGCTGGGCCGCCGAGCGGATCGCCACCTTCGGCAACTACCAGGCCGGCCAGTCCTGCATCTCGGTGCAACGGGTGTTCGTGGACCGTTCCCTGCACGCCCCGCTGCTGGCCGAGATCACCGCGGCGGTGCAGCGGCTGACGACCGGGGACCCGCGCGACCACGGCACGGACGTGGGCCCGGTCATCGACCTCCCCTCCGCGGAGCGGATCGAGAGCTGGATCTCCGAGGCCGTCGGGATGGGCGCCACCGTGACCGCCGGGGGGAGCCGGAACGGGACGAGCGTGGAACCCACCGTGCTCACCGGGGTTCCGGCGGGCGCCACCGTGGCGCGGGAGGAGGTCTTCGGCCCCGTCCTCGTGGTCGAGCCGGTCGACGGCCTCGACGACGGTTTCGCACGGATCAACGACAGCGACTACGGGCTGCAGGCCGGCGTCTTCACCCGCGACCTGCCCACCGCCTTCCGTGCCCACCGCGAGCTGCAGGTCGGCGGCGTGATCGTCGGGGACGTGCCGTCGTTCCGCGCCGACCAGATGCCCTACGGCGGGGTCAAGAACAGCGGGCTGGGCCGGGAGGGCGTGCGGGCGGCGATGGAGGACCTGAGCCTGGACCGGGTCCTCGTCCTCAGCGGTCTGCCGCTCTGACGGGCGCGGCATCCACTACCTTGACCGGCGACATGCCCAGCGTGTCCTGCGTCACCACCCCGGGCGTGCAGTAGCAGGAGGACGGCGGACACGTGAGCGAGATGATGGACGAGTACGGCGGGTGGGGGACGGCGCCGGACCGGGAGCTGGACTTCCACGGCTACGTGAACTCCATCGCGCACGCCCGGTACGTGATGCGCCGCGTCCTGCGCATCCTCGACGAGCAGGCGCGGGAGCACGGCCTGGAACCGCTCCAGCACCAGGCGCTCCTCCAGGTCTACGGATCCCCCGAGCCGGCGCCCGTGCACCGCATCGCGGAGCGGCTGGGCATCGCCGCCGCCTTCGCCTCCCGGCTGCTGCGCCAGCTCGAGAAGCTCGGTTACGTGGAACGCCGCTCGGTCGCCAGCGACCGACGGGTGGTGCACGTGGTGGCCACGCCCGCGGGCATCGAGTGCCTCCGCGTGATCGACAGCGGCGTGCACGCGCACGTCCGCTACTTCCAGAGCCAGCTGACCAACGACGGGAAGCTCGGCGCCCTCGGCATCTTCGCCTTCTACCTCGGGCTGGACGGCTCCTCGCAGCTGGCTGCGGTCCTGCGCGGCGCGGTCGCCGCCGACCGCGAGGGCGGCACCTGAGCGCCGACCCCCTCGCCCGCACCGCCCCCGCGGGCCCGGTTCAGCCCGCCGGACCCCGCGTCTCGGCGACGATCTGCCGCGCCCTCGCCGCAGCGGCCGCCGACACCCCGACCGCCGACCGCGGCGTCCTGGGCCGGGACAGCGGGACCGTGGCGTCGATGAGCACCTTCGTGACCATGCCGTCCGTGGCCGTGGGATCGATCGGGTTGGACTTCATGCCGGGGAGCACGAGCAGGTCCTCCCGTGCCGCCATGCGCGTGGCGACCGCCCACTCGACGGCGGAGTGGTCGTCGAGGTCGACGTCGGCGTCGACGACGGTGACGACCTTGAGGAGGTCCTGAGCACCCAGGGCGGCGATGCCGGCGGTCTTCCCCTCGCCCTCGAACTGCTTGTCGATCGCGACCACCGCGTGGAAGCGGCACATCCCGCCCTCGGTGAGCCGCACCCCGCGCACCCCCGGGGCCACCTGCCGGATGCTCTCCAGCAGGCCTGCCTCCCGGGCCAGCGCCCCGGTCACCAGGTGCTCCGGGTGCCCGCCTCCGACGATCATCGGGAACATCGGTGCGCCACGGGTGCCCACGGCGGTGATCTGGAGCAGCGGGCCCTGGCCTCCGCCGGCGTAGGCCCCGGAGATCTCGCCGAAGGGCCCCTCGACCGCGCGGACCTCCGGATCGATGAACCCCTCGAGCACGATGTCGGCCTCGGCCGGGACGTCCACGTCCACCGTCCGGCACCGGGCCACGCGGAGGGGCTCGCCGAGCAGCCCGCCGGCGATGCCGCGTTCGTCGTGCGGCGTCAGGAACTGGCTGGCCACCGTGACCGCGGGATGCACGCCCAGCACCACCGCGACCTCCATCCGCGTGCCGGCAGCGCGGTGCCGGTCGAGGAAGGCGCGCGAGTGCGTGGGCGCCAGGAACAGCGAGAGCCCGCCGGTCTCCACGACGTGCATCCGGCAGATCGACACGTTGTGCCGCCCGGAGGCGGGGTCCCGGCAGATCAGCAGGCCCGCGGTGATGTACCGCCCGCCGTCGTGCTCGTTGACGTAGGGGATCGGCAGGAGCCGGCCCAGGTCGACGTCGCCGGGGAGGACCCGCTCCGCCCAGGCGCCCGCGGGGACCCGCTCCGGCGGGAGCGGGGCGGACAGGGCGGCGGCGAGCCGGCCCTGCAGCTCCGGGAGCGGAACGCCCAGGGCCACGGCCAGCTTGTCCCGCCGGTTCAGGAGGTTGCCGACGACCGGCATGGCGTGGTCGACCACCTGGTCGAAGACGACGGTCGGGCCGTGGGAGAGCTCCCAGAGGACCGCGGCCATGTCGAACTCCACCGACACCGGCCCCGGGACCCGCAGCAGCTCGCCCGCGTCGTCCAACCGCCGGAGCGCCCCCGCCAGACTCTGATCCACCCCGCCATTCTCCCCCCACTCCCCCGACGCCGTCCGTCCGGTGGCTCCGGCGTCCCGGACCGGCGGTCCCCCCACCGCCGGGGGTGCGGCCGGAGCCCTGGTAGGAACGGGAGCAGGGCCGGCCGGCCCCGGGGGACGCACTCATCGGAGGAGCACGACATGGGGACCGAACCGGTCGACCCGGAGCGCCAGGCCTACATCGACGACATGGTCGCCAAGCGCGGCTACGTGCTGGATTACCACAAGGTCATGGCCAAGCAGGACTGGGACGTCCTGGTCGCGACCAACCAGCTGGTCGACGCCGCCTACCTCAAGCCGCGGCTGCTGGACCGCAAGACCAAGGAGCTGCTGTTCGTCCTCAGCCTCGTGGTCATGCGCGCCAGCAAGACCCACATCCAGAGCCACATCAAGGTGGCCCTGGAGGTGGGCGCGACACCCGAGGAGATCCTGGAGGCCATCGAGATCTCCCTGCCCGAGGCGGGCGTGGTGGTCTTCCAGCACGGCTTCGAGGCGTGGAAGGAGTACGTCGGCGCGGACGGCATCGAGCCGACCGTCGACCCGGCCGCCCCGTCGGGCGACCGCCAGGGCTAGCGCGGGCCCCCCGCCCGCGGGTCCTGGCGCCACCAGGCCCCGCTGAGGGCGAGCAGCGCCACCCCCACGCCGGCACAGGCCAGCCACGCGACCGCGTACGAGGCGGCGTCGACGACCGCGCCGAACAGCGGTGGACCGGCCATGTACCCCAGGTACAGACCCCGGGAGGTCCACCCGCTGGCCCGACCGACCGCGCCCGAGCCGACCGTCCGCACGACCGCCAGCATGACGACGACGTTGGCCGCCAGGGCGCTGAAGCTGAACAGCGCCGCGCCGGCCCACACCAGCCACTCCCCTGCGTACGCGGCGAGGTGGAAGGCGACCATGGCCACCGCCGCCGCGGCGGCGAGCCCGGCGAAGAACGCGTGCTCCGCCTCGCTCTCCCGGGCCAGCGCCCCCCACGCCAGCCGCGCGACGATCCCGACGCCGCCCAGCGCCGCCACGACCAGCCCCGCGCGGCCGACCGGGGCTCCCAGCTCGTCGTGCACGTAGAGGGGCAGGTAGACGTTGGTCGCCTGCGTGACCAGGGCCATGAGGAACGAGTAGGCCGTCATCCACCGGACGGCGACCGGCAGGGGGCCCTGCGCCGCCCCTCGCCGTCGACCGGAGCGGGCCGCCGACCCGGGCACCACCCGCAGCGTCAGCGCGAGCCCCGCCAGTGCGAGGGCGCCGCCGGTCAGGAGCGCCCAGCGCCAGCCGAACAGCAGCGCCACGGACGGCAGCGCCAGCCCGGCGACGAACTGCCCGGCCTGCACCCCCGACTGCTTGATCCCGAGGACCAGGCCCTGCCTGTCCGGTGCGACGTCGGTCGAGATCAGGGCGTTCGTGGCCGGGTTAGTCAGCGCCTGGCCGATGCCCGACAGGCCTGCGGCCACGAGGAGCCAGGCGTAGGACGGTGCTCCGGAACCGACGACGATGGCGACCAGCGCGGTGAGGAAGGCCCCGGCCACCAGGTAGCGGGGGCCGAACCTGTCGGTCAGCGTGCCGCCGGTGACCGACAGCAGGCTCGCGACGCCGAAGATCACGAACCACAGGACGCCGAAGGCCGTGGCCGACAGGTCCAGGTCGGCGACCACCAGGGGGCCCAGCGCGCTCAGCGAGTAGTGCACGAGCGGCCCCACGCCCATGACGAGCGCGAGGAACAGGGCGAACGGGATCGGCCGCCGTCCCCTGGTGGGCGGGACGGGCGGCCGCCCGGGGGCGGGGGTGGCCGCCCCCCGCCGCCCGGGTCGTCGCGTCACGGCGCGCGCGTCAGTCGATGGTGGCGGACCTGCGGACGCTGTCCAGCAGCGACGTCCGCCGCAGGAAGGCCCGCTGGCGCTCCTCGTCCTCGGCGATCGCGGCCAGCTCGTCGAGCCGGGCCCGGCGCTTCTCGGGGTCCTTCTCCTCCAGCCGCCGCTTGTTGTCCACCGTCTGCTGCTGCACGAAGTCGATGTTGAGCGTGCGGCGCCGGCGCTCGTACCGGTCCAGGAGCGCCTCGTCGGCACCGCCCACGGCCACGGCGTCCAGCGTGTCCAGCAGCTCCATGACGTCGTGGATGCCGCAGTTGAGCCCGAGACCACCGATCGGGTTGTTCACGTGCGCGGCGTCGCCGGCCAGGAAGATGCGGCCCTCGCGGAACTTCGCCGCCACCCGCTGGTGCACCTTGTACAGGTTGCGGTGCACCAGCTCCCGCGGCTCCTGGGCCGGCCAGATGCGGGAGAGCCGCGCCTCCGCCGACTCGTCGCTCATCGCCTGCTCGTCGGTCTCGTCGACCCCTGCGGGGAAGACCACCCGCCAGCGGCCCTGCAGGTCGTCGCCGGCCACCTTGAACAGGTTCGCCCACTCGTCGGGGTCGGCGAAGTAGCTGCGCGGGCTGCAGCCCATGGCTCCGGCGAAGTCGTAGAGCGTCGTCAGCACCACGAACCGCTCCGGCCAGGTGTAGCCGTCGAACTCGATGTCCAGCGCCTTGCGGATGGTGCTGCGCCCGCCGTCGCACGCGATCAGCCAGTCGGCCGCCACCCGCTCCTCGCCGTCCGCGCCGTGCAGCGTCACGGTGACCGCGCGGCCGTCCTGCTCCAGCGCCTCGACGGTGGTGCCCAGCCGGACGTCGACGTCGGCCATCGACCCGAGCCGCGCCAGGGCCATGCGGACCAGCTTGTGCTGCTCGGTCTGCACGACGAAGGGGAACCGCGTCTCGTGCCGCAGGACGTCGTGGTCCATCCGGGCCACGAGGGTGCGCGTCGGCTTGTCCCAGTAGTCGAAGTAGCGCGCGACGAGCCCGACCGAGAGGAACTCGTCCATGATCCCGAGCCCGTCAATCATGTCCAGCGTCGAGGGGTGGAACGTCGCAGCCCGGGGGCTGCTGTCGATCTCCGTCTGCGCTTCGACGAGCGTGACGGCGTAGCCGCGGCGGGCGGCGGACAGTGCGGCGACGACACCGACGGGGCCGGCGCCGACCACGATCACCCGCTGGCGATCGGGCATCTGGTTCTCCTTGAGCTGAGGGGGGAGGGTTGCTGGAGGCGCCGGCTCAGGACCGCGCGGCCTCGACGTGGCTGATCTCGCGGTAGAGCCAGCGGCCGGACCGGCCGAACCAGTCGCGGCCGGCGAGCGGCTCGCGCAGGGGGCCGCTCCGGGCGCGGGCGCGCTCGGGGGAGTCCATGACCTCGAGCGAGGCCAGCTCGTGCAGGGCCAGGTGGGTCCACGGACCGCCCTCGCCGTCGCGGACGCGGTAGCGGCGCACGCGCAGCCAGTCCGGCGCCTCGAGCAGCATCGGCACGTGCTCCTCGCCGTACCAGCGGTCGAACTCGGCGGCGTCGGCCTCGGGCACCGGGAACGCGACGGCGGACAGGAACGCCCCGGTGGTGGGCTCGCCGTCGTCGGAGACCTGCTCGCAGGTGAACCGGGTGAAGCCCTCGACGACCGAGAGCATCTCGCGGGTGAGCGCGCTCGGCGCGGTCTTCACGACCTTGTACTCGTCGGTGGCCAGGGCGCTCAGGTCGGCCAGCTCGTAGACGGCCAGGAAGTTGCCCGGCTCCTCCACCGACTCGAAGCGGCGGGCGCTGGCGAACCCGGGCAGCACCATGCGTGCCGGGACGTGGTCGGTGTCGTACCAGGAGTGGAACTCCGCCGTCCGTTCGACGGGGGGCCGCATCTGGGAGAACAGGACGGCGGGGGTGCTCATCGGATCACGCTCCGGACCGGACGGACGGGGGGCGGGGTGTTGCGGCTCTTGCTCACGCGCACCACCCCTTCGGTGACGACGCAGGCGACGGCGGGGAGGTCGCCGAGCTCGAGGGCGCCGAACGCGTCGTCGGCCGTGCACCCCAGCGGGGCGTCCAGGACCAGGAGGTCCGCGGCGCTGCCCACCGCGAGCCGGCCGCCCTCGATGTCGTAGGTGGCGGTGACGCTGCCGGTCGCGGCGGTGACCGCCTGCCGCGGCGTCAGCGGGCCGAGGGAGACCAGCTCGGCCATCGTGCGCAGCATGCCCAGGGGGATCACGCCGGTCCCGGTGGGCGTGTCGGTCGCGATGAGGATCCGGTGCAGGTCGCCGATCGCCAGCGCGCGCTCGGCGATGTCGATGGCCGAGCGCAGGTTCCCGGCCTGGACCAGCTGCAGGGCGATGTCCCGCCCGTGCTCGACGATGAGCGCGTTCTCCTCCGTCGACAGCGACGTCGGGCCACCGTTGACGTGCCCGGCCACGTGCGGCCGCATCTCCAGCAGCACCTCGGCGCTGATCTTGGTCTGGCTGCCGGGGATGGAGCCACCCCCGGTGTGGCACATGACGACGATGCCCGCGGCCTTGGCGTCCGCCACGACGGGCACGTAGTCCATGGCGGTGGCGAAGGCGCCGAACCCGCCCTTCGCCATGCGCACGCCGGCCTCGCGCAGCTCGCGGAAGTCCTCGGCGGTGAGGTCCGGCTCGAGGATCACCGATCCGCCGTGCACGGTCATCCCGGAGGGGCGGTAGTGCTGGAAGCTCCGCTGGGCGGCGATGGCGAGGGCCTTGACCCCGACGCGGTCGGTGGGCCGGCCGGGGACGTGCACCTCGCTGGCCGAGAGCGCCCGGGTGGTGCCGCCGTGGAGGTAGCTGTCCAGGAAGCCGACCGTCTGCTGGCGGGGGGTGTAGTCGCCGAACGTCGTGTGCACGTGGCTGTCGACGAGGCCGGGCACGAGGGTCGCCCCGGCCACGTCGACGACGGACTCGTGGTGGTCGGGGGTCACCTCCGCCGTGGAACCGATCCAGACGATCCGCCCCTCGTCGCAGATGAGGGCATCGCCGGGCAGCTCGGCCCCCTCGAGGGAGCCGTCGTGCGAGGGACCGATGTTGACGACGGCGAGGCTCACCGGAGCCCGTCCCCGACGGCCTCGGCGACGGTGAGGCCACCGACCCGCTGGTGCACCCGGCCGCCGGTGGCCACCGCCACGCAGAGGAGCAGCTCGTCCGGCCGGGGGGCGTCGGGGACGGTGACGGTGACGGCGTCGTAGTGCGAGCGGACGTACAGCGCGTCCTTGTAGGCCAGGGGCACGTCGATGGGGGTACCGGCCGACGCGGTCTTGGTGGTGGAGGAGATCCACGCCGTGCCACCGCCCACGGCCTCGCGGAAGGCATCGCCGAAGACCGTGGTGATGCAGGCGACGACGTGGTCCTGCTCGCCGTCGATCCCCGCCACGCCGCCCTTGCCGTAGCTCTCCACCGGGCGTCCGCCCAGCAGCGCCTGCGCGCGCCGCCCGAGCTCGATACCCAGCGCGGCGCTGGGCTCGGTCAGCGGCGAGAGGTCGTCGACCCACCGGCCGGCGAACGGGTTGCGGATGACCACGGCGGCCGCCGCCTTGAGGAGGGGCTCGTCGACCGGCGCTCCGCCCTCGTGCCGGATCTCCTGGACGACGCCGTACCAGGCACGCACGTCGTAGGCGGCGGACACGTCCACCGTCGAGGGGGGCTGGGCTGCGGTCACTGTCTTCTCCTCCGGTCGAACGCCTCGGCGTCCCGTACGGGCGCACCGTTATGTTCCTTGAGTAACTTACTTCGGTCAATGACTCGCGTGTGACGGGGCCGGGCGCTCAGGGGGCGTCGGGCAGCTCGCCGAGCGTGTGGAAGCCCCGGTCGTGGAACAGCAGCGGGGCACCCGGGACGCCGAGGCGCGAGCCGGTGACCCGGCCGGTGACGATCTGCTGCGCGCCGAACGGATAGCGGCCCTCGACCTCGCAGAAGAGCGTCACGAGGCATCCGGCCAGGACCGGCCCACCGTCGGTCAGCTCGGCGGCGACCCCGGTGAACCGCGCCCCCGGTTCGGGTTCCGGCCGAGCGAACCGGCGGGCGAGGTCGACCTGCTCGGCGCGCAGGACGTTGGCGGCGAAGCGGCCACTGCCGGCGATCGCCTCGGCCGACGCCGATCCACGGCGGACGGTGATCAGGCAGACCCCGCCGTTGCCGGCCTCGCCCCAGACGTTGGCGGTGAGGCCGTGCGGGCGCCCGTCGTGGACGGTCGTGACGACGGCGACGTTGGTCGCGACCAGGTGCAGCCCCGACGGGTCCCGGTCCTCGTGGCTCACGACATGCCCCCCGATGGAACGCGCGGACGCCTCAGCCGGCCGACGGTGCGCCGTCCCGGGCGCCCGCCGGCTGCGCGGTGAAGAACTGCTCCACGTCCTCGGTGCCCACCACGTCGCCGTACTTCTGGTCGATGTCCAGCAGGCTGACCCAGTGCGAGGCGTCGCATCTGTCGAACGTCGCCTCCCGGACGACGGCCACCCGCAGGTTGTGGGAGAAGGCGTCGACGGCGGTGGCGCGGATGCACCCGGAGGTGACGCCGCCGCAGACGACGACCGAGTCGGCGCCCAGCAGCGTCAGCTGACCGATGAGCTGCGTGCCGAAGAAGGCGCTGGGCTTGGGCTTGCTGATGAGCAGCTCGTCGGGGAGCGGGGCCACGTCCTCCACCACGTCGTAGGCGCGCGGATCACGGGCGCTCTCCCCCACCGAGCGCGGGTTGGCCTGGGACCACAGGCCCCGGACCAGCGGGTTGGTCCCGCCCTCGGGCGCGGTGAAGATCACCGGCACCCCGGCGGACCGGGCGGCGGCGAGCAGCCGCGCGATGTGGTCGAGCGCCGCCCAGGCTGCCTCACCGGAGCTGGCCCGCCACCGCTTCACCGACTCCAGGATCGGCTCAGGCCGGTCCCCGCAGAAGGCGTAGGTGGCGTCCACGACGAGCAGCACCGGCCGCTTCCCGAATCCGAGCCGGGCACCGAAGCCGGCAGCCGCGAAGACCTCGCGGTCGACGGGGCGCAGGTACGGGTCCCAGCCGATGTCGGCCTGCTTCTGCTGGAGCTCTGCCATGGACTGCCTCCGTGTCGGTGGGTGCAGCGCACCCGGGTCGGTCGTCGTGGCTCCACCGCCCGGCCGGCAGGACGGAGCCCTGCCGGCCGAGCGGGGAGAAGCGGTCAGTCCGAGGTGACGATCAGGCCGTCGTAGTCGACGTCGGCGTTGAAGTCGCCCACGCCGCGCAGCACCGCGTCCCACTGCTCGACGGCCTCGAGGGGCGAGTCGGTGCTGAACGTGGGCGTCGGGGCACCGGACAGGAGGTCGGCGTCCAGGCCGGTGTGCTCGGCCAGGATCTGCACCGCCTCCTCCTGGTTCTCGGCCATCCACTCGATGGCCTCGTCCAGAGCGGCCTTGAAGTCGGCGATCGTCTCCCCGTTCTCCTCCGCCCAGCCGCGCTGCGCCTGCCACGAGGACATGTAGGCGGGGTCGCCCACCGCGCTGAGCGAGTTGCCGACGACGACCAGGCCCGCGTCCTCGGCCACCTGGACGAAGGGCTGCTGCATCTCGGCCGCGTCGATGAGGCCGGCGTCCAGCTGGTCCAGCATCGAGGCGTTGGGCGTCTGGACCGACGTGACGCTGGAGGGCTCGACACCCTCCTCCGACAGCCAGTACAGGGTCGCCTGGTGCACGTTCCCGGCCAGCGTGGGCGCACCCAGCCGCTTGCCGGCGAGGTCCTCGGGGCCGTCGATCCCGGCGTCCGGCTTCGCCATGACGACGTAGTCCGGCTTCTCGTCGGTGGTCTGGGAGTTGCCGCTGACCATGACGATGTCCACGCCCTGGCTGGACGCGCGGATGAGGCTGGGCTGGACGCCGAAGCCGATGTCGAACTGCCGGCCGAGCGCCGGCGGCACCTTGCTGATGTCGTTGACGACGGTCAGCTCGGCGTCGACGCCGTGCTTCTCGAAGAACCCCTGCTCCTCGGCGACGACGGCGGTCAGGGACGACGACGTGTTGTTGATGGCCAGCCGGAGGGTGGCGGAGCCGGATCCGCCGTCAGCACTGCCGCTGTCCGAGTCGTCGCTGCCGCAGCCGGCGGTCACCAGTGCGACGGCGGCCAGGGCCACGGCGGCCTTGGTGGAGAACCTGCGAGGGGTCATGGGAGTGCCTTTCGTCGGGCAGGTCGAGCTGAGGCAGGCTGCGTCAGCCGGTGCGAGGTCGTGCGGTGGGGACAGGTGGTGCGGACCGGGCGGGGCCCGCTCAGCTGGGCGGGCGGTAGCGCAGGACCCAGCTCTCGATGCCGGCGACCACGGCGTTGACCACCAGGGCCAACAGGCCGATGAGGACCAGCAGCCCGTAGACCTGGGCGCTCTGGAAGTTCTGCTGCGCGCGGGACAGCAGCGCCCCGAGGCCCGGGACACCGGTGACGATCTCGACGAGCAGCGTGACGATGAGCGTGATGGGCGCCGCCACCCGGATGCCGAGCAGGATGGCCGAGAGGACGCCCGGCAGGATGATCGTGCGGATCCGGCGGGCCAGGGACATGTGCAGCATCGCCGCGACGTCCAGATAGGTGGGGTTCAGCTCGCGCATCGACGCCCGGGCGTTGAGCAGGATCGGCCAGAGGGCCGCGATCACCGTGACCGACGTCTTCATGGAGTCGGTGAACCCGAGGACCAGGACGGCGATCGGGACCATGGCCGACGACGGCGTCGACCGGAAGAACTCCAGGGTCGGGCCGAGCATCCGGTCGATCGTCCGGGAGGCGCCCACGGCGATCCCCAGCACCGAGCCGACGAGCGTCGCCACCGCGAGGGCGACGAGCAGGCTGCGCGTGGTGGCCCGGAAGGCCGGCACCAGCTCACCGGCGTCCTGCAGCCGCTGCACGCCGTCCACCCACGACGAGGGGCGCGGGAAGTAGGCCGATGCGTCGGCTCCGAACAGCTGCCACAGCGCGAGCAGGACCACCAGCGGCAGCAGCCCGCGCAGCGGCGGGATGCCACCGGTGCGCGGCTTGCCACGCCGGCGGGACGGTCGGGGGGCCACCTGGCCGGCGGCGTCGGCGGGATCGGCGGTCGGGCCGGGGGTCACCAGTGCGTTCGGTGTGCTCATGTCGCTCAGCCCTTCCGGTCCGTCGCGGCGATCACGCCGGGCATCAGCCGGCGGACGGCGAGCTGGAAGAGCGCGTTCAGCAGCATGCCCAGCAGTCCGATCACGATGAAGTAGGCGAACATCCGGCCGGGCTGCAGTGCCTGCTGCTCGAAGACCAGCCCGTAGCCCAGGCCCTCCGGGTTGCCCACGATCTCGGCCGCGACGGCCAGGATCAGCGAGAGGTTCAGGCCCAGCCGCAGGCCGACGAGCATCTTCGACGCCGCGGCGGGGAGGATGACCGTCCGCAGGCTGCGCAACCGGCCCATGCCCAGCGTGCGGGTCACGTCCCGGAGACCGGGGCTCACGCCCCGCACGCCGTCCATCGTGTTGACCAGCACCGGCCACTGGCTGGCGTAGATCACCACGACCAGCTCCATCTTGTAGGAGAAGCCGAGCAGCAGGACCGCCAACGGGACGAAGGTGATGGAGGGGAAGGACCGCAGCAGCTCGATGGAGGACGCCGTCCAGCGCCACAGCGCGGGCGACAGCCCCAGCGCGATGCCGAGGACCGCACCCAGCGTGCTGGCGAGGATCCAGCCCCCGACCGCGACGAGCGCGGTGTGCAGCACCGCGCTCCACAGCTCGCCGCCCTCGACGAGCGACTGCGCGCCGTCCAGGACCTCGCTGGGGGCCGGCAGGAACTGGAAGTCCAGCAGCCCGCCGCGCACCGCCAGCTCCCACAGCACGACGAGCAGGGCGAGGAACCCGATGCCGGGCAGGTTCACGTGCCGCAGCAGTCCCGCACCGCGCCGGGAACGCGCCGGAGGAGCCTCCTGCTGCCCGACCTCGGGCGACGCAGCGGTCGTGGTCATCGGGTGCCGGCGCCCGCGCCCGTGGCGCCCGCGGAACCCTGCTCCGAGCTCAGCACCGACTCGTAGGCGGCGTGGCGGAGCCGGAGGAACTCGGGGTTCTCCCGCGTGGTGATCTGGTCGCGGGGCCGGGGCAGGTTCACGTCGAGGATGTGCTCGATGTGCCCGGGGATGCCGCCGAGGACGATGACCCGGTCGCCCAGGTAGATGGCCTCCTCGACGTCGTGGGTGATGAACACGATCGTCGCGCCGGTCTGCTCCTGGAGGCGCAACAGCTCGTCCTGGAGCCCGCTCTTGGTCATGGCGTCCAGCGCGCCGAAGGGCTCGTCCATCAGCAGGCACGCGGGGCGCAGCGCGAGGGCCCGGGCGATCTGGACCCGCTGCTGCATGCCGCCGGAGAGCTTCCACGGGTACTCGCCGGCGCGGTGCTGCAGGCCGACGAGGGACAGCGCCTCGTCGATGCGCTCGTCCAGCTCGCGCCCGCGGAGCGAGGTCTCCAGCCCCAGGGCGACGTTCTTCTTGACCGTGCGCCACGGCAGGAGCGAGTTGGCGTAGTCCTGGAACACCATGAGCACCCGCGGCGGCGGGCCCTTGATGGGCTCGCCCGCGGCCAGCGCCGTGGAGTCCGGCGTCACCGGCATCAGGCCACCGAGGACCCGCATGAGCGTCGTCTTGCCGGCACCCGACGTGCCGATGACGGAGATGATCTCACCCTGGCGGATCGAGAAGGTCAGGTCGTCGAGGAGCCGGCGGCTCTGCTTGTCCGCGGGGACGTCGACACTGAGGTTGACGCACTCGAAGGCCAGCGGCTCCGGCTCGGCGGACCCGTGGCTGACGGTGGTTGAGGTCATCTGGTCTGTTCCCCTGAGTGGCGCCCGACGGGCTGCTCGGCGCAGCGTCGTCGAGCAAGAGACGAGCCGTATGTCGCCAAGAACACTGCCTTAGGTGCGGTACTGAGTCAAGGCATCTACATGTTAGAAGCGCGTGACGAACAGATTTCCGGGCCGCTGAAAAGTGCTGTTCTCCCTGGTCAGCGCGGAGTCCTCGGCACTGCGTCGACGCAGCCCGGGGGTGGGCGCGGAACCGATCGTCCTCGTCGTCGTCCCGGCCCGAGGCCTCCCCCCTTCCTGAACGTTTCGGAACCGGAAATCCGGAACGGTTCTCCGGTAGCGAGGGCGTACGGGGTCGCTCGATAGCCGTAACCGGACGGCAACAGGCACGTGGTGCACTGGACCGATGCCCACGACACCGCTGACGCGCGAGAGCCGGGTGGTGCACGGGCACCGCCGGGCGTTCGTCCGCGCCGGAGAAGGCCCGCCGCTGCTGCTCCTGCACGGCATCGGCAACAGCGCGCAGACCTGGGCCGGCGTCGTCGACCGGCTGGCCGCCTCGCACACGGTGATCGCGCCCGATCTGCTCGGCCACGGCTCCTCGGACAAGCCCCGCGGCGACTACTCGATCGCCGGCTACGCCAACGGCATGCGCGACCTGCTCTCCGTGCTCGACATCGAGCAGGCCACCGTGGTCGGGCACTCGCTGGGCGGCGGGATCGCCCTGCAGTTCGCCTACCAGTTCCCCGAGCGCTGCGAGCGGCTGGTGCTCGTCGGCAGCGGGGGCCTGGGTCCCGAGCTCTCGCTCGGCCTGCGCGCGGCCACCGTGCCGGGCAGCGAGGCGGTGCTCACCGCCCTCACCCACCTGCCGCTGCCGCTGCGCACCGGGCTGCGGGCCCTGGACGCGTTCGGCCGGACGGTGGGCTGGGTCCCCGCCCAGGACCTGGCCGAGGCCGGCGAGGCGATGCTCGCGCTGTCCGACGTCGAGGCCCGCCGGGCCTTCCTGCGCACGCTGCGCAGCGTCGTCGACGCGCGGGGGCAGTCCGTCACGGCCGTCGACCGGCTCTACCTCGCCGAGGCCGTCCCGATGCTGGTCATCTGGGGCAGCCGCGACCCGATCGTCCCGGTGGCCCACGCCGAGGCCGTGCGTCGGCTGGTGCCGACGGCGCGGGTCGAGGTGTTCCCGAACGCCGGGCACTGGCCGCACCTGGCCGAGCCCGACCGCTTCGCCGAGGTGCTGCTGGACTTCATCGCCGACACCCAGCCGGTCGAGCACGACCGCGACGGCTGGCGGGCCCTGCTGGCCGAGCAGCGCGCCCTGGCCGAGCGGTGATCGCGCCGACTGCCTAGCGTCGGTGCCGTGGAGCACTGGGACGTCGTGGTCGTGGGAGCCGGTCCGGCGGGGGCGTCCGCCGCGCTGGCCGCCCGCCGGGCCGCGCCGTCCACCCGCGTCCTGCTGCTCGACCGCGCCGGCTTCCCGCGCGACAAGGTCTGCGGCGACGGCATCGCCCCCGAGGCGCTCGACGTGCTGCAGCGGCTCGGCGTGGAGCCGGCCGCGCTCACCGACGGCTTCGCCCCCGTGCCGCGCCTGCGGCTGCGCTCCCCCGGCGGGGCCGCCGTGGAGCGGGCGATGCGCCGCCCCGCGCACGTCGTGCCGCGGCAGGTGCTGGACGCGCGGATCCTGGACGCCGCCCTCGCCGGGGGCGCCGAGCTGCGGCGGCACCAGGTCCGGCGGCTGACCCAGGACGGCGCACGCGTCGAGATCGACGGCGTGCTGACCGCGGACGTCGTCATCGGTGCCGACGGTGCCGAATCCGTCGTCCGCCGGGGGCTGGGCCTGGCGCCCAACCGGCCCGACCGGATGGCGGTCGCGCTGCGCGGCTACGCGCCGGAGCTGCCCGGCCAGCGCGGCGTCCAGGTGATCGCCACGACCGAGCAGCGCTGGCCCGCGTACGCGTGGTCGTTCCCGCTCGGCGACGGCCGGGCCAACGTCGGCTACGGGGAGCTGGTCTCCGCCGGTGCGAGCCGGACGGCGCTGACCGAGGGGCTGCACCGGCTGCTGCCCGGCGTCGAGCCCGACGGCCTGCGCGCGCACCGGTTGCCGCTGTCGACCCAGCGTCCCCGCCAGCCCGACGGGCGGGTGCTGCTGGCCGGCGACGCCGCGTCACTGATCAATCCCATGACCGGCGAGGGGATCTTCTACGCCGTCCTCTCGGGTGCGCTCGCCGGAGCCGCGGCGGTCTCCGGCCCCACCGCCGGGCAGGCCTACCGGACGGCGCTGCACCGGCGGCTGGGCCGGCACCTGCGGCACTCCTCGGCCGCCTCCCTGCTGAGCCGCATGCCCCGGATCATGGACGCCGCCTTCCGGGCGGCCGCCGCTGACCAGCGGGTCTTCGACGACGTCGTCGACCTGGGGCTGGCCGACGGCCGGCTCACGCTGCGGACCCTCGCCGCCGCCGCTCGCCGCCTGCGCTGACCCGCCCCCGGCCGGCGGGGCCTCAGCGCCAGGGCGTCCGGAGCGCGCTGGAGCGCACCCTGCCGTCGTAGCCACCGGGCGGCGGGCGCAGCCCGAAGAGGGCACCGACCGTCGGGGCGACGTCGATGGTCCGCGCCTCCTCCGCCGAGACGAACCCGCGCCGGAGGGCGGGGTGTCCCGAGGCCATCAGGAAGGGGATCGGCTCGGTCGCCGGGTGCCCGTGGTTGCCCGGGATGGGGTTCGAGGTCGGCTTGGGGTCGCTGAACCGCCAGCCCGGTCGGCAGTAGGCGACCAGGTCGCCGGCCTCCGGCCCCAGGCGGAGGTCGCGCGGCTGCTGCACGGACAGCACGCCGGGGTGGGCGGTGACGAGACGGCGGACCTCGTCCATGCCGCGCCGTCGATCGCGCTCGGCGCCGACCCAGTACAGCAGGTCGGCGCCGCCGTTCTGGGCGATCCGGACCGATGCGGCCTGAGGCCGGCCCGCGAGGATCTCGGCCACGGAGATCAGCCTGGCGGGCAGCGACCAGTCCATCGAGTGGTCGGCCAGCACGATGAGCAGGCTGCGCTCCCAGCGGCCGGTGGCCTTCAGGTGGTCCACGAAGCGGCGCACCTGCAGGTCGGTGTCCTTGAGCGCCACCTCGCGGGCGAGTGGCGGGAGACCGGTGGCCGACGCCGGGCCACCCGTCGGATCGCTGTGGCCGACCCGGTCGGTGTTGCCCAGGTTGACGAACACCAGGTCGGGATCGACCCGGTCGACCATGGCGATCGCCGCGTTCATGGTGACCAGGTCCGGCGAGTGCCCCGACACCGGGATCACGGCCTGCGGCTCCCACTGGTAGGTCGCCTTGCCGTCGAAGATCCCGTACAGGTACTCCTTGGACAGCACCGTGCCCGTCGTCCGCCCGGATGCCTCGAGCCGCTCGAGCACCGTCGGGAAGCGCAGGTCCGTGGGTCGGTCGAGCTCGCGCTCGACGCCTTCCCGGCGGTCGAAGATCGCGTTCGCCGGCACGCCCGACCGGTCCGGGCGCACCCCGGTCATCATCATCACGTGGTTGGGGATGGTCTCCATCACCGGCAACGAGCGCGCCCGCGAGAACCAGGTCCCCTCCGCGCGCAGCGCCGCCACCTGCGGCATGCGCAGCGGAGTCACCTCGTCGGGCCGGGTGCCGTCGACGACGAGCACGTACACCTTGGGCCCGCCGGTGGCCCGCGCCGGCGTCGCGCCCATCGCCGATGACAGCACGACGGCGGCACCACCGGCGACGCCGACCTGGAGGAAGCGGCGCCGGTCGAGCAGCGTCGTCCGCGGGTTCACGCGAGCCTCCTCGGCGCCGGCTCGACCTGCTGCGTCCCCGCGCGCACGCGGTAGGACACCGAGTGCACCGCGGCCGCGTTCGGGTCCGTGCGGTCGGTCAGGACGTACCAGTCCATCTGCGCTCCTGCCGGGGTCACCTCGAGCACGGAGAAGCCGTGCGAGTCGAAGTCCAGGTACTTGATGTGCGGGTTGCTCGTCTTGAACGCCGTCTCCACCGCGCGCGAGGTGGTGCGCGGCGGCGAGTTCGTGATGTCGTCGAGGTTGTCGCTGGTCACCGAGGTGCAGACCAGCTCCACCCCGACGCTGTTGCCGTTCGCCGGGTACGTCAGGCCGTCGTAGGGCAGGTCGCAGGCCCATCCGGAGTGGATGTCGCCGGTGAGGAACACCGTGTCGCGGATGCCGCGGTCGCGCAGGTGGGTCAGCACCTTCGCGCGCTCGACGGGATAGCCGTCCCACTGGTCGACGTTGTAGGGGACGCCCTGCACCGGCGGCAGCGGGGCGTCGACGAGGGTGCCGATGCCGTCGGCCAGCCGGGTGTCCAGGGCGTCGGGGAACCGCACCGGGGTGATCATCACCGGGTTGCCGACCAGCTTCCACTGGACCTGGCCGTCGGCCAGCCCGTCGAGCAGGAAGCGGAACTGCTCGCGGCCGGTGATGGTCCGGGCGGGGTCGCCCAGTGCGGGATCGACCGGCGAGTCCACCTGCTCGTCCCGGTAGGTGCGCAGGTCGAGCATCGACAGGCTCGCCAGCCGGCCGAACCGCAGGCGGCGGTACAGCCGGCCGCCGACCTCGTAGCGCACGGGCATCCACTCCGCGTACGCCCGCTGCGCGTACGACCGGCGCTGCCGCCACTCACCCTCGGCTCCGGGCGTGTGGTTCTCCGCGCCGCCGGACCACGCGTCGTTGGCCGACTCGTGGTCGTCCCAGGTCACCACCCACGGGGCCACGGCGTGCAGCGCCTGCAGGTCCGGATCGGTCTTGTACTGCCCGTGCCGCCGCCGGTAGTCGGCCAGCGTGGTCATCTCCCGCGGCGGGTCGTGCGGGCGGACGACGACGTCGCGCGCCTGGTACTCCCCCGGCGCGTACTCGTAGACGTAGTCCCCCAGGTGCAGGACGACGTCCAGGTCGGACCGCTTCGCGAGGTGCCGGTAGGCGGTGAACCAGCCCGCCT